>Ga0315288_10004253_pt1 | contig 18216 bp, 15 predicted proteins | sample YL17G11_20_MG_FD_203454 | JGI IMG/M metagenome (GOLD analysis project Ga0315288, IMG submission 203454) | Sediment microbial communities from Yellowstone Lake, YNP, Wyoming, USA - YL17G11_20 | ecosystem: Environmental > Aquatic > Freshwater > Lake > Sediment | place: USA: Wyoming | collected... | reverse complement strand
ACCTTTGGGGACAGTCACTCTAGAATATTCCGTATAAACGGCAATGCCTCGCTCTGGCCTCAGGTCCTTCTTTTCCTTCTCCTCCTGTGCAAAGGAGAGGGACGAAATAATTAATAAAAAAATCAATGCAACCGAAGAAATAATGAATGTTGTTCGACCCCAATTCACTCGCCCCATAAGTCTACCTCCTTGAAACAACTCTTAGGCTTATATTTATTTATTATAACAGATTAAAATCATTTTTTGCATGTCAATTTAATCATTCATCGAGGGACTGTCAAGTAAAATTATTGATAACGTTCAAAAGGTGAGGCACAAATTGAAAAACTGTTTGAATTAGTCTGAATACCCCAATATGTCCCCCTCCCCCTTTGATGGGGGGAGGGAGAGGGTGGGGGTGGAAAAGTTATGAATTTCAAAGGACTTAAATGATTTCCCCCTCCCCTTTACCCTGTTAAATAGGATTTCTTATTTGGCCCTTTTTAGATCAGGTTTTCCATTTAACAGGGTGAATCCCCTCCCACCAGTGGAGGGGAGATTTACCGGATATCTTTACTCATCTTGAAGGATGACTTGGAAAATATTTATGCCTCACCTTTTGAACGTTACTAAAATATTTGAGATTTATGATAAATTCGACAAAGAACCTCTGGGTTGCAAAAGTAAGATTTTTTATTGGAGTTGGCCAATTTTCTCCGTCGCCTTTAACCCCATTCCGGTCAGGGTCGAGACGACGATCTCCTTCTTATTCTTTTTCTTCAAGTACCTCTTCAACCCAGCAATAGTGGCGGCAGAGGTGGGTTCGATGAAGTGACCTCTCTGACCCATCTCCTTCAGGGCCACTCCTATCTCATTTTCCGTTATTGCCAATACCTCTCCCCCTGTCTCCCTGATTGCCTCCAATATCTGTCTCCCCCTAACAGGTTTTGCAATGGCAATTCCCTCTGCCACGGTCTCCCTCTTTTCAATAGGCCGGGTCTCTCTCCAACCTTTTTTAAAGGCCTGGTAAAGAGGGGCACAAACAGCTGATTGGACACCCACCAACCTGGGGATTCTATTCACCCTTCCAGCTTCCTTCAACTCTTTGAAACCGATATAGGCACCTAACAACAGCGTCCCATGTCCGACGGGAAGAATGAGTACATCCGGTAGCTTCCCATCCATCTGTTCCCAAATCTCGAAGGCGAAGGTCTTCGTTCCATGGAGGAAGAATGGATTCCAGCAGTGACTCGCATAATAGATTTTCGATGCAGACTCCATTGCGGCCTCGGCTGTCCTTTCCCTCGAACCTTCAATCCTTCTTAAGGTAGCCCCATAGGCTTGAATTTGAACTAACTTCCCTGAAGAGGTGGATTCCGGGACATAAATCTCACACTCGATTCCTGCTTTTGCACAGTAAGCGGCAATGGCTGATCCGGCATTTCCAGAGGAATCCTCGACCACTTTTCGAATCCCTAACTCCCTCACTTTGCTGATGAGCACTGCGGCTCCTCTGTCCTTATATGATCCCGTCGGAAAAAGATAGTCGATTTTTAAAAAAACTCGATGGCCATTCAACTCAACCTCTTCCAGTGGAGTAAACCCTTCCCCGAGGGTGAGCATGGACTCATCTCTTAGAATCGGTATGGCCTCCCGATATCGCCATAAGGTAGGACCTCTCTTCAGGATTTTTCTGATGGGAAATTTTGGTTCGAATTCCAGGTCAAGGAAGGAACCACAATCACATCTCCACCTCGTTGTTTGAAGAGGATAGAAACGTTTACATTTTGAACAAAGAAATCTTTCCATGATTGTAATACTTTAGCGCTTTGAAAATCCCTCCCTGCCTCCCTTTGCCTGTCTTTGACAGGAAAAAGATTACCAAAGGGAGGAGATATTAGCTTCCCCCTTTGAAAAAGGGGGATAGAGGGGGATTTTATAGTGATTCTTCTAATATTTTTGGCTTTTGAAATTCATTTTTCAAAAGGCTAAACTGATACCCATGATTAAGAATCTAAAAAATTAAGGAATTTAGGAATTTAGGAATTGCGAATTCCAAAATCCCTGAATCCCTAAATTTCTGAATTCGCTGCCTATGCGTTCTTATGATTTGACGAGAGGGAACATCACACGGAAAGTAGTCTGCCCTTCCTTCGCCTCTAATTCCATCTTCCCTCCCATTCGTTTGACCAATCGGGTAGCGATATGAAGTCCTCTACCCTTCCCTTCACCGAGGAGATATCGATCTCTATCTTCTTCGCGAATCTCACCCGTATTCATTATCTCAGCCACTGCCCATGAATCCTTTCGATAAGACCGGATGGAGAGTTCCCCACCCTCTTTGGGAATAGCATTTGTGGCATTGTTGAGGAGGTTATCCAAAATTCTCTCAATATGGAGAGGAAAACATCGAATGCATAGAGGAGATTCTAAATCGCCCTCGACCAGACGAACATTTTCCCGTTTCAACTCTCTCATCGCTTCCTCATTGATGCCAAATCTTCTCTTCAATTTCTCCGTAAGATCGACAACCTCCTCCCTTCCCTCTCCATGGAGGGTCAGAGCAAGTTCCTGAATACGGGATGTCTCTTTCAAAATAACATCCAATGCCTGATCGATTTTCTCCTTCTTTGAAGGATAGCCTCCATCCTCCAGGATTTTCTGGACCCGTTTGGCAAACCCTGCGGCTGCAATGGCTGGATTCTTAAAATCGTGGAGGATATCATCCATTTTTTCCAGTCTTAATCCTTTCATCAATTCCTTGCCGAAGAAGGTAAAAATCTCAATCGCTTCGTCTTTAAATCGTTGATGCTGGGTTTGAGCATCAAATGCTAAAAAGTAGTTGACGACCTCGTTTACCTTCAAGGGAATATAGAGAACTGAGTGGATTTGCTGGTGCTCTAAGAACCGTTTGAGGTCCTGGGGGATCAGACCACTCTCCTGCGGATTATTGATGAGAATATAGGCAGGATAGATCTTCTCATTTTCAAACTCACCAAAAGGACCGGCTTGGTTCACCACAGCATTGATATATGGCTCCTTGACATCAAAGACCTTTCCAATCCCATGCTGCTTCTCAGGATATCCTGCCTCCAAAACGACGTGCTGCCTGTCTTCCATGACGGAAAAGAGGGAACACCTTTGTATCCGCATGATATCCACCAATTCTGGAATGACTAAGTTGAAGACATCCTTTATTTTGATCCCTTCCCGCCTCCCCAATTTCAAGAAAATCTGCTCCACAATCTTATCTTTGGTCACATTCAATTTCTGGAGCCCCATGATCCGTTTTCGGGCGATGACATAACTCACCCTCCTTGAAAACGTCTCGGCAATCTTCGCCTCCAAAGGGGTGAAGGTCTTATCTTCCTCTCTATAGTAGATCTGGAGAGATCCCTCGATATCCACATCTTTTAAAGAAAATCGAGGGATAGAAATCGGGACAGCTAACATCGAATGGATTCCCCTTTTTAGCACTCTTTCCTTATTCTTGTACTTCTCCTCTCTGAGAATGTTGGGGACATAATAACTCCGGCGGGTTCGTACGACCTCTCCCGCAATGGTATCCTCGAATGGAATGGCCGCCTCTTGATCATCCTCTGAGGGAGGGTAGGCACCAAAGGCAACCATTTCCTCTCTATCCGGATCGTAGATCCGTATGCTCGCTGCCTCCGCCCCAAGATATTCTACGATGCTTTTGGCCACCGCCTGCAGGATTTCCTTCTCCATCAGGGAGGGATTGATCTCGAGGATGGTTTCGATCTGACTGATCAACCGATCCACGTACCGGTATAGAACTTCCTCTTTGATCAGGTCCACGACCGTGGCCACTTCTTCAAGAGAGAAGCTGCAGCCTTTCTCCTTTAGATCGGCCATGATCGATTCAACAAGTTTCTGATCAATCTTAAAATGGTCCATAAAAGCAAGAATTTTAAAAACAACCAAGAGGGGATAACTTTATTATAAACCTTTTCGAAGAGGTGTCAACACATTAAAAACCTCCCCTCCCCTGGTGGGAGGGGATTCACCCTGTTAGATAGAATGTTTGCTGAATAACAGGGCTGAATAGACAATCTTATCTAACAGGGTAAAGGGGAGGGGGATAAATCTAATCACCCCTACCCGCACCCTCCCCCGTCAAGGGCATAAGCGCTAACTTAAACCGATTCTGATGCCCCGTGAGAGGGCATCGGTGACAATAGCCCGGCGATTCATCGCCGGGTGCAAATAAGATAAAACAAAAGTCCCATCGGGACGATTGAAAACGATGTGGATATATAGGCTGATGTAAGAATTCGTCATTCCTGATCCCTATTTCATTCGTCCCTATGGGACTTCACTTATGATTCGTGATCCCGGCGATAAATCGCCGGTCTATTTTCGAATATCCCTATTGGGATCTTCACATAAATCTGCCCCTTGTTCATAAGTTAGCGCTTATGCCCGTCAAGGGGGAGGGATTTTTGTGGGTCTTTCTCATTAAAGAAAAGTTGAGTTGACTGCGATAGAAGGGTGAGTTGGACAGAGTTTTAGACCGAATGGGTATCCTCGAACTTTTTTATGACGATGGCACTGTTGACTCCGCCAAAACCTGCGGAGATGGAGAGAGCAATTTTCACCTCTTTCTCTCTCGCTTCTTTAGGGACATAGTCCAAGTCGCATTCAGGGTCTGGAAATTCATAGTTGAGCGTGGGGTGAATGATCCCCCTTTCAAGTGCCAGGATCACGGAGATGGCCTCCACCCCTCCTGCCGCTCCCATCAGATGGCCGGTGATCGATTTCGTAGAGCTGATGGGGATAGAGTAAGCCTGTTTCCCAAAGATATCTTTGATCACCTTTGTCTCCACCCTGTCGTTCAATAGAGTGGAGGTCCCATGTGGATTGATGTAATCGACCTCTTCCGGGGGGATCCCCCCCATTTCGAGGGCATCTCTCACGGCTTTTCCCAGCGCTTCTCCATCCGGGTTCGGCTCGGTGAGATGATAGGCATCTGCAGTCATCCCGAATCCAACCACCTCCCCGTAGATATGGGCCCCCCTTTTTATGGCGTGTTCCAACTCCTCAAAGACCAGAACCCCTGATCCCTCGCCCATTACAAATCCATCTCTTTCACGATCAAAAGGCCTGCAGGCCTTTTGAGGATCATTGTTTCGTGTCGACATCGCCCTCAAAACATCGAATCCTCCAAAGGCATAGGGTGTGATACAGGCATCCGCCCCTCCGGTCACCATAAGATCTTCCCCCCCACCCTGAATCTGAAGGAAACTGTTAACCATGGCATGGGTGGCCGAGGCGCAGGCTGTTGAGACGGCATAGGAAGTGCCTCGGAGGTGAAAATATTCGGTAATATGTGAGGTAATGGCGCTCAAATAGATATTCGGGAGGGCAAACGGAGAGATCCCCTTGGGCCCTCTCGATAGAAACCGCTCGTGGTAATATGCCATCAAATCCATTTCCTCTGCACCCACTCCCAATATCACCCCGATCTGAAAGGAATCCAACCCTTTCAGTTGATATTCTCCTATTTTTTCATGTCGGTCTCCTTTCCCTCCTTCATTTTTCTCGATCGCAATCCCCGCATCCTTCAAGGCAAGCCATGTCGCAGCAATCGCATACTGAGATGTCTTTCCAAGATACTTGGAATGTTTTATCCGATCAACATATTGGAAAAGGTCGAACCCCTCAATGGGTGCGCCAATCTGACATCGGTATTGAGTCATATCTCGATTCGGAAACTCAATCCGCTTGAAGGAAGACCTACCATGAACCAAACTCTCCCAATATGCTTCTTTTCCAATCCCTACGGGAGTAACCGGGCCAACCCCTGTGATCACCACGCGTTTTCGACAATTTCTCAAATCCATCTCCCTTCTATGTTGTTCTGTTATTTTTATCGATTGCCCTTCTATTTGTCAAGCTATTGTTGAGAGATCTGCAATTCAGACACTGGACTTCAGACGTTAGACATCAGATTTCTCTAATATAGGAAATTCACTCTGTTCCCTCTTTTGAAACTCTTTCGCATATACCCCGAGTGCCAGTTCCTCTGCTCGCTGCCAGGCCATTCGGCTGAGCTCACGTCGAAGCCTTTATCTCTGTGTCATCTCTGGCCGTTCCTCCTCTTCAGTCTGATGTCCGAGGTCTATAGTCTTACTGTCTGAATCACAGTGAGAGATGTCTGGACTTTTTCAGAAATCTCTGATTACATAGCGCAGCGTAGCCGCAACCGAAAAGAACCAATAAAATCACCCCCTCACCCTCCCCTCTCCCCCGCCTTCGGGGGAGAGGGATAGGGTGTGGGGGAAAATCCTGACAAAATTTGCTTAACAAAATTTCAAGAAATTCAACGTTAGTAGTACAGATACCAAATGCATTGAAAAATCGTATCAATTTAGCCTTTTGAAAAGAGTTTCTTTTTTCATCTCGATAGACGGGGTTTTCTAACCCCGTCTTGGCGGGACAAGGATGTCCCGCCTATCGGATTCGGGGCTAATTTAGGGTTTTTCAAAGAACTAAAGTGTTACGAAAAATCATGAAATCTGATTAATTTCATGACAGACTCGTCACCCCCAAACGATGAAAACAACAGGTACTCCCTCCCCCTTGACGGGGGGAGGGCGAGGGTGGGGGTGGAAAAAACTCATTAACCCCCCACCTTATTCCTCCCCCGCAAGGGGGGAGGAGATTATCGGTTTTATTTTCGAGGTAATCAAGAGAGCCTGTAGCAGTTTTTTAGAGCTCTCTTTTACCCCTATTGTTACGTAGAAAATAAAAGTCTTTGGTTGAAAGGTTAGGGTAAGGATGCCAGTTTTGTCAATGGGTTATGTGGTTGGTATTTAAATCTTGAACCTTAACCCCTTGACCCTAAACCAAACGGGCTTCCTAGTGTAGTGTCTCTAAAACTTCTTTACAATGATAATAAGGGTTGTCATTCCCGTGAAAACGGGAATCCAGCTGAAAAGACTGGATTCCGGATCAAGTCCGGAATGACGTTCTGTGTAAAGTCTTTTCTGAGACAGTACACTAGCCCTAACCTAAAGACCATTTTCATCGTTCGTGGGTGACGAAGCAGTCATGGACAGTTGCAATGGAATGGTCTGATAAAGCGGAGGGGATACCGTTTGAGTTATCCAAACGATTCAAAGAAAGAGGGAAGGTGTTCAGATTTTATGAGCGTATTTGGTAAACTTGGACATTGAATTTTTTGCAACAATAGGGTTGACATAATTTAGAATTAGAAATATAAATTTTAATCAAAACATTGGAAACCCCTTCAGGGTGCCGAGGGATAAAAGATGAAGTTCTCTCTGAATCGGATCTGGATCTTCCCTTTTTTAATTCTCCTCTTCCTTCCATCGGCTTGCCTGCCCAGCAAAAAGTTGACGGTTGGAGCTACAGCAATATTATTAGAAGAGGTGGCAAGGTCTTCCAATAAACAATCTGACCTGAGAATGATCCGAGAAGGGATGCCAGCCTATCTGATGTTGATGGATGGCATGATTGAAGCATTGCCTGACAATGAGCAGTTATTAATCGCTGCTGCCCAGGGCTACTCTTCCTTTGCCTCGGCCTTTGTGGAGGATCAGGATAAGGATTATGCAAATCTCCTTTTTGCAAAGGGAAGGCAATATGCCTTAAGATCCCTGGAGATCAGGGGGCTGAGGGAACCTCTCCAGAGCCCCTTTGACGATTTCAAGGAAGGCCTGAAGGGTCTGGGGAAAAAAGATGTTCCCTATATTTTTTGGGGTGCCACCTGTTGGGCGAACTGGATCAGCCTGAATTTGGATTCGATGGAGGCCTTGGCTGAACTTCCCAGGGTGGAAATGATGATGAAGAGGGCGTTGGAGCTCGATGAAGGATTCTACTACGGCGGCCCCCATCTCTTCATGGGGATATGGTACGCCTCCAGGCCCAAAATTGCCGGTGGAGACCTCAAAAAGGCCCAAGGACATTTTCTAAAGGCTCTGGATTTGGGGCAAGGAAAATTTTTAATGGCCTATGTTTATTATGCCAATGATTACGCCCGGCAGACCTTGGACAAAGACCTCTTCGTCTCTACCCTTGAAAAAGTCCTGGAGACTCCTGCTGATATCTCCCCTGACTTAACTCTTCTCAACATGGTGGCTAAAAAGAAGGCCAAAGAATTATTGAGCCGGGTGGAAGAATATTTTGAATAGGAGAAAAAACATGGCCAGAAGCAATACTATCAAAATCTTAGGGTTCAGTTTGTTGGCTTCACTCCTGTCCATCCAATCGGCTATTGGGACGGAAAAAGGTCTCGTCATTAAACTGGCTACTTTAGCCCCAGAGGGAAGCTCTTGGATGAAGACACTCAATACATTGAACGCCGAGGTGATGAAAAAGACAGAGAACAAAGTCCAGTTTAGAATTTATCCCGGCGGGGTTTTAGGGGATGAAATGGACATGCTCCGAAAGATGAAGATTGGCCAAGTTCAAGCTGCAGCCTTTACTTCGGGTGGGCTTTCCGCGCTATTCAAGGAGATCGATGTTCTCCAAGTCCCCTTTCTCTTCCAAAAGTATGAAGAGGTCGATACCATTTTGAAAAAAATTGATTCTTTTTTCAGGAAAGGTTTTGAGGACAACGGATACATACTCTTGGGGTGGTCAGAGGCAGGATTTATCTACCTGATGTCTGCCGTCCCCATCTCCAGTGTAAGTGACCTTAAGAAGGGGAAGGTTTGGACCTGGGAGGAATCGCCGATGTCCAAGGCCATCTTCGATGAGGCGGGAGTGAAAGCCATCCCCCTTTCTGTCCCCGATGTTCTGTTGGGTCTCCAAACCGGATTGGTGGACGTGGTCTATGCCCCTCCAACAGGGGCCATCTCCCTCCAATGGTTCACCAAAGTAAAATATATGACCGATGTCCCCCTGGCGTATATGGCAGGTGGGATCGTTGTAAAAAAAGAGACTTTCAAACAGATCCCTCCATCCTTTCAGAATTTCATCCTGGAAAGTTTCCAAGATCACCTGGATCGATTGAAGATCGTAACCAGAAACGAAAATCGAGAGGCGATCAAGGTGATGATGAAGCAAGGGGTGAAGATCATCGTGCCTTCAAAGGACCAGATCGATGAATTCAAGAAGCTTTCGAACAAAGCAATGGGCCATATAGGCGGTCAATCCTTTTCTAAAAAAGTCTTGGATGAGGTAACTTCCCTCTTGGAAAATTATCGAAGGGGAGGGAAATGATGGATCGTTGGGAGCGAGTGGATGAAATCATTGACCGAGTGGAGCAAATCCTCCTCGTCGCCCTGTTGAGCTTCATGATCCTGATCGCCTTTTTTCAGATCGTCCTCCGAAATATCTTTGCCACCGGTCTGACCTGGGGGGACCCACTGGTCAGGAATCTGGTTCTGTGGATTGGTTTTATCGGTGCCACCCTTGCCACGAGGGAGGGAAAACACATCAGTATTGATGTGGTGTCGAGATGGTTGTCCCCTCGGGGAAAGAATTTTGTCACACTCATGACCCATTTGTTTTCGTTTTTGGTCTGTTGTCTTTTGACCTATGCGGCATCGAAATTTATTAAAAACGAGATTCAGATGGGGAGCGTGACCTTCTCAGGGATTCCTTCCTGGATCCCAGAGATCATCCTTCCCATCACCTTTGGATTAATGGCCTTCCGATTTGGCCTCCGTTCACTTAAGAGCCTTTCCATGATCATGAAGATTGGCACCACTCGTGACCAGAAAGGGATGACATGACCTTCCTTCTGATCATCGCCATCCTCCTTTTGACAATCTTCGGAGCACCTCTCTTCGCCATCATTTCTGGCCTCGCCCTCTATCTGTTATCCTCTGGTCAGATCGATTCATCAGCCATGATCATTGAGATGCATCGGATCGCTACCACTCCAATCCTGGTCGCTATTCCCCTCTTCACCTTTGCTGGGTATCTCCTTTCGGAGAGCGGAACGCCCAAAAGGTTGATCAGACTCTCCGATGCGATACTGGGTTGGTTGCCCGGTGGGCTATCGATCATTGCCCTCGTTACCTGCGCCATCTTCACTGCCCTAACCGGTGCCACAGGGCTCACGATCATCGCCCTGGGAGGCATCCTTTTTCCTGCAATGTTGCGCGGAAGATATCCAGAAAAGTTCTCCCTTGGGTTGTTAACCACTTCAGGAACATTGGGCCTTCTTTTTCCGCCAAGCCTCCCCCTGATCATTTACGCCATTGTAGCAAAGGTAGGGATTAATCAACTCTTTCTGGCAGGCATCCTCCCCGGCATCCTTCTGGTGGTCCTGCTTTCCGTGTACAGTATCCAGAAAGCCATCCTTACCCAAATCCCCCGAACCGAGTTCCACGTGTTGGAGGTGTTTAAGGCATTGAAGGACGCCATCTGGGAGCTTCCCCTCCCCATCGTCGTCCTGGGTGGTATCTACAGTGGATATTTTGCTGTCAGTGAGGCCGCTGCCATCACAGCGGCCTATGTCCTTCTGATCGAAGTGGTCATCTACCGAGATATAAAATGGAGGGAACTCCCCCAGATCATGCGAAAAAGTATGGTGTTGGTGGGGGGGATCTTGATCATTCTGGGCGCTGCCCTGGGTTTGACCAATTATTTGATCGATGAGGAAATCCCGATGAAGATACTGGATTTTTTTAAAACCCATATTGCCAGCCCGTTCGTTTTTTTGGTGGTATTGAATCTCTTTCTCTTGGCCGTGGGTTGCATCATGGGTACATTCTCTGCGCTGATGGTCGTCGTCCCTCTCGTTACTCCCATCGCCGATGCCTATGGAATCCACCCAGTTCACCTCGGGATCATTATTCTTACCAATCTGGAGATTGGGGCCTCGATCCCTCCATTGGGAATCAATCTCTTCATCTCCAGTCTCCGTTTTGAAAAACCGGTTTTGAGGCTCTATCTTGCCTCACTTCCTTTCATTGCCATCCTCTTGTTTGCATTGGTGATCATCACCTACTTCCCCTGGTTGAGCCTCGCCTTTCTGAAATAAGTTCGGAGTGATTAGTTCAGAGTTCGGAGATAGAGATATAAACTTAGAACCAAAGACATATGTAGCGTCGGCATTTATTACCGACGAAATCCTTTGCATTCGCCCCCAGTAAATGGGGACGTAACTACAGGTTTTGCACACCAACAGACAGGAAATATGGGATAATATGATATTTTAAGGCCTAAGATGTGCGTTGGAAAATCTATTACCTATTTATAAGCGAAACAATACTTTCCACTTTTAAATTGGTATGATCTGCAATGGAATCAAAGTGGGAATCAGCATGGACAAGAATTGCTTTTTCTTTCAGGGCAGAGGCGGCAATGACAATGTCTGAATAAGGGATACTCATTCCCTTTCGTTTTAAGTCAAAGGCAAGTTTCGATGAAAGGTCCCACAGCGCCTTATCTGTATCAATATAATGTAGTGCATCAAACCTACTCTTTAGCCGGAAGTATTCCTTTTCAGACCTCGTTCCACCAAGTAACTCAAGCGCTATCATTCCGCAGATGGCTTATTCGCTTTCAACTAACAACTGCTCAATTCTTTCTTTGATGACGGGGTGGAAATCTTTTTTCAGGGCAAATAGCCATGCAGATGTGTCAACGAGAATCATCCTATTTTCCCGCTCTACGTCTTTTTAACTCATCCAGGGGGAGGTCCATATCAAAGGACCCAAGTTCCTGGCGCAAAAGCTCCTGGTTTTTCTTTCTGACCAGCTCCTTGAGCCCCGCCTCAATGACCTCTTTTTTCGTCTTTAACTTTGAGGCCTTCAGGGCAAGTTCTATGAGCGTTTCGTCAACAAAAACAGTAGTCTTCCCCATGGATGCCTCCTATTATGTCTTTCAAATACATAATAAAGTATGTATTAACGATATGTCAATAGGGAAATTTTATATCAGTTTAGCTGTTTGAAAAAGCCTTTTTAAATCCCTCCCGACCTCCCTTTGGCAAAGGGAGGAGTTAATTTTTCCCCCTTTACTAAAGGGGGATGAAGGGGGATTTAGCTAAACTGTTACGAAATGTTATTGGAATACCAATCGATTCATAAAGAGATCACAGGGTCTATGACATGGTTCGTAGGTGTGATCGGGTCAAAAATCATTTCTTACAAACAGCAACTCCATGGATTCGGAAAGGTTCATAGATTAATCGAATTTTTTCCGGAGAAAAGCCACCCTCTATCAATAATTCCGAAAATTCAATTTCATTTCTGTAAAACATAGGCCATAATAGCACCCAGTCAAGGAGTGGCTTTTCGAGGTTTTTTTTGATGTTGCAGGTGACGAAAATTCCCCCTTCTAAAAGACAATTCGTTACCCTTTTAATAAGTTTAATTGCCTGCTTTTTCGGTCGATAATCTAAGAATTCCACCATTTCAATGATATGGGGTTTAAAATCGGTGCAAACCTTTTCTAAAACTGTTGTCTTATCGCAGAGAAAGGTAAAACTATTTTCAATCTTAGCTGCTTCAGCAATTTTCTTCGCTTGCTCAATTGCGGTCGGGTCATTGTCAATTAACAATGTTCTAATATTCATTTGGGGGCATCCTTTAATTGCTTCTATAATAGCCTGTGCCGAACCCGAAGCAACAGATAACAATCTTATTTCGGGTTCATTAGTAAATTCACTAAAAGCTTTGGACGAAAGCCTAATGACAATTCTTAGACGGTTTGCCACAACTTGGCGGTTTTGCAGCTTTTCCATCCAATGATGGGTTAACCAACCTTCTATATTATTACCCAATTGAGGCTTAACCTTTTCGTGGTAATTATAGAAAATGTCAAGAGCACGCCAACTGGCTGCACCGACTTTGGCCAAATGATTATAACGGCTGAATCGATCGCCAGCGAAACAGGAAAAATGATTTGGATCACGACCCATTTCCCACAGTATTTGACGCATAGTGGTTTTTTGTTTTTTGAAGATCTTGGCAAGAAGGGCTTGCATGAGGTTTGTAATCATGGCCCAGAAACTCATGAGCCACAACCCGCCCAGATAAAACAGACTTCTCCGATCATGTTCGCCACAGAATTCTTCTGCCGTAAGAGTTGCGATGGCAATCCTATTATCCATTTTGACCCGATAGTTAGCCATTAACTTACTAAGGAGTCCATAATTGATTAGACATATTCTTCTGAAAATCTCCCCTAACCCCTCTTTTCCAAAGAGGGGAATTCCTCCCTTTCGTAAAGGGAGGGAGAAGGGATTTAGTCTTCAGCGTCCATACAATTATCGACTGATTAGTAATTACCCCACCCCGATGAATCCCTTTTCTCATTTAATACTACTAATAGTAGGTAAATGTCAGCATTTTACTTTAAATAGGAGGTTTAAATCCGTATGGATCAACTGTATATAATTTGATCAGGGGCTATTATGGAAGATATAAAGACTTTATTGGGTCGCCGAATCAGGCATTTGAGAAATTGTAGGGGTATTACGCAGGAGGAATTGGGAGATAAGGCTGATGTAAATTATAAATACTTGGGGGCCATCGAAAGAGGTGAAAGAAATCCCTCGATCGATAACCTGGCAAAAATTGCAAAGGCATTAGGCATTCAACTTCATGAACTTTTTGTTTTTGAACACGAGATTGAGGACACTCAGGTACTTAAGAAAAGAATTGATGATTTATTGAAAAACGCCAGCAAAAAAGAATTCAAAACTATCTATGGAATGGTCGAAGCAATATTGAAATAAGAAAGAAACAATCCGTCTGGCAAGATTCACCAGCCTAAATTTCTTTACTTGTCTTATAAAATTCTCGATTCAATGCATTGGTTAGAATTTCCTCGCGGGTGAAATTCTGCCTACCGGCAGATAGGAGCGGAAAATTCGCAATTACCAATTGCATTCCTTAGAAAAATTCATCTGGAATTAAGGGGAATTTACGATCTTTCCCTTAGAAAAGAGAGGATGGTCTCATTTACTTCCTCTGGGGTTTCCCACATGGGGATGTGGCCGCTCTTCTCGATTATCTGAAATTTCGAACCTTTGATGGCTCGATGGAGGTCCTCTCCAACGGAGGGAGGAAAGATAAGATCTCTTTCTCCCCAGAGGAGGAGGGTCGGCTGGTAAATTCGGGAGAGGTAATCCTTTAACTTTGGGGCCTCTTTGGCATTTTTGAAAGTGGAGTAAATCACCCAGGTGGTCCCTCTGATTTTGGAAATTTGGCATTGTCGGTCCAATAATCTGAACCGTCTGAGGAGAAAGGGAGGGGTTCCAGTCAACCCGGTTCGGCCGGACCAGGGGGACGTTGCATCCCCATAAAAATGGCATCAACAGAAAAGAAACAATCCATCTCAAACGAACCATCGACTTACGTGCCGCCTTTCATAGCCTAAATTGTTGCAGAAATGTTTAGAAAACCTACCTTGGAAATAAGCACCAAATCCCAAGCACCAAATAACAGACAATTTTCAAAGCACGAAATTCGAAATTCCAAACTAAATCGTTTTGGTCATTTGGAATTGGTGCTTCGAATTTATTTGGAATTTGGGATTTGGAACACTGCTGTCCAAGAACGGTGGAATCGATTGCAACTTCAGTTGATTCCATTGGGTTTTTTGCTCAGAATTCGACTCCTTCGAAACCAGGTTTCACCGCAGAGTCACGGAGATCGCTGAGGGAGATTTTTTCTGCTCCAATCGGGAGACGGCGATTGGAGCAGAAACTCCGTCCCTTCGGGAATAAGATCGAACCCTTTTATCGCTATGGCACCTATTGTCAGCCTTCTAATAATAGAGCAGAAACCTTTTTGTTTGTCGGCATCTCCCGACAAACAAAAAATTCTTTCTCTGCGTCCTCGGCGGCTCTGCGGTGAAAATGTTATTTTGGACAAGCATGGATTTGGAAATTGGAATTTAAAATTCTGTAATCTCTCCTCCTTTGATGGGCCTTCGGGTTTTCGTATTGATATCGAAGGTAAAACCGGGCTCAATGATCCCAGACCGGGTGTATCCTCTATCCTCCCAGTATCCACCTTCCATCTGGTCGATGAAATCGATTTCTCCTAACCACTTACAACTCTTATATCCCCAGAGGTTCGGGATGACCATCCTCAACGGCCCCCCATACTCGGGTTCGATCCAATCTCCGTTCACACCATAAGCTAAGAGGACTCTTGGATTTTTCAAATCTTTTATACTGACAACGGTTGTATAACTTCCTCCAATAGTGCTGAACCGGACGTAATTCGCCTCTGGATCAAAAGAGATCTGCCGAACAAAGTCATCCCATCTTATTCCCTCCCAATCCGCTCGAACCGACCAACCCGATACAGAGGTCAGACGGCTGTTAACCCAACTCTTTGGCATCGCTAAGATATCTTTCCATGAAAAAGACCGTTTCTCTTTTACCAGTCCTCCCACCAAAAGGACATAATTCTTAAGGTCAATCGCCGGCATCCCACCTGCCTTGAAAATAGGTACATCGAGGTCTTTAAGAATACTCATTTCTTTTTCTCCCTCTTTTTCTTGAATAGTTCCTCAATTGACTTAAGCCCTTCCGACAATTCTTCAGCTCCTTTCCCAGTGCCTTTGAAGATGGTTTCGCCGACTCTCTTGATCGGAATTCCTAAGGCCTCTGCAAGAGAGATGGCGAGCCGATTGAGGAAGGTCTCCTGAAGGCTGAACTGAGGGTCATCGATATTCCCCTTCACATGGAAGCGGACATTAATTCGATTCTTTTTATCCTTTAATATCGAGATAAGGTGCTTCGCTGGAATCCAAAAGACCGTTCCGCCTCCTTCTTTGATATGAAGGTTACCCAGTTCCAACTGCCCGGGTGCATCGATCATCCTTTTCTTCACAGTGACCTTCGCATCCATATCGATATGCCCAGTTTCAATCTCTGCAGACACCCTCTTTCGATAGTAAGGCTCAAAGACCTTTACGTCTATCTCTCGAACCTTAAAGGATGTCTCCATATCTACGGTTTTAAGGTCTATCCATCCCTTCGTGTAGAGGTCACCTTCTTTCGTCTTTCCTTCCATTTTTGCTTTTAATTCGATGGGTGAATGGGTCGAGATGATCGGATATTGGATATCTTTTAGGTCCAAATCAAACTCTCTCAATTTGATTTGTGCTGGAGGTTCTCCCATCTTTCGGTCTTCAAAATCAATGGAACCTTTCTGGATTCGAATCCGATCGATCTTAATATGAAGGGGCTCTTTCCCCTTCCTCTCTCTGTCATTGGAGACTTCACTTTCCTCCCTTCCCTTTTCCATTCCCCCCCAAGGTCCGACCAAGGTTCCCTCTTGAGATCGATAGAAGTAGAGCGAGGGCTGTTGGATGGTGAATTCTCTAATGCCTAAAGTCCCTTTCAGAAAAGCGGAAATGTCAGGATAAATTCTCATCTCCTCGATCTGGAAGAATTTCTGTTTAGAATGAGGGTCTTCGTATCGAATTCCCTTGGCCGAGAGGTAGGTGCTTTTCACTTGGATCTCATTAACAGTGAATCCAGGTCCCACCACTTTCTGAAGTTCGGCCTGGATGAATTTCACTGCATAGAAAGAAAGAACAAAATATCCTCCGATGAAAATGATAGCAACGATCCCCGCCAGGATAAGCCACTTTTTCATTCTCTTAACTCCATAAAGTATTTAGTTCGAAGCTGGATAGAAAACACTGCTAAAGGCAGGTGGGTGTGCTGGGCCGGCTAAAAATAAAATAGACAGTTACAGCGCCGGGCGATTTATCGCCAAAACTTTATAGCGGCACCTTTGGCCGTTTCACTGCTCCGTTTCCAGACATTTTGCAAAGGTCACCTCAGCTGAAATCGCATGTTCCCCATAGAATATAGAAAAGAACCGCTTCATAAAGTTTTGGAAGCACACTCATCTGCCGATTTAATGCAACATCTGGGTTAAGGGTAAGGTTGAGGTTAAGGAAATTCTTTCTCAACCTTAACCTAAACCTCAACCTTTATTATCCATTTAGCCATACCATTAGGGTTTTATAATTAAAGACAGTTCCTTTGTCTTCTTCTCATAGGCCTCCGCTAAAAGGGTGAAGATCGACTTGACGACCAATTGAAAGAGAAAGGGATTGGGCTGTATTGGATTCACCGGTTTTTCGAGATCGATGGCTACTGCCAGTGAAACCCTTGCCTCCTCCTCTTTCCCCAATTTGAAGAGAACATAGGTCATCTCTTCCAGTCTCCTTCGATACAGTAACCTTCTTTCTCCCGTGAAGAGTTCGGACATCGCTTTTTGATAGATCCCCTGAAATCGAGCTTCCTTTTGAGTCTTGTTGAGAACGATCTTCGACTCTTCTGCTTCCCATACCTCATCTGCATAGGGTCGGATCTGATTCTCCTCAATTCTCCAACTGTTAAAAAGATCCGTTTTAAGAAGGTCTCCTCCTCTGCTCAAAATCCGGTCATCTTCTGCCATCTCTTCCACTTGAAGATACGAATAGACCAGCGGCCTCTCATATTCCTTTTTGATACGCTCAATCTCGGTTTTTAAATGGAGGTAATCCTGGGGAGGAGTCCCTTTCTTTTCAAGGGTTAATTGGTAGGCCTGATCGAAAAGGAATCCTGTATAAGAAGGCTCCATTTCAACTAATGGGAATGGACTTTTCTCTCGAATCTCTTCAAAGAATCCCCTGAAGCCCTTTCGGGTCATTTCCTCTCCAGAGAAATCGATCAATCCTTCCGTATCACTGATCACGCCTTGTATAACTGTCCACCCTCGGCCCGTGTGAGGAATGACCAGCAACAGGAAGCGTTGACCAAGAAAATCGAAACCACCCCCAAATCCTTTGGGTGGTTCCGCTCGTAAAGGACGGAGGATAGACCCTTCTTTGTCCGGCCGAACCTCCAATGCAATTCCTTTACTTTTCAGCCGGTAAAGGGACCGCTTGATAATTTTCCGAACCTTCTTATCCTTGGAAACATCAAGCATTCGCTGAAGCAGTTCGGCAGTCTTCGTATGGGGGATGGTTGCCATTAATTCAGCAACCTGCCTGTCGATTTCTGGATCCCTTCCAAAGAGATGGAGGGGGGATTGAAGAATCTCTTCGTCTGATTTTCCTTCCTGGATATCAGCCTTTACCTTCTCAATGAGCGTATGGACATCTTCCATATTTATTTCTCCACGTTACCTCCGAATCAATATTACTCCCCTCTCCCCTGGTGGGAGAGGGATAGGGTGAGGGGGAGGTACTCCAATCTATCACCCTCACCCTCACCCATCAAGAGACTGTGTCGTAATCAACGAGAAACTACTTCCGTTGCAAGGCGGAACAGGC
>Ga0315288_10004252_pt1 | contig 18219 bp, 11 predicted proteins | sample YL17G11_20_MG_FD_203454 | JGI IMG/M metagenome (GOLD analysis project Ga0315288, IMG submission 203454) | Sediment microbial communities from Yellowstone Lake, YNP, Wyoming, USA - YL17G11_20 | ecosystem: Environmental > Aquatic > Freshwater > Lake > Sediment | place: USA: Wyoming | collected... | reverse complement strand
CTGGAGACGAAGTTTTACCAGTCCACGGTACCGTCCGATCGCTGAAGACGTGGAAAGGACACTGATATATGTCTAAGAGGCGAGGCGACAAAGATTATCTTGCCGACATAATAGAAGCCCTGACCAAAGTCCGGCAATATACTGAAGGATACACTTTTGATTCCTTCATCAGCGACAGTAAGACCCAGGATGCAGTCGTCCGCAATCTCGAAATCATCGGGGAAGCAGCCAAACAGGTATCTCTTACCTTGAAGGAACGCCATCCTGACATTCCCTGGAAAGCGCTGGCAGGCGTCAGAGATAGACTGATCCACCACTACTTTGGTATCAACTACGAAATCGTGTGGAGAATCGTTACAGAGGAGGTGCCCGAGGTGGCGTCAGGTATCCAGGGGGCTCTGGATGAGCAAACTGGTGAGTGATACTGACAAGACAGCCTACTTGATGCGGTCAGAGGCAAACAGACAGCGACTGCTACGAGCAATTCGGAATGTCAATCCAGTCTACCTTGAGCCAGACGTGAGCGACTTTATGAATCGGCTGGCAGACGAGAAGGACGTTGACGTTCAGGAGTTGGTCAACGAATGGCTCAGGACAAATATCAGGCTGGTTCAGAGTGCTACGGCAAATGGAGACAATAGGTAAGGTATTGATGGTCATCGGCGGTGCGCTGCTCCTGCTCGGTGGCCTGGTATGGGTGTTGTCCAAGGTGCCCTTCCTGAGTCACCTGGGCCACCTGCCGGGCGACGTCCGCATCGAACGGCCCGGCTTCACCTGCATGATCCCCCTGGCCACCTCGATCGTCCTCAGCATCGTGTTGACCATCCTGCTGAACATCATCGTCCGCCTCATCAAGCGCTGAGGCGACGTTTGACAGTTTAATGGGCACGATTATAATACTCGTGACCATTAATTGTTTGGAGGGGACCATGTTCGTCAACCGCGAGCAGGAACTGCAATGGCTGGCGGAGCGCTACGGGTCGGGAAAGGCCGAGTTCGTCGTCCTGACCGGGCGCCGGCGGGTGGGCAAGACCGCCTTGCTGACCGAATTTGCCGCCGACAAGCCCGGCGTCTACTTCCTGGCCTACCTGGACTCCGCCGAAGCGCTGCTGCGCAATCTCTCGGCCGCGCTGTGGCAGGCGGAGCACGGCCCTGAGGCCGCCCCCGGCTCCTACGGCTCGTGGCTGGGCCTCTTCCAGGCAGTGGGACGCCTGGCGGCCAGGCAGCGTTTCGTGCTGATCCTGGACGAATATCCCTATCTGGCGGGCGCGAGTGAGCACCTGGCTTCGGTGGTTCAGAAAGTGTGGGACGAGCATCTGCAGCACTCACAACTCTTCCTGGTGCTATGCGGCTCCTACATGTCGGTGATGGAACGCGACGTGCTCAACCGGGATGCCCCCCTTTATGGACGGCGCACCGCGCAGTTGACCCTGCGCCCGCTGACGGCCAGGCAGATGGCCGCTTTTCTGCCGGCCTGCAGCCCCATCGAACTGATCGAGGCCTACGCCGTGACCGGCGGCATGCCGGCCTACCTGGCGGAGCTGCGCCCTGCTCGCTCGCTGTGGGCCAACCTGCGCCATACCGCTTTTGACCCTTCCAACGTCCTCTACAACGACGGCCTGACCCTGCTGCGCGACGAGATGCGCAACCCGCGCCACTATGCGGCCGTGCTGCGCGCCATCGCCAACGGCCATCACACCCTCTCGGCCATCGCGCAAGAAGCCGGCGTGGAACGCAACAGCCTGCCGGCCTACCTGGCCACCTTACAGGGGGCTGGTTACGTGGAGCGACGTGTGCCTGTGGGCGTCGTGCCCGCCGGCCGCCAACAGCACGGCACGTGGCACGTCGCCGACCCGTACGTGCGCTTCTGGGGACGCTACATCCTGCCCTACACCGGCGCGATTGAGAAAGGGCAAGGCGCCGGGCTGGTGGACCAGGTGCTGCGCCCGACCTGGGAGCAGTTCGTAGCCATCACCTGGGAAGAGTTGGCGCGGGGGGCGGTCTACGACCTGGCGGCCCGTCGCACGCCGGGCTTTTGGCCGGAAGCCGTTGGCTCGTGGTGGGACGCCGGCCACCAGATTGACCTGGTGGCGGCAAGTTACCAGCAGCGCACGGCCTGGCTGGGCGAGGTGCGCTGGCGCGGCGAACCGCTGGGGCTGGCGGAACTCGAGGCCCTGCAACGGCGCGCCCGGGCCTGGCAGGGCGAGGAGACGGGGTGGCACCTGTACCATGCCTTGTTCAGCCGTGGCGGTTTCACACAACCCCTGCGCACGCGGGCCGAGGACGATCCAGACCTGCTGCTGTTTGGACCGCAGGACGTCGCGTGAGCAATGGGGGCCGCGCCGGCCAACGAATGGGAGCAAACCGATGCGCACCCTCGATGAGTGAATGAAAGGGCCTCGACAGGGGCCGTTGCCCTCCTCCACTTCGTTCTGCCAGGTGGATGCACCCAACGTCATGCTGCTCACGTTCAAGCAGGCGGAAGATGGTGATGGGTACATCCTGAGGTTGATCGAGACGGAGGGGAAGGAGACCCAGGTCACGGTGACGATGCCGCACCTGGCGCTGGTGCACGCCTTCGAGACCAACCTGGTGGAAGAGAACCAGCGGCTCCTGCCGTGCGGACCTCACAGGGTGGAAGTGACGGTGCGACCGTTCGGCATCGCCACCATCCGAGTGATCACCAGTCTACCACGGAGACACTGAGAGCACGAAGTCTCTCACTCTGCTCACGCGAGCGAGTTCCTTCTAGCACCCACTAATCCACCCGCTCTGAGAAACCAGGTTTTTTCTGGAAAACCTGGTTTCTTCTTTTGTGCCCCACTGCCTGCTCATCCAATCTGGCCATAGCGTGCTCATCCAGCGTGGCCCCTAACAGCCCTCCTGGTGGCCACTTACCTGTCGGTCCGTAGGTGCGAGTAGGGGGAGCGGGTGATATCCACGAAGAACTCAGCGGGCTGGTGGAGGCCCAATAGTACAGCCACTTGTCAGAGGCGGCGAGGGGGCGTGAGCCAATCACGAATGGGTGACGAGGAATGACTGCTCTAGCCTGTACGGTTGGGGCGGTTTCGTGTTTATTGGGTTGCGTGGGCTGTTGGCTTTGACTTCTGCGCAAGTTGTACTATACTATCAGCACAATGCAATAGAAATAGCCTCGCGGCTCAGCCCAGCCCGAGGCGGCGACCAGGTCGGCAGGTGTGCCCTGATGCCGCAAATTGTAGTACAAGCCCGCCCGCCGCCAAGGTTGAGGCGGGCGTTTCCTTGCAGGAGTTGTTCAGTCTGGAGGCAATATGGCGCGTAAGAAAAGTCAGACGGCCACGCCAGATGGCGTGAAGGACTTTCGGCACACCGACGCCCGGCGCAAGAACAACCCGCCCGCCGGCATCGCGCCCACCTACGAGGTGCGGGAGCGCCAGGCGACCCCCTACGCCTACGACCCGCACCTGGACCCCCAATTGGTTTGGGCAGGCAAGGCAGAGCACACCAGTTTTCAAGTGGACCTGGTCTCGCTCCACGTCCACGAGCGCATCTCGACCCAGGCCATGCTGAAGGCCATGCGCCGCCCGGAGCCGGTGCAACTCTCCCTCTTCGGCGAGACACCCCTGCCCGCCGACCAGCAAATCGAGTTCTACAAGCACGACGTGAATTGGGCCAACCGGCTGATCCTGGGCGACAGCCTGCTGGTGATGAACTCGCTGCTGGTCAAGGAGGGGATGGCGGGCAAGGTGCAGATGATCTACGTGGACCCGCCCTACGGCATCAAGTACGCCAGCAACTTCCAGCCCCGCACTGACCGCCGCGACGTGAAGGACCAGGACGCAGACCTGACCCGCGAGCCAGAGCAGATCAAGGCCTACCGCGACACCTGGAAGCTGGGCATTCACTCCTATCTGACCTACCTGCGCGACCGCCTGCTCCTGGCCCGCGAGTTGCTGAGCGAGAGCGGCTCAATCTTTGTGCAGATCGGCCACGAAAACGTCCACTTGGTCCGTAATCTCCTTGATGAGGTCTTTGGCGGAGACAATTACTGCGCTGTCATTAGCTTCACGAAAACCAGCGGACTGACAAGAGATCTTGTATCCCGAGTAAACGATTTCCTACTTTGGTACGCCAAGGATATTGGTAAGGCTAAGATACGAAAGCTTTACCAGGAAAAGATGCTTGGTGCGGAGGGATCGCAAGAATACTTTAACGTGGAATTGCCAGATGGTGAGACTCGCCGGATTACACTGGAAGAGCAAGATGATCCATCTCGTTTACCGTCCGGAACTCGTGTCTTCGCTTATGATTCCATTGTCTCCGGCGGGACTGAAGCGATTGAGAAGCAAGTATTGCGGCTGGAGTACGAAGGTCGCGTTTATACACTGATCTGTGGACCAAACCGCAACTGGAAGGCCGGCTATGGGGGAACCAAAGTACTGTGGGCTGCAGGGCGTCTTGCTAGGCGCGAGGGACTGCGGATCTATAAGAGGTACTTCACTGACTTTCCTTATACGCCTCTGACAACTCTATGGACCGATACGAGAGGCGAAACTGAGATGTCATACGTTGTGCAGACCTCTCGCCGGATCCCTGAACGATGCATTTTGCTCACGACTGACCCAGGCGACCTGGTGCTGGACCCTACAAGCGGCTCCGGCACTACTGTCTACTGCGCCGAGAAGTGGGGCCGGCGCTGGATCACCTGCGACACCTCCCGCGTGGCGCTGGCCATCGCCCGCCAGCGGCTACTGACCGCCCGCTTCGACTACTACGAACTCAGAGAGCCCGAGCGCGGCCCGGCCGGCGGCTTCATCTACCAGACCGTCCCCCACGTCACGCTGGAGAGCATCGCCCACAATACGGAGATTGACGGGATCGCCGCCAGGTACCAGCCTCAGATTGAGGAAGCGCTGGCGGAACTGAACCGGGCACTGGGCAAAGAGTGGCAAGAATGGGAGGTGCCCCGGGACATGGGGGCCGACGGCCATTCGTCCTGGCCGGAGGAGGCCAGGGAATTCCACGACCGCTTCTGGTCGCTCAAGCGCAGGAAGCGGCAGGAAATAGACGCCAGCATCCAGCGCAACGCACCGCAGGAGACGCTCTACGACCGGCCCAGTGTGAAACGCGGCGTGGTGCGCGTCTCCGGCCCCTTCACCGTGGAGGCGATCCCGGTGCCCGCCGTGGAAGACCCGACGCAGGCGCCGATCCCCCAGTTTGAAGAGCAGGAAGCCCGCGCCCGGGTAAGCGACCGGGGCGGCAACTATCTGGCCGACATGGTCGGCCTGCTCCAGCAGCAGAAAAGTGTCCTCTTCCCCGGCGGCAAGCGGATGGAACTGCGGAACTTGCGCGCGCTCAACCTGGGTTACCTCCACGCCGAGGCGGAGACGGAGCAGAACGGCAAGACGCCCAGGGTGGCCATCAGTTTCGGGCCGCAGCACGGCCCGGTGACCGCCTTCCAGGTGCAGGAGGCCATCCCCACCGCCCGTCTCAACGGCTACCAGGTGCTGCTCTTCGCCGGCTTCAGTTTCGACCCGGAGGCCCATGCGCTGCTCCAGAAAGCGCCGGTGGCGGGCTTGCAGGTGCACTTTGCCAACGTCGCGCCCGACGTGCTGGTGGGCGACCTGCTCAAGACCACCCGCGCCAGCCAGATCTTCACCGTCTTTGGGCAGCCGGACGTGGCCCTCACCCCCGTCCCCTCTCCCGCGAGCGGGCGAGGGGAGTTGTACGCCGTCGAGTTGCGCGGCGTGGACGTCTACGACCCGCTGACCGGGGAGGTGCACAGCACGCGGGGCAAGGACGTGGCCGCCTGGTTCCTGGACACGGACTATGACGGCCGGACGTTCCACATCTGCCAGGCTTTCTTCCCGGGCGACGAGAAGGCGTGGGACAAACTGCAGCGGGCGCTGAAAGCCCAGATTGACCCGGAGGCCTTTGAGCAGATGCGCGGCACGGTTTCGTTCCCCTTCGAGGCGGGCGAGCACAAGCGCGTCGCGGTGAAGGTGATTGACTTTCGGGGGAACGAGGTGGTGCGGGTGGTGGCGCTGGAGCGCAGCACGTACGAACGGGCCAGGAGGCATGAATCCTGAGGGTGTGTTGCAGATGAGTTGGGGGTTTGTTGATCAGCACGCTGTCAACGGATTCAGGGAGCGGATTGAACGGATTTAAGTGTCGCACGAGGGGCAAATTCCGTTCAATCCGTTCCAGAAATCCGTTGACAGCGCCCTGCCACCGCCTGCACAACTGAGGAGAGGAGAGATCTGTGCCCCAGGCCCTCGAAGCGAGCGTCATGCGCATTCTCGACGCGGACGGGAACACTACCGGCGCGGGGTTCCTCGTCGCCGGGCGGCTAGCCGTGACGTGCGCCCACGTGGTCGAGGCGGCGGGGAGCGGGCCGGGGCAACCGGTAAGTGTGCGGTTCCACCGCGGCGGCCGGCCGCAGGCCGCCCGCGTGCTCGCTGAAGGCTGGTCGCCGTGCCCGCGCGGCCAGGCTCATTCCGGCGACGACGCCGCCTTTCTGGAGCTGGATGTTCCAGAAGGTCAGCCTGTCACTCTCGGGTTCGCCGCTCAAAGCAGCGGGCACGAGTTCCTGGCCCTCGGCTACCCGGAAGGCGGGAGCGTCGCGGAACGCTGGGGGCAGGGCCAGGTGGGCGGGCTGGTGCAGGTGCCGGGCTACACGCTACCGCTCCTGCAGATCCAGGGTGAAGAGGTGGACCGCGGCCTGAGCGGCGGGCCGGTGCTCGACCGCGAGAACGACCGCGTGGTCGGCATGGTCACCGGCTACGAAGACGTCACCCGCCGGCCCCCCGCCCCGGCGCTGCGCATTGCCTACGCCACTGCTGCCGAGACACTCCGGAGGCTGCGGCCCGAGTTGCGCCTGCTGCCACCCGGCTACGACCCGGCCTGCCTGGAAGCCTACCGCAGCGGTATCCTGGAGCGCACGCAGTACGTCAACCTGGAGGGCATCCCCCTGCCGAGCGACCGCTCCGGCCGGCGGATGAATGTGCGCCTACCGCTCGATCGGGTGTACATTCGCCTGCAGGCCGTCGAAGAGAAACGCCAGCGCCAGCAGGAGGCCGAAGAGCGCCGCGCCCTGGAAGCGCGGATCGAAGCCCGGCGCGCGGGCGGCCCATCCCGGGACATACTGGGGGTGCTGCGGTTGTTGGGCGAGTACTTTTACCGGCGTGGCCAGGTCTACCAGGTAGAAAAGCGCCCTGAACCGGTGGACCCGCAGGCGGCGCTGGAGAAACACCCGCGGCTGGTCATGCTGGGCGCGCCCGGCGCGGGCAAGTCCACGCTGCTGCGCTTCCTGGCGCGCCGCGCGGTTGAAGACGCGCGCGGCCCGCTGCCCATCCTGGTCTCGCTGCGCGACTACGCCACCGCGCTGGCCGGCGACCCCACGCTCTCGCTGCGCGCGTTCGCGCTGCGGCGGGAGGCGGGGGACGACGCCGGCCTGCGCCGCGCGCTGGAGGCCGAGATCGAGGCCGGGCGTGCGCTGTGGCTGGTGGACGCGCTGGACGAAGCGCGCGGCTGGAGCGCCCAGGCGGCGGGGCAGGTGGGCCAGTTGAAGGGTCGCCTGGTGGTCACCTCGCGCCCGCTGGGGTACGTCCCCCCGCCGGGGGCGCTGCCCGAGTTCGAGGTGCTGCCGCTTACCCCGGAAAACACTGACGATTTCCTGCAGCGCTGGTTCGGGCTGCTGGCGGAGACACGCGCGGCCGGGCCGGAGTGGGTGGCAGAGCGCGCGGACTGGCTGAAAGCGCAGTTGCAGGCCCGCCCGCAGTTGCAGCCGCTGGCCCGCAGCCCGCTGCTGCTCACCTTCCTGGCGGTGCTGGCCGGGGAAGACCCGCAGCGCGAACTGCCCGCCGGGCGGGCCGAACTGTACCGGCGCTACGTGGAAGAACTGCTCGACTCCTGGGAGGCGCAGCGGCGCCCCAGGGACGGCGTGAGTGGCGAGCCGGCCTTCACGCTCGGCCCGCTGAGTGGCGCCCCTGCGCGCTGGGCGGCGTTGGACTGCTTCTACTACCTGGGCTGGGCGCTGCACCTGGCCTATTTCGGCGGCCAGCCGCAGGGGGTGCCGAACCGCCGCACCCTGAGCACGGCGCTGGCCGGTTACCTGCGGCACAACCGCGAATGGGCGCAGGCGGCCGCGGCCGATCTGCCGGCGATGGCCGAAGCCGCAATTGGTTTCTGGCAGGAGGCTGGGCTACTCGACACCTGGCACCTGAACGGCGAGGATTACCTGGCCTTCCGCCACCTGACCTTCGAGGAATACGCCGCCGCCTGGGCGCTGGAGCGCGCCTGGAGGCCGGAGCCCCGCCGGGCCTGGGCTTTCCTGCGCCCACGCCTGCACCACTACGCCTGGCGCGAGCCAGTGCTGCTGCTGGCCGGCCTGCTCGACGCAGGCGCCACGGCCGACCTGGTGCGCCGCATCGTGGCGGCCCGCAGCCGCTACGAGCACCGGCTGTGCCGCGACCTGCGACTAGCAGCGGTGATTGTGAGTGAGAGGCTAGGCCTGGAGACAGAACTAGGGCAGCGTACAGTCAACCAGTTAGGGAAGATTGGCCGCAGTTGGTTCTCTGGACCGTGGGCAAGGCACGCTGCTATTGCCTCCCTGGCGCAGGCCGGTCGGCCGGCGGTCCCTGCCCTGCTTCAAGCACTTGGAGATAGCGACTTTGATGTGCGCGAGACAGTAGCAGAAGCCCTGTGGCAGATGGGGGACCCACAGGCCGTCCCTGCCCTGCTCCAGGCGCTTGGAGATAGCAACCCGGGTGTGCGCGAGATGGCAACCTATGCCCTGGGTAAGATTGGCGACCCGCGGGCTGTCCCTGCCCTGCTCCGGGTGCTTGGAGATGGCGTATCGCTTGTGCGCTGGGGAGCAGCTAGGGCCCTGGGGCGGATGGGCGACTCGCAGGTTGTCCCTGCCCTGCTGGGGGCGCTCAAGGATAGCGACTCGGATGTGCGTCAGGCCGCAGCCGGAGCCCTGGGGTGGACGGGCGATCCGCAGGCTGTCCCTGCCCTGCTGCGGGCATTTGAGGATAGCGACCCGGGTGTGCGAGGGCATGCGGCCAGAGCTCTGGGATGGACCGGCGACCCGCAGGCCATTCCTGCCCTGCTGCGGGCGCTCGGAGATAGCAACCCGGGTGTGCGCGAGATGGCAACCTTTGCCCTGGGTATGATTGGCGACCCGCGGGCTGTCCCTGCCCTGCTGCGGGCGCTCAAGGATAGCGACTCGGATGTGCGTGAGGCCGCAGCTTATTCCCTGGGGAAGACCGGCGACCCGCGGGCTGTCCCTGCCCTGCTGGGGGCGCTCAAGGATAGCGACTCGGATGTGCGCGGGCATGCGGTCAGAGCTCTGGGGTGGACGGGCGACCCGCGGGCTGTCCCTGCCCTGCTGGGGGCGCTCAAGGATAGCGACTCGGGTGTGCGTCAGGCCGCAGCTTATCCCCTGGGGGGGACCGGCGACCCGCGGGCTGTCCCTGCCCTGCTGGGGGCGCTCAAGGATAGCGACTCGGATGTGCGTGAGGCCGCAGCTTGTTCCCTGGGGGAGACCGGCGACCCGCGGACTGTCCCTGCCCTGCTGCGGGCGCTCGAGGATAGCGACTCGGGTGTGCGTCAGGCCGCAGCCGGAGCCCTGGGTGAGACCGGCGACCCGCAGGCTGTCCCTGCCCTGGTCCAGGTGCTCAAGGATAGCGACTCGGGTGTGCGCGGCGCTGCAGCCGAAGCTCTGCAGCAGATCTCCGGTGCGCTGAATTCCATCCCCCGTGCCAGGCAGGTGGCGGCGGCGCTGCGACGGCGCGGGGAATGGGGCGCTCTGGAAAACGTCGCCAACCGCCTGGCCGTCCTGGAATCAGGCGCCGCCAGTGCCCCGGACCCGCTCCTGCCCGCCCCGCCCGTCCCGGCCTGGCGGCGCGGTGTCCGGTGGCTCGCGCGCGCTGGTGGGCTGGCATTGGCCGCCCTGGCCTCTGCTGTGCTCAGTGACCTGCTCGCCGACCAGTTGAAAGTCTCAGTGCCGCTGCCGCTCCAACTGCTGCTCCTGCTGGCCCTGGGGGCTCTGGCGATGGCGATGGTGGAAGTATCCTTCCAGCAGTGGAAGGTGTAACGGGGTCCGCTTGCTTGCCGGGTGAGGTCTGGTTTAGCGGAATGGTACTTTTGGAGGCGATCTGTCATGCTGGTTGACAACCCTATCATCAACTCGCCCTTTGACGAGCCCACTTGCTATTGGGACTACCAGGAGGGGCAACCCGTGCTGGCCGGAGGACGCCGCCCGGCCGGCTATTACCTGAAGCCCCGCACACGCGGGCCTCAACTCTCCCTCTTCGAGGAGGAGTTTGTGCCCCTCGCAGCGGTCAACCTGATCCGCGAGCGGGTGAAGGGCTGGCGGGAAAAGGGCTACCCCGGCGTGACGGCGCTCACCCGGCGCTTGCTCGACCACTGGCGCGACCCCGACCGCGAGCGCAGGCTCTTCTTCTGCCAGCGCGAGGCCGCCGAAACGCTCATCTGGCTGGTGGAAGGTTCGCCGGCCGAGAGACAGGGCATCCTCGTCCCGCAAGATGAACCCAACGACCCAGAGAGCATCGCCAAAGGCTACCAGGCGCTCGCCCGTTGCGCGGTCAAAATGGCCACCGGTTCCGGCAAGACGGTGGTGATGGGCATGGTCATCGCCTGGCAACTGCTCAACAAACTGGCCAACCCGCAGGACCGCCGCTTTTCCGATGCGACCTTACTGGTGTGCCCCAACCTCACCATCCGCGAGCGGCTCCAGGTGCTCTTGCCCTGGCAGCCGAACAACTACTACCAGCACTTCGACCTGGTGCCGCCGGGTTTGCTGGAGCGGCTGCAGCAGGGCCGCTTTGAGATCACCAACTGGCACGCCTTCCAACCCAGGGACGACGCCCGCTCGCGCAGCGTGCTCCAGCGCGGGGCGGAGAGTGACGCAGCCTTCTGCCGCCGCGCGCTCAAAGAGTTAGGGAACAAGCAGAACGTCCTGGTCATCAACGACGAGGCCCACCACGCCTATCGTCCGGCCCAGCCGCTGTCACCGGAGGAACTGAAGCAGTTGCGCAGGGAGGAGCGCGACCTGCTCGAAGACGAATTCCGCGCGGCCACCGTCTGGATCAGCGGACTGGACAGGATCAACGCCGTGCGGGGCATCAACCTGTGCGCCGACTTCTCCGCCACCCCCTTCTACATCAAGGGCACCGGGTACGACGAGGGCGCGCCGTTCCCCTGGATCGTCTCCGACTTCGGCCTGGTGGACGCCATCGAGTGTGGCATCGTCAAGATCCCCCGCGTGCCGGTGGACGACAACACCGGCGCCCTCATCCCCAAGTACTTTCGCCTGTGGGAGCACATCAACCAGCAGTTGCCCTCCTCGGAGCGGCAGACCGCCCGCCGCCGGGCCAAGCCGGAATCGGTGCTGCGGGAGGCCGAGGGCGCACTGGCGACGCTGGCCTCCGAGTGGGAGAGGACGTTCGAGGCATTTCAGGAGAAAGGGTCCCCTGTGCCGCCAGCCCTCATCGTGGTGTGCGACAACACCGGCCTGGCCGGGTTGGTGGACGAACACATCGCGCGGGGAAACGTGCTGCCGGAACTGGAGAACCGGGGTGGTCAGCAGGTGACGCTGCGCATTGACACCAAACTGCTCAAGGAAGCGGAGAGCGCCATCGAAGGGGAGACCCGGCAAGAGATCGCCGAGCGGTTGCGCAAGACGGTGGATACGGTGGGCAAGACGGAGTGGGAAGGGGAAGGGGATCCGCCCGGCAAGCATATCCGCTGCGTGGTGTCGGTGGGTATGCTTACCGAGGGCTGGGACGCGCAGAACGTGACGCAGATCCTGGGCCTGCGCGCCTTCACGTCACAACTGTTGTGCGAGCAGGTGGTGGGGCGCGGCCTGCGCCGCATGAACTATGACGATTTCAGCGCGCCCGAATACGTGGACGTCTACGGCGTGCCGTTTGAGGTGATCCCCGTCAAGAAGAAACCTGTCAGCCACGCCGAGGTGCAAAAGGTCTCCACGCTGGTGCTGGCGCTGGCGGAGCGCCAGCATCTGGAGATCACCTTTCCACGGGTCGAGACGTACGTCTCCGACGTGCACCAGCGGATTCGGGTGAATCTCGAGGGGCTGCCCTTCCTGTGCATTGCCCCCTTCAACGAGCCGACGGAGGTGGTCGTCAAGCCGGCGGCAGGCTACCGCATTGGCCGCCCCGACCGCCTCGGCCCGGGCCAGGAGGTGCTCCACGACCGCAACCCCTTCCACCGGGAGAAACGGCTGCAGGCGACCGTGTTTGAGATGGCGGCGGAACTGACGCGCCGGCTGAAAGACAAGCGGGACGATTGGAGTGCACGCCACATCCTGTTCCCCCAGGTGCTCGCCATCGTCTGGGAGTACGTCGAGGAACGGGTAGTGGTCCTGGGTGACGCGCCCCTGGAAGAGATCGCCCTGCTCAAGTACAAGCAGCGCATCGTCGAGCGGTTGACCGAGGCCATCGAGCCCGACACCCAGGCAGGGGAGCCGCCGACGCTGCCGGTCATCGAGCGGTTTCGGCCCCTCGGCTCGACGGCGGAGGTGCTCTTCCGCACCGTTCGCCCGACGGTGGGAACCACCAAGAGCCACATCAGCCACGTGGTCCTGGATGCGCCCAAGTGGGAGCACAGCGTGGCCTACCAACTGGAGCGGATGCCCGAGGTCGCCGCGTATGCCCGCAACGACCACCTGGATTTCACCATGCCCTACGAGTGGCTGGGCGCGCGACACGAGTACCGCCCCGATTACCTGGTCCGGCTGCGTCGAGGAGATGGACAGGAGTGCAAGGTGGTGCTCGAGGTGAAGGGCTTTGAGACGGAGCAGGACCGGCAGAAAGAGACGGCAGCCAGGCGCTGGGTGCGGGCGGTGAACCACCACGGGGAGTTCGGGCAGTGGGCGTTCGTGGTGTGCAGGGAGCCGTATCGGGTGAGGGAGCTCTTGTTGGGTGAGCAGCGCACTTGAGGCTTGGATCGTGGTAACCAGCATGAGGAAGCACCGGATTGCCTTGCAGTTGTTCGTGGGTAGGCGAGAAGACCCTTAGCGAGAGTGAGCGGGTCTGTGCATTCAGAGAGGAATGAGTGATGAGCGATGAACTGGCTCGGTTGAGAGCAGAATTGGGAGAAACTGAGCAGGCTCTGACTGACCCTAATGCGCTGCCGAGAGCACAGCGGAAGGTTCTTCTGACAGCATTGCAGGAGAGGAAGAACGGGCTGCTGGCACATATAGCCACACTGACAGGACCCGGAGCAATTGCCCAGGATAGCAGCGTGGCTTCCGGTGCACAAGGTTTGGCTTTGGGTGGAGGTGTACAAGGGAACGTCAGTATCACGCAGATACACAGCTATGGTGTTGCAGACCTTGGCAGCGCCCCGCAGACTGGTCCAAAGGTCCGCCACAATCTACCTCACCCTGATTATGTGAGCTTCGTAGGGAGAAAACGAGAACTGGCACAGATCTCTGAGCTTCTCGCACCGGGCAAGCGCGTTTGGGTCATCGTTATTGACGGAGTCGGAGGTGTGGGTAAGTCAGCTTTGGCACTAGAGGTTGCCCATCACTACTTGCAGAAGTTCGGCAAACTGCCTGAGGAAGAGCGTTTCCACGCTATCGTTTGGGCATCAGCTAAGCCTGTCACACTCACGGCCAACGGCAGCAGTGATCGCCAGCGAATCACGGGAACGTTGGAGGAAATCCAGAAGAGTATCTGCCTGGTCCTGCAGCGCAAGGACATACTCGGTACGGACGCCGAAGAGTGGGGCAGCCTGGTCTACCAAGCTCTCTCCCAGCAACGGACACTTCTTGTATTGGACAACTTGGAGACAGTGGACGACTCGCGGGTAATGGACTTCGTGCGCGATCTTCCACTCCCAACCAAGTGTATGATCACTACTCGACAGCGTATTGATGTAGCCTACGCCATCCGGCTATCCGAGATGCACCATGACGAGGCTATAGAGCTGATCTCTCAGGAGTGTGAGAAGAAAAAAGTTGAGCTAACTGACGCAGATGTCGACCGACTATGTAGGCAGACAGGCGGAGTGCCTCTCGCAATCGTCTGGAGCATCGGCCTAATGGGATATGGCCACGATGCAAAATCAGTACTGCGTCGATTGGGAGATGCTGAAGGTGACATTGCCAGCTTTTGCTTTGGAGCGGTGATGGAGCGCATTCGAGATAAGCCAGCTCATAGGTTACTCATGGCTCTATCTCTATTCGACGCAGGGGCCAGTCGGGAAGCAGTGGGATATGTAGCTGATTTGCCTGAGCTGCAGCGCGATGAAGGATTAGCGGAGCTCGAGAGGATCTCACTTGTGAACCGCAACAAAGGGCTGTTTACGCTGCTACAGCTCACGCGAGTCTGGGCGAATAACGAGTTGTACAGACACCTTGATAGGAATACAATCAGCGCGAGATATGCAGAGGCTGTGGGGCCACCTAGTACTAGAGTCTCCATAGGCTGGGGGAAAGTACATGCAGGTACCGTACAGCACGACATCTACGTCGGCCCGCCGGCCCGGGATCCGGCAGAGGCGCTGCGCATCTACCGTCAGGTGTTGGTCTCGGCCTGCCGCCGCCTGCCCTTGCGCGGGGTGGACGTGGGGGCCAGCGACCCCACCGGCGGCCAGCAGGGCCTGGAACTGGCCCAGGTCTACGTGGACCTGGACACCAAGATGCAGGTACCCCTAACCAAGAAGGAGAAGAAGGGGCGGGAACGGCGCGCCTGGCTCGAAGAACGTGAAACCCGCCCTCTCGGTGTCCTGGAGGCGACGATCGGCAACCGCCACCTAGTCATCCTGGGCGACCCCGGCTCCGGCAAGTCCGCCTTCGTCAGTTACCTGGCCTTCTGCCTAGCCGCCCAGGGCCTGGGGATGGAGATCGAACGACAGATTCGACTCCCCGGCTGGCCGGAGAAAGAGTGGGGCGCCGTGCCCATCTCCATCGTCCTGCGCGACTTCGCCCGCTCGCCATCAGGGGATGCCAGTGAAGCCGCGCCGTGGCAGTTATGGGACTTCATCGCCAGTCGTCTGCGGGCGCAGAACTTGCCCTTTGCAGTTGAGCCACTAGCAGAGGCTTTGGAGACTGGGCGCGCAGTGGTTCTGCTGGACGGCCTGGACGAGGTGTCACCAGTGATCAAGCGGATATATGTCCGCGATGCCGTGGCCGCCTTCGCCAACCGCTACCCGAGAAGCCGTGTGGTGGTCACCTGCCGCACCCTCTCCTACCAGGATCCGATCTGGCGACTGACTGGCTTCCCGGCCTTCGAGCTGGCTTCATTTGACGTGGAGAAGGTCGACCACTTCATCGGGGCCTGGTACGTCGAGTTGGCCCGCTTGGGGATGGTGAAGGCGGAAGATGCCGACGGCCTGGCCCGGCGGCTGCGGGAGGCGGTGCGCCGGCCCGACCTGTGGCGGCTGGCGCCCAACCCCCTGCTCCTGACGGTCATGGCGCTCGTCCACACCCCTGAATGACTAACCGTCACATCAGGCCGCGATCGGGCGAAAACATCCCCCAGATATGGAACGGACCGCCACTTTTCACCCAGATACGGGGGAGTAGTCCAATAAGCGGCTTGCTCTCCGTGACGATAAGTCAGCCAGGGGGTGGGGGGTTGTTAGGGAAGTAGCACTGCTGCTGCAATGATGGAGGGCTGAAAGGTTGGTTACTCCGACAGCCTGCTAGGGCAACAGCTAAACCCATGAAGACGGTCTGGCGATGCTACTTCAACATGCCGTACCGGCTGGTTCCAGATGGGAGGCGATCCGGTTATGCCAAGCTGGATACGTTCAGTAATCTTCCCTGGCAATGTCCAACAGTTTCGGGCACAGATGAGACGGCTTACTGTCCGGCTGGGCAGAAATGGGTGGATGTCTGCCAAAGGGTGGAGGCTGATATTTGGCGAATACCCGCAGACGCAACCAAGGTGGGTTCCTACGAACGCTGATTTAAACAAAGCAGGCCATGTGACTGTGTATGTAGAGACTACCGAACACGATACAGCTGCCAGTGAACAGATTCCAGCACGTGCCAGTTGGGAAGTAGTGTATTGGCCGGCGGGGCATTTCCGGCTGTGGAGTCCCCAGTATAGTGGTATAGAAGCGTATGAAGAGGCGGATGCCCGCACGAGGGTTGACTTCTTGGATGGGTATAGGCCGGGTGCGTGGTACCAAGATGCAGAACCCATAGGCCCGACGTTCGAGGAGTTCTGCGACTGGGTCACTAGGGAGGTGATGGCAGAGAGCAGAGAGCCACTGACGCCCGCTGGCAGAGGTACAGGAACACCAGACAATCGAGCATCATTTGAGAAACCCTGCCAAATGATTGCGAAAGTAGCACAGGCAGCGACTAGTAGGAGCGGCACAGAGCTTACCTCCCTATGCTGCCAACTAGCCGAGGCGCGCGAGAACCTGCGGCTGATTCAGGAGCGCAAGTCCCAGTACGTGATGGAGACCGACATCCCGCTTCAGATGATCAAGGAGGAACAGCACCTGTTGAAGCGCATTGAGGAATTAGAGCAGCACATTGAAGAATTGCAGCAGGCCAGCAGTGGCGAGCCAGAGTCAGGGTGATCGACTGCAATTGCACGGTTTGCTTCGTCCCCCTGGCCTGCCCTTGCCTAACATCCGCCCATAGTTGCAGCATATATGTCTGCATGACTAAGTTGGCCAAGGCAGCAAGAGCACTGAGGAGGTAAGGATTGAGGTAGTAAGAACCCACCTAGGTATCGGGGTTGAGCAACCATCGTAACAGCATATCTATGGTGTCGAAAACAGGCTTAGAACAGCAATGAAGAATAAGTCGCTTTTTGGGTAGTTCCAGGCGGGTCTGACACATTGGCAGCGCGGTCTTCTCGCGCAGAATCCGGCGAATTGGCCTGAAGTGGGCACTTATTCTTCATCGCTGGGCTTAGAAACAAGCTCTTGACTGGATGCAGACGATATTCATCATCGCCAGATACATGATGCACGTATCTGGTCTCCACTTGTAGGTCTGATGAGAAAAGCATCAAGCACAGAACAGAAGGTCTCCATTTGGTCACGACTGGGGACTTGGCTGACACTCGTGGTCTACCAACTGGCGTTGCTGTATCGCTTCGAGCATGGCCTGGACCTGCGAGTCGGTCTCAAGGCATTCTTGAAAGCTGCCTGATGAATTATGACCAGGCCTCAATTAGTTGGTCAACATCTTGTCAAAGGCAATTCACGGACCTTATAGAGACGTGACATTATCTTGTTAGCGAGGGTGGTCGAGATGATACCTGGCTTTCTGACTGAAGAACTTAGCAGTCGACCCTTTCGTTTTCCGGCTTCACTAGAGCAAGCATACTCGGGACTCATCGACGAGCTTCAAAGGGAGGTAGCTGGCTTTGGACGATGCACTTATTGCCTTGAGGATACATCGAGGGAAAGTGTCGCTTGGCAGTTTGACCGCTATCTTCCGGCGCACTACTTCAAATCATACTACAGCTTGCTTCAAATGGAGTCCGATGCCTTGCAGAGCCAAAGCGATTGTCACCTGCTTTCGTGGCCTTCGCTTACGGTGATAGACGTTGGTTGTGGTTCAGGCGCGGCGAGTCTAGCAGCACTTGCGCTTCTCCACAGATATCAGCAGTACCGAATTGCTCATTGTGCCCCCATCGTGCCTGTAAACGTTCTTTTGATAGGTGTGGACCCCAATCCATATATGCTAGAACTGTATTCTAGAATGGTTGAGTCCTATTCAGAGAGATTGGAGCATGAACTCGTCCGAGTTACGTATATTCCCCATCAGGGGAGATTCCCTGAGGATATCAGACAAGTTCTGCGACTATACCAGCCGAACAATCGCCATTCAGTGCTCGTCATTCTATCAAATGTGGTCCGCATCTTAGAGGATTTGTACAGTGCTGGCGAGACCAGTGCCTTGGAAAAAGTCTTGAGGTTGTTGAGAGGCAAGAAACCTGCTTCCGGAATCTTTGGAGCTGCTGAAGGTATTGCTATTGAGAGTATCTTGGAGGAATGGGGGGTTAATTGCGTTTCAATACTCGGGGTGGCCACTATTGGCTCCGGCTTGAAGCCACATCAATGGCGAGATGCGTTACATAATCTATTCAGCGTGTTGAGTCTACACACTTTTTGACATTGACATCGTTAGGCTGCCGGTAGGGCCAGGGCACAACGGTCACGGACAGTAGCTGGAGTGATCGTGATTGGCGGGTCACAGGAAGACAGTCCCCATCGGGG
>Ga0315288_10004251_pt1 | contig 18219 bp, 30 predicted proteins | sample YL17G11_20_MG_FD_203454 | JGI IMG/M metagenome (GOLD analysis project Ga0315288, IMG submission 203454) | Sediment microbial communities from Yellowstone Lake, YNP, Wyoming, USA - YL17G11_20 | ecosystem: Environmental > Aquatic > Freshwater > Lake > Sediment | place: USA: Wyoming | collected... | reverse complement strand
CGCGCTCCTCGCCAAGATTGTCGAGCGTGACGGGGTCATTTTCACCATCAGATACCTGACCGAATCTGATGATAAAATTTGGCGCTATGAAGATGATACGTACGAGATCGACAATGATTCGATCGCCGAGAACCTCGGCACGGCCAGTGAAGAGGACATAGGGTTCAGGCCGGTCGAGGACGGCTTCGTCAAGATGGACTCGGACGAGGACTACGTCCCATCCTCAGAAGACGAAGAGACGGACGACGACGAAGACGACGACGAAGACGACGACGACGACGAGGACGACTTCGAGGCCGAGGACGACGCCGACGACATCGAGTCCGACGCCGAGTCAGAAGAAAGTCTTGGTGAAGAGTAATGAAGACCGGACCTATTTTCTGGATATTATTGATTGTCGCCCTTTGGCTGCTTTTTGTTCGCAAGTCTGAGGGGTGCGCCTGCGGTATCGCCGGTTAAAGAGAATATATCCTGTTAATTAAATGTCGATCACGTCCAAGTTTATCAAGGCTTTCGATCCCAAGTCGGAGGTGCACGTCGCGTGGCTCTCGGAGATGAATGACATGGCCGAGAAGATGGGCGACCCCAAGGCTCATATTTCCCTCGTCGAAAAGGTCAATATGAACCCTATGAATATTAAGCTCGAGCAGCGTGATGCGCTCGACTGGCCGAACATCCACTTTGTACTTCTGGCGACGTACGCCAAGGCGGTCATGAAGGGCAAGGCATTTATTCCGACTCAAAAAGTTCGTTAAATCTATTCTGGTAAAATTCACAAGGAGCACTGAACTGAAACACGTTGCCTGAGAATGAATAACTCGATTTCTTCTTCAAAATTTGATCGACCGAAATCATATCGAGGATATTCCTCGTGCACTCCAGTTTGAGATCGTCAAACTCCCGCTCGCGCACGAAGACGTGCACGAGATCCTGGAATCGACCTTCGGGTAAAATGAGTGTCCCGGGCCGGGTCATATCGGGCCACTCCTTTTTCTCTATATAATGCGTCTCGATCATAGTACTTATATTTACGGCGTCCTGTAATTCCCTGAAGCCCACTATGGCCAACCGTTTATTTTCGTTAATTTTAAGAGTAAATGCATTATTAGGATTGGAATGGATCGTGTAGTACTTGCGCGACTTCTGATTCGTTCGCGAGACCCGGTTCAGCCGCGTGGGTGGAATCGATATCGTCGCCATCTTGCTTACTCTAGGCCGAGAGTCTTTAGCTGAAAAAACATGTCATGTCCGAGCCAAGGTCCAGGGTCAGGCCTTCAAAGTCACCCAAAAAGTCGCGACGCCTAGTAAGCAACATGGAGTGCTCTGTCTGCTACGGAGAGTCGGGCCCCTTCCAGAAGTTGAGCTGCGGCCACGACTTTTGCGCGGGCTGCGTCAAGACGTGGTACCTGAAGGGCACGGGGACGGGGTGCCCCATGTGCCGCGCTCCCATCTACTTCAGGGGGTTTCACAAGGTTCGCGACCAATGGAGCGCCGAGGCTCACGAGACCAAGTGTGCCGAGGTGTTCGGTGAGGCTATCGAGTCGTGCATTACACAAGCCTTCGAGTACGCGGAGGCGTTCCCTAAACGCTGGCGCTCCATGATCCTGCGCGAGATCATTGAGGACGTCAAGGATCTCGAGCGGACGTACCGCGCCCTCGTGGCCTATGGCGCCGAGCCAGAGGAAATCGACGACGCGTTCTACTATGAGGACTACTACTCGGACCGCCACCTCGATAAGTGCTCGTACATAGACGATCCTCTCAAGGACCTGGCCCCGAAGCGCACTGCAAAGGGCGCCGCACGCCGCGGCAAGCGCGCAAGAGCTCTCCAGGACACATGGGCGACGTTCACGTTCATAATTGATTTTTAATACCATTCACGAGCCCTTCCGCATTGAACCCCAGTCCGAACGCCACTCCCAGCGCCATCAGAATGAGTCCCAGCGCGAGCAGACCCATGTTCCGCTTCGACTTGGGCTTTTTGTTCTCCTTCGTAACCAGAATCAGACCTGGAATCCCGAACGCGAGGCCAATCAGGAGCGAGGTCGCCAACGCGCCAAGCGCGCCGCCAGTGCCTGCAAAGCTCTCTAAAAAAATCGACTTGTACTTTCCCATTTAATTTTAGTCAATATTTAGTTTCTGCCCGCTGCGTACGAGTCGAGACCCCGCGAGGACGAGTAGGAATGGCACGACGACGAAGGTCAGAATACGGGCCGGCTCGGGTTCCAGCTTCAGCACGTTACGGGCTCTGTTGTACACGGCCCCGTCCAGAGTCTGATCGCCCACATTGTCCGACTTGGTGTCCTGTATCCAGTCAGATTGATAATTGAAAATCATCACGAACGATACGTACACGAGCAGGACTCCGAGGGCCTGCCGGCGATGGACGAATTTTATGGACGGATCGATCCATGCAAGAATGTAAATTGCTAGTAAAATTACAAAATGCTTGATGAAGAGACCAGCCTCTGGACTGAGCGTATGGAGCCACTGGAGCCATGGTCGGCTCGTGAAAATCAGACCAAGAACCGCGATCGCTCCGGCCAGACGAAGATGCATCATCTTTCCTACTACAAGCACACAGATAAAAGCGCGAGCCGTCTAGAAAGTACAATGGAAGCTATCGAGGCTGTTCTTGACCTGGCGAAGGAGCGTGATGAGCTGGCGAACGACCTGGAGACTTACGAGTCCTGGTTCGAGTCCCTGGTCGGCAAGGAGGTGACCCTGGCCGTCAAGCACAAGAAGAAGACTCGCTTCATGGACTGCATCGTGGTCGAGTTCACACAGGGCGAGGGCTGGGAGCTCAAGGCGGACGACGATGACGAGGTTTACATGGTGACCTTTGAGGACTTTGTGGAGGGCCGGGTCTGGGTGACGAAGAATTAAATTTGTTGTATAATATTAAAATGGAAGACTCTGTCGCAGACATTGAGCTGCGTAAGGAGCGTCGCCCCAAGTTCCCCTCGATAAAGAACGGCTTCCTGCTGCTTCTGATTTCCTTCGGTGCGACCATGGATCGCACCAAGGCGCTGATCATCACGTCCCTGTACTTTCTCCTAGTTGCTTTGTTCCCCTAGGCACTCAGCCAGCTCTTCACAGAAGGCCGTGAGACCAGGCATGGCCACGTTAGCCCAAAACTCCTCGTCACGATCTATGTCGTGACTCAGCACCTGGTTGTTGTACTGCTCGACCAAACGAGCCCGTACAAGACCCAGCATTTGCAGATAGACCTGAACCTGGACCATCTCGTAATCGACGACGCGCCGGAACAGGCGGTTCGTACGATTCTTGATCTCGACCAGGACTCGTGACCCGTCTGGGCACTCCTCGATCCGGTCAATCTTCCCACAGACCACAAACTTGTGCCCTCGGATTTCGGCCACATCCAATTTGTAGAATGAATTGTCCCGTACCAGGCGCGCCCCAGTATCGGCCTCGACCTTGTCGGACGTCTTGTCCTCTGAGCGCGTCCCATGGGTCGTGTAAACCTTGGACCGGACGTGCTCGATGACCTCGGCCTTCTGCTCGGCGCTCAATTTCGAGTCCGAATTGACAGCCGCCTTGGCCTCCTCGAACGTCCGGGCCGCCTCGGCCGAATCTTTGGCCTTGACCGCGAGGGCACCAGCCAGAACCTTCCGGGCCTCGTCCGACGCGCCCAGGGCTTCCTCGGCCCGATCCCTCTTGGTCTTGCCAGTGAACGTGTCCGGGCTGTACTTCTTCCAGAGTTCGTCCAGGACCTCCTTGCGAGGCTTGTATGGATTGCGACCAAGGATCGCGGCGACTTCACTAGCCTTGAGTGTGATCTTCATTTTGCTATATAAAAGGTCGTGTCTCTATATAGCAAAATGCTCGTCATGGCTCTCGCACGACCTGTTTTTTCCATCCGGGCCGAGGGGTCCGGGAAAGTCACTATCAAAAATGTAAAGGTTGCGATCCAACACGCTCAGAATATCTGTTACGGCTATGAGAATGAGCCGGCGTGTCGCGTCGCGTGGGACCACGTCGAGGAGATATCAGCGGCCTATGCACGTCAGCGAGATCGTGAACTTTTGGCCCAGAGACAGTGTGAGGAGGATCCACTGGCCTGCCGCGAGTATGACGTCTAGGCCGCCGCGCGCAACTTCTTGAAAACGGCCCACGAGATGAATGCAGCCTGGAATATCGAGAAGGCGAACAGAATCATGCGCTCGTTCGACTTGGAGCAGTCGCAGTGCTTCTTGCGCTGGCTGTCGATGTACGATATCGAGACGCCGATGTACACCAGGGTCGCCAGGCCCACAGGTGCGGCGACTAACTTGACGAGCTTCTCCTTGCCCGACAGGATCACAAACTGGAAGGCAATCACGGCCATGAAAAAGTACTTCATGTAGTCCCGGCGCCAGTCCTTGGAGCAGCCGCACCGCTTCTTCTCGAGATTCATCACCCAGCCCAGAGCGAAGCCCCAGAAGATCAAGTTAATGATGACAGGGATGGTGAGGTCCTTCATAGGTACAATAGTCTGACATTAAAAATACTGAGTTCCCAGACCCCAAAATAACCCGCCGCCAACGAGCCCAATACAAATAAAATTCACGACGAATTTATTAAACGGCGAGACGGGATGAGGCTGGGGCCACACGGGTACGGGAACGATGACGTGTTGGACCTGTTGAGCATGAATAGGCACGGGCAAGTCCGCCCGACACATAGGGCACTTTGTCACGTAACACTGGATGTGGACCTTCTTGTGGCAACACCCGAGCTCGACGAGCGTCCCTAAGAGCGGCTCGAGGCACACTGGGCACTCTGGTTCCATGCCTTTACATTAGACCAAGTCTTAAATTCGTGTCCTGATCCGGCCAGTCTCCTCAATTTAGTTTATAAATTCAACAATATGGACCCTTCGACGAAACGTCAGAATAAGCGCGACTCGGCCAAGAAGTCCAAGGACCATTCAGTTTATACTCAAAAATCAATCCGGGTCAAGGAAGCTATGACACAAAGAAATATTCCCAGTGAAAAGTATGGAGGCGCGAATAAAAGCGGCAAAGAACCTCTCCAATCGCGTGCGTCTAAATAAGAAGAACTGGCCAACCCCCGTGTCGTATATGGGAGGTGGTGTGTACGGTCGGGTATTTGCAACGAATAATGGTAGACTCATGAAGATTCAAAAAATGAATTCTACTACAGAATTCAACATTCTCAAGCGCCTTGGATCCACCGGTATGGTGCCCAAGGTGAAAAATGGAAATATCGTCAAACTCAAATTGAAATCGGGTAATACGAATATTACTAGAGAACTTGGGTATGGGTCTAAGAATATTAATAGTTTGAATATGTTTATTATGAATCGTGTCGGGGCAATGACCTTGAAGCAATATTACAAGTTGAACCCGCCCACTAAAATTTATGATAAATTTATACAAAATTATATACGCTGGCTGGTTAGACGTCTTCAGATGGCGGGCATCGAACACGGGAATTTGCACCGAGATAATATAATTGTTTCTACGAATTCTAAAGGACAGATTTCAGGTATGTGGCTCATAGATTTTGGAAAATCTAAATATCACAATGCGGTTCCAAACCGAAATCTCATTTCATATATGAAATTGTACCGACATAATTACACTCCGGCCCCCAGCGCCAGACGCAAGTCGAGCCCTAAAAAAACGCGTTCTGTGCCGCTGAGGAGGACGAGAAGCGTTCAGTAAGTCACCCAAAAACAAATGGCGCCCCTCATTACTCCCGGCCTCAAGTTCTTCGCCGAGCGCATCGACCCTCTGTACCCACCAACGGGCCTGTACCCGACCATGTCGACCTATCAGTACGGGTTCGACCTCGAGGGTGGCCCGGTCAAGAATGAGCTCTATGTGGTTTGCCAGAACGGCACTATTCAGTCCGTCAACGAGCCGAACCGGCCCATCGGCTGGGAGCTCATCGAGGAGGGTAGTAACTGGTACTACCGCGTGACTCAGATGAACCACCCGCGCAAGAGGGCCATGGTCACCTACCACAGTCGGGTGGAGGACCCACCCGAGGGGCGCGGTCCCATCGGCTCGGTCGTTGTCGCGTGCCGTCGCACCGAGGACCTTCCTCAGAATGCCGAAGTGACCGAGCAGAAGGATGACGGTGAGGAGGTGATCTCCTCGAAGCTCGCCAAGATTGCGACCATCGATCCGCTCCTGGCGCACTGTGCGGTGATCGTGAACGACCCGGCCCAGACGGACGCAATGGCGCGGTTCGCCGAGGGCAAGATGAGCTACGCCGAGGTGCGGGGACTTTGCGGTTAGGAAATGTCTAGTGAATGTAATGAACGTACCGGCCTGTGAGAAGTGCCTTTACTTTATCAAGGGTCCCTACGTCCGCACGGGTCGCTGCTCGCGCTACACAGCTTACAGGGGTCGGGGTAAACTTGTCTATGAATTTACGGACGCCGTCCGACAGGATCCGAGAAGATGCGGACCGGAAGGGCGCCTCTTCGTCTCGCGTGAAAAAATCGAGTCGCGTGATCGCCGAGATATTCTATGGCATCTATTAGAGCAAGACGAATAAGATGGTCGAGACGTGTATTCACGTCCGGATCACCGTCCGCCGGGTCCAGCGCCACCCGATCACGAAGCGGACCATTCGATCCACGACCCTTCTTAAAAAGCACGTGGTACGAGGCGCGACCTTGGGTCTCATACCGGATGCTCTGAACGATTTCGCCTTTCATCACGCCCAGGCAAATATGGGTGAGATTCTTCATATTTTGCAGGATCAGGCGACCATCAGTAGCATGTCGGCCGCCTTGGCTATTGCTCTGTTAACTTTGAAAGATTGAAGCGGACATTGGCCGGTGGATAGATGATGTTAAATGATACACGTAGCCGTCCCTTGTTGTGCCCGACCTGAAACCCCTTGGCAGGAATGATATAATCTTCCCGGGGATCCAGAACGCCCCATTCCGACGTGTTGAGAACAATCTCCCCGTCGAAGTGTGGGATCCGGATCTCCTTCCCGATAACCGAATCTGCGAACGAAATCCTAGTCGTCCATATCATGTCTATACCCTGACGCATGAATTCGGGGTGTTCCTGAACTTTGATGTGAAATTTAAGGTCTCCCGGCTCCTCTGAAGGCCCTTGGGCCTGTTCTCCGAGGCCATGACACGTGATGACGTCGCCCGCCTCTGACCCCGGGACGATTTTCAGTTCTAAATTGAGGTGCTCGAGTTTGTGGCCCTTCTGGTTGCACTCGGCACAGCCTGTCCGGGCGTGACCCCGACCGCCGCACGGCTGGCACGGCTGCTGGAACGCCATTGGGCCCATTTGCATGTGGACGTTTCCGCGGCCGCCACAATTTTGGCACTTTTTGCGGCAGGCCATGCACGGCTTCGTGAGCGTCAGTTTGAGGTTCTTGGACGCTCCCCGGTACGACTCTTCCATGGAGATGCGAATCTCGTGATCGTGGTCGGGACGCCTGACCGGTCCTCCCCGGTGGTGAGCCCCGGGGAACCCACCGAACATCTGAGCGAACAGATCGGGTGGGAACCCTCCTGCGCCGGGGGGAAATCCCATGGGATTTCCCTCGGCGCTCCCGAACTGATCGAAGTTGGCGCGCTTCTGGGGATCGCTCAGGACCTCATAGGCCTCCTGGACCTTCTTGAACTTCTCGGCGTCACCGCCCTTGTCTGGGTGGTGCTCGCGGGCAAGTTTGCGATAGGCTTTCTTGACGTCAGCATCTTGAGCCTCACGTGGAATTCCTAGGACCGCGTACGGGTCCAGGGGCGACTGAGAGGCCATCTAATTTTAGACACAAATTAGTCCTTTACTTGGAGCGCGACTTCTTGGACAGGCGTTTACGGACGGCGCTCTGGATCTTCTTGGCGGCTGTATTGGGGCTGGGGGTCTTCTTCTTGGCGGCAACCGTGACGCGACGCACGTTCCGTGGGTAGATGGGACCACGGGTCACGGGGTTGCGCGCACCCGGAATGGGCACCTTGGGGTTGGCCATCAGAAGCTCATAGTCTGTACGGAAAGCCTTTATGAGCTTACGGAAAGTTTCCTTATTGTAGTAGTTGGTACGGCCTGTCGTACGGTTTTTGATCTCGTACGCCACCATCTTTCTTGGGAACTCGAGAGTTACTGGATTGACATAATTTGCATCTAGAATTACTCTAGGTACCGCTGGGAGTGCCTTAGCCCGACTGACCCGTTCAGCCCTTGCTTTATTCAAGCGTTGTCTAATCTTTTGAAGATTGTTCATTCTATAATACTTACCCAAGATTCATTTCTGTGCGACGCTGATTCTGGGTGCGCTTCATAGTGAGTTTCATGGCTGCATTAGCGTTTGTTCCGGCCATGTTCACGAGTTTTGCATTAAGAGCAGGTGCCAAATTCGCATGGTCTTTGAGGAAATTGGCGTACGCACGAAGGAACTGCGACTGTGGCGCCCTCGCTACATTCTGGACTATTGAATTCGCGCTAACCTTCATTTGATTAGAGGAGTTCCAGAGACGGTTACTATTATTGGGCTGTAACTTACTACGTACCACTTCCCTGAACACTTGTTTTTTCTGATCGGTGGACAAATTACTACGAGCTTTAATGGAGCGAATTATACCTGCCCAATTACCTTTCGATATCAAGTTTTCAAGCTCCTTTGAATCCTTGCGATTGAAGACGCCTAGCCATTTTGTACCGGACGTGGCTGTGTTCTCCATGTTGGTGTTATTCCCGCCACCTACAATTGATCTTGAATAGCCTTCACCGCGGCTGGCACCTTGGCTCTCACCCGGTGCGGCGCGCACACCTGTTTCAAAGGTGCGTATTGCGTTATTGAGCGACTTGCGGTTGAGGCCGTTGCCGCCAACATTCTTCACCTTTTTCAGCCAGTTCAACTCGGCCTTTTTCCTGGCGACGTTCATATTTTTCCTAGGTTCGCGCAAAATCGCTGGTTTGAAAGCTGGTAATCCTGTCGGCAAAACCAAATTCGACGAAGACAGAGGCACTTTCAAGTTGATGTTGGGCCTGTTCAAGTTGTATCGCACCTTGTTTTTTGAAGGCGCATTCATATTTTTCTTGATCATATTGAAATATTTGGACATACCATTTACGAACTTACGGTTGACGTTGGTAATGGCGTAGGCGAAACGCTTGCGATCTAATCTGAATATAGCACAAAACTTGTTCAGGTCGACTGACCGAACAGGCGCGGTGATGTACTTGCGAGTACCTGGAACCTGCATCATTGTAGGAGAGTTTTGGGCGGAAACGAGCGTGCTTGCCGCACCGGCCGCACCGGCCGCCAAAAACACCGCCTCAAGAGTCAGGTTTCCGACGGGTATTTTCTTCCACGGGTGAGCCGGGGCATCTGGTCTATGAAGGTCGTACCACATGTAGTATATAGCGAATAGCGTGTATCTAAGCTGAGCAATCTCTTTGCCTTTGGCACCGGAAGCCTCACCCGCACCAACCTTGTCCTCACCGAGAGTAACGATGAGATGCGCCTTGGAAAAGTTCTGAGAGTTTCCTTGTGGCCAATTTATTATTGTAAATTTGGCTATGTCAGATTCTGCTTGTGTACTACCCTTTCCAGTTGCGGCCGTAGCGAGGTTCACGACGCTTTTATCAATCTTGAATGTATCGACGAGACTATTAATTCCAGCCTTGTCAACCTTGAACCCGTTTATAAGCCATTCACCATTTCCTACACAGACCTGTGTGAAAGCTGGTCTATAAAAACTAGTTATAGCACCCGCCGGCGCAGCTAGACGTTTGTTATTGACGACTACAGCCGAATTTACATTCTTGATATTGAGAGGTGTGGTGTACCCTTGGATACCTTCATGACCGGCCATAATCTGCTGTATATCATTTTTAGGCATGTAAGCAACTGTCGTAGCCCATAGTTTGCGCTGAATAGTAGGTATAGCCGCAACACCTGGAATAAAAGGAGCGTCTTCAAGTCCTCCTCCGCGACCAGTGGTTGTGTACCGCGCACCAAGAGATGTGGCGAGAGCCAAGTATATGGATTCTTGTGTCGGTCTAGTATTTAACGTTCCGTTTCCTGTATTGTTTTTCATTTGCTGAGCCCATAACCGACTAGTGACGTATGGCCTCAAGTTGTTCATGTACTTGGATCCCCATGGAGCACTATTAGGTAAATTATTTGGAAGTAAACTTCTATTGAAATTCGTTCCTTTTACGGCGGGCTGTTTGATATTTTTTCTCCTAGCTATATTCGCTGCAACTGCAGCGCCGCGGCGAGGTCGGCCCGATGGCTCCTCTTCTGCCCGGGGCCTCTTCGAAGACATTCCTACTCTAAACCCAGATAAAAACTTGGGCCTCCCTAGAAGTAACAATGGCCACCACCTCCAAGACTCTGATGAAGGCTCTCGACCGCGTGACTGATCTGAAGGCTGACTTGAAGGAGGCGAACGCCGAGCTCAAGGAGGCTGTCGAGGCCACGACCATGTACAAGGCGTTCCTGGCCGCCATCAACGAGACCATGCCCGACAAGGTGCCCGAGAAGACGGCCGCGGCAAATGCGTTCAAGATCACCCTGGCGATGCTGACGAAGAAGGAGGAGGGTGAGACCCAGGAGTAAAAATTCGTGTCCTGTACTCGCCTTAGAGTCTACGCGTGTAATGAAAATACCTCAAAACAATCATGTCTCCCAACTCCTCCCTTGGCTGGAACAACGCTGGCCTCCTGTGCGGCTACCAGGGCGAGTACGAGGGCGAGGAGCCCTGCTTCGTCTGGACTTACTCCGAGTTTGAGGAGTACCTGAACGAATCAATCACACCCTCGATGTATCACTTCATGGCCACTTGCGTGCTCGAGAAATTCACAAAAGATGACCTTTGGGAAATCGCAGGCGGCGATTATTGCACGGGTGACCTTGAGGCGGCGGCTGTCGATGCGTACTTTGACACGCCTCTCAGTGAACGCATCACCATGCACGAGCAGACCCTCGTGAACCTCCGGGCGGCCAAGCGCCGTGCCGAAGACAAGGAGTCGGCCGCGATCGACGCGATGCTCACCGAGAACATGCCGTTCGACGGAGCGAGCCCGATCGCACAAGAGTACGCAGATTTCATGCGGGGCCTCATCGCCAAGAACCGCGCCAAGGTGGACCGCCTCGAGAATGAGATCCACGAAGAGCAGCAGTGGCGCTCGGGAGCCGAGCCGGGCGCGTCCGACATGGAGACTGACGAGAACTACGACCCGATGGAAGAGTAATTTTGTTTGTAAATTGTAATGGACCATCCAACGATTAACGTCGCTAAACTATTCGGGGTGACCAACGGTCGCCCCTGGCCCGTCGTCAACCGCGGCAATGCAATAAATCGCGTCCAGAAAATCCTCAAATCAAACCACGTCACCGGCGTCCCCAGTCACTGGCCCAAAATTTACTACGGCCAGACCCGTGCGAACCTCAACCTCAACAGGACCTATAGAAACACAAACACGTCGACCTTGCCCGACGGCGTCTACCTTTATCTCATCGAGTACAATCCCACGACGAACCGGTACCACAAGAGTTTCGTCCGGGTCCACAACCTCCTCGAGTCGGGCTCGCGTCACTTTCAATTGCCGACCAGAAATCAGGGCAGAATCATCGTGGCGGCCGGCGAGCTCTCCAAGGAGGGCCGGACGATCAAGTTCAACTTGGAGAGTGGCACGTACACCCGAAACCTCATGAGGATCACCAGCAATTACGTCACCGAAAGCAATTACATCCGGCTCGTCAAGAACGCCCTACGCAACTCAATTCCTACTAAAAATTACACGACCAATATTCTGATCCCCAAGATCCCCGCGTCCCTCCAGAATCTCGTGAACCGGGGCAATCTGAGCTTCTACTACGGAACCTCTACGAACAAGACCAAGGCCAAGGTCCTTAAAGAACTCACAGCGGCCGGTCTTAATTCTAACAGTGCGACTAATTTAATTCGTAAATTGAAAAATTCGAGTCCTGCCCGAGCCACACAGTCCAGACCGAAGAGAAAAGCAACTCAAAATGGCAACACCACGGGCGCCCCGCAAGGCTATCGGCGGAGTGGACGTACAGCTGGAAGAGTTTGAGACGGACCTACGCGGCGTGCTCGAGTTCCAGCTAGGCCTCCGCGTCAATCACGCCCACTGGGTCGAGGCTGGTGTGCTTTTGGACGAAGATAACAAGCTGACTGAAGAGGTCATAGACGGCGCTTTCATGGACTTGGAGCACCGGTACCAGAACGCGCAGTTCGTGATGGATATCCTAGAGCAATGTCGAATTTTGATTCAGAATGTGGTCTGGGCGGCCATGAACGTCCCGATCCTTTACATCGACGCCCACATCGGAGCTGTCATCGATAACGCCCTCACGGTCTACAACCGAGTCATCTACGCTCCGCTCCGGACCGAGATGATAATGGCGAACCACAACGCCGAGGTCCTCCAGCGCACCTGGCGCCGCTGCATCACCGACCCGGCCCACCCTGCATGCCGCCGCCGTCTCGACTTAGAGCTTAGAGATTTGAACGCAATGTAGTGTAATGAACCAGTGGTGGCTTTTGCTCTTGACGTTCGTCCCTCTCCCCGTCAACCCGAAGCTGACACGTCCCGACCCCAAGAAGAACTTGTGGACTTTTGCGTGTGACGGATGGAAGTCGCCGTATCAGCTCGCCAAGGTGTTTTACATCGAGTCGGGTCCCCAGAAGTTCACCAAGTAGGGAATGTATCTAGGTTTTGAATTTTGAATTGAAATTGCAGAAGACTTTGCAGGGACGACCAACTCGTCCGCTTGGACGGCCGTGTCCTTTTTCACCGGCGGTGGTTTACGGATACGTCCGACTATGAGACCAAAAATAATACCAAACATAAACTCTTGCATTGGGTTCACCGCGACCCCATTCTTTAAAAAACATGTCGTGTGACTGACAGATGTTGAAGCGACGCCTGTCAATCAGACCCAAAGACTCAAAGACCATGGCCCGCACTTTTGTCATTTGCAACGCGCCCTCCCAGGATGAGGCCATGACGAACTTTGTGTACGTCAACCCGTTCGACGCCCGCGCCGCGTACGTGACCCTCGGTGAAAACGGCCATGTCTATAGGTGCTCCCCGCACGCCGGCGTCGACCCCGGGTGCATCGCGATCAACGCCGTCCAGCGTCGGCACATCGTCAAGTTTGCCGGCGATCCGGTCACGGTCGAGGACTTCCTGATCCCCATGCGCGACTTTGTCATCAAGGCGTGTACCCTCGAGGCGGAGTGGCTCAAGACGGGCCCGGCCGCGCCAGGCGACTTTACGGCCATCGCGAACAACTTCCGGACCCAGTTCAGCGGGCACGTCCTCGCCAAGGGTCAGAAGGTCATCCTCAAGTACGACGGTGAGCTGCTCCTCTTCACGGTCCGGAGCGCCGTCAAGGGTCTCATCACTATGCAGACCGAGTTGGGGGTCGAGTTCTGCAGTCCAGAGGTGAACGTGGTTTAAGACGTGGCGCGTATGAAATGTAATGAGTGAACTTAATCCCGAAATTCTCCGTCTCATAGAGTCCCGCATGGCAAAGGGCCGCAAGCAGTACGGTCACGGGCTCCTCAAGAACTCGGGCCTGGACTGGGTCCAGGAGGCGCTCGAGGAGGCCCTTGATCTCTCGATCTATGTCGCAGCCAAGCTTGTCGAGATTCAGAAGAAAAATGATGTCGCGCTCCCGCTAGCTCGATCAATTTAATTTATAAATTCAAGTCAAATGAACTGTGCATGTCTCAATTGCCTCGCAGTAGTGTCGGCCCCGCCAACCACCATCTGGGCCGCTACTTTTGCCAAGGAGCTCTTGAACGGATTGGTGATTCACATCGGTAACACGCCGGACGGCCGGTCAATTTATCGTGTAAATTAGCAATGGATCAACTCGTTCTCGAGATCCGATGTGGAACCCTTCAATGTCTTCTTGATCGAATTTCAAAAATAAATTCAGAGTCTGAAAAATTACGGATCGCCGTAGAGGCGTCCAGGATCGCAGACCGTATATTATCCGTGACCCCTAAAGATCACTACGCATATGAAACCATCGAGTCCAATCTCGAACATTTCAGTCTGGCTGTATTCTGCAATCATCAAGAATGGGCCCAGCAGTCGTTGGATAATATTAAGGAAATATCTCGCCCATTATTCTAATGGCAGGCTTCATCTCCGAGCCAGACTACGATCTCGGGAAGGTTCTCAAGTACCGCAAGCGCAACCCCGTCGGGGAGGACATGTACCTCTTACCTGACGGGACCATAGTTTCAGATGAATCCAAAATTGTAAAAGTTCAGAGAATTTTCAAGGACAATTACTACAAGCCAGAGGGCAAGGGGGCGCAGAAGGCCCTTGAAAAATATAGGTCGTGTCCTCCAGACGATTCTTCAATTTCAAAGTAAAATTCAAAATTCAAAATGGTCAACACCTTCGTCCCGTTCGCGGACATCGGGGCGTGCGCCAAGGCGCTGGACTACCGGAGGCTAGGAAAGCAGAGGGTCGAGGCTTGGCAATTATGGCGGGCCTTGAATGGAATCACAAAAGGGTGGGTCAACCACCCTGCGACGCTCATGTGGAAGGGCCACACCTGCTTTCTCGCCAAGTACATGAACACTATGATTGACGAGTGGGTAGCCCGTGGCTACAAGAACAACATGGCGCGCCTTCCGCACTGCGCCAACCCACGGCCGCCGTGGTGGTGGGGTTGGGACCCTATCCACAAGTCTCACCAGGCGTCCCTGAACCGCAAGAAGCCCGACTATTATCACTTTGACGTGGGGTCCTGGGGCGCGTACGGGTACGTCTGGCCGTCCAAGGTTCAATTTCAATACAGAATCAAGAACCCGGAACCTGATAAGGTTTGTGAACCATTGTAGACTAAATGCTCAACCCACGGAATCTCGCCCAACGCCGCTACATAGATTTACTCGCGTCCAAGATTCCCATCGTGATAGGTTCTGGCCCGGCCGGAACTGGCAAGACTCTCTTGGCGTGCAATGTTGGATCGAAAACCCTCCTACGTGGGGGCGTCTCGAAGTTGATCCTGACTCGTCCGGCCGTAAGCGTCGACGAGCAGCACGGGTTCCTTCCCGGAACTCTCGAGCAGAAGATGAGTCCATGGACCCGGCCCATGTTTGACGCCCTCTCGAGGTACTTCCGCCCCAAGGAGATCAAGACGATGATGGAGGATGGTAAGATTGAGGTGTGTCCCCTCGCCTATATGCGAGGTCGTACGTTTGATGATGCTTGGATCATCGGGGACGAGATGCAAAACTCCACCCCGAGTCAGATGAAGATGCTCCTGACTCGGATCGGATTTAATTCAAAGTTGGTGATTGCCGGAGACGTCATGCAGCATGACCGGGGGTTCGAACACAATGGACTTTCCGATTTGATTTTGAAATTGACCGAGTCTGAAAATATTCAACACATCCAGTTCACCGAGTCGGACATTGAGAGGCACGAGGTCATCAAAGAGGTCCTACGCATGTACCAGTAAAAACGTGTGATGAGAGGCCCTGGCCTCTCCGTAATATTCTACATTCAAACCAAAAATGCAGTCCGCCAACGTCCAGTTCATCTTCAACTCTATGAACGTCTGCGTCAAGAAGGGTCGCGCCTACCAGCACATCGACCCTAAAATCTCCAGCCTGGAGATTGAAAAGTTGGCCATCCTCAGCGAAGTCCTCGAGTCTGTCCGCAATTTCGAATCAAAATTGCTGAGTGACATGGATATCGACTAAAAAAGGTGTCGTGTTGTGGTCATGGTTCGATGCCACGTTGATGAATCACACTAAAATGCAGGCACTCTTCAAGTTTCGCGCCGTACCGAGGAGCTTTGTTCGATCCTTTTCGATGGGGAAACCGGAAGATTACGAACCAACTGCTATAGGGCACACTCGAGCAGGCGAGAAGGAGAAAAAGTCGGTAAACGAGCCTACAACGAAAAAGTTCACAAAGGCGTTTCAACACTACCTCGACACGAGGCTCACCTATGAGGAAATGATGAATCAGGCTGATGCCGAGAAGAAAAAGCCACCCCAAAGCTCGACTGTAGGAAAGTAAACTTTAAATATTTCACAAGATTAAATGAACCCTCGTCCATTTGATGGAATTGTAGACAATCCCAAAAGTATATCAATACTCGTATTCGAAAGTCTCGTCATAGGAATTATCGCCATTTCCCTAGGAACGATTATAGATAAAGTGTTTAAAAAGATTTCAGAGAAGACTAAGCGTTTCAAGTTGCTCGTATCTATTTTTCAGGTGATTATTTCAGCCTTTATAACAGCTCTGATTTACATCTACGGTCCGACCGAGTTCGCTATGCACTTCCAGACAAGTCTCCCGGGTATGTTGTTCCCGGCCCTGTTTTATGGGGTCCAGAGCAACATTTACGCTTCTTGGCAGCAGCTGTGAATTTCGAATCAAAATTGTTGAGTGACTAAATTTAAGATGTGAGTTCTTATAATATAAATGAAGCTGTATAACTGCCATGTACGTGATAGCATCCCCTGGCTTGTCCTTGTCAGCTTTTTCAGTAAGATGCGTCGGTGCCAATCATGCCCTAATTTCTTGTAAAAAAATATACGCAATACATCAGATGGAGAACATCATAATAGTTGTAGCACTGTTATTACTATTATTACTCCTTATATCAAATGTTAAAAGATTGTTGTGGGTCGAATTGAAACCGCAACAGGATCCTATACCAGAACACGAACCCGGTGAGATCCCTAAAATCATATGGACTTTTTGGGACTCTAATTTAATTTCAAAATTAGTAGACAAATGTTTCAAGACGTTCAAGCAGCTGAACCCTGGATGGTCTCTCGTGATTCTGACCCCTGGTAATTTTAGGGAATATACCGAAGATGACGTGATGAGTTATCGTCACGCGAAGACTCCTCAACAGATTGCTGACTTTATCAGACTCGCGGTTCTGGATAAACATGGTGGTGTATGGTGCGACGCATCGATCCTCATGACGCAACCCCTTGATGAATGGCTCCCTAAATGCGACTATATAGGATTTTATATAGATAAGACCACAACTCGGCGAGAATATCCAGTAATTGAAAACTGGTTCATGGCGTGCACCCCACACAACAAATTTGTCGGGGCGTGGAAGAAAGAATTCAATCGTATGAATAATTTCACAAGTACACGGGAATATGTCAATAACGTCAAATCAGCCGGTGTGGATATCCAGAAAATCGACCGCAACTATTTGACCATGCATGTAGCGGCTCAATATGTAATGCAAATTCACATGACTCCAAATAGCATCACTGATGAATTGCGTTTGCTGAAAGCCGACGACGGTCCTCTAAAAATCTTGAAAACCGGTCCTGTTGACATCGACCCAACCACCCTTCCCATGATAAAGTTCATCGGCAGTCATCGCGACGAGGTTGATCGTAGTCGTTTTTTATCGGACAAATTTTCGTTGGATTGATCGAGGTCCATGGGTCCATAGAAATTCAAAAGTCTCTAGCAAAGAGTAATTTCAAAAGAGAATTCAAAGGTCAAAGTTTCGATGGATTGTGTAATTTCAAAAGAGAATTCAAAGGTCATGAGGTCCATGGGTCTTCACAATTTTCATAGAAATTCATGAGGTCCATAGAAATTCAAAAGTCTCTAGCAAAGTGTAATTTCAAAAGAGAATTCAAGAAGGTCCACCGGGGGCAAGTCAAGATTTGGATGGATTCTGTAATTTCAAAAGAGAATTCAAAGTCAAGGATTGGATCGGTTCTCTTAATTTTCATAGAAATTGATCGATGGTCCCCAAGGCGGGGCTTCGCCCCTGCACCCCACCCGCCGCCCCCCCGCTTTACTCATATTTTATTTAAATAGGGCTACTATTTAAATTATTTACTATTTAAATTGCCCCCTCCCCATACTGCCCCCAATTATGGGATAGAATTGACACTCCAGGTGAAGTAATTCGAATTCTTTCGCTTACTCAAAAGTAGATCAAAGAATTCGAATTACTTTTTATGGTGTTTTTGGGGGTATTTTGGACTTGAATTAGGACATTTTTCCTGGAACCCAAAACCAGGCGGCTAACGCCGCATCCAGCCCCCAGGTGGTCCCTCCCGCGGCCAACTTCATGAACCTCAGGCGAACTTTTTTCTCAGATGAATTATGAGAAGATAAAGAGAGACCCAAATACCCCAAAAAATCTACGTAAAGAATTGGTTGGAAATAGGTACCCCCCCCCTGGGCCACCCGTTTCCCCCTTCAT
>Ga0315288_10004248_pt1 | contig 18226 bp, 17 predicted proteins | sample YL17G11_20_MG_FD_203454 | JGI IMG/M metagenome (GOLD analysis project Ga0315288, IMG submission 203454) | Sediment microbial communities from Yellowstone Lake, YNP, Wyoming, USA - YL17G11_20 | ecosystem: Environmental > Aquatic > Freshwater > Lake > Sediment | place: USA: Wyoming | collected... | reverse complement strand
GATGATACCGTGCGAGGCATTACTGGTGTCATTGCTGAACATAATGGTATTAATGATTTTGCCGGTGGCAGTGGTATTGAAGAATGCTTTTTGCAGACTGGCCGCATAGGGGGAAACATTCTCGACAGCGGAATCCGGGCTTTGGACGAATCCCGCGGGCAGGTCCTTCTGGGCAAGTTTTACATTAGCAAGGTCTTTCTCAGTGAAAGTTTTTGGAGCGCACGCCGCCAGGACGATAACGGAGATTAATAGAATATAAGTCATGTTTCGCATGCAATGATCCTTTAATTGTTATTAAATAGTAATCTATTGTATTTCATTATTAGGTTAATGGTTGGTAAAACCCATTATGAAAAATTGGGTACATTTCATTCTTGGTAGCGGGAAACTGAAAGATAAAATAAAAATATCTTCATTATGATGGTGATGAAGGTATTTTGTAACTGTTACTAAATCAATCGTTATTGATTTGTTCGATCAGTTTTTTCTTTTCTTCGATCTGGGCTTTCAAGGCATCGATTTCCACACAGACGGTTTCCAGTTCCGGGATGTTTAATTTTTTAGCTCCGTGTAAATCAAAAACCAGGTTTCCTATTTGCACCTTTTTACCGGATATGGAACTTTCCAACTTGCCAATTTCCTGGTTGATTTCCAGGGTTTTGAGCGCATCACCAGCTTTTTCAGCGCCTTTCTTTAGTCCTTTGGAAATATCATCGAGAATGGGCATTTCACTCCTCCATAAAATTGATTTCTGATTTTATTATACGGTAAAAACCCTATTGTTTTATATTTCCGGTCCAGAACATGGCCAAATCTGTTTATGGGTGCGGACTTTTTTCTGGATTACTAACTGAAGCGCAAGTAGTAACAACCACAATGGGGGGAACTGCAGGCATTAAACATCATCAAAGCCAAGCAAAGAAGCAAAAAGGAATATTTCATTAATACTCTCCGACAGGAAGTTTTTCTCAGGGGAATATATAACAGCTATAATTAAAAAGCAATTTTATTAAATACCCTTTGGATATTAAATCTATTGATTAGAGATGATCCATGACTGATTTTAAATTTTACTTCCCCATCCAGGTACGCTACGGTGACCTGGACCCGCAGTGGCATGTTAATAATGCCAAATTCCTCACCTATATCGAACAAGCACGCTTTGCCTACTTGGTGGAGTTGCAGCTATGGGACGGCAAATCCTTTATGGATCTGGGGTTGATCATAGCGGATGTGCACGTTTCATATAAAGCGCCCATTATGCTCGGGCAGAAGGTGCGGGTGGGCGTACGAGTTCAGAAAATTGGCAACAAGAGTCTTACCTATGCCTGCCAGATTGAAGATGAGACCACACATGCGGTGATGGCGATGGCGGAGATTGTGGGGGTTTCTTACAATTATCACACTCACTCCCCCCAACCGGTGCCCGAGGACTGGCGGCAGAAAATCAGCCAATACGAAGGGTTATCCCTGGAACAGAAACTATCGGGAAAATGTTAATATCCTTCCTGGGGCATTGTATTAACATTTTATAAATCCTCTTATTAAGAGCCTTTACAAAGGGATTATTTGGTAGAATTCCTCTACTGAATTATTCCCGTTATCTCTGAAGGAGGCAATTTTGTCTGGTTTGGAAGAATTTACCGACTTGGCCAAGCGCGTTTTACATCTGGCACATGAAGAAGCTGAACGCATGCAGCAGCGCATGATTGGTTCTGAACATGTCTTACTGGGCCTGGTGGAAGAAGAAAACGGCGTAGCAGGACGTGCATTACGCGATCTGGGTGTGGATGTTGACCGCGCACGAGAAATGGCCCTGCGGTTGAGCGGGGTGGGTACTTACCGCGAAGGCAAAATTGACCTGGCTCCGGATGCGGAGAAAATTATGGATCTGGCCATCGAGCAGGCGCGTCAGATGAAAAGCGAGTTTGTCAGTACGGAACACATGCTGCTGGCCATCCTCAAGCTGGATATGGGTCTGGCGCGGGATGTGCTGATCAAACTGGGGGTGACGCCGGAGCAGGTGCGCCGCCAGGTAATGCGGGTCATCAATGAAGCCCAAGACCGCATGGCCAGTGTGGGCGAACGCGCCTCCAAAAAAAGCAGTGTTAAAAGCCAGTCCAAGACACCTTTGGTGGACCAACTGGCAGTGGACTTGACCAGTTTGGCTGAAGAAGGCAAGTTAGACCCGGTCATCGGCCGTGAAAAAGAAATTGAACGCGTTATTCAAATTCTGGCACGACGTAATAAAAACAACCCGGCCCTCATCGGTGAACCGGGAGTGGGCAAGACTGCCATTGTGGAAGGTCTGGCACAGCGCATCATCGACGGTGATGTGCCTGGTCTGCTGTTGGAGAAGCGCGTGCTACGCCTGGATGTTGGCTCGCTGGTAGCGGGCACCATGTACCGCGGCCAATTTGAGGAACGTCTGAAACGGGTGATCGATGAATTAAAAACCACTGGATCCATCCTGTTTATTGATGAAGTCCACATGTTGGTGGGAGCAGGGGCAGCCGGATCTTCAGTGGATGCTGCCAATATCCTCAAACCAGCCCTGTCGCGCGGTGAGCTGCAGGTAATTGGCGCCACCACGCTGGATGAATACCGCAAAAGCATTGAGAGCGATGCTGCCCTGGAACGGCGCTTCCAGCCCATTCTGGTGAATGAACCCACCAAGGAAGAGACGATAAAGATCCTGCTCGGCATCCGTAAAAATTATGAGGAACATCATCGACTGGTCATTTCAGATGATGCCCTTGAGGCGGCGGTCAACCTGGCCGCCCGTTACATCACGGACCGCTTTTTACCGGACAAAGCCATTGACCTGATTGATGAAGCCGCTTCACGGGTGCGCATGTATAAAAGCGACTCAGCCAAAACTACCAAACAAATGATGAAGGATTTGCGCAGCCTGCGTAAAAAATATAATGAATCTGTGGAGCAGGGTCACCTGGATGAAAGCCAGACACTTCTTTCCCAGGTGAGCGAACTGGAGAAAAAGCTGGCTGAATTCAACAAGGATTGGGACCGCGCCGCTGCGCCCATTGTTACCCCGGATGACATTGCCGAACTGGTTTCGATGTGGACGGGGGTGCCGGTGATGCAGATGGCGCAGGAAGAATCCATCCGCCTGCTGAAAATGGAAGAAGAAATGCATATGCACATTGTCGGACAGGAAGAAGCCATTGAACAGATTTCCAAGGCAGTGCGCCGCGGACGGGCTGGATTAAAGGATCCGCGCCGGCCAATCGGTTCTTTTATGTTCCTGGGACCAACCGGGGTGGGCAAGACCGAGCTTACCAAAGCATTAGCGCGCTTTTTGTTTGGCAGTGAGGATGCGCTCATCCAATTGGATATGTCCGAGTTCATGGAGCGCCATAGCGTCAGCCGGTTGACCGGCGCCCCGCCCGGATATGTGGGTTATGAGGATGCTGGACAGCTTACTGAAGCCATCCGCCGCCATCCCTACTCCATCGTAGTATTCGATGAAGTGGAAAAAGCCCATCCTGAGGCACATAACATTCTGCTTCAAATTATGGAAGAAGGCCAGCTCTCGGATGCCAAGGGGCGCCGGGTGGACTTCCGCAATACGATCATCGTAATGACCTCTAACATCGGTGCTGATTTGATCCGCCGTGAAGGCGGGCTGGGTTTCCAATTAGCTCGTGACCAGAACGAGGATGAAAAATTTGCGTATGAAGAAATGCGCAAGAAATTACTGGAAGCACTCAAGAAAAATTTCCGCCCGGAATTCATCAATCGCTTGGACAGCGTGATTGTCTTCCATGCTTTAAGCAAGGAAAATATCCGCAACATTGCCACACTGGAATTAAAGAAAGTGGCTGAACGTCTAAAGGAACGTCAGATCACCCTGATGGCAACCGATGCCGCCCTGGAAAAATTGGCGGAAAAAGGGTTTGACCCGGAAATGGGCGCCCGCCCGCTGCGGCGTGTAATCCAGCTGGAAATAGAAGACCAGCTCTCGGATGCCCTGCTGGCAGAAAAATTCAAAGATGGCGAGACAATTTGGGTGGATGTAGACGCCGAGGGCAAGTTTATTCTGACCAGACGGGATGAACCTGAACCTCAGGTGGAAGCGCTGCCTGAAGTCAATATTTAAATTTGAACAAGCAGTTAAATCCAACCGGAAGGAAAAAACCCTTCCGGTTTTTTCAAGTAAAATCATTATGACCTTATTATCTAATTCTAGGAGGATATGAGCAAACTTCACACCCAATTCGTTTGCCAGGAATGCGGACGGATTTCCATCAAACCTCTCGGCAAATGCCCGCAGTGCGGTGCTTGGGATTCCATGATTGAGGAAGTGGTTTCCCTGCCGGAAGAAGGCAGGGCAGAAACTTTGCGCGGGATCAATGCCCAGTCGACGCCGGTCAAGCTTAGTGAGATTACGGCGGATGTCACCGAACGATTCCCGCTGGATATGCAGGAATTTGCCCGCGTGCTGGGGGGCGGGGTGGTGCCGGGATCCATCGTTTTAATCGGCGGTGACCCGGGCATCGGCAAGTCTACCCTGCTATTGCAGGTGGCGCTCGAAATGGCCGGTAAGGGACGCGTACTGTATGTCTCGGGAGAGGAATCCGAGCGCCAGATCAAAATGCGCGCCTTGCGTTTGCTCACTTCAAAATCAGATTCCCAGCCGGTTGCATTCCCCGAGGGTTTGTTTCTGGTCACTGAGACCAACCTGGAGGTCATCTTCCAGCATGTGCAAACCATTAATCCCAATATCCTGATCGTGGATTCCATCCAGACCACCTATCAAACAGGGCTGGTTTCCAGCGCGGGTTCCATCAGCCAGGTGCGTGAATGCGCCGGACGGCTGCGCGAGCTGGCCAAGCAAACTGGCATGGCGGTCTTTCTCATCGGGCATGTGACTAAAGAAGGCATCATCGCCGGGCCGCGCGTGCTGGAGCATATTGTGGATACCGTCCTGCAATTGGAAGGCGACCGCTTTCAATCCTACCGCCTGCTGCGCTCGGTTAAAAATCGTTTTGGCCCGACATCGGAAGTGGGTGTGTTTGAAATGGCTGAGCAGGGCATGAAGGAAGTGTTAAATCCCTCCGAGGTATTTCTGGCAGAGCGACTGGCGGAAGCGCCGGGTTCTGCCATTGCGGTCACTATGGAAGGCACCCGCCCCATGCTGGTGGAATTGCAGGCGCTTACCAGCCCCACCCATTTTGGCAATGCGCGCCGCACTTCCAACGGCCTGGATTTTAACCGCCTGCTGCTGGTGATTGCGGTGCTCACCCGCCGGCTGGGGCTTTCATTATCGGAACAGGATGTGTTCGCCAATGTTGTTGGCGGATTGATCATTGATGAACCCGCAGCTGACCTGACCCTGGCAGCCTGCATAACTTCCTCCTATCGGGATATTCCAGTGAAAGCGGATCTAGTATTAATGGGTGAAGTGGGTCTCTCCGGTGAGTTGCGCTGGGTAAGCCAGATGCCCACCCGCTTGCGTGAAGCAGCCAAGCTGGGTTTCAAAGGCGCGGTTATTCCGCGCCGCCGCAACCAGAATGAAAAGTTACCGAATGGGATTAAACTATATGAAGCCCGTTCGCTGCGTGAGGCGCTGGGTTATGCATTATTAACCCCTAAAACAGAAAGCAAATAGGTAAAAAAAATGGAAAAATCAACTTTTCTGCAATCCTTCAATCAGGAATTCATTAACAGCATTCGCTCCAACCATGCCCTGGAACATGCCACTTTTCATGTACTGGAGGGTAAGGGGCAAAAAGCTGCCTTGTTCGGGCTTTCCGATGCTGGCGGTTTTTGGGTGGTAGGCAATGTGGCTTCTGGTTTATTGCTGGATAGCGCCCACGAGGCTTTGACTCGCCTTCAGGGTGGAGAAGCTCATTTGGCACTGCATGAAAATTGCGGCACCAACCTGGTGGCTACTGGAGCCATCGCGGGTGGGCTGGCATGGCTGGGTATGCTGGGAACAGGCAAAGGATTTTTCCGCAAGCTGGAACGACTGCCGATGGTAATCCTACTGACATCCATCGGCTTGTTGATTGCTCAGCCGCTTGGACCAGTGATCCAGGAAAAAGTGACCACCCTGCCTAACGGACAGAAGCGCGAGGTAGTCAGTGTACAGCGATGGGGATTAGGGTCATGGACCATCCAGCGCATCATCACCCGCCAGATGGAGAGTTGACCCTTGCCGATGGATGAAAAAACTGCGGAGAAACTGCGCAGCTCAAATATTGCCATATTGCATGGGGATGATGAATTTGCCATTCAACAGGCTGTCCAATTGCTGTTGCCTTCGGTTCAGTCTGGCGGGATGGCGGAGCTCAATCTCTCGCGTTTGGATGGACGCAGCGTAACTAAAAATGAACTGCATAACCATCTGAATTTGCTTCCTTTCGGCGCGGAAAGACGGCTGGTGATCTTGACTTATGCGCTGGCGCAGGTGAAAACCAAAGATGAGCAGGAGGAATTTGCTAAATTATTGGATTCCCTGCCACCCACAACCCAGCTGGTAATGCTTATCTCAGATTCAGAGATAGTCGATAGAGGGCAAAAAAAATGGCAGGTGCTTTCAAAGCATAAATGGCTGTCAGACTGGTGGGCTCTAAATGAAGAGAAGACTTTTATACAGCATTTCCGCCTTCCGAATCCATACGAGATGACCGGCTGGATCCTGCAGGAAGTGCAGCGTTTGGACGGGGAAATCGAATCGCGCGCGGCTGCTGACCTGGCTAATGCCCTGGGCAATGACACCCTGCTGGTGAGTAAGGAGATTGAGAAACTGCTTATTTATACTGCACGGGAGAGGGCAATCACCCCCGAAGATGTGCGTGAATTATGCAGTCCAATAGACAGGGAAGATATTTTTGCTATGGTGGATGCCATCGCCAGCGGGAACGCAAAGACCGCCATGCGCCTGCTGGATATTTCCCTGCAAAAACAGCCGGAACCGATGGTATTTGCCATGATTGTAGGACATTTCCGCCAGTTAATTGTTGCTGCCGAGATGGTCTCGGAGCGACTCTCAGCCGAAGAAATTGCCCGCGAGGTGAGAAAGCCAGATTTTGTAGGCAGAAAACTGGTTAATCAGGTTCGGCGGTTTTCCTTATCAGAGTTGGATGATATCTATCAACGCCTGGTTCTATTGGATATGCAGATCAAGGATAACCGGATGCCGCCAGACCTGGCGCTGGAATTGTTTGTGGCTGAGATGGCGAGGAAATAAGTATTTCCGAATGAACTAATTTCATAATTAATTACATGAAACGTTTTGTTGATAAAGGGAATATCAATTTATTAATATTTCAACAATTTATCCTTCAATTTGCCCCATTTAAGCGCGTCAGTGATGGCCTGTTCGATAGAAAGCTGTGATTCCCAGCCCAGCAGTTTTTTGGCTTTGTCAGCATTGGTGAATGACCCGGCTGAATCGCCGGGGCGTCGTGGACCTTCCACCTTGTTGATTGGCTGGCCGATGACCTTTTCAAATGCAGTAACCAGTTCGCGTACGGTCACTCCGCGCCCGGTACCCAGGTTGATCACCAGGTAATTCTCAGGCGGATTCCCTGCTAGTTCAAATACTTGCTTGAAATCTTCAACGGCTTTGACATGCGCGCGCGCCAGGTCCCAGACATGAATATAGTCGCGGATGCCGGTGCCATCGCGGGTGGGGTAATCGGTGCCGGTGATGGTGAACTGCGGCAAACGGCCAAGCTGCACTTCCACCAATTTGGCAATGGCGTGGGAGGGGTCCTTGAGGTGCAGCCCCGAGCGCATTTGGGGGTCAGCCCCGATAGGGTTAAAGTAACGCAGAGCGATGCCCTGCATACCATAAGAGGCGCAAAAATCCTTAAGCACCATTTCCATCACAAATTTGGTGCGCGCATAGGGGCTGGTGGGATTGAGCGGGGAAGTCTCGGTGACCATGAAGCCCGGGACGGTATCGTAAAGGGAAGCTGAGGAGGAAAATACCACCCGCGGGAAGCCCAGGTTCTGCAGGGTGTGAAAGAATTCCAGGGATTTCCCCACGTTCTCGTGATAATACTGGTATGGGTTGGCTACGGATTCGGGTATCACGATCAGGGCGGCGCAGTGAATGGTAGCTTGAATATCCGCATGGTCACGGAACAGCTTTTCCACTGCGTCGCGGTCAGCAATGTCTGCCTGGTAAAAAATATGCCCACGGGTGAATTCCACCCGCCCGGTGACCAGCGAATCGAGGAGGACCGGGGTGTGCCCGGCATCTTCCAGAGCCGAACAAATGGTGCTGCCAATGTAGCCGGCGCCGCCGGTGACGAGGATTTTCATGGGATCTCCTTGTGCCATAGGGTAGTGATTATTATAGCTGGCTGAATCAGTTCTTGTGGGTAAAGAGTTTGTAAACTGCCGAAATGATGAAAAAGAGTATCAATGCCCAAACACACAGGATAAGAATGGTGAAGACTAACCCGATTGCCTTATTTTGGATCGGATTATCTGCACTTTTATGTGCATCTGCCATCACTTCGTCAGGAATCATTTTTAATGCCAAGTGGATACCCAGCGGCACCAGCACCAGGTCATCCAAATAGCCCAGGATGGGGATGAAGTCCGGAATCAGATCTATTGGGCTGAATAGGTAAGCCACCACCAGAGCCGAGAAAGCGCGCGCATACCATGGCGTGCGCGGATCCCGGTAAGCAAAGTACAGGGCGGTCGTTTCACGCTTGAGGTGTTTCGCTTTTTGTTTCAACTGATCAATGAGATGGGACATCACTTATATATGTGAATGGCACTTCGCACTAAACGGTTGGTGAATGAACCTAAAAAATATTGCTGCAATACAAGATAATTGAATTTAATGATTATAAACATACTTATCGTCAATTCGATGGAACCCATCCTTTCTTTTCCAGTGAGTCTTTTATAATAGAAAGGTTAAGGTATTTTAGATCATGATCAAAATCAACAACCACGTAATAATTGAGGAGAGTGAACTTACTTTCTCCTTCATCCGCTCCTCCGGGCCGGGTGGGCAGAACGTCAATAAAGTTGCCACAGCAGTGCAGTTGCGTTTTGATGTAATGCATTCGCCATCTCTTTCAGATGAAGTTAAATCGCGTTTAATTCGTCTGGCTGGCAGGCGCATGACCGTTGATGGGAACCTGCTGATTGAAGCGAAACGCTACCGCTCCCAGGAGCAGAACAAAGAAGATGCCATTGGGCGTCTAACAAATTTAATTCAGAAGGCGGTTAAAAAGCCAAAAAAGCGCATTCATACTCAACCCAGCCGGTCAGCCAGAGAGAGGCGGTTAAAAGAAAAAAAGAAAAAAGGGGAGATAAAAAAAATCCGCCGGAATTCAACATTTGAATAAGACCTATGCGTTGATTGACATCTGCCAGCACGCAGTTGATAATTAAATTTAAATGAGTTCTTTGGAAGCAAACAACCCACTTGAGATCAAAAAACGGACGAATCAGGTTCTAAGCGATGAGGCCGCAAAACAAATATGCCGAATCGCCAAAGAAAGCTTCCCTCCTGAGGAACGTGAGCCCTGCCAGACTTTAATAAAAACAATCCAGGATCGCAGGAGTATCCTTTACACGGCGAGTGCTAAAAACACAATCCGGGGTTTTACAAAGCTGACGCCGCTCAAGAAAACCAATATTTATCTAATGGAATATCTGGCAGTGGAAACACGCAGCCGCAACCAGGGAATTGGCGGGAAAATCCTTCAGTTCATAAAAAAAGATCTTAAGACTGTAAAAGGTCTGGGGTTAATTTTGGAGGTTGAACCCCCAGAAGTGTCTAGCGGTGAAGAGAGAGAAATTCGTCAGCGGCGAGTTCGGTTTTACCAGCGCAATGGGGCGCAGATGGTGCTGGATGGAGGAACTTACCGGATGCCCAACCTGGCCGGTGAAGGAAGCCTGCCTATGCATCTTATGTGGCTGCCGATTAAAGAAGGAGTTAAACTGCCCACCAATCTTACCCTGTCTGAGCTTTTCAGCCTGATTTTTACGGAAACGTATGGAGGGATAAAAAATGAAGCTCTCTTACGTGCCATCATCAGTGAACTCCCTAATTCAAATGCACCCATAGAACTTGGAGAGAGTCAATGAATCGGGAATCTATTGGAAATTTTACAATTGCTTACTGTGTAATGTATTCTGCAGGATTAAATCAAGCTGGGTCTTCTTAACTTTGATGACCAGAATATAAATCAAAATTTGTAACCAGGGCTTACTAAGGGCTGGGTTGTTGATTCTCAAATAAATCGGTCTAGTGGGTGGGAACCTCTTTTTAAGTCTAGAAGAACCAAAACCATTCGATAGTCTATAGCATATCAAAATAATCTCGAAACCTCTGGTTTTGAGTGGTTTTTTCATATAACCATTAACTTGTCAACGGCGTTTTTTTCTTTCCTATGATTCGGCATTGAAATGCTTTTCATGTTTTATTTCTGACATAACATTAACATCTTGCTCGAGCACTTCAAGGTAATATGAATATGAAAAACAAGATAAATATTATCAAAAATGTAATAAATGTTTTTCAGAATAGAAATGATGATATGAAAAAAACAATAATTGGACTTTCAGTTTTCATGGTTCTATCGGTTATTCTAGCCGCTTGCAGCACTACTGCTCCGGCTGCCAGCTCTGCAACTGTAGAATCAAAACCAGGGGCAGTCTCTGCCAGTGACAGCGCAAATGTTGAAATGAAGGGTTTTGCCTTCAGCCCGAAAGAGTTGACAGTGAAAGTTGGCACCAAGGTCACCTGGACCAATATGGATAGCGCTGGTCATGATGTAAAAGCCACCGATGGTAGTTGGGGGTCAGGCACGCTCACCAATGGACAGACATTTAGCATGGTGTTTGATAAGGAAGGCACTTATGCTTATGTATGCACTTTCCACCCCGGGATGACCGGGACGATCATCGTCACCAAATAGTAGCTTAACCAGGCAGGTGAAAGCATTCCGCTTTCACCTGTTTTATTTTTTTTAGTTCTTGTTATTGATACAATGCTTTGAATTCCGGCATTTCACGCAGCGAATTCAAATCGCTATCCTGCTTTGACCACTCAATTAGGTCTGGTCTCAGTTTAAAAGCTTCTTTCAGATTGGGAATGGCTTTTTCTTTCATCCCATTCAAGGCATAAAAACAAGCCAGATTGTAAGCGGCCGTTGGTTCCCAGGTGGGATAACCTTTCAGTTTTTCAGTCAGCGATTCCTGCATTTGTGTGGCTTTTTCCAGCTGGCCGTGTTTTACATAGAAATTCGCAATATGCGACTGCGGATGCCAGGCCGAATTGCCGAGGATGCGGACACTCATCGAGCATCCTTCCAGCCAGGCGAACTTCTTTGGATCGCTGAGGTCTTCTGTAGAAAAAGCTTCGTATTTCTTAAGGAGCTCCTTATGAATCTGTTGATATTCACTTAATGCATCCTCTAGGATTTGATCCATATGTTCATATAAAACCCCGTCATTGACTTGATCGAAATAATCTCCCGCCATGGGGATCTTCTCGCCTTTGGCCAGTTTGTCCAACTGGTTGATAAAGTGACGTTCCCAAAAATTAAGATGGGCAACCATATCCTTGGCGGACCACAGCTTTAAGCTGCCCTTTGCTGTTTTTTCTTGCGGTGAAAGAGAGGCAACAAGATCCATTAAATCCGCATAGGTATTTTGAACAAGGTCGAGCATATTTTGTTTTTCTGAAAGTGCATCCATCTTATTCTTCCTGAATAATTAGCCCTCTAATTTTAGCAAATTATTGCCGGTTCACCAACCACACTCCAAGCAAAATAAGACTTCCCCCAAACAGAGCGGGTAAAGTGATGGTTTCACCAAGAATCAAAGCTGCCGCCACCAGGGAGACCAGCGGTTCAATGTAAAGAAAAACACCAGCCTGGGAGGCGGTGATGGCCTGCAGCCCGTCATACCAGAAGATGTAAGCCAGAGCAGTGCAACCGATGCCCAGGAAACCAATTGCCAACCAGCCAGCATAACTGATCTGATGCAAAAAAGTCCAACCCTGAATGGATATAAAATGGATCGAGCTGAACATCCAGCCAAAGAGCATGACATAAAACAAAACAAAAAGAGCCGGGAATTTCTTCAATGCTCTTCGGGAGAGAACCGAAAAGACTGCCCAGTTGGGCGCGCTGATCATTACCAGCAGATCACCAGATGTGCCAATATTACCGGTGAACATCCCGGAAAAATTACCCTTGGTAACCACCAGGAGGACTCCCAGGGTAGCCAGGCAGATACCCGCAACGGCTATTAAACCTAATTTTTCGTGTAAGAAAATCCAGGCTAATAAAGCGATAAAAATGGGCGCGGTGGAGACTATCCAGGAAGTGGTGGATGCCTGGGAGGTGACCAGCCCGGTGGATTGCAGCCACTGGTGAAAGGTGATTCCGATAACGCCCAGCAGGGCAAAATAACAACCGTCCTTGAAGGTTGGCAGTTTAAGCAGACCACGGGAAATTATGAAAGCCAAAAGGATGACCAGACCGATCGTAAAGCGCAGCCAAACTACCACAGGGGGAGGGACCTCGGCAACCGCAACCTTTGTGGCAATAAAAGAAATGCCCCAGGCAACTGCGGCAAAAGTGAGTTCAAGGTAAGCAGGGAAAAGATTTTTCCGGGTTTTATTCAATAATTTAAATCCAATTAAATGAGAATAACCCCTAGTATAACGGATGATGTTCCTTACCTGGTTGTTCTAAGAATAAACGAAATGCTCCAGGTTACCACTTGCCCTGGATATAGTTTTCCAATTGGTTTATTTGATCTGTCTGGTTTGAAATTATGGCTTTCACCAGATCCCCGATGGAAACCAAACCCACCATGTTGTCTTGTTCGAGCACTGGCAAATGGCGGATATGTTTTTCGGTCATCAGCGCCATGCAATCTTCAATACTGTTGGATAGATTCACGTACAGGACCTTGGAGGTCATGCTTTCCGATACTGGGGTGCTCATGGTGCATTTTTCCAATTGTGCCATCTTGCGGGTGTAATCACGTTCCGAAAATATGCCAACTATTTTTCCATTTTTCACCACAGGCAGGGCGCCCACATCTTTTTGGGCTAAAATCTGGAGTGCGTCCTTGATGGTGGCATCATACTCAATCGTCCAAACCTGATTACCTTTGGTCTTTAGCAAATCACTGACTGTGTGCATGGGCCTTCTCCTTTTCGATATGATTATAAGCAATTATCGATGATTTTATTTGACTTTTAAACAGCGGATGAGAACCTGTCTTTGCTGACGACCCGCGCGATGTTCAAATACGTAAATACCCTGCCAGGCACCCAGAGCGATAGCTGTCCATTATCAATGGGGATGCTCAGATCCATGGTTGTCAAGGCTGAGCGGATATGAGAAGAAGAATCATCCCCTCCCTCCAGGACATGTTCCATCCAGGGCTGGGACTCTGGTACCAGGCGCTCGAAGAAGCTGGCAATATCCATTTTTGCGCTTGGGTCATAACTCTCGCTGATCACCATTGAAGCGCTGGTATGCTGTAAAAATAAGAAACATATCCCTTCCAGAACTTCCCAACCACGGATTTTTCGAGCTACGATTTCGGTGAAAGGATAAAGTCCTTTTCCGCCAGTTGGAATTGATAAATTATCTTTAAACCAATCCATGATCATACCTATATGCGGGTGATTAGATAAATTATAACAACCCTTCTCTTATGTTTAATAAAAAAGCAGAGGACTTTCATCCTCTGCATCAATTAGATGTAAATAAAATATCAGAAAACCTTATTAATTAATAAAGGCGCAATGAGCAGGGAGGTCATGCCGATCAGTTTCATAAAGATCAGCAGGGAAGGGCCAGCCACATCTTTGAGTGGGTCGCCAAAAGTATCCCCCACCACCGCTGCAGCATGGGCATCCGAGCCCTGAAGTGACTCATCTTCCTCAATGGTTTTCTTGGCATTATCAAAGGCTGTACCGGTGTTATTAAAGAAGGCGCCCAATAAAGCAGAAGAAGAAACCGCCCCAATCAGCAGTGCACCCAGGGAAGCAGCACCAAAGGCGAAACCGACGATGAGTGGCAGTGCGAAAGCGATAACACCCGGCAGGATCATTTCCCGTAGAGCATTCTTGGTGGCGATATCCACGCAATAGGCATAATCGGGCTTAGCTTTACCCTTGAGGATCAAAGGGTTTTTCTTGAATTGATCGCGGACTGCATCCACCATCAGCTCAGCCGTTTTAGCAGTTGAAGCGATCACAATCGAGGACATGAGATAAGGGAGAGAGATACCGACAAAGATAAAACCGATGGCATAAGGAGTGATCAGGTCCAGGACACTGTTTTTAGTGATGGCGAAGAAAGTGGCGAATAAAACAAAAGCCGTTACTGTTCCGGAAGCCATGGCATACGACTTGGTCGTCGCCTTGAGGGTATTGCCCACTGCATCCAGATGAGAAAGGGCGTCAGATACTTTCTTGCTTGCCTTGCCCATTTTGGCTATTCCGGCGGCGTTGTCCACGATCGGCCCAAAGGCATCCGAGGCCATGATTAATCCAATCAAGAGATCAGTGCCAATATTGACTCCCACAATGGCGAACAGCATCCCGTTGGAAATTTTAAATGCAATGGTGATGGAAACGATGATCGCCAGCAAACCAAATAAGGGGCTGCGCAGCCCGTATGCTAATCCAGTCAATAATGTGAGAGCCGCTCCACGCTGGGATGCCTTGGCGATATGATTGACCGGCGGTTGATTGGTGCCGGCATAATAACGGGTGGTGAAGGCGGCAATTAATGTTGTTGCTACACCCAACATGGCGGTAATACCGATGGTGACATCCCCCATTATCAGTTTGGATACCAGCAATGCTCCACTGACGCTCAGCACTGAGCTGACCGCCATGCTGTAATTGAAAACCTGGGTGGCAGGCATATCTTTGGTCCATTGGCGGGTGAGGAGGATGCCAATGGCGGAGGAAATCACGCCCACACTTTCCAGCAGGATGGGGACAAAAATGACATTAGCTCCATAGGTTGCAACCAGCGCTACCGCCACTACGGTACCGGTAACAATATCATCACTGAAAGTTTGGAAAAGATCGGCACCCCGTCCGGCACAGTCACCCACATTGTCACCCACCAGATCGGCGATCACCGCGGCATTGCGCGGATCATCTTCCGGGATTCTTTCTTCCACCTTGCCGACCAGGTCAGCGCCCACATCCGCGGATTTGGTAAAGATGCCGCCGCCGATCTGGGCAAAGAGAGCTGCCAGACTGCCTCCCACACCAAAGCCCACCAGCACGGTAGGTTGTTTGAAAATAAGGTAAAGAATGGTCAATACCAACAGGCTGAAGCCGGTCACCACCAGACCCATCACACCACCTCCCCACACGGCCATGCGAAAGGCACCGGCAAAGGAATCTTCCGCTATATCAGCAGTCTGAATATTGGTACGCACACTGACTGACATGCCAATGAAGGCCGCACTCAGCGAGGTGATTACACCTACGATAAAAGCCACTGCGATGCGCAAGTCGCCTGAGAACCACCACAGCACTAAGGCCATAATGGGCATGATCAGCAAGACTGTGGAAATCTGCCGGCGCAAATAAGTATTGGCGCTCTTGCGGATATCAGCCGCGATTTCCACCATGGAAGCTGAATTCACCTTGCGGTTGACAATTTTATATACAAAAAGACTGGCCAGATAAATGGCGAATACACCAGTGATAATTGGAATGGCCCAAAGTTGCAGTTGAAAACCAATCACTGCAGCGCCCAGAATGACCAGCAATACAAAACCAACAGCAATGAGAACGCGATTAGACATGGGCGCGATTATACACTAATAAAATTTCACAAAGGTGAACGATGCTGATTGATCAATGGGCGTTGATTTGTTCAGCTCTTGATGTCCTTATCCGGCTTGCCTTTTGCCTGGACGAAAACTGGTAACGAATGGCAGGAAATAATGCGGCAACGAGAATAATTTCTGCCAACCAGGCCCAGCTCGGGGAAGTTCTGATGGCCGCGAAGGGGAGAGCTCCCAACCAGATGGCCATCTGGTCGGAGTAAAAAGCAGGCAGCCAGGCAAGTTTGGCAATTACCTGACCGGCAGGAAGAAAAAGCAACCCTGTTAAAAGAGCCACCCCTCCCAGAACCATCACTGCTGGCTGAACAGGCAGAATAAGAAGATTAGCTGGCAATGAGACGACAGATAAATATTTGAAGTGAGAGAGGATGACTGGGAAAACTGCAAATTGAGCAGCGAGTGTGACCAACAAATAATCAACCACCCAACTCGTCCACCTATTGGCATTATCGTTATGGAAAAATCGGGTTGTAAATTTCAAATAAAGGTCTTTCAAAGGGTCAGTAAAAACCATGATTCCCAGCGTGGCCAGGAAAGAAAGTTGAAAACTGACGTCCAGAATCAGAGAGGGAGAGAAGAAAACCATTATGGCTGCCGTGAAAGCTAATACATTCAAGCCAATCAACCGGCGTCCGAGAAGATATGCTGGCAGTGCTATTACCCCCATAATGGCTGCCCGTACCACAGGCGGTTGAGCCCCCACTAACACAGTATAAAAGCCAATCGCAATCACTGATGCCAACGCGTCCCAGCCGAAAGGAAAAATCTGCCTGAAGAGGCGTGAAATTAACGCAGCGATGATGGCAATGTTGAAACCGGAGATGACCAGCACATGTGAGGTTCCGCTGGCCTGATAAGCCTGGTAAAGAAAATCCGGTATGTCACTTTGAATGCCCAGCAGAATTCCGGCAAAGACGGATGCTTCAGGCATCGGAAAAAGCTGGCGAAGGGTTTGGTACGCTTTTTCTCTGAGCGAGTAAATCATCGCTAAAATGGGATTGCCCGTGCCTTTCTGAATCAGGATCACTTTAGGGTAAAGCATCAGACTGAAGATCCCCTGGCGGGCAAGATAGTCTTTATAGGAAAATTCGCTATCCTCAAATGGGATAATCAATTTGCCTTCTGCTTGAATTAAATCACCATAATCATATTCATCGTCCTTTGCAACCCATAACAATACCAATCCGCTGATGGGCGTAATTTCCTGGTTACTCTTTAAAAATAATCGCTGCACTTGCAGCCGCACCTGAGAAACCCGGTCACCTTTTACAGGTGGGGCAGTCACTTTTCCAATCAGGGTCACCTGACCGCTGTTGTTGTACAAACCCACCTGCCCTTTGGTGATGGGTATCTGGGCGGTCTGGTAACGCAAAAAGCCGATTGAGAATGCAATGATTAAGACACCCCATGCTAACGGAGAAATGCGGTTACGATTTTGAAAAATAGCCCATCGGCTGCCAAAACGCTTTTCCAGCAAAGACAGGGAAAACCCAATCGCAATGAGCAAAAATGGAAGCAAATTGGGAAGGGAAAATAAAATGGCTGCGAGCAGCCCGGACAGGAAGGAAAGCGATAGCCAGAGAAGCGGAAGAGCGTTCATTCGGTTAATTTATAGACTATTTCATCCCTGATCTTTCTTTTAGCAAAGATAATTCCTGTTCTTTTGCATGAATTTTCGATAATGAATCATAATCAAGAAAACGAGTGTATTTTGCAATTGGTCGGAATACATCTTGAGAAATTTTATTTTTATAATCGATTTCACGCACACTATCTGCCACAATATAAAAGTTAACCATAAAATCCTGAAAGTTTAAGTACTTTAAGAGAGAATTGATGATATTTGTCGAGTGTTCAATTTCAAAAAACGAATCTGGTAATTTTCTTTCATTAAACCAAATCACATCAACTGATTTTGCTTTATTGACTAAAAAAGCATATGTGAATGGATACAGGGAATTTATGGTTGATACATCAGACAATTTATTTTGTAGGAAGCGTTTGTTTTTATCCTGTTGAGGGATATATGTGTTGAAACCTCTTAATGAACCGACCTGCCCTAATAATCCTTGATAATAACTATGAGTAAATCTAACTTCGTCAGTTTCATTACCCATATGAGCATTTGCCAACCCCAACTCACCCAAAATTTTTTCTTTTTGTAAAGATAATCCCCATAAACCCGGTTTGATCCGGAAAAATTCTATATTTGTTTGTACAATTCTGCGAATATTTGCATAAGGATCTTTTGCCTTCCATATGCAATTCGGGATTTTTAGAGCTGTTCGATATAAATCGCCAAGAGTAGAATAACCCCCCATTTTTTTCATTGCCTCAAAAACTGCTTCAATTTGGTTCATTGCCCCTCCTTGTAAGAAAA
>Ga0315288_10004246_pt1 | contig 18228 bp, 14 predicted proteins | sample YL17G11_20_MG_FD_203454 | JGI IMG/M metagenome (GOLD analysis project Ga0315288, IMG submission 203454) | Sediment microbial communities from Yellowstone Lake, YNP, Wyoming, USA - YL17G11_20 | ecosystem: Environmental > Aquatic > Freshwater > Lake > Sediment | place: USA: Wyoming | collected... | reverse complement strand
GTGCTTAGAGAGGTGTTAAAATATCTACCATAAGACCTTCTGCCCAAAGTCACGATATTGCTACAAGGCTCAGGCTACGTCACCATAAGACCGAGAGGACCATCGTGCTTGAGAAGGTGCCGAAGGAAATACCCGGCTTCCCCCTCGAGGCAGTGCTGGTCGACCTACTCGCGAGCCTGATATGGATCCTCATTTACAGGGAAGAGAGCCGTCCTCACCAGGCCCTCAAGCTTCTCATATGGCTCGCCCCGACGCTTAACAGACTCTAAAGACGAAGCGAATATGCCTTCAATAAATAGATTAATGCATAACTAAAGTCTCGGCTTCAGGAAGCGAAGAAGGGCAGCAGCTAAGCTCGATAATCCGAAGCTAATGCAGAATTCCTTGAAGACGTTCAGACACTCCTAATGATGCTCAGAAAGCGTAAGTAGTTGGCACGGGGGGATAGAATGCTGTTCCCGTTCAATTTATTCATTCTTGTAAATTCATTAAATATATCTTGCATATTCTTCTTTCAAAGGTAATTCATCCAGTACGGAACTCGGGATGCCTGCAGACTCTAGTATCTGTAGAAACTGGTTCTTAGGCTCTTGTATTTTCTCTGCGACTCGTATCTGGAATGCAATGTCGCCCTCCTCGTCAAGATAGACACTGAGTGTCATCGGCGTGCCTGAACTGAGTATGGATTGATATTCGATTATGATGCTCGGGATGCTGTACGTTATCTCTGCTTCAGGCGAGTATAGTTCCCTTGTAAAGCCTATACCGGATGAGTCTGTCCTTTCGAGGTCTCCAAGGTCCTTCCTGATGGTTGCCCATTTCGGCTCTCCCGCGGCGTAGGTCTCAGTTCCATCGTCTCTGTACGTCGTATTCTGGAGATGCTGTTCGACATCTTCTTGGGGGATCTCCATGTACAACGCTATCTTTTCCATGAGCCAGCTGTTCGCGTTGCTGTGTCCTCCTGGGAAAATGTAATTAAACAGGGTCATGTTCCTCTCTTGACTATAACCAATGACTAGTAATGCATCGAGTGCTCCATTACTCATGTAAACTCTTTCAGAGATCCTGAAGCCCTCAGGCCACTCATCGACATAATTTCGTAAGGTTACCGTGTAGGGCGTTGTTTTCAGGTTTAACGTTATCCGGGTGAGGTTTATTTTGGAATCGAGACGAGTGGTGTTGCTACTGTAGCCGACGAATGGGGGTGGACCAGATGGCATTGGAGGATATACTAAATGGTTTTGGGCTGAGATGACGATTATTACCCCGATTGCCACTGTCAGTACGAGGAGGGCTATACCGCGTGGAGAAATTGCTGTGTTTATTCTAGATCAAGCCTCATCCAATTAACTCTCCTTTTAATGGTTAATACTATATTTTAGAACAGCTTAAGTGGCTAGGAAAAATGAGCGAATGAAACGAGCGTCATAAACGACAACTGCCCCCTTAATAATAGAGGTATAATTAAGTCTCTTTTGCCTAAAAAGGATAAAATTGAGCTTATTTAGATTGGTTATTTGGTGCGGGGGAGGGATTCGAACCCTCGAAAGCCTGAGCTAGGGGATCTTGGGCTCCAGCCCTTCAGACATTCAAAGTTGGATAGAGGTGAACGAGAAGGGTTCAGGCTTGTGGAAAGAGCTTCAGCCCCAGCGATCTCAGTGGCGTGAAGTGTTTCAGGTCGAATGTGTAGAGGACGGCGTTGTTGTTGATCGATATCGCCGCTATCATGGCGTCGGTCCTCCTGATCGCCGCACCGCTTCTCTCCGCCTCCAGCTCGATCTTCGCGGATAGCTCAGCGTCGCTCTTCCTGTAGTCGATGACGGGGAGATGAAGGACCTCCCTGACGGGCTTCGCGTATTTCTCTAGGCCGTAGAGGATCTCGTGGAGGTTGATCGAGGTGATGGCGATGCCTTCGCCGCTCTCCGAGATGCTCTTCAGGGCCTCGTCCCCCGCCTCGGATCCCCTGTCGAAGATCTCGATGAGGACGTTGGTGTCGAGGAGCATCACGGTCTCCGCTCCTCCCTCTTCCCGTTGATCTCGGAGAGCATCGCCTCCTTGTCCCTGAACTCGACGCATCCCCTCAGCCCCCGTAGCGTCTCGAGGGGGTCCGCCCCGTCGGAGAGCCTCTCGAAGAGCTCGCTGAAGCTCTCGCCCTCCCGCTTCAGGGAGAGCAGCCTGTTGTAGACGTCGTCCCTGATGGTTATGGTCTTCGCCATTATGCTCCTTCAGGTGTATGTTTAAACATACATTTAAACATATGATATGGGCGAAGTGGTGCGGGGGGAGGGATTCGAACCCTCGAAAGCCTGAGCTAGGGGATCTTGAGTCCCGCCCCTTTGACCACTTGGGAACCCCCGCCCCCAGAGAATAGGACGGCAAACCCCTTAAAACCTATTCGAAGACCTCGCCCAAGAACCCGGACTACGGGGCTACTCTTTAATACGGCTGAACGAAATCAAAAGCCGGTCCAGATGAAGGTCTCCATCAGCCTCGGCGGCAGCCTCCTCACCAGGAGCCAGGACGCCGACTCCTACAGGAGGTACGCGGAGGCTCTGAGGAAGCTCAAAAGGGACGGACATGAGCTCGTCGTCGTCTGCGGCGGCGGGCTGCCGGCCAGGCAGTACATCAAGATCGCGAAGCAGCTCGGCGGCTCAGGCGAACTCCAGGACCGGCTCGGCATACTCGCCACCCACCTGAACGCCCTACTCCTCATCGCCGCCCTGGGCGAAGATGCCGACAAGCGCGTCCACAGAAGGGGGGGCGAGGTAGCCAGACACCTCGACGGCAAGATACTCGTCGGAGGCGGCCACATGCCCGGGAGCAGCACAGACTACCGCGCCGCCCTCTTCGCGGCGGCGATGGGCGCGGACCTGATAGTCAACGCCACAGACGTCGGAGGCGTCTACGACAGGAACCCGAAGACCCACCGGGACGCGAGGAAGATGGACGCGCTGACCTTCACGGAGCTTGAGAGGATCATCGGTGAGAACGTCAGGCAGGCCCCCGGCGAGTACGACCTCTTCGACCTCAAGGCGGTGAGGCTCGCGGCGAGGCTGGGCACACCGGTCGTCTTCGTCGACGGCACCGACCCACAGGAGATCGTCCGCGCCGTAGAGGGCGGCCACTCTGGCACCGTCGTCCGCGGCTGAGTAACCTATATATGATGTCGTTCAGTTATCACAGCATCTAAAGGTGAGGCGGAATTGAGCAGCAACCTACCCCTCGACAGGCTACGCGCCAAGCGGATGCTGGAGCAGCTCGAGAGCCTTCAGGGTAGGGGCACGGAGCTCGTAAGCGTCTACATCCCCCCGGGGAAGCAGGTTAGCGAGGCTATGAACGACCTCCGCAACGAGTGGGGGACCGCGGTCAACATCAAGTCGAAGACGACCAGGAAGAACGTACAGGACGCCCTCACAAAGGTCATGGAGCGGCTCAAACTCTTCAAGGCCATACCGCCGACGGGCCTCGCCATCTTCGCCGGCAACATCGCCAGCAACCAGCTCGGCGTAGGAGACATGCAGACATTCGTCATAGTCCCCCCGGAGCCGATAAGCATCTACTACTACCGCTGCGAGCACCAGTTCATGCTCAACCCCCTCTTCGAGATGCTCCAGTCAGAGGACGTCTACGGCCTCCTCGTCATGGACTCCAAGGGCGCCACGTTCGCCACCCTGAAGGGAAACAGGACCGAGGTGATCAAGGACATCACCTCCGGCGTACAGGGCAAGACCCGCGCCGGCGGCCAGAGCAGCCGCCGCTACGAGCGCCTCAGGGACATGTACATGAACGAGTGGTTCATCAGGGTAGGCGCCTACGTCACCGAGATATTCAAGCCGATCCCGGACCTGAAGGGCCTCATCGTCGGCGGACCGGGCCCCACAAAGGAGGACTTCCTGAAGGGGAACTACCTCCACTACGAGATGAAGGACAAGGTCCTCTCCACCGTCGACACCGGCTACACCGGCCCCGAGGGGATCAAGGAGATGGTGAGCAGGAGCAGGGACATCCTCAAGAACGTCCGATGGTTCGAGGAGCGCAGCCTAGTCCAGGAGTTCATGAGGCACCTAGGCGTAGACGACCACCTCGCCACATACGGCGAGCAGGAGGTCATACAGGCGCTCAAGGGCATGAACGTCCAGCTCCTCCTAGTCTCGGAGGACCTGCGCAGGACCCTCATCAGGCTCAGGTGCAAGGACTGCGGATACGTCGAGAACAGGGTCGTCGACTCGGACAAGGTCGCGGACTTCGAGGCGAACCTCAGCCAGCAGAAGTGCCTCAAGTGCGGAGGCGGAAACCTAGAGGTGCTGGAGAAGGAGGACCTGATAGAGGCCCTCGCCAAGATGGTAGAGACCTCGAAGGCGGACATGGAGCTCGTCTCGGGCAACACGGAGGAGGGCGAGATGCTCTCGAGGGCCTTCGGCGGAATAGCCGCCGTCACCAACTACAGGACCTACTAGCCCCGCCTCTTCCTCACGTAGTCGCCTATTATCGGGTCAATACGGCTCCAGTCCCTGTCCTTCGAGAAACCTTCTCTTTCTTCCTCGGTCGTGGGCACGGTCTCGAAGCCGCACTCGTCGTCGCCCAGGATCATGCACCTCGTGTGGATCAGCTTCTTCGAAGGGTCGGCGACCATCGTCTTCGCCGGGTCTATTAGGCAGTAGAGGCTGCCGAGCTCAGGCTCCTCCATCTCGACCATGATCTTGCCGAGCTCGCAGAGCGACGGCTTACCCTCACGACGCTCCCAGAAGCCGTACCTGGGCAGCGACTGATGGCCCCTCTTCGTCCTCTCGGCGACGTACCCACCGTAGCGTTTTATCGACCTCAGAATCAGCTCCTTCCCTCTCTCCCATCCGTACTCCTCGACGAGCGTCTTCGAGAAGGCCAGGTGGAGCAGAGCCAGGCGCTGGGTGACTACCTTCACCTCGTTCTCCGCCTCCGAGAGCGGCACAGTCTCCTCCGACAAACCGGATCATGGTACAGAGCGTCCCGGCGACTAAAAAAGTTGGGAACGGCGGCGGCCATCACCCGCTCCTCCGACCAACCGGCTGAACCGTTCGATTCGGCTCAATCGCTCGACGAACCTGAGCTCCCGGCAGACGAAAGGCGCTGAAACTCGTTTAGGCAAGTCGCGAGTGGCGGGCGCTGTAGGGAAATTCATAAAAGTGGATCGCCATCAATATGCTACCAACTACAGGCGGAATGTGGATTCTCGTAAGATGTCTAAGCAGATAGCCGCGAACCTTGGCTTCATCCTGCAGCTGGCGGGGCTAGTGAGCCTCCTGCCCGTCGGCGTCGGCCTCCTGCTGAACGAGATGCAGACCCTACCCGCCCTCTTCCTCGTGACCGTCGCCTTCTTCGCCCTAGGATTCCTCATGAACTCGATGTCAGAGCGGAAGGACCTGGGCTTCCTGTCATCCATCTTCTTCATCACGCTCTCGTTCATCCTCCTCGCGCTCGTCGGCGCCATCCCATACTTCTACGTCGACCCCTTCGCGAGCCCGAGCCTCCTTGACCGCTTCACGAACTCCTTCTTCGAGAGCGCGTCCGGCTTCACCACGACGGGGTTCAGCTTCATACAGACCCCTGAGACGCTGCCCTCCTCCCTGCTGCTCTACCGGAGCATCACGGAGCTGATGGGCGGGGTGGGGATCGTCTTCCTCCTCCTCTCGTTCTTCAATTCCAGGGACTCGCTGGGCCGGCTCGGAGACGCCCTCGGAATAAAGAAGCTGGGGCCGAACCCGAGGACGACCTTCCTCTTCATCCTCATGGTCTACGGTGTCTTCATCGCCGCCTCCACCTCGTTCTTCTACCTCATAGGCTACAGGGACCTCATCAGAAGCGGCTCATTCGCCATCGACATGCTGACGGGGGGCTTCGCCCCCTCCCCCGCGGCGTTCAGCCAGTACCTCAACCCGCCCGCGCTGATCGCGATCTCCCTGCTGATGTTCATTGGCTCGGTCAACTTCGACCTGCTCTACAGCTTCCTCACGCGCAGGCTTGCCGGACTGGACACTTCAGAGATCGTGACCTATGGGCTCGTACTCGGCGGAGGAACGATCCTGCTGATGGCGGCGTCTGGCGCCGGGGTGTTCGACTCCTTCATACACGTGCTGAGCATGTCATCATCGACCGGCCTCGACTACCTGAACCTGACCACCATGAGCGACACGGTGGCGGGGCTCTTCATCCTGCTCATGCTCCTGGGGGGATGCAGCTTCTCCATGGCGGGCGGCATCAAGATGGACAAGGTCGTGGCGTTTGCGAGGTCGTGCAAGCTGTACGTCAACGACGCCCTCGGGGAGGAGACGACGCAGCCTTCAGGCAGCTACCTGATCTACGAGTTCGCCCCCGCCCTCATCAACATCATCATCTACGTCACCGTGTTCGCGGCCTTCTCGCTGATCTTCTCCACGATGGGGGTCTCCCTCAGGGACGCCCTGTTCGAGACGGCCTCGGCCCTCACGACATGCGGAGCCTCCACGGGCGCCACCCACCTCGGCATGCCCATCCTGTACAAGTGGCTGCTCATCGCGGCGATGATCATCGGCAGGGTGGAGACCCTGCCAGTCCTGATCAGCGTCGCCGTCCTGTGCAGGATCGCAATGGTGGTCCTCGGCGAGGTCTCGAGCAAGGTCAAGAATAGGCAAAAGCGCTCCCGAGCCCCTCCCGGCGACGGGGACCATGCCCCTCCAGCGGAGCCCCTGAGCGACCAATGAGGTTGGAAAAAGGGTGGTGCTTCCTCAGCTCCGAGGCGTCGGTATCCACCACTCCTCTCCGCGTGGCGTCGTGACGTACTCCGGCCACCTCAGGTCCACGGGAGCGTCGAAGTCCTTTGGCAACAGGGGCGCGACCCACTTGGAGCCACCGATCCCGCCGCCGGTCCTCTCCCTGAACTCCGCCTGAGCCCTCGCCAGGTCGTCCGGCCTCGTCATGAGGTCGACGAAGGTGGCGGCTATCACCTTGCCGCCGACGTAGATGCTCGGGTCTATCGTGCTCCTTATCCCGCCCATGGCGAGGGCGACCCAGCTCGGGTACGTGAACCCGGGCTTCGGCGACCTCAGGATCGCCTTCGCCGAGTAGAGCCTTATGCTTGGGCTGTGCCAGGTGTAGTCGACGTAGTCGTCCGCGCCGAAGTGCATCTGCCACGGCTCCAGCGACTTCCTCTGCTCAGCCTCGTACTCCTGAGGCGTGGTCAGCTTCTGGCAGTTCTCGGTGAAGGGGTCATCCATAGGCTCGAGGCCGAGGTTCCTCTGGATCTCCCTCCCGACCTTCCTCGCCTCCTCGCCGTACCTCGGCGGCCCGACGAGCTCGTAGTTCCTGAAGGTGATGTCGGTCATCGCCCTGTTCGGAAGCCCCACCCTCGTCTTCGTCACCCACCTCGCCGAGACCTTGCAGAAGGTTATCTCCGCGACGTGCCTGGCGTTGTTCTCCAGCACATCGTAGATCTGCTGTGCCATGCCGAGTGTAGGCGTCCTCCAGGCGTACTGGATCTGAGCTATGCGGGGCGGCAGGTTGTCCGAGGTGCACTGGCCGGCGACCATTATGAACTCGTTCAGGGTCCAGTAGGCGCCGTGGGGGAGCATCGCCTCCTTCGTGTACTTCGTCGTCGTGTACATGAGGCAGACGGCGTCCAGCGCGGCCGGGCATCGTCCGCCGGCGTGGCCTCCCACCTTCATCGGCCCCACAGGCTTGAACCACTTCTCCGGCTCCAGGCACTCGAAGGTGAATACGACGCTCCAGTATGCGCCGTTCTGTGTCTCGAGGAGGCATGTGTTGAAGCCGGAGGGGTGGTAGCAGATGGAGGCGTCGTGGTCGTCGAAGTACCCCTTCGCCGCGTGGACGGGCTTCGAGCCGCAGACCTTCTCGGCCGGCTCGCCGAATATCTTCAGCGTCCCCTTCAGCTTGTGCCTGTCCATCGCCTCCTTGGCGGCGAGGACGCCGGTCAGGGCGACGGTGCCGAGCTGGGAGTGGGGGTCGGTGTGACCGGCCGCCCAGGGGTGCAGCCCGTCGCGGGGCTCCTTGTGGGTGACGGGCTTCTGCGAGTTGCCTGGGACCGCGTCGTACTCGGCGTACGTGGCGAGGACGGGCTTCCCATTCCCGTAGGTCGCGAGGAAGGCGGTGGGCATGCCGCCGGTGCCCTCGACGACTTTGAATCCCTCGGCCCTGAGGAGGTCGCAGTACGCCTTCGCGGACCTGTACTCCCTCCAGGCCGGCTCAGCGTACTTCCAGATGAGCTGGTGGAAGTCTGATAGCCGCTTCTCGTTGGCGTCGACCCAGTCCAGGGCGGTCTTCTTCTCCTTAGAAACCTTCGACAAGTAGAATCATCCCGGATGCTGGATCGGCCGGGACGGGATTTATCATTTTCCCAACCTAATGAATCGGCAAATGAAAAGGGAGGTGGGTTCAGGCTGCGGTCTCGATTGTGAAGCTGACGCCTGGATGCCCCTCGACCTCGACGCCGCCGGCGCCCCTCCTGAGCTCGATCCCCTCGGCCTTAATCGTCTCCGCTATGTCCCGTTCGCCGAGCCTCAGGTCTGTGAGCTTCTCCTCGGAGTCGACGTTGATGGTCAGCTTCGCCACCGGTCTGTTCAGCGGTATGCCCAGGCGGTTCTTCTCCCGTCTGACGTCGCCTATGACGCCTATTATCAGGTCGCCGCTCCTCTCGACCTCCGGGTCGATGAGGGCCTCGTCTGCGTCCGGCCACCTGCTCGTGTGGATGCTGTCCTTCGGCCCATCGGCGTAGAGGGTGCCGTATATCTCCTCCGTGAGGTGGGGGATTATGGGGGCGAGGAGCTGCAGCTGCCTCTTAATGGCGTAGTAGATAGTCTGCTGAGCGGCGACCTTTGTCTCTCCCCCGCCGTAGAGCCTGTGCTTCACCGCCTCTAGGTAGTGGTCGCAGAAGACGTGCCAGGTGAAGTTCCGCGCAGCCTCCGAGGCGTTCATGAAGTCGCAGCCCTCCATCGCCTTGGTCGCGTCCTTGACCGTTTTCTCGAGCTTGCTCAGTATCCATCTATCGAGGAACTCTGGCTCCGTTTTGGCTGAGGGATCGTAGTCCTCGAGCCTCATGCTGGCGAACCTGCAGGCGTTCCAGAGCTTCACCATGAAGCGGCGTCCGTACTCGACGTCCTCCCATCTGAATGGGATGTCAGTGCCCGTGCTGCCGCCCGCAGCCGCCCACTGTCGCGGGGCGTCAGAGCCATATTTGCTGAAGACTTCGGGCGATGCTACGAAGTTGCCGAGGCTCTTGTGCATCGCTCTACCATCAGAGCCGAGGACCATGCCGTTGATGAGGACGCTGTCGTACGCGGTCTCGCCGAAGAGGGCGAGGTGCCTGACCATGAGGTAGTAGGCCCACGTGCGGATGATGTCCTGCCCAGACGGGTGGATTGAGGCGGGGAAGAGCTTGTGCCAGTCCTGCTTTTCAGGCCAGCCAGCATGGATGGCGCAGGTGAGGCTGGAGTCGAACCATGTGTCCATCACGTCCCTGTCAGGCTCGAAGTCGGATGAGCCGCACTTGGCGCACCTGCCCCTGGGTTTAGTCACCTTAGGGTCCACGGGGAGCTCGTCGGGCTCTGCCAGGTGAATCTCACCGCATCTCCTGCAGTACCACGCCGGCACGGGGGTGGCGAAGACCCTCTGCCTGCTCAGCACCCAGTCCCAGTCGAGGCTCGTCGCCCAGTCTATGAGCCTGTACCTCATCCAGTCGGGGTACCATGTGATCTCCTTCGCCTTCTCCACGACCTTGTCCGTGAGGGCTGTCGTCCTCATGAACCACTGGAGCTGGCTCACCACCTCAATCGGCGTGTCGCAGCGCCAGCAGGTCCCAACCTCCTGCTCCAGCGGCTTTTCGTCGCGGAGTAAGCCGGCTGCCCTGAGGTCGTCGACTATCGCCCTCCTCGCCTCGGTCACGCTGAGACCGGAGTACTTGCCCGCGGCCTCCGTCATGTTCCCCTTAGCGTCGATGAGCTTGATCACCGGGAGCTTGAACCTGGCCACGTCCACGACATCGACCTTGTCGCCGTAGGTGCATATCATCATGGCGCCCGTGCCGAAACCGGTTTCCACGTCGTCCTTGGCGATTATCGGAATCCTCTTCTTGAATAGGGGGGTAGTCGCCTCCTTCCCTATGAGGTGGCTGTAGCGTTTGTCGTCGGGGTGGACTCCTATGGCTACGCAGGCCGGGATGTACTCTGGTCGGGTGGTGGCGATGATGAGCTCCCCGCCCGGTTCGCCGAAGGCGACGCTGTAGAGCTTCCCCGTCCTTGCGAAGCGCTCCACCTCGGCGTCTGCTATCGCCGTCTCGCAGCGCGGGCAGTAGTTGATGGGGTGCTCTCCCTTGTAGATGAAGCCCTTCTCGTAGAGCTGGAGGAAGCTGAGCTGAACCTTCCTCATGTAGCTCGGCTCCATGGTGCGGTACTCTAGGCTCCAGTCGATGCTGACGCCGAGCCTGACGACCGCGGTCTTCATCTTGGCGATGTACTGCTCTATCCACTCCTCGCAGAGCTTCCTGAACTCGTCCGGCGGCAGGTCGCTGCGCCTGATCTTATAGGCCTTCTCGACGGCGACCTCCGTGGGCAGCCCGTGGCAGTCCCAGCCCTGGGGGAAGTGGACGTTGTAGCCGCGCATCCGCTTGTAGCGGGCGCGTATGTCGAAGTAGGTCCAGTTTAGGACGTTGCCCATGTGGAAGTCGCCTGACGGGTACGGCGGCGGCGTGTCTATGCTGTACCTGGGGCGGGTCTCGTCGTCCCAGTCGTACCTGTAGGTGCCTCGCTCCTCCCAGAGGCGCTCCCACCTCTCCTCGGTCTCGAGGAAGTCGATCTTACTCGGCAGGGTCTTCATGTCTATCCCTCGTTTTCCGCGGACGGCTGGGCGAATGGATGCTGTTCGAGTAGCCGTCCAGCCTAAAAACCTTGTCCGCGCCGGTCAGAGTCCCAGGGTCGAGTAGGTGAGCCGCCTTAAGCCCCGGCAGGGGCCTCGACAAAGCGATTCCCCATTTTTCAGCCCTCTTCAGACCGTTCTAGCTGAAAGGAATGGGCTCTCACATAAATATTTTTAGTATTATCTAAGTGGGTCAGACGAGCCTAACTCGATTTATTCGACGCCTCTAACCGTCGTAGGCTTAGCGACGACTAAGCCTGAACGACCCTGGGCTCGTCCCTCTTCCGGGGCCCCTTGAAGATGATGTCCTCGCCGAGAGTGGCTGTCATCCCGTCCTCCGCGGCGACGACGGGGACGCCGGCCTCCTCCTCGAGGTAGGCGGTCTCCGCGGCGGGGCCTGCGTTGATCATCTTGAGGCCGAAGTGGGTTATGATGGTGCATCGAGGCTTCGCGGTTCTTATGAGTTCCAGGGCGTCGTCGGTGCATAGGTGAGCTTTAAGGGGGTTCCCCCTCGGCCACATGGTGCAGATTATAAGAAGCCTGAGACCTTCGTGGGCCTTGCCCAGCTCCGAGAAGAGGGCGGTGTCGCTCGTGTAGCCTATTTTCCCAGTCTCCGCCTCGACCCTGAGCCCGATGCCGAGGGGGTCGCTGTGCCGCGCCTCGACGGCCTCGAAATCCAGTCCGCCGATCTCGAAGCGGCGCCCCGGCTCGAGCCATTCGACTCTCCCGGCGAGGCCCTGGTGGTAGCGGCTGACGCTCAGGTCGATGCCCTCGCCTCCCTCGAGGACGCTGCGGGAGGCGGCGAGGACACCGCCCCTCCTGGTGGTTCCTCCGGTCATCGCCTCCACGAGGACCTCCGCGTCCGTGTAGTGATCGGGGTGGCAGTGGGTTACCACGACGCCGTCTAGCCTCATCGGTGTCAGGCCTGCGTAGATGCTGTGGACGAGGGCGCCTGGGCCCGGGTCGAGGTGGACCTGCGTCCTCCCCTGGGCCAGGCGTATGCCGGCTGTGCGTCGTCTCTGGGTGCACATGGCGTGGCGTCCTCCGCCCGTGCCGAGGAAGTGGATGATCAGAGGCTCCATGGCTGAGGCTTGACGCGGGAGAGTTAAATATTTAACATGGGTCTCGCATCAGAGAAGAGGACGCGGGTCCGTGGCCTAGAACGGCTAAGGCGTCTGACTGATAATCAGAAGATCATGAGTTCAAATCTCATCGGGCCCACCACTCACAACATCTACAACGCAACGATCTTTAACTTCCTGAACACATTTACACCAACGAAATCGATTGCCTGAGTATATCCCTCTTCTAATAGAGGGATAGCCTTCTTCAACTGTCTCAATGACCTAAACCTGGGGAAAGTGCTCGCAGATAAGCCTGATAAAATTCGCTCTAACTTGTGTGATAACCCACAATAAGCATCTTTAATAAGATTATAATATATCAAGTAGAACTGGGATTTATTTAGTAGGTTCAGTAACCAGATTCGTTTAGCGGAGGACGATGACTGTGGGAAAAATCCAGCTAACCCAAAACCCCGTTGCCAAAGCTGAGATGCTTATTCGTAGACCCGTTGAGGAGGTGTTTGAGGCGTTCATCAACCCTGAGATGACGAGCAATTTCTGGTTTACCAAAGGCAGCGGGAGACTGGAGGCTGGCAAGCAGGTCAAGTGGGAGTGGGAGATGTACAACGTCTCTGCTCAGGTCAGGGTAAAAGACGTTGAGGAAAACAAGCGAATCCTCATCGAGTGGCAGGGCTACGGTGCCCCAACCACGGTGGAATGGGTTTTCACTCCTCACGGAGACGGCGCGACCTTCGTCAGCATTACTGAAAGTGGCTTCGGAGGGGATGGAGATGCCATAGTGAACGCCGCGCTCGATTCAAGGGGGGGCTTCACCTGGGTTCTTGCGGGGCTCAAGGCATGGCTCGAGTACGGCGTCAAGCTCAACCTTGTGGCCGACCATCATCCCAAAGGCCTTAGAGAACGCTGACTGAAAATTACCAGACAAGCTACCAACTAAGAAATGCAAATCTCATCGGGCCTACCATCAAAAACCACTGTTTTGAGGCTTTTTGGGGCTTTTTTGAGGAAATAACGTGTTTAATTTGTCCTCTGTATCTCCGTCTGTTAGTTGTTTTGTCCTAAGGAGGCCACTGTCCAGAAGGTGTGCCGCGCCGCCCGAGACGAGGCCCAAGTCCAGGGGCACTGGAAGATTTCTGGGAGAGACCAGACGAGGCCACAGTCACCCTCGGCAGACTCAGACAAACAGGACCTCTACAGGTTCGAGTAGATGATGGAAGCAGAAAATCACATTTTGCCGTCGCATGCGTGTGTGTTCTCGATAAATTTATTAACAATATAAAAATAAATATTTTCATTATGGTATATGAATTTCAAACAGTTGATAAAAACGAAATAAAAATTAATGAAATTGTGTTCGCCTTAAAATCGAATTATAATATTGAATCCGATCAATTCATGAACTATTACCACAATTTATCGGATCGTTATAATTTCAAAATTAACAATATTAAATTTGATGTACAAAAATTACCAGGAGTAGTCGATAAAAAAGGATATGTTTATCCAATAAAAGAATTAGTAAATTTTATTATATTTTCTAATATCTTAGAGGAAAAAAATATAGATATAAGTAATTTAATAACACAAATTAAAAAATGTATGAATTATGATGAAATTAGACACGCAAACTCATTAGCAATACTAGCCTATATATATTCTAGATGTGGTTACAACATTTCTTTCATAAAACCAAAGAAAAATACAAAAAATGCAGATTTAACCATAAATGGCATAAAAACTGATGTCAAGGTTTCTATGCCTGATTCATTAAAGAATAATAAAAAATTTGATGTCAAAGATATAAAGAAAAAAGTATATTTAAGAATGAGTCAAATGATTTCGAATAGTTTCACAAAGGGCACTCGTCAATCTGATTTACTTTTTTTCGATTTATCAGATGATATATATTTTTCAGTGTTATCTATATTCACTAAAGAATTTGATGTAGTAGTACCTCCAGTAAAATATAGATTAATTTTATTACACAATAAATTTGTACCTCCAGGTGTTATACATAGAATGATTGAAGGAAAAATATATAACTCAAGTAATAAGAGATTTCCTGATGTTTTCATAACAAACGGATATAGCATTGATTTTGATGAAAACATTTGGAATTTTGATGTAACAGTTAATAAATAAAAAAAAGATTAGTGTCGATAAAAGAAGCTAAATAACTCTAGCCATGGGTTTTGAAGGAAGTGGTGGAGTTTGTTCTGCAGCATACACAGCGAGAACTAGGGCCCAGAACCTGGGTGAAGACCACTCGAAGGCTCAATAGCTCCGATGGTCTCAGCGCACGTCTTTTGCCTGATAAACAACGTTACCGTTCAGGATGGTCATATAGGCCTTCGTGTTCTTTAATTTCCTCTTGGTTTTTTCGACAATCGTAGGGTCGGTCGTCGCCAGATGAAACTCGGGCTTAGTAATATCTATTGGCAGGATCGTCACGTCTGCCAGTTTTCCGGGCTCTATCGACCCCTTGATGTCCTCCTCTCGGGTCGCGTAGGCGCCCTCCAGGGTGTAGCAGCGGACGGCCTCCTCGACGCTTATCCTGCTCCCCGGCATCGGGTGATTGACGGCGGACCAGATGCCGTAGAGGGGGTGGAACGGCATGCCGTCCGAGCCGAAGGGGACGTGGAATCCGAGGTCGAGGAGGCGCCTGTACGGGTTGCTCCTCCTGTTCCTCTCCTCCCCCAAGCGGGTCTCGTACATGCCGCCGTGCCACGCCCACTCGCCGACGAAGTTGGGCTGCATCGATGCGACGATGCCCAGCCTCCCGGCCCTCTTTATGTCGGCGTCCGTCGGGTACTCGAAGTGCTCTATCCTGTGGCGGTGATCCGACCTCGGCTTCGCCTCGAGGGCCTCCTCTATCCTGCTTATAGCCTCGGTGATGGCCCTGTCGCCGATTGCGTGGATCGCTATCTGGCCCCCGTTCCCGTGCTGCTCACCCGCGACCCTCCTGTTCCTCTCCTGGTCACCGACGTAGACACCTGAGGTCGACGGGTCGTTGGCGTACGGCTCGTAGAGTAGGGCGGTCTGCGCCCCCATTGAGCCGTCGATGCCGATCTTCATGGTGCCGAAGCTCAGCCACTCGTCGCCGCTCCTCTCGCGGGGGTTCCCCGTCATCACATGGCACCTGAGCCTCATGTCGCCCTCCCCGTGGGCGTCGACGTAGGGTTTCACGGACATGAGGAGCGAGGACTCGTCCGGCCGGCTGCAGTCGTGGATCGTGGTGGCGCCGAGGCTGTGGGCCAGCTCTATGGCGTCCCTGAGCCCATGCCTCAGCTCCTCGTATGTCGGCGGCGGGATGTGGGGAGTAACTATACCCCTCGCGTCACGGAGGACCCCCGTCGGCTCCCCGCAGGCGTCCTTGTCGATGACGCCGCCAGGCGGGTTCGGCGTGTCCCTCTTTATTCCGCATGCCTCGAGGGCCCTGGAGTTCAGGACGATCATGTGGCCGCATATCCTCGTCAGGGCGACGGGGTTGTCCGGCGAGGACTCGTCGAGGTCGCGCCTGTCAGGGTACCTCCTCTCAGCGAGGTTCTGATCGTCCCATCCCCTCCCCTGAGCCCACTTGCCCCTGGGCAGGCCTCTGGCTCTGATGTACTCCCCCAGCCTCCCGACTATGTCGCCTATGGATTCGGCGTCGTCAAGCTGGAGGTGGCCAAGCCTGTAGCCCATCGAGAGGAAGTGGGTGTGGGAGTCGATGAGCCCTGGCACCACCGTTCTCCCTGACGCGTCTATGACCTGTGCGTCTGAGGGGATGTCTATCTCGGATCTCTTCCCAACGACCGCGATCCTCGGCCCGTCGATAAGAACGACGGCGTCCCGGAGTGCGGGTCTGCCTGTGCCGTCGATCAAACTACCGCAGAATATGGCTATTTTCGAAATATTTTTTCGCCTTTTTAATCTGCACCACGGCTGTTTTTAATATTTACTCCCGAAGCACGGACTCATCGCCGGGTATTTTGATTATTTATATTTCATTGAAATTTTATCTATGTGATAGTCTCGCAGTTCGCATGGTTTTAATAATGTATAAACGATATCAAGTCGATATTTTTCGTTTTCGGTCATTCTTCGATTTAGTATTGATGAAATCGAAGCGCATGCGAAATAATACGGAGTTAACCGAAGTTTTTTATTTTAAAAATAGTATATGTTTTTACATGGATACCACGGAATATGTACAAGTCCCTTTACAAAAACCCGAATCAAATATTAAATTAAAAAAAATCAAATTTGAAAATTATAAATCATTTAAATCTATTACAATTGAATTATCAGATTTGAGTGTGTTAGTTGGTCCTAACAATTCAGGTAAAACTAACATTTTAATTGGAATATATGGTTATTTTGAATTTTTAAAGCAGTTAAATGCACAGCGTAAAAAATTGAAAGAAGGTGCTACTAAAGCTAATTGTGATGTATTGTTTTTCAAGGTACCTAAAGTCGAACAAATTTGGTATAATAAAAAATGGATATCCAGAAAACATGTCCCTGTAATTTTTGAATTTGAATTTTCAGATGGATTAATAATGGTTTTAAATTTAAACTTGTATTATGGTGTTCCTCATATAAAATTACTAAAAACAAATAAAGAGTTGACTAATGATTACATAACAAAATTACTTGATACGGCACCAGTAATTTTGCCGGGGTTTATAGGATTATTAATTGAGGAAGAATATAGTACTCATGCGATTCGGGAGCAATTTATTGCAGCGGGTAGAAATTCTGAGATTTTACGTAACACGATATACGATTTACAAGAATATTCTCCGGAAAGATATATACTTTTAAAAAATATATTAGAAAAATATTTTTCAGCAAAATTAAAAGATATAATATTTAAAGAAGCTATCGATCCCTATATCACCTCTGAATTTATTGAAGATGGCACTTCACTTGATTTAATATGTGCAGGTGGAGGTTTTTTACAAATATTACAATTATTGACTTATATATTAACAAAAAGGACTGCTATAATTTTACTTGATGAACCAGATGCCCACTTATATCCTCAATTGCAAAAAACACTAATTTCGATCTTATATGAAATACAGAAAAAATTAGATCTACAAATAATATTATCTACACATTCTAAAGAGATTATTAATAATATAAACCCAAATTATATTATTCCCATTTTTAAAGACGCAACTCAGGGAAAAGGGTTAACCTCATATTTTGAATCCTTGAAAGTTATTAACGATTTAGGCCCAATAGATAATATCGATTTAGCATTAGCTATAAAAACTAGAAAAATATTATTCATAGAAGGCCCTTCTGATAAAATTATTAAACAAATTGCAGATGTTATTGAATCAGATGTTTTTATTAAAAATCCCTACGTTATAATTCCGCGTGGTGGTGTTGAGAATATCCGTTATTATGAGGACGCTAAAATAATATCTGATTTTATACATTCAAAAATTAAAGTATTTAGTATGATAGACGGAGATTATAGATGTGATGAGGAAAAACAAATATATATAGAAAAATCAAAAAAGCATAACGTTGAAGTATTTATATTAGGAAAAAAAGAGTTGGATAATTATCTACTGATTCCAGAACTAATTATGACCGCAATTAATGAAAAAAGAAAAAATAGAAACCTTCCTAGTATTGAAGAAAAAATAATTATAGATATGTTGAATAAAATATGTGATTCTATGAAAGAAAACGTTCAAGATCAATATTTAAGTTCAATACAAAAATTTTACCGACAATTAGACAAACCTAATGATCCCGTTACTTTAAGTCCGATAGCTAGAAAGATAGTTAATAACAAATGGCATAATTTAGATGAAAAATTATCAATTTGTCCGGGTTCACAAATTATTACTGAAATTAATAAAATAATTAGTAAAGATCTGATTTCAATTAATTCTGAATTTTTAATAAATTACATTAAAAAAGAACAAGTTCATAAGGACATTAAGGACATAATTAAAAAATTATCATAAATTATTTATCGTTTTAAAGATTTTTTATTATTAATCCCATATATCTTTATCTCAAGAGAAAAAGATATTTTATAAGGCGATATATTATTTTGCTCACAATTTTGGCTATCCGACCATTTTTTAATCTATTGGGTTTGGGGGATAAATTTTGTCCTTGGCTATATTGAATGGCAAGTCGGCTTCGCTCGACTTGCACGGCCGGGGGGGGGGGGGGGGGGGGGGGGGGGGGGGGCGGCCGGGCCGCCGGCCCAACCCCACCCCCCCCGCCAACGCCCGCAAACAAACAACCCACA
>Ga0315288_10004244_pt1 | contig 18229 bp, 20 predicted proteins | sample YL17G11_20_MG_FD_203454 | JGI IMG/M metagenome (GOLD analysis project Ga0315288, IMG submission 203454) | Sediment microbial communities from Yellowstone Lake, YNP, Wyoming, USA - YL17G11_20 | ecosystem: Environmental > Aquatic > Freshwater > Lake > Sediment | place: USA: Wyoming | collected... | reverse complement strand
CCCATCGCGCTCCAGGCGACATCCACGAGACCCGTTTTCCGCCCTCCTCGACGCCGACAAGCTCACCACCCCCCTTACCGTCCGCACGCGCCGTCGCGGCGACCGCTTCCACGCCTTTGGCCTCGTCGCGCCCACCAAGCTCCAGGACTTCTTCGTCAACGCCAAGGTGCCCCGCGCCGAACGCGACCGAATCCCCCTGGTGATCTCCGCCGGCCGCATCGTGTGGGTCGTCGGATACCGCATCAGCGAAGACTCCAAGGTGCTCGACACCACGCGAAGAACTATCCGCCTGGATGCTTTTCGGACAAAATCCAGAGGAGGACCCGATGGCTGCTACTTCAGAGATAGCCGAGAAACAGCGCCGCGTGAACGAGTTCCTCGACAAGGGCGGCTACGACGCCCTGCTCCTCGCCCGCACCGATAACTTCGCCTGGTTTGCCTGCGGCGGCGATTGCCACGTGAACACCGCCCAGGAGACCGGCGTCGGATCGCTCTTGATCCACCGCGATCGCAAGACCCTCATCACCAACAACGTCGAGCGCCCCCGCTTGCTGGAGGAAGAGCTGGCCGGCCAGGGCTTCCAAGAGGAGATCAGCCTCTGGGCCAAGGATGCCCTCCCTCTCGCCATCCAACGGCTCGCGCCCGGCCAGAAGATAGCCGCCGACATGCCTCTTCCAGGCGTCACCGACTGCTCCGGCGAGATCGCGCTTCTCCGCCGCGCCCTCGCCCCCGAGGAAGTCGCCCGCTACCGCGCCCTTGGCGCCGATGTCGGGGCCGGCATCGGCGAGGCCGCCACTGACATCGAGCCCGGCCTGACGGAGCACGAGGCCGCTGCCGCCCTCGCCTCCCACCAGTTCAGCCGCGGCATTCTCCCCATCGTTGTCCTCGTCGCAGCCGACGACCGCTTGCTCAAATACCGCCACCCCATCCCCACCGGCAACGAGATCAAGCGCACCGTCATGCTCGTCGTCTGCGGCCGACGCCAAGGCCTCATCGTCTCCGCCACCAGGCTCATGCACTTCGGCCCCCTTCCCGAAGACCTGCGGAAGAAGCACGACGCAGTCGTCCGTGTAGACGCCGCCTTCAACGCCCACACCCGCGTCGGCGCCAGGATCGGAGACATCTTCAAGGCCGGCCTCAAGGCCTACGCCGACCAGGGTTACCCCGACGAGTGGAAGCTCCATCACCAGGGCGGCCCCACCGGTTACGCCCCGCGTGACTACCGCGCCACCGCGGATAGTGACGATCTGGTCCAGCCCAACCAGGCCTTCGCTTGGAATCCATCCATCACTGGCACCAAGTCAGAAGACACCATCATCGCCACCGCCGATGGGCCCGAGATCATCTCCGCCTCCCCGGACTTCCCCACCATCGAGGTCAAGGCCGCCGGCCTGACCCTCCGGCGCTCCGCCATCCTAGAGCGATAGGACAGGTCTGGCGACGTAAACTGTGGGAGCCCCCGCCAGAGGCGGGCAAGCCTCTGCGGGCTCCCGGCCGTTGTCTTCTGTCAAGCCCATCAGACACCGCCGCGCGCTTCTGGTTACAAAACCCCACATGTGAGCAAATTGTGGTGTTCTGGTCACAGCCCCCAGCCCCCGCCCGTGCTAGTTTGCTGTGGCGATTCCGTCGCCAGAAAAGGAGGGTGGACTGTGTCCAAACGTCTGCTAGGAGTGGTGATCGCTGTGGTGCTCACCCTTCTGGTCGCGGGCGTCCTGTGGGCTGCCTATGAAAAGTCCATGGGCGAGGGCATGGAGCCGGGCATGGGGATGATGGAGTCGGCAATGCCGGCCTATGAGAAGGAGTTCGACCGCTGCACCATGACCTGCACCATGCTCATGAACCACTTCAACAAGAAGCACGCGACCATGAAGGCGCACGAGGGCGACAAACAGTGCTGGGACACCTGCTGGTCCCGCATGGGTGAGCGCAAGGGCGGCTCGGCCATGGAGATGAAGGATATGTGGATGAAGAACCGCGCCGAGCGGATGCGAGCCAATCAGTGTGCGCAGGCCTGCTGGCGCAAGCACAACCAGGAGTCCAACACCGTGGAGGTCGGCGGTTGGCGCAGCACTCCGCGCGGAAACGCGTGTACGAAGTAGCTTTGCGATCACCGAAGAACGACGACTGGCCGGCGAGCGGGCTAGCCCCCGCTCGTCGGCGCGTCTGACGGCGACGCCCCCCTGAACATCTCCGTAACCCACACCCGTCCGTCAGCCATCGCGTAGATCCCGACCCCCACCCGCGAATACTCCACGTCAACGATGTTGGCCTTATGCTCCGGGCTCTGCATCATGGACTCGTGGATCATCGCCATCACGGGCTCCCCTGATCGCCCGATGTTCTCGCCCACCACCTCCCGCGGCTTCCTGCCAATCGCTGCCGCATACCGGTCCAAGGGTGTGGTCGGCGCCGGCGCCGGAGCCAGGTGGTCGAAGTAACCCCGCTCCGCCATGTCCTGGCTGTGCTCCCGCGCCACCTTGATCAGCACCGGATCCAACTCCAGCGGCGCCAGCTCCCGCCCCTGCCGCTCCTGGTTGATCATCCGCAGCACCAGCGCCTCATCCGCGGTCAGCGCTGCCTCAGGTGGTTTCGCCGCCGTGCAAGCCGATGCCAGCCCCGTTAACATGCACCCTGTCAAAGCTGCGCCAGCCATCAGGGCAGATGCCAGTCGGGTGCCGATCGCCAGTCGGGTGCCGACCGCCAGTCGGGTGCCGACCGCCGGTTTTGATCTCACGCCGCGAGCCTCCAGTGGGTTCGCGCTCAGTCTACCCGCCGCCGATTAAGAAAGCGTGAACGCTCGCGGGAAGTTGCAGCGCACCGGGTCGGCGCTACTTCGCCAGCTTCGTTTGCTTGATCCTGTCCCCCACGGCGATCTTATCTATCACCTCGATCCCCTTCACCATCCGCCCGAAGGCGGTGAACCCCAGCCGGTCCAGGTGCGGCGCCTCCCCCAGGCAGATGTAGAACTGGGTGCTCGCCGAGTTCGGCACCATCCCTCTGTTGTTGTAGAGACGCGCCATCGCAATCGTTCCCCGCGTGTGCTTGATAGGCGACTTCTCGTCCTGGATCGTGTAGTTCACGATCGGCCGCCCGACCAGCGTTGGGTCGCCTGCCTGGATCACGAATCCTGGCTCGACCCGGTGGAAAGGCATTCCGTCGTAGAACCCCGCCTTCACCAGGTTCAGGAAGTTCGCCACCGCGATCGGCGCGGCGGGCCCCTCCAGCTCCAGCGTGATCGTCCCCTTGTTAGTCTCCATCACCACCTTCACCTTGCCCGCCTTCTTCGCCGCCGCGATCTCCGCCGCCGTTGGAGCTCGAAGCTCTGGCTCCGTGCCCGGCTTCTCTTTCGCGGGCTTCCCCGCCTCCGACATGGCGAGCGCGCCGAGCGCCAGCGCCGCCGCAATTGCAGTCACGATCAGCATCCTGCCCATGTCCGTTCCCTCCTTCGCGGTCTACAACGTCCGCGTCACCTTCTTCAACCGGCGCGGCGCGTCCGGGTTCAGTCCCTTCATCAGCGCGAGATGGCAGGCGAGCAACTGCCCCAGCGTCGCAAACGGCACCGGCGTCAACGCCTCCCTCAGCTTCACTGGACAGTACACCCCCAGCGCGCAGTGCCGCAGCATCGGCTGCTGGTTGGTGAAGCCCAGCGCGTCCACCTCCTGCGCCGCCAGCCTCTTCGCCAGGTCAACCATGAACGGGTATGTCGGCCCCTTCGCCGCAAACAGCACCACCGGAGTCGCGCTCTCCACGAAAGCGATCGGCCCGTGCAGGAAATCCGCCCCCGACATCCCCGTCGCGCCCAGGTAGCACGTCTCCATCAGCTTCAGCGCGATTTCCCTCGCCGTCGCGTAGTTGAACCCCCGCGCGAGGCAGAGACACCGCGGCGCATACCGGTAGTAGGGTGCCACCTCCGCCACTTGTTCCTCGCAGCCAAGCGCCACCCTGATCGCCCCCGGCATCGCTTCGATCTCCTCCTGCTTCACTCCCCCGCCCAAGGCCCGGCAGATCAGCAGCGCCGCCACCAGCTCGGCGGTATAGGTCTTCGTCGCTGCCACCGCCTTCTCCCTATGCGCTTGCAAGTTGAGGCAGTAGTCGGCTACTTCGCTCAACGACGACTTCGCCGTGTTCGTGATCGCCAGCGTAAACGCGCCCCTCTTCCGCGCCACCCGCACCGTCTTCACCACATCCGGGCTCTCCCCCGACTGCGACAGTCCGACCACCAACGCCCCCTTCACCCGCAGCCGCGACGGATAGAGCGTGAACAGCGACAGCGCCGCGCCCATCACCGGGATCCCAAGGTAGTGCTCGAACACATACTGTGCGTAAACAGCCGCATGATCGGAGGTCCCGCGCCCCGCCACCAGGATCAAGGGCGGTGGCTGTCTGCGGAACGGGGCCAGCGCCTCGCACAGCGCCTCTCCCTCCCTCGCGATCAAAGACTCCACCCGCTCCGGCGCCTCGTGGATCTCCCGTAGCATCACCGGCCGCCGTCGTCCCTGGGCATGGGCAAAGGGCTGGGTCGCCCCCGCCCGCTCTTCTCGCATCACTGCACCTCCTTTCGACCCGGCCGGCTATTCGGGGAAAAACCGTGCCTCCAGCGCGCGGCACAGGTAGTGGTAGACCGGCACGTGCAGCTCCTGCGCCTCGGCGGTGCTCGCGGCCGGGACGCGAACCCACACATCACACAGCGGCCCCAGCCCGCCCCCGTCTCGCCCGGTCAGGCCTATCGTCACCAGCCCCAGCGCCCGCGCCGCCCGCGCCGCCAGGATCACGTTCCTCGCCTCCCCCGAAGTGCTTATCGCCAGCAGCACATCCCCGGGGCTTCCCCACGCCGTCACCAGTTGTGCGAACACCAGCCTCGCGTCGACGTCGTTCGCGAAGGCCGTCGCCAGGCTAATATGCCCCACCAGCGAGAGCGCAGGCAGCGCCTGCTGAAGCCCCTCCGCCAGCACCCTCCCTTCGGCTCCCTGCGATGCCAGCCGTTCCTTCGTCTCCGCCCGCAGCGGACGCCTCCGCTCGAACCCCTTCAGGAGTTCGCCGGCGATGTGCTCGCAATCGGCCGCGCTTCCCCCGTTCCCGCACAGCAGCAGCTTGTGTCCTTGCTCGTAGGCCTTGACCAGATGATCGCGTGCTGCCGCAATCTCGTCGCGACACGCCGCCAGTCGGGGATGCGCCTCCAGCAGTTTCGTTAGCAGCTCATCGCTCGCGCTCACATCACCACCTCCACCGCCACCGGCCGCCCCGGCTTCTTCGTCGGCAGCGGGATCTTGTACTCGCCGTCAACCGCCTCCAGCGCCTTGCCGTCCACCGTCACCGAGCCGATCCGGTTTCGCCCGCTCTCATGGCGAAACCGGAAGTGGTAGTCCGCGCCTCGGAACCGCTTCCTGAGCTCGTACTCATGCCACTCGCCCGGCGCCGCCGGCGCTATCCGCAGACCGTCGAAGTCGGCCATCACCCCGACCATTCGGTCAATCGTTCTGAGATACCACGCCGTCGCGCCCGTGAAGTTGCTGTACAGGTTCATCCCGAGGTTCGGGTGAGACGGTCCCACCGCGAAGTTCGACTGCTGGTGCGGCGGCCCGGTCGCGATGTCGGGGAAGGTGTTGTCAGGCAGCGACAGCTTCAGCCCCCGATAGGCCTCCGAGCCCCGGCCGGAGCAGACCAGCCCGTAGACGTAGAACGATTGCCCATGCGTGTAGATCGCCCCGTTCTCGAACTGCCCCGGCGTCACATCCGCGATTCGGCCCGCGAGTTCCCGGCTCTTCTGCGTATACGGTATGTCAACCAGCGCCACCCCGAAGGGCGTCGCCAGCCGCTTCATCCCTTCCAGTAGCTGCTCCTCGCGGCCCCCGGCTCGCGCCACCCCCGACAGCAGCGCCCAGGCATTCACGGTCGCGTGTATTCTCCCTTCTTCGTTCTCGTTGCAGCCCAGCGCCACGCCGTCATCGTTGAACCCGAACACATAGTGGTCGCCGTCCCACGCCTTCGCGTTCACCGCCTTGGTCATGGTCTCGGCGATCCGGTTCATCAGCTCAACGGTTCGCTTATCGCCCAGATACCGCGCTAGGTGCTCCATCCTTTGCGCCGCGAACACCAGCGCGATTGACAGCCACGTGCTAACCCCCTTCCCGCGCTTCGACAGCCCGTCCATCGCGTCGTTCCAGTCGCCGTGCCCGATCAGGCACAGCCCCTTCTGCCCCCGAGTGTGGAACAGCCCCTCCAACCCCAGCAGCGCGTGCTCGTACACCGACTTCTTCACGCTGTTGTTCTGCCGATGGGTCGCCAGGTCGTAGAACCCCACCTGCTCCTTCAGCAGCCCGAAGTCCCCGGTCTCCTGCAGGTATGTGACCAAGGTGTCGGCGATCCACACCGGGCTGTCCCCATACATCCGCTCGTCATTGGGCGCGTTCGTGTTCGGGTACTTGAAGAACTGCCTGATCGCGCGCCCGTCTCTCAGTTGATAGTTCAGCGCGATCGGCAGGAACCTCCGCACAAACTCCGCATCGAAGTTGCACAGCCCCAGCATATCCTGCATCACATCCCGATACCCCATCTGGTCCAGCGCCCGCGTGAACCGCGCGGTGTTGTGCTGCTGATACTTCAGCCACACGTTATACCACCGGTCCACTTCCTCATCCGGCGTGCGCAGCCGCACCCGGCTCAGCTTCTCCGTCCACTCCTCCCGCATCCGCCGGAACTCGCGCTCCGCCCCCTGCCCTTCGAGAAACTTGCTGCGCAGTGCAGCGAGATGCTTGCGGTAGTCCCGGTGCTCTCTCTTCGTCCTCCCCACTAGCACATGGAGCGTTCGCGACGCCCCGGGCGCGAGGTTGACGTCAAACTGGAGCGCGCCCACCAGTCCGAGGTATGGCTGCAACCCAAGCGAGTTCCCGCACTTCCCCTCCTCCACCGCCCGCGGGAACTGCCGGAAATGCCCTCCACCGGTGAAATCCTCGCCGCTCAGGTCGAAGGTCCGGAAGGGCGCGCTCGCCATCATGAACCCCGTCCTCGGCAGCGCGTTCGCCCTATGCCGGTTCAGCGCCACCACCGCCCGCAGCTCCTTCAGGTGCTCGCCCGACGAGGTCACCCTCGGATCAAAGTAATAGGACGGATGGCTCTCCAGCCCCCAGTTCACCCGCGTGAACAGCTTCAACTTGTGCGGTCTTCTGCTCCGATTGGTGAGCGTTATCGTCCACACCTCACACGTGTCATCCACCGGTACGAACACCCGGAGCCGCGCTTCCACCTGGCGCCGCGCCGCCTCCATCTCGATCCACCCCGGATGCTGCCGGCACAGGTACCCGCGGTACTCCTCCACCTCCCGCCCGACCTGCGGCAGCATGTGCCAGATCAGTGTTCGGCCGCCGGCCTCTTCCCTCAGGTAGAACTCCCGTGCATCGGTGCCGCGCGGCGCTGTCGGAACGTAGCTCGTGTCCCTATGCGATGTCACCGGCCCCGCCAGCACGCTCTCATAGCACAGGAATCCGCCCCCCGTCTGATCGCAGAACGACCCCATCATCCCATACGGCTCGTCATGCGCGCTCCCCATCAGATGAAGCCACGGCCGCGGCGTGTCAGGTCGGTGTACCGCCAGCGCGCTCTCCGTCAGGAACCCATCCTTGTCCCGCGCATCCTCAAAGCGTGAGTATCTTGTCGCCAGCGCCTCCGCCTCCGCCGTGCTGAACCCCGCGCGAGGGCACTTGCGCCCCGCCAGGTTGCGCTTCGCCTTAGCCACCAGCCGGTCTAGTCGCGCTCGATCGGCGCCGGAGTCCCCGCCAGACCTCTCGCGTCCCTTGCCTCGTGCTCTCATCGGCTCGCCTGCGCTCCCGATGCCAGCACCCGGCCGATCTCCTTCGCCCGCGCCAGCAGCTCCGGCCTCGTCGCCGCATCCCCGGGCTCGCCCAGACTGCCTTCCGCCATGCTCCCCACAACCTCCACGTTCAGGTCCCGCATGACGCTCGCCAGGTACTCCGCAATCCGCTCCGGCACGTCTTTGTCCGCGTCCGCTTGCACCACCACGACGGCCCCTCGTCTCTTTCCCTCAAGCCCCAAGCGCCACCCGCCCTCTGTCGTGTAGAAGGCGAACAGACGGTCTATCACTCGCTTCATCGCCGCGTTGACATTCCAGAAGTAGATCGGCGTCGCGAATATCCACGCCTCCGCGCCCTGCAGCCGCGTGTAGACCTCCTGCATGTCATCGTCCAGCACGCACCTCGCCTCCGCGCTGTCCAGGCATTGCCTGTCCGCGTCGCAGTCTCCGATCTTCAGCTTCGCCGCATCGAACCGCACCGTCTCGGTTCCCGCCTCTCGCGCCCCGTCCAACATCGCCTCCACCAGCGTCGCTGTGTTCCCTCCAACCCTTGGGCTACTGCAGATCGCGACAACCTCCATGACCTCCTCCTATCCCGGTGTGCTAGTCTCCCCACAGCCCAAACCGCACCGAGAAATCCCCGAACTCCCCTCTCGGCGCCTCCCAGCCGACCATCACATCCCTCACCCACGCCCCGCTCGGCCCTCTTCGCAGCTCTGCAAGGAACGCCTCCAGCGTCGCCTTGTCGCCCTCCGCCACCACCTCCACCTCGCCGCTGGGCAGGTTCCGCACAAACCCGGTCACGCCATATGACCCCGCCCGCGACTCCGCATACGCGCGGAATCCCACCATCTGCACTGTCCCCGAGATGAGGGCCCGGAACCGCGCCGGCCCCGACAACTTCCGCTTCTTTACCATCCCTCGATCTCCCCCGTGTAGGGCGGGCATGTCGGAGTTCATCCCGAGCGAAGTCGAGGGGCATGCCCGCCGCCCGCTCATCCCCTCACAACCTCCTCCGCAGATTCTCCTCCGCTCTCACCGCCACGATCTGCCCGAAGAAAAACCGATGGTAATCGCGATCTGCATACGCTCTGCCCACCACCTCCCGCGCCATGCTCGCGGGTTCCAGGTCGTTGGTATGCACCACCCGGCACTCATAATGCAGCAAGCACTCTTCGATGATCGGCGACCGCACCCGAAGGCTCGGCGACGCCGTCAGCCCCGCCTCCGCGAGCTTATCGTGGTCTCGTCCCGATACCGTCCCGCAGAACATCGCGACCTCCGCCAGTCTGCGCGGCAGCACGTTGACCGTGAAATCATGCGCCTTGTTGATGCAACCATAAGTGTAACGCGACGCGCGCACTGGCACGACGAAGACCGGTTCCCCCCAGTAGATACCCACCGAGCCCCAGCCGATGGTCATCGCGTTGGGCCGCCCGCGCTTGTCCACCGAGACAAGCAGCAAACCAGGGATTGCCAGGGCCGCCATTATCTCTGGCAGATTGTCCATGGGGCCGACCTCGATCTTGGCCATGGTGCCTCCTCGCGGGCTTGTCCGCCTCTGGCGGGCTGTGCTTCCAGGGAATTCGGCGAACGCGGTCTCACCCCTCGTCTACCCACCGCGTGACTGCGAGGTGCGCCTCTTACACCTTCACTCGACGGCCAGGCGCAGGCCGCCAACCACCCGCGCTGCGGCTGCTACTGCTCTACCCAATCCGCGCCGCTGCGGCGGTCGCGCCCCTCTTTGATATTGCCCCCGACCTGCTTGAACTCGTCGCCGGTCTGCGACGCCTGCGTTCGCACCAATCCCTTGATGTTATCGCCCCAGAGATGCCAGACCAGCGCAATCGCCGCCACCACTGCCAGCCGCGTCAGCCACCGCTTTATCATGCCATGGATTGCCCGCCGATGGGCCGTCCGCTTGTACGCTTCGTCGGAGGGCAGGCGGCTGTAGTAGTCAGGCGCCTCGGGGCCTCGGCCCTTGCCTCTTGACGCCGCTCCTCGTCCACCTCTACGCGCCATCTGCCTCCCCTTTCCGTCGGGCACCCCTTCCGCTGCCGGCTCCCGCCGGCCTCAGAATACCACAAGAGAGGCGTCAAACCCTACTTGCGCGGCCGCTGCAGCCGCTCCAGCTCTGCCTTCAGCGCGTTTATGGAGTCAATGGCCGCCGGGTCCACCCCGTTGAGAAATGCCAGATACAGACTGACGAAATCCCCCAGATACACCGTCCACAGCAATTGCGCCAGCGGCGACCGGCCCTCCGCCTCCACCTCCTGCAGCGGCGCCTTCGGCTCGATCAGCCGCTTCTTCGTGATGTCCACCCGCGCCCGCACCCGCCAGTGATCGCTCGGGCTCCTCAACACCACCACCGCGAGCTTGCCCCCCAGCATCTCCGCCTGCTCCCAGCCGATCACCTCGTTGTGGTTGAGCTCCGGGTACTCGTGCGAATAGGCCAGCATCTTGCTGTTCTCATTGCACTGCGTCCGCCACCGGTAGGCGACCGCGCTCATGATCCCCACCGTCCCGTGGATCCACGGAATCCGATCTCGCAGGAACAGCGCGAGTTGCTTTGCCCGGTTGTGCTGCGTAGGGACCTCGGGGCGGACGCGGTCCAGCAGGTGCTCGAGCAGCCCGATCGCCTCGCCGATCTTCCCCCCGGCCCCGGGGTAAAGCCCCAGCCTCTCGAACACCCTCACCAGCGGTATCAGCGAGTAGCCCAACGCCGCCCGCGGCGGCATCGGCGGCTCCGTCTGCGGGATCCTCAGCAGCGCCACCTTCCTCCCCACGTGACGCCGCGCGAAATCCTGGAGCTTGCCGCCGGTCGTTATGCACAAGATGCGGGCGCCGCGCCGCCGCGCCGCGCTCGCAGCCGCAAGCGTTTCCTCGGTGTTGCCCGAGTGGCTGGAGGCAATGAACAGCGTCTCGGGACCCACGAAGGCCGGCACCTGATAGCCGCGGATTACCGCAAACGGCGTCGGCACCCTGTCCTCGATCAGCCGGGCGAGGAAATCTCCGGCCACCGCCGACCCACCCATCCCCGCAAGCGCGATCTGCTTGGGGTTGGCGAAAACCTTGGGAGGCGCGAACTCGCGCCCTATCCGCGCCGCCTCCCTCACCTGCTCCGGAAAGCCAATCGCAAACCCCAACATCCCCCCTGGGTCAAGCTGCTCGTAGGAACCCGGATCGTCTAGGTCCACCCGCCCCGCGTTTCCGGCTTTCTCCACACTCAGCATGGTCTCTCCCCTGCCAGATCCCGCGGCAATGTGGGGCTCACAGCCCTGCCCCGTATGCTAGGCTACTGCGGCCTCCACCCATCCGCAGCTACCCCCTCAAGCTTCGCCCGACCGTCGGCCCCGCCCTGCGCTATTCCGTGACAAACGGCAGCAGGGCCACTTGCCTGGCTCTCTTGACCGCCGCCGCCAGCTTCCGCTGATGGCGCATGCAGTTCCCCGTCATCCTGCTCTTCAGGATCTTGCCCCGATCCGACACATACTCCCGCAGCCGCTGGTGGTCTTTGTAGTCAATCCGCGTGATCTTATCAACGCAGAACGCGCATATCTTGCGCCGCGGCCGACGGAAACGGCCCCCAGGGCCACTCCGCCCACCGCGCTCCTCGCGGCCGCTCGTGCGCTCGCGGTCTCTCGGGCGATAACTGCGCCCACTGTCCCGACGAGGGCGTTCCCCTTCCTCCAACCCCGGTTCGGTGAACACCTCTTCCCCTCCGGGGCCCGCGCCGCCGCTTATCTCAACTCTGTCATCAGTCCCGGACATACTCTCTTCTGCCTTTCGCTGTGCCAGCAAATCGCTCGATCTCGTTTCCGCACCTCACTGATCATCCCACGGCCCCGGCACCTCGCCCTCACCCACCTCACTTGGCTCCGATGGGAGCCCGCCTTCCTCCGTTCCCGGTGCGCCGGCCTCGCGCCTCCGCTCCAGCGCCTGCACCGAGTCCGCCACCACCTCCGCCGTCTCGCGGCGTTGGCCCTCGTTCGTCTGCCACTGGCGGATCTGCAGCCGCCCTTCCACCGAGACCAGCCGCCCCTTCGTCAGGTAGTTCGCCACGAACTCCGCCGCCTTGCGCCAGGCGACCACGTTGATGAAGTCCGTCTCCCGCTCCCCCTGCGCATTCGTGAACGCCCGGTCCACCGCAATCCGGAAGCTCACCACCGGCACCCCGCTCGGCGTATACCGAAGCTCGGGGTCCGCCGTCAAACGCCCTATCAGCACCACTCGGTTGAGCATGACGAAGTCCTTTCCCGGCGGATTCAGGCCGCCGCCCCCATTAATCCTCGTCCAGCTTCACCGCCATGTGCCGAAGCACGTTCTCCGTCACCGCGAGCTGCTGGTCCAGTTCCTTCACCACCGATGGCTGTGTCCGCAGCTCCGCCAGCAGGTAGATCCCGTCGCGCCGCCCCTTGATCGGATAGGCTAGCCGCCTTCGCTCCCACACCGCGATCTTCTTCACCTCCGCCCCGCGCGCCACAGCCAGCTCGCGCAGTCGCTCCTGGATCCGTTCGATCTCGCTGTCGGAAAGCGTCGGGTCAACAATGAACATGATCTCGTAATCGCGAATAGGAGGGGACCTCCTTCCTATGGTCTATGCGGCTGCCCCCTGGGAGCGCAGGCGTCTAGCCTGCAACCACGCGGGCAGCAGGAAGGCCAATGAGGAGCAGCCCGGTCCCGGGCCGCGCCTATGGCACAACGGCGGCATTATACCATCCCACCCACTCCCGCGCAACCCCCGCGCCGCCGGCCCGCTTCCGGCCGGCCTGTCACCAAGCGCCATTGGCCGGAAGCGGCCTGGCGTGCACAATCAGAGCGCCCTCGCTACCCACCCGCGTCCACCCCGCGTCATCACCTGGAGGGCCCGCGAACCCGATCTCCAAGGTATAGCGACCGGAGAGAACGTTGCTCGGGATGAGGATCTTGCCTCGCTGCTCATAGGCCGTGCCAGGCGAAGAAGGAGGCAGGCCCCACAGGCCGTAAACTGGCTTGAACCCCTGGACGAAAAGGCCCTTCTCCCGAAGCCGGTCCAGACGCGCCTGCCCGGCATCACCGCGCTCCCGGCTCCGGGGGCGCGCCGGCGCCAGCCTGATCTCGAACATCCATGCCTGCAGCACCGAATCCAGCCGCCACCGGGCGCGGAAGTCCACCAGCTCACCCGCATCCGCTTCTTTCTTGCCGATCTCGAAGGACATCAGCTTCGCGCCGTTTACGGCTCCCGCTACCGGCTTTGTTGTTTCCTCCGCGCGCACGATATCAGGCATATCGAAATCCAGCCTGACCAGGTCTTGGTTCAGGCCGACGAAATAGGGAGGTACGGGCAGCGGCTCCGTGAGGGGGCCGTGGAGGGCATACACCGTGCGCCGGCCGCGGTAAAGCTGTGCGAGACGAGCTGCCAATACCGCGCTGCACTGCCCGTACTCTACGCCCTGCGACCTGTGGACGTCGTACTGGGCCGTGATCTCCCGCCACAGCTTCTCAGAGACCTGCCCGAGCTCAGGATCCGCAATCAGGCCCGCGTACCAGCTGGACCAGAACGCAGTCGGCTCGATGAGAGTCACGTCTTTCCGCATTCCCTCTACATTCTGAAGGTAATACGTGACGTTGACAGGGTTGTCCGACTCGGCGATGAAGATGGCGTTTTCGTCCATCTGCGCGAGCACCGCAGCCCACTGATCGCGGTGCCGCCAGGTATTGCTCCGGTCGGCGCGCCCCCAGTTGGCGAAAAGCAGGACAACGCAAACCAGCGCGCCTAGCCCCGCCGCAAAGTAGTGGCCGATCCTGCGCCGCGGAAAGAGCGCGCTCGCGCGCGCCAGCCCAAACCCTCCCAGCAGCGCCGTCACCGCTCCCAGAGGGATCAGGAAGACCTTCTGATCGTAGGTATCACCCCATTCGACGACCCACGTGCACAACAAGACGCAGCCCAGGGCAAGTGACCAGATGATCGCGGGCCGGCGCCGACACCAATATCCAAACCCCCAGATGATAAACGGCATCCCGAGCGCGGCGAGCGCCCACGAGCGCCATCCATCGCCGGCCAGCGAATCGTCCAGCAGTCTTATCACTTGCCCTTCCGCCACCGCGAGGGAGTTTGCGAAGGCGAGGTGGACGTACTGACGCCCCAAGGCGTGGAAGAGGAACCGATCCAACGTCTCGGGGTCGCCCCAGTTCATGGCCGGGTGGGCAACGGCGCGCAACGGGAGATAGAGGTAGCAGGAGAACGGGGCAAGACACAGCAGGGCCGCGCAAGCCCAGACCCGCGCGCGGCGCGGCCTGGTGAGCCAGAATGCAGCCGCCAGCGAGGGGGCGACGGACAAGAGAGCGGTGCGGTGGTGCATGGCGACGAAGCCGCCCGCGAGGGCGAGCCAACGGAGCCTCCTTGGCGAGCGTTCGCGATCCCAGCGCCAGAGGGCGAGCAGAAAAAGGCTGAACAGCAAGCTCGTCAGCCCGTAGACCTCGGCCAGCACCGCCTGGCTCCAGGTGGGAAACCAGAGGCCGAAGGAGAGGCCGGCGAACACGCCGGGGAGCGCCGATCCCGTGAGTGAGAGCGTGAGCCAGGTGATCGCCGCGGCCCCCGAGGCCGCGGCGACCGCGGAGAGCAGGGCGATGCGGTAGGCGCTGGTGTGGCCGAGCGGCAGCAGATCGAAGAGCCGGCCCAGCATCGTCCAGAGCGGATATCCCGTGGGGTGCGGCACGCCCAGGACGTGCGCGGCGGTTATCAGTTCCCCGCTATCTTGGTCTACTACAGTTGGTATGATCGTACGAGAATAGACGGCTAAAATGGCAATAAAGACGCCAAGCGCACACAGCCATCGCGCGCGCGCCGAGGCCGCAGGTGGGGGAGCAGGAACAGCCGCTCGTGAAGCTGCCTTCTTGAGTCTCCGCGACATGACCTCACTCGTGCGGTTCGCCGCCGCATCCTGGCCCACAACTACGGCCGATCCGGAATCACCACAGGCCGGCCGCAGCAGGCGCTTCGGCTCTCGGCTTCAGTGTGACGGCGTTCTTTGTGCACGTGCTTCGGCACACCCCGCACCCATAGCAGGCCGATTGATCAACGAAGGCTTTCTTCCTCGTGGCGCTGTAGCCCAGGGCCCCAAACTGGCACGCGCACATGCAGGATCGGCAGCCCGTGCACAGGTCCACGTCGACGGCGGCCACATACTCAGCCCGGAACATGACCTTCAGGTCGTGGGTAACCGTGGCTCTCATGGCCATACAGTCTGAACGATCGCAGTTGCACACGCCTCCGATGAAGGGCGTCACGAACGTCCAGACGGTGTGGCACAGGCCCTCCTTCTCGTGGTCTGCAAAGGCTTGAAGCGCCTCTTCGCGACTAAGCTCCTCCAGCCCCGAGGTGTCCGGTCCCCACAGGAAGCTGTCATCGAGACCGCGGAGCAGCTCGCCGAGAGCGCCCCCACCCGGCCCCATCGAGACCCCGTAGCAGTAGCGCGCCTCCCGGCCCAGAGTCACGTGCCGACAGATACACGGCACCCTGACGATGGAGTTCACGAACCCGAAGATCTCCTCGACCTCCTCCAACGGCACCACCTGGCCGAAGTGCCACTTCTTCATGCGGCGGACGGCCGAGGCCGTGATGGCCCGCCTCACAAATGGCGGGGCCTTCCTCAGCCTGGCGAGCTGGCTTGAGTCGGAGTCGAGATGCTCCGGGTGGCCGAAGAAGTCGGCGATGAAACGCCGCCGGCGCAGATCGCTCAACAGGTCCTCGGCGTAGTTTCTCGCCTGCAAGTACCACCGCTTCCCCTCGCCGTGCTTGGTGCAGAACTCGCACATCGGTCTCTCCTACCCGTCGGCCATTACTGGCACGCCTCGGCCGGCTCTGCCGCTGAAGCCGCCGCGCCGAGGCTCGGCCCTCGCCGCGGCTTCGTCTATGCGCTCATCGCAAGCTTCCACCAGACGGCCCTCGCGCCTCTGAAGAGGGCGGCTGACCGGGCGCTGGCTTGAGGCCCGCCATCACTTCCTTGGCCCAGCCCACGTATTCCGGCCGCTGCACGAGCTGGCAGGCGCAGAAAATGCGCACCCCATCCAGCTTCCCCGCGTTGATGTGCTTGACGTAGAGCCCCAGGAGGCCCTTGAACTCCTGTTCCGTCAGCCAATGCCCGCCGTGCGCGCCGCTGTCCAGGTACAGGCCCGCTACCATGATCTTCCCCCCGTGTTTGCCCTCCGCCTCGGAGAGGTATCGGTCAGCCTCTCTGATATTCTCGGGGTCCCAGATGTTGAAGATCACCCCCTGGTACTCAATGTCGAAGGCCCGCTTCTCATTCCCGCGGTGCGGGTAATGAGGCACCCAGATGGCGAGATCGGGGTTCGCCGCCTTCGCCGTCGCGATGATCTCACGCCACTGATCCATCGTCCTGTAGCCGTCCTCAATCTCATCGTAGAAGTCGTTGAGGTAGAGGCCGATGATCTCCTTGTGCTTGAGGGACAGCTCCCCTATCCACCTCGCATGTTTGACCGATCCCTCGTGCGTCTGGCCCCACTGTATCCGCTCGATCTTCGGGATGACATACCTCACACCCGGTGCCTGCAGCGCGCGGTACATGTGGGTCTCCTCCCACGTCTGGCCGTGGTAGGGCTCGTCATCTGTCCACACGACGTTGAACCCCAGCTCCTTCACGAGGGGCGCAATCTCCACCCCCTGCTCGTGCTGCCACAGGCAGATCAGCGGCCGGTCCACGCCGAGCTGTTCCATCCCCTTCCTCTCCCGGGCGGCAGCGGTAGCCGACGATACTGCCCCCTCTGCTGCGACTCCTTTATCTTGCGGGGAACTGGCGTTAGCCCGGCCGGCGCCCAGCGCGCCCCAGGCCAGCATCAACGCAACGGCGACTGCGGCACTGCGCCGAGAATAGCACTTCATGTCTCCCCTCCGACGATACGCGATTGGGCCGGCCAAGATGCCGTCAGCACAGCCGACGCCGCCCGACGGGTTACTTGCCGCGTGTCGCTGCCGGACTGCTTTCCTCGCCGTCAGTCGGCTCCGCCGCCTGCTCTCGGTATTGCGCCGGGGTACGGCCATAAACGCGCGTGAACCAGTGATGCAGGTGGCTCGCGTCTGCGAAACCCGATCTCGCGGCGATCTTGTCCAGGGCGAGCGAGCTGTTCAGCAGCAGCTCCGCTGCGCGCGACAGCCGGAATCGCGCGCTGAACTCGGCAAATCCCATCCCCATCGTCGCGCTGAACAACGTGGAGAAGTAGGAGCGGTTCAGGCCGCACGCCGCCGCCGCTTCGGTTAGGGTCACGCGCCGTTCGGCATACCGGTTGATCAGGTTCGTGGCCGGTGCAAGTCGCGCCAGGTTGCTCGCCGTAAGCCGGTTCCTCCGGGTCGTCTCCGGCAGCACCCATTCCCGCCCTATGATGAGCAGCAGCTTCAGCACGCACAGCTTGGCCGCCGTCAGCCAGCCCTGCCGACCTTCCTCGAGCTCCTGCGCCAACTCCTGAGAGGCCCCCAGCACCTGCTTTGTCATGGCCGGGTTCTGAATCCGCGGCCGGTCCCTCGGCGCCGCCGTAAACAGGTCAATCCACAGCAGCCGGTCAACCGTCTCACCCCCCAGGAACTCCGGAAGGAAATGAGCTACCAGCGAAGTCGTTCCTGGGGCCTGCGCCTGCCACGAGTGGGGCTCCCACGGCGCGGTCAAGCAGATGGCTCCGGTATGCAGCGAGGTGCTCCAGTCCTCGAAATGCTTCTCGAGTTGCCCCGCGAGGACGACCTCTATCTCGAACGGCAGGTGCATGTCCCGCCCAACAGGAGCCGGATAGGGGAAGACCGTCACACTCCCGCTGAAGACGATCCTGGGCGGGTTGGTTCGCGCGAACAAAGTCGTGCCCACCGCCTCGGGAGGGTGTATCTCGACCGAGTGGCGACCCAAGAACTCGGCCCAAGCCCCTTGGTCCGGGTCCGGGCTGGAGTTGACAGACCCTGTTGACATGAGACCGCCAGATACGAGTCGGTGCCAGGTGCGTATATCTTACAAGAAAGGGCGAAAGCTGTCCAATGACCCAGCTTCCAGGGTTGCGTCCCTGAGATAGCTTGACAAGAGGGTTGGTCGCGCGATGCTGCTGTTCATAATGGACACCAGCCCCGTGCTTGGCAGCGACCGAGGAGCAGATGCGCAAGCTGCAGGTCCGGGTGGCGAAACATCCGCGCTTGCACTCGCGCCCTACCCCCACGAATTGCTCGTGGCTGCATCTGTTGGGGCGCTGGTTCGCCGAACTCACCAACGAGCGCGTTCGCCGGGGAGCCAGGGTGAGCGCGGTCTTTGTGACAGCCTAGATCGGTGCTTTCAGGGACGCCCGAGCCCGTGCTGGCAGGCAAGGTGGCTCCGGCCACCGCTAATTGCCTCGTGTCCTCTCAGTGCCGCTAACCTGATTTGGGCTCCCGAACTCAGCAAGTAGCATCTG
>Ga0315288_10004243_pt1 | contig 18229 bp, 14 predicted proteins | sample YL17G11_20_MG_FD_203454 | JGI IMG/M metagenome (GOLD analysis project Ga0315288, IMG submission 203454) | Sediment microbial communities from Yellowstone Lake, YNP, Wyoming, USA - YL17G11_20 | ecosystem: Environmental > Aquatic > Freshwater > Lake > Sediment | place: USA: Wyoming | collected... | reverse complement strand
CCACCAGCCACCACGCAAAGCGTGTAGCATACCCTGCCTCCTCTAACCTTGATGGAAGGCATGGCTTTGTGATGTGGTCGTGAGAAGGAGAGGGAGAAAAAGAAGGAGAGGGAAAAAAAAGAGAGGGACGAGGCGAATGGGTCGCCCGCCTCTGCAGGCGAAAGATCTCACTTCACGTTTCAGTCCAGTCGCTCACGCACCCAAAGCCCCCCAGCTGAGGCGGCGGCCACAATGCCCTTCCCCGCCCTCGCGGAACATCTGCCCTGGCCCCAACGCCCCCAACGGGCCGTCGCCCCCCGCCCGCCCTCAGCCGCGCCCCCCTCGCCTTCGCCCCTCGAACCGGGCGTCTGGGCGGCGTGGACCGCTTCAGGATCCGCGTGCCCACCGCTCCCGGTCGCCCAGCCCGCTGTCCATGTCCGCCGTCCGCTGCCGGGGGCCGTGCACCCTGAGGCCGGGTGGCTGGGCGGACCGGAGCGGGTGCAGGTGAGAGAGAGTGAGAGAGAGAAGAGAGAAGCGGGGGGGGGAAAAACATTTTTTTTTTGGAGCGCGTGCCGTGCGGCTGCCCGCCACACGCAAAGCCCCCCCCCCCCTTCCACTTTTTCCAAGCGCACGCTGCACCACACGCGCTTCACACGTGCCGCTCACGCACACACTCACACACACGCACACACACAGGTGTCCATCCCCATCGCCGACCCCGCGGCCGGCGCGGCCGCCCTGGTCGCCGCCCTGAAGGCAGCCCCCTCACCCTCCTCCATGCCGCCTTGGCTGCCCGCGCTGGTCGAGGCCGACGCGTTGGCCGCCGCCCGCCTCATCTCGGCCTCCATGGCGGGCATGCCCCGGGCGCCCGCCCAACCCCCGCCCGCCCTGACCGCCCGCCTGGAGCTCATCACGGCCGTCCAGTGCCCGCGCTGGCACTGCGATTCCGTCGGGCTGCGCGCCATCCTGACCTACAGCGGCCCCGGCACCCGCTTCGTGCCCTCAGAGGCCGGCGTCGGGCCGCGCCAGGTGGACGCGGACGACGGCCTCGCCCGGCCCGCCAAGGGTGGCAGCCTGGTCGACGGCGCGCGCGCGGTGGAGGCGGCCCCCGGCGACGCTCTCTTCCTGGGCGGCCACCTGCGGGCGGGGGCGGCCGCGTCCCCGCCCTACCCGGCCGCCGTCCACCAGTCGCCGCCCGTGCCCCCGGGGGTCACCCGCCTGGTGCTGACGGTGGATGACGCGGTGTCGGCCTGCCCGTGCGATGCGTGCTAGTGATCAGGACGCGCTTCCCCCATGGGTGAAGGTCGGCTCGCTCGCTTTTTGTGTTTTCAAAGCTGTTGTTGCTGCGCGCGTGCTGCCCATTCTCAGCCGCGCGCCAACACTTTGTTCATTCTTCATTTTTTTAAATACTTGATCGACGGTGGATAGGAACACGGGCAAAGGCCGGGCCTGAGAGCTAGAGGAAAAAAAGACTGTAATTATTTTTTGGTGGGGAGGTTGAATAAAAAGAACACACCCACGCCAACCACCACTTTCATTCCTCTCTCCTGCCCTCTTCCCTCTTCCCACCCCTCCACTCCCCCTCAACACCCCCACTATCAAAAAGCCATGGTCTCCAAGCTCCTGTCCCCCGCCAAGACGGTCATCGCCGTCCCCGCCCGCCTGACGCCCGACCAGTGCTGGGCGGAGGTCGCCCCGGCTGGCCCCGCTGGCGCAGCCGGGGCGGCTAAGGCCGGTGTGACCGTTGCCCGCGCCGCCCGGGCTCGGCGGGGCAAACAGTGCGTTCAAGAAGGCTAAAGGCCTGCCCGAGGACACCGCAGTGTCCAACCACCGGTGCTGCGCGGAGAGGCGGTGAGTAGTTTTGGAGGGGGGGCGGGGGCGGGGTGGGATGAGAGATGCGAGGCGAGCGGCGGTTGCGCACGAGAGAGAGGGATCGACGTGGCCCCGCCCACTGGCGAGTTGGGCCACTGCCCGCCCGCACGCCACCCGGGCCAATGCTGCAGGGCAGGGCCATGTCATGCGTACCAGGCCAGTGCGGTGCCCCGCACTGTTGACAAAAGGGGCGAACCAGAGGCGGCGAGGGTGGGGGAGAGAGAGAAGGCCGATCGCTCGCTTGTCTCGCTCTCCTCGCCGCCGGCCCGGGGCCTCCTCTCACTCAACCTCCTTTTTTCCTTTTTTTTTTTTTAATCACTCACGCTCTCAACCCCCTGAATCCAGTCTCCTCGACACCTGGAAGGAGGCCGCCCGCAAGCACGGCGTCCCTCCCCACGCCGTCACCTCCTGGGTGCGCCGCAAGATGGGCCCGGACGTGACCGTGCTGCGCGTGCGGTGCGACGGGTCGCTCGGGTGCGCGACGCCCTGCATCCTGTGCCAGCGCGCGCTGCGCGCGTTTGACGTCCGCGTCCACTGCTCCCAGGGCCCTGGGCAAGCGCTGTGGCGGGGGCGGCTGAGCGGGCCGGGTGCGCCGGCGCCCGTGCTGACGTCGGGGCAGCGGCGCGTGCTCGGCCACCCGCCCCTGGTGCGCGGGGCCGCAGCGGCTGCGGCCGCGGCCGCAGCCGAGCAGGCGGGCGGCGGCGCTGTCGCCCGCGCGCGGCGGGGTGGGGTCCAGCCCCACCAGCAGGGGAACAACGGCAACGGCAACAACGCCAATGGCACCGGCAAAAACAATTACAACCATGGCAATAAGCACGGTGGAGGCGGCGGCGGCGGCGGCGGCGGCGGAGGCGGCGGCAGGAGGAATAAGGGCAAGGCGCCCGCGAGGGGGGGCGAGGCGGGCGCCGCGCGCGCACTGCGGCGCTGGCGCCGGGCGGCCGCGGCCGCGAAAGCCGCGGCGGAGGCGGAGGCGGGCGGCCTGGGTCCACCCATGATGACGGCCGGTGTGTCAACGTCGTCTTCATCTGTGCCCCTCTCGTCCTCGTCCGCGGCGTCGGGCGACAGCGAGGGCGAGGAGCAGCGGGGCAGGCGCGGGCGCGGGGCCGGCCCGACCAGCGGCGGCTGTTGGAGCGGCGGGCGCCGCCCGGGCCCCCCGCCGGGGGGGGCGTCCGCCCTGTCCGCGCGGGCCGCCGCCGCCGCAGCATGCAAGGCGCAGGCACCGCGGGGCCTGTCACCGCCGTCCTGGCAGGCGATGACAGCCTTGGAGGCCGCGCTCTCGACCGTGCGCCTGGGCGACGCGGCCCGGACCCGGCCGGCCTGGTGATGTTTGGTGTGTGGCATTGGGCGCCTCTCTTTATTTGACCTCTCCCCTCTTTTCCTTTTGTTTAGCTACCGTTGTTAGAGAGTCCAATCCCTCCTGCGTGTTTTGGTGTTGTGTCCGTGGCGCGCGCCTTGTTTTTTATTGAAGGCGTTGTAAAAGAGTTCGTCACGACCTTGAACATGAGAGCACGAGGGTGTTCATTTCTCACACTTCTCTTCGCGGCGTGCGTCTCCTCTGTTTTTCCCCGCGCACACGCACGGGCCCGACGTCTCTTCGCCCACGCACCACCAGAGCACCAGATCGCCATGTTCCTGATCAACTGGTGCGTCGCGTGTTTTTTTTTGTGATGGTCAGGCTCGCCGGTGTCGACTTTTGAGAGCGCTCTCCGAGAGAGACTCGCGCCCGAGGGTGCCCCCCCTTCTCGCCCTCACGCCCACCACTCCCACGCACCCCACCTCCAAACAGGATCTACTCCGTTCTCAACAGCCTGGGCCTGTACAACAAGAACGCCAAGATCCTGTTCCTGGTACGGTGTGGGAGGAGAGGAGAGAGAATGGAGAGAACGCGCCGCGCGCTCCCCACTTCGATCGGTGTTTGTCCAATGGCTTTCGTTTCGTTGCTCACCCACACCACCCCACCCACTTTTCCAGGGCCTGGACAATGCGGGCAAGACCACCCTGATGCACATGCTGAAAGACGAGCGCCTGGCCCAGCACCAGCCGACCCAGTACCCGACGAGCGAGGTGAGGAGGAGGACGAGAAGAGCGCGCGTGTTTTTCTTCGTTTGTTCCGTGCGTCGCTGCGTCGCAGGCGCACCCTCGGTACTCGCCTCGTCCCTGTGTGTCTCTGTGAGGGCACGGAGACCGTGCTTCGCGCTGCCGTGGGCCCGGAGCGGGCATGCGAGGTGTGCCCGCCGGCCCGGTCGCGCAACCCTGGCAGAAAACCATTGGGCCTGCGCTTCTCACCGCTCTGTCTCTCTCCTCTCTCTCTCTCCACGCACCCCACAGGAGCTCCAAATGGCGGGCATCAATTTCAAGGCCTTCGACCTGGGCGGCCACGAGATCGCGCGCCGGGTGTGGAAAGACTATTACGCCAAGGTGAGACGAGGCGAGAGGAGAGACAACCGGAGAGGACAGCGACCCCCCCGCCCTCACTCATCAAAACTTCCTCCCTCTTTTCATTTTCGTTCACTCGCACCAGGTCGACGCCATCGTCTTTCTGGTGGACGCGGTCGACCGGGAACGTTTCGCCGAATCGAAAGCCGAACTGGACGCCCTGCTGTCGGATGACGCGCTGGCGGGCGTGCCCTTCCTGGTGCTGGGCAACAAGATCGACGTCCCGCACGCGGCCCCGGAAGACGAGCTCCGCCTGGCGCTGGGCCTCGCCAACTACACTACGGGGAAGGGGCGGGTGGACCTGAAAGATGCGGGCATCCGCCCCATCGAGGTCTTCATGTGCTCCGTCGTCCGGCGCATGGGCTACGGTGACGGCTTCCGGTGGGTGTCGCAGTACATTGCCTGAATGAATGATGAGAGAGAAAGGACATACCTTGGTTTCTCAGGCGGGTGTTGCGGCGGGCCTTCTTGAAGCGTGCGCGGTGTGTGGTGTGTGTGTGTGTGAGCCTGCGCGCGGTTTTGTAGTGGTGGACGGACGAAAAAAACGCTAAAAAAATATAAATATAAAAAAGACAGCAGAGCGAGGTCGGTTTTCCTCTTGTCTCTCCATCCCTTCACACGCCTGTTGTCTCCGCCCGTCCCACTAAAGCACGCACACACACGACACTACCCTCCTTCTACTCCCTCTACCGCCCCTTTTTCTCCCTCCCACCCATCACAGCCGCGCCGCCGGGCCCAGCCCGTCCTCGCCCCACAGCTCGACGTGCGGGGCGCGCACCCCCTCTCTCACCATGCTAGCCTCGATCACGCCGTGAGGTTCGGCCGTCGCCACGTACACGTCATCCTCGAACCCGCGCCCATCCCCTAGGGGCGCGCAGGGCAAGAAGTGGAGGTTAGGCAGGGTGAGGGCGATGGAGTCGATGCCCGGCACCGACGCCAGGGCGGCGCTCCCCATCTCGTGCAGCGTGAACTGGGCGGATGGGGAGAAGGACCCGGCGCCCGCGGGCCCGAAAAAGGCGGCCGCCATCGCGGCGATCACGGCCGCGTACGCGCCATCATAGGCCACGGGGCGGCTGTACCGCCAGGACGCGGAGACGGAGGTGGCCAGGATGCGGTCGCCCACGTCGGGCAGGGCTGTCCAGGCGTCCTTTGTGAAACCGGCATACCCGGACTGCGTGGTTTTGAGGACGCGCCACCCCTTGACGCCACCGATGACAGTGGCGGCCGGTGCGTTCCGCCCCAGCAACACCACTGCAAAGCGGTTCCCTCCCCCACCACCCTCGTAGCCGTGGGCGTGCGGCCCAGCCGGCGTGGCGGCGCGGACCCAGGGCGAGAGCGTCACCCGGACCTTGGCACGGGAGACGAGCGGGTGGTGCTTCAAAAAGTGGCGGGCGAGGGCCAGCCCGAAGTCTTCAGGGGAGCAGGGGTGAGCCATCTGCTTGGCGACGTAGTAGACCTTTTGTGGCGAGAGGAGATGGATGGAGAGATGCCGGGGCGCGGAGGAGTGTTGGGTTGATGGATGGATGGAGAGCGCGCGCGGGTCGAGAAAAAAAAAAACAATGCGCCTTCCTCGCGTTGCGCCCGGACACACGCGACTCCGCACGACCGCACTCACACACCCCAGCTGCTCGCCCAGCCCGCACCCAAACACGCACCGTGTTGCGCTGCGTGTCGGTCGCGGTCATCCCGGTGTTGGACGTCGACGTGAAGGAATGCGCCATGGCCGACTCCAGCACAACGTCGACCGTCCACTCCGCGAACGAGTGCGTGCGGCCGTCGGCAGCCCGCCAGGTGCGGCCCACCCGGACGCGGGCCTTGCCGTGCTGGTGCTGGGCGAGCATATTGAAAAATGAAAGCGGAAAAAGAAAAGAGAGAGTGCAGGTTGAAAGAGGTTGAGTAGGGGAAAGGTCGCCGGCCCCGCATCATTTTTTTCCCCCTCCTCTGAGAGAGATGAAACGCCAAACGGCCGCGGCCCTCGCCACGGCCGGCCTGGGCGCTGCCCTGGCGGGTGCCCCACCTCTCATAACAGCTCTGACCCTCGCTTTTACCGCCCTGGTCGCCCTGACCTTCCTCGCGTTTGAAGTCGCGGCCGCGGCGGACGGGGTGGAGCGGTCTGCCTGGGCGGCCGTGGCGGGTGGAGAGGGTGGCGCCGCCGAGGCTGCCCCGTCGTCGCCGTCCTGGCTCACTACCACGGCCACCGGGCCGGGTTATGCGGGTGCAAACAATGCCTTACCATCCAGCCTGGTGGCTGTCCCGCGCTTTGTGCACCCGTCGGCCTGGCCGGCCAGCAGCGAGGAGGAGGAAGAGGAATCCCAGGAAGAGGGAGAGGACGCAGCACCAGGCGGCGGCCGCCGCCCGCTCACCTCCACCACACCTCTCGTTGCGGCCCGGTGGGCCGGACGGCCGGCCAAGCGAGGTGCGCGCAGGCCAGGCACAGGGCCGCCGCTCGCTTCCCCGCCCTACCCGCCGCCAGGCGCGCTGCCTGGCGGGGGTCTGCCTGCCATGGGCGAGGAGGCGGTCGGGGCCTGGTTAGGGCGGGCCCTGCCGTGCGAGGCGTGCACGGCTGACATCGCGGCGGCCTTGGCCACCTGGCAATGTGGTATGTGAGAGATGGCGTGATTATTGAAAGGGTTGACAAAGCAAAAAAGCGGACACGATTTGTTTTTCCAACAGCCCACGGGGGCCCGGCGCAGCCGGTTTTGCCCCCTTATTTTATCTGTTGATTAATTATATCACGCGCCACGCCCCAAAAGGAGGAGGATGAACCCACTCTCAACAGCACGCCCGCCCGACCCCCGCCCAGTACGTGTCCCGCGCCCGGCCGACAGGGGAGGCAATGACCCGGGCCGCCCCCAGGACCGCATCCATGGTCGACCCCAGCGCCGCGGTCCAGGCCTCCAGGGCCAGGTCCTCCGCCCCGCTGACCTTGCCCGCCAGGGCCGCCCCCGCCAGGGCGGGGAGGGCGTCGCGCAGGGCGCGGGCCGCCGTCACCCGGGCGGCCTCCGTTGCGGCGATGCCCTCCACCACCCGCGCCAGGCTCCTCTCGGCCGCGGCCCCCGAGCCCGCCTGGTTGAGGTCCTCCCGGCAAGCACTCGCCAGGGCCGCCGTCGCCGCCACCGCCGCCCGCATGGGCCCGTCCACGGTCTTGACCAGGGTCTGCGCGCCCACACGAGACAGCAGGCAGGACGGGTGGTCGGCGGGCGGGGCGGACGCGGCAGCACCAGGCGCCGGCGCGCTCCCGCCACCGCCACCAGCATTCCAGGGCGCCAGGGCCGCGCCGCCCCCGCGCCAGCACTCCTGGCTGGTCGCCAGCTCGAAGGCCGCCAGCCTGCGGGCCATGCCGTCCACGGCCGCCGCGACGGCGGGCACGGCGGGCGGCATGGGCGTGATCAGGTCCCGGTCCGGGATGCAGGGCAAGGAGAAGGGCAGGCGGTCGTCGCGGGCCAGGGCTTGGACGACGCCCAGGGGTGCGGTCACGCCCGCCCCGACCGTTTTGGAGTAGGCCTCCGCCGGCATGGCCACGCCGGCACCCGACCCCTCGGCCGACCGTGCCCCGGCCACAAAGTCGTCCCAGGCGGTGACCAGGACGCCCGCCCCGGCCTCCAGGGCGCCGCCCAGGGTCTCCAGGCACTCGGTGGACGCGTAAAAGGGGGCGACCATCGAGAACCAGACCATCGTCAGCAGGGACCCGACCGCCGTCGACACGACCTTGCCCGCGAAGAACATGGTGGACCCGGCTTTGGGGTACTGGCACAGCAGGGAGGTCATGAAGGTGGACGTCGCCAGGAACAGGGGCTGCTTCAGCGGGGCCAGCACGTTGATGTGGCCGGCCAGGAACATGACGGCCAGGAGAATGGGCACCAGCGCGCCCGGCGTGCTCGCGACGGGCGTGCTCATCAGCCCGTACCCGGCCGCCCCGCCCGCCAGGACGAGCACGGTCTGGATGAGCGTGTTGTACCGGGTCGCCTCGACACGCGGCTGGGCGCACACGGCGATGACGGTCAGCACGTTGGACAGCTGCCAGTCGAACAGGGCTTGTGGGAACTGAAAAAGAGGGGAATGAGAGGTGAGAATGGAGCGATTATCCCCAGGCGCCTCTCTCTCTTTCCCGTTCACGTCTGCCGCCCTCGCCTTACCTTCCACAACAGCAGGATGGTCGCCACCAGGGCCGCTGTCGTCGCCACAAAGTATTTGATGCCAAAGTGGACCATGCGGGAGGACAAGCACGCCCACCGGGCGTCCCGGGACGTGAAGCAGCCGGGCAGCGTGCCCGTCGCGACCTTGATCAGGCGGATCCACACGAGCGCGCCCGTCAGGCCGGCGAGCAGGGAGGACGCCCAGAGGACGTGCGGGTTGGGCTCCTTCTGCGTTGTCCCCTCACCGCCCTTCCCCGACCGCACTTCTTTCTTGGCGTCGGGCGTCTCCACGTCACGCCCGCCCCCGCCCCCGTCTGCGGCGACGGGCGGCAGGTCGAGAGCGGCAATGATGGCCGCCTCCAGGCCTTGCACCGCTTCGACGACCCCGCCCAACAGCATGGCCGCGTGCGCCATGGTCCGCATGCGGACGGCGGTAGCGTAGTCCGGGTCGACGGTCATCGGGGAGGCGCCCTTGCCCAGCGTCGGCGGCGGCGCGAGGGTGGCCATCCAGGACGCCTGGGCGCCCGTGACGCCCGCCACCAGCCGCCCCTGGAGCGCGTCCCACCCGGCCCCGTGCAGGCCGGGCGGGCGGGCGCGCCAGGCGGCCGCCGCCCGGGGGGGGTCGCGCAGGACGGTCGCGGCGGCGGCACAGCCCGCGGCTACGGCGGCGGCGGCGGCCTGGAAGGACGCGACGGCAGCCCCGCCGCCGGGCAAGCCCCGGACGGCGGCCGCGTCGGCTGCAAAGCCCGGGCGGGCGATGACCTCCTCCAGGGCGGCCGCCCGCCCGATCAGGCCGTCCACCCCGCCCAGCACGGCACCCCACCGCTTGAACCGGAAGGGCGTGCCCCCACCCCGGAACAGGGCGGGCGGCTCGAACAGGGCTTCCTTCAGTTCGGCCCGGGCACCCGCGAGGACGGAGCGCCAGGCGACCACAGGCGGCGCGCGCGCGTCGCCTGCGGGGAAGGGCACCGCCACAGCGGCCTGGGCCGCCGGGCTCAGCCCGCCCGCGTCCGCGTGGGGGGGCTGGGTGTCGGCCCGAATGCAGGCCAGGATGGTCGCGTCGTCCTCGTCGGGCAGCGCGGCTTTCGCGGCGGCGGTGGCGGCCGCAGCGGACGAGCTTTTGGGAGCGGCCGCCGCGACGACAGCCGCCCGCATGACTGCCGCCCGCTCCTCTTCCCGGGATTCCCGCAGGGAACGCACGTGCGTCAGGGATGGTGGCGCCGCCGCCTTGGCGACGGCGTCCGCGGTCGAGCCTTTCCCCGACGCGGCGGCCGGGCGGCGGCCGGAGTAGCCCGACACCGTCTTGCCGACGCCCTCCAGCACGCGGGCCGTGGATTGCAGGCAGGCGGTCGAGGCGCGGGAGGGGAGGACGAACGCGCCGGCGACCAGGGTCGCGCCCGCCGCGACCAAACCCGCGCGGAGCAGGTCCAGGATTGCACTCTTCCAAAAACCTTTGAGGCCGACGACTGGCACTGCGCCCGCGTTGGCCATGACCAGACCCGCCAGGACAGCGACCAGGGAGCCCAGGGCACCAACAGCCGTGTTGCCCGGGTCGCAACGGACGACCGCTGCCAGGGCCATCACGCCCAGCCCACACGCGCACAGGACGCCGTAATACCCGCCCCCCACAATGGGCAGTTCTTTTAGAAAAGCCATGGCGACGCCCAGGGAGGGCGTGGCCTTGACGGGCGGGGCCGCGCCGGCGGCGGCCCCCGCCGCAGCCGACTTGGCGGCGGCCAGCTTGGCCAGGAGGGAGGACTTGGCCGGGGAGGGCGGGCCGGCCAGCGTCTCCTTGACAGTTTTCATCAGCGAGTTGTCGCCCGCCCCCTGGGCCGCCCACGCAATGGAGACGGCCGCCCCGCCCAGCGCGCCGCCGACGCAAAGCATGCCGACTGCGACGACGGCCGCCATGATGCGGGCGCCCGCGTTGGCGCGCGGGGAGAGCTGGAGGACGAGGGCCGCGAACAGCACCGCCGCCTGGCAGGACATGGGGAAGCGCATGGCGGGGACGACGACGAACAAGGACATGAAAGCGACGCCGGCGACGAGCTGGAAGGCCGTGTGCGCGTAGGGTGACTCCAGGTAGGCGCGCGCCCGGGAGCGCGCGGTGCGGGGTGGCGGGAAAACGGCGGCGGTGGTGGGGAGAAGGCCGCCCGAGGAGAGGCGGCCGGACAGGGGGGCTGGTTTAGGGGCGCCGTCGTCGCCTACCGCAGCACCGGCACCATCTAGTGCCACCCAGGTCGCGTCCAGGGCCGGGTCGGCGGGAGGGGGGAGGGGGGGCATGGTCGTGTTGGAGAGATGGGGTTGGGGTGGATAGAAGGCCGGCGGAGGATGTGTGCTGGAGGGTTGGAGAACCGATCTCGGTTTTTGTTGCGCGTCAGTTGGATGCGATAGCGTCCTCGGCGCGTCCAATCGTCACGTCAGGCAGGTGCTTGGTGATAATCACTGACCACTGACAAAGGCGATTGGGGTGCGAAGAAGGTTATGGAGCGGAGGCTGCGCAAGGGGCGGTTGAAGGAGCGCGCGCCTGCCGGGGCCTCGTGGACGCGCCCTTGTCTTGACTATGTTGAGGAGAGGCGAAGGAGGGAGACACCTTGAAGTCTCGAGGAAGGTTTTTTTTTTTTGTCTTTTGAGACCCCTGCACCACGGGCGCGCCGAAAGGACGATCCATCAAACCTAGCAGATGCGCACGCACACACACACCACTCACCCTCTCAGCCATCTCTCAAATGAAACACAGTCTCCAGGTCGCCCCCTCCTCGCCCGTCCGCGGCGGCCGCCCCGCCCGCCCCGCCAAACCACGCCACGCCCGCCGGTTGCACAGGCAAAATGCCCGACGGGTTGAGCGGGAACAAGGAGCCGTAGTACGACGCCCGGGCGGCCTCGACGTCCACGGTGGCGGGGCCCAGGGCCAGGCCGGTGCCGCCCACCTGCAACCGCCACAGGTCGGCCGCCCAGGCGGCCAGGTTGGGCCACCCGTCGGCGAGGGGCGTGCGTGTCGCCCGGAACAGGGGCCCGTAAGCAGCATCCAGGCGGACGACCGTCGGGAAAAGGCGGACGTCCGCGTCCGTCACCCGGTCGCCGGCCAGGAAGCGGTTGGAGGTGAGAATGGACTCCGCTCGGTCCAGACCGGCTTGCACGCCCGCGACCGCCCTCTCATACGCGCCCTGGCCTGTGGCGAAGCCGCATCGGTACACCCCGTTGCAGACCGAGGCGTACAGGTCATCATTCAGGGCGTCGATGGCCGGGACCAGGCCAGGAGGGCGCAGGCGGATGGGCGTTGTCACGCCTGGGACGGCGGCCGCGTCCAGGGCGCACAGGATGGACGCGCTGTCGTTGGTCACGATCCGGCGCGTGCTCCCGTCCACCAGCAGGGGCGCGGTGCATCGGCCGGTGTATGGTTGTGTGGGGGAGAGCGCGTCGTACACGCCCTTCAGATCGGGCGACCCCGTGAGGGCGTCCCCTGCTTGGCTGCCGCCGCCGGCCCCCGCCTCCACGACCCACCCGCCCCGCCGCGCGCGGGCGGGGTCGTCGGCCAGGCGGCAGAGGGACAGGTAATCAGAGGGAGAGGGCTGGCAGTACACGGCCCACCCGCGCAGGAAGGCTGCCACGCCCACGCGGTGGCACCAGGGACAGGCATTGCCGAGGTAGAGGCGGTAACGTCCAGGGCCGGTGAGTGGCCAGGCCGGGCCGCCAAAGGACGCTGGCCCGCCCGCCAGGGGGAAAGACGAGGGCGGCCGCGCGTACGCCCCGCCCGCGTCCTGGGGCGCCAGCTCCGTGACCATGGCCGCCCAGGCGGCACGCCAGGCGGTCCGGGCGGTGGTGACCAGGGCAGCCTGGGGCAGGAGGAAGCCGCCCGCCCGTTCCAGGAGGCGGAAGCCTGCGGAGGCCTGGTCGGGTTTTTGGGCTGAGCAACCGATGCGTCGGGGCTTTCCGGTCCCGGCGACACCACGCGCGGGCGCGGCCCGGCGTCCCGGCTGCACCGCCAGCCTATAGGGGTCAAGGCAGGGCATGGCCGAGTTTGCAACGCGGGGTGAGAGAGCGAACGCGGTGTGCCACTCCGCGGAAAATGAAAGGAGTGCTGTGAGCACCTTGCTCGCTCTACTTTTCACGTGAGACACCCACCACGCCTCTCACCATTTCCGCCCGGGCCGGCGCGCTCAGCAGCGCCGCCTGCAGGTCCGGCGGCATCGCCCCATACACCCGCTGAGCATGGGCGGACAGGAGCTGCACCGTCGCCGGCGGCGCCGCGGCCGCGGCCGCGGCCGCCAGGCGGGCCTCCACTCTCGACCAGCTCTCCATCAACTCCACCTCACTCATCTCCTCAAACGGTTTGAACCCTTCCCCACGCGCCAGCCCCGCCGCCTCCCACTCCGCGGCTTGCCAGGCCCGCCCCACCGCCCGTCGCCGCTCGAACCAGGCACTGAAGTTGGGTGACGCCAGGAAGCGGCGCAGGAAGGACGCCAGGGTGGAGCGGGACCCGCCAAACCTGGCGAGCAGGTCGGGTGGGATGGGCAGGAGCGGCGGCGCGGGCGCCTGCTTGTGCCCGGCCTCGCCGCCTCCTCCTCCCCCACGGGCCGGGCTGAGCGGGCCACCCACCACCCGGGCCAGGAATTCGGTGTGAGAGAAGGGAGGGGGCGGGGGTGGGCCGCCCGGCGGGAGGGGGCCGTCGCCAGGCGGCGGGCCAGGCGCGGCAAAGGCTTCGTCAAAGAGGGACAGCAGCGCCGAGGTGAGGCGCCAGAAGTGGGAGCGCAGGGCGGCGCTGTTGGAGGCGGCCGCCGCGGCGGTGGCCTCGGCGGCGGGCGAGCCGGGCGGGGGCGGGGCGGGCGGGGCCGGGTGCAGGGACGCCAGGAAGACGCGGTCCAGGCGGGCCGACCGCGGGACGGCCGACCAGACCGCGGGCGGGGCGCGCCCGGATGCCAGCGCCGCCGCGGCGGCCGGGTGCCCTGCCAGCCCACCACCACCACCTGGACCCCCTCCCCCTCGCCTGGCACTGGCAGCCGCGGTGCGGAGGGCGGAGGCGGCGGCGCCCGCCAGCGCAGCACCCGCCGACGCGGCCCGCTGCAGGCGGGAGGGCGAGGTCGCCGTGGGCGCCAGCATGGAGCGACCCCCGCCGGCCGGCCCGTCCGGCGGGGCGCCTGCCCGGTCGGCATAGGAGGCAGCAACGCTAGGCATGGCAGTCGCGCCGCCGCCACCCAGCGCGCCCCCTCCCCCTCTCCCTCCCACAGACACGACGGTCGGCCACGCGCCGCCCAGCGCGCGCACAAAGAATGGGTTGGTCGCGCCGACCAGGCGCGGCAGGTGCCCGGCCACCCGCGCGGGGGCCGCCCCCGCCCCACCAGCTTCCACCAAAGCCGTCGCGGCGGCGTCGTGAATGGTCAGGTAGGGCCGGAAATCGGCGGAGTAGGGGAGCGGGGCGATGAGGGAGATGAGGGCGGCGACCGCGGACCCGCACGCGCCCGGCGTCCGGCCCAGGACCAGTGTCGGCGAGGCCAGGAGAGTCACCTCCCACAGGTGCCAGGCATGGGGGAGCAACCCCGCCAGCGCGGTCCAGGCGCAGGTGTCATGAAAGGTGGATGGCGGGGCGGGGCGGCCGCCCGGGCCGGTTAGGCGGGGGAGCGGGGCCGCGGGGTTGAGAGGCGGCGAGGCGGCGCAAGGCGGTGGCAGAGGTGGGGGCAGGACCGTGGCGGGCGGGGCTTGGACGGTGAAGGCCGCCCCGCACGCGGTGACGCACTCTGGCGCGTCCACGCACTGGGGCGGTGACGGCCAGGACGCCACCTCGGCCCAGGCGGCCACGAGGCCGGCCGGGCCCGCGTTGAAGTAGGCGGCACCCACGGCCGGGGCGAGCGCGGCCAGGGCACTGCTGTAAGGCGCGTCCGCCAGGACGACCACAGCCCGCTGTTCCGCGCCCCGTTTCACACGCGCATCCCGGCGCTGCCGGCAAAAGACCCAGCCGTACAGGAAGCCGGCAGGGGAGGGGGCGCCGGTGTAACGAGAGGGCGAGGAGGTCGAGGGTCGAGGCTGGGCTGCGGCTGCCTGGGTCGCCGCCGCCGCGTCCGCGGCCAGGCGTTCCGAAGGCACAATGGAGGGCGAGTTGGAGAGGGACTGCACGATCGGGGAGCCGTGGGTGGGGGTGGTGGATGCAGCAGCAGTAGCGCCAGTCCCGTCGGCGGCCGAGCGGCGGATGCGGAAGAAGAACGTGCTGAGGGGCGAAGGAAGGTTAAGATCGAGGTCGCGGAGCGCGCGCGCCGGTGGCCCGATGCGTTGAGTTTCACGCTCTCTCTCTCTCTCCCTCGCACACACACGCTCACCTGTCCCGCACGCTCGTCCGGCTCTGTGCATCCTCCAGCGACGACACGGAGTCCGGGAACGCGCAGAATGCGACGTCGCGGGCTTCCGCGCCCGTCAGCGCGCCAGCCGGGTGCACAAACTCGAGGACCTGGCCCTCGTCCGGGTGGAAGTGGGCGGCCGCGACGGCGACGCACCAGGACATTGTTGATCAAGCCGACACGTCGCTTACGAGGGTGGTGGAATGAGGAGGGGTAAGGGCGCGCCAGCCCCCGGCGCGCGCAACCCGCCGCTGTGTTCCTTTGGTCGCGCTCGCTCTGAATGTTGTTGGCCTTCCTCTTCCTCTTTACAACAGAGGCGCCAGGCGCCAGGACCCCCCAGTAGACAGGAACACACGTCCAACGACTTGCTCTGCTCCATCCACCACCACTACCACCACCATCACACACAATTATTTTCACTTGGTCATGCCAGCCTTCATCCGCGCCACCAGGTCCGCCTCGGCGCCCGCGGGCAGGCCCTCGAGGGGATCCTCCCCCGCCCTGGCCGCGCGCTCCCGCAGCGCGCCCACCAGGGCGCCCGCGTTGGCGCCCGTGTGGATGTGGCCCACCTTCTTGCCGGCCCGGTAAAACGCAAAGCCGGGCGTGAGCGGGACCTTGAGGACGTCTCGGAAGAGGACTTTGGTCGTCTCGTTGGCGTTGCCGAAGAAATGGGCAAAGACGACGCCGGGCGTGGCGGCCGCCAGGGCCGCCACCGCGGGCCGGAACTTCTTGCAGGGGCGGCAGAAAGTCAGCGACGCTTGGACGCACACCAGGGCGTCGCCGGCGGAACCGAGCAGCGCCTCGAAATCAGACAGCGAGCGCAGCGTGAGGACCTCGCCCGGTGCGACCCTGGCCAGCAGGGCGGGTGGTGGTGATGGTGCAGTACAGGGGACGGCTAGCACGCCTCCCGTTGCTTCCGCCCCCGCCTCCTCCTCCTCCTCCTCCAGCAAGCGTTCCAGGGAGGAGAGCGAGCCGACCGCGACCGCCAGGTTGCGGGGCGGCGCCGGCGGCGGACCCGCCCCCGCCGCCCCCGCCCCCGCTGCTTTCCCTGCCCCTGCCGACGGCGTGCTCCCCCCCCCTCCCAGCGCAGCGTACCGGATGAGGGCGCGCAGGTCGACGACCTCATCCCGCAACAGCTCCAGGAAGGACCGGAAGGTGAGGGTCAGCTCTGTCGCCGTCGCCCCGTCGCCGCCCGCCACGGGTGAGGGCGCGCCGTACCGGGCCAGAGCGTCCGAGACCAGGCCCTCGCCCACGGGCGGCAGGGCCCCGTCCTCGCCCGCCGCCGCGGCCGCGGCCGCCTGGAACAGGGCCCTCAGCCCGCGCCGGTCCAGGCGGGCGGTGACCGGGTCAGCCGCGGTCATGAAGGTGTCGCCCACCAGCTGGGCCAGCTCCGTGGCGGACACGTCGCCCGATTGGTCCACGCCGTACTTGCTCAACAGGCGGCGGGCGGCCGCGGCGGCGGCGTCCGTGGGGGCGGCGGAGGAAGGGGCGGGAGTGGGACCACTCCCACCACCGCCGCCCAACGCCCGGCCGAGCAGCCCCAGCATCACGGGGAAGCCCTGGCGGTTGGACGACCCGCCCGCGCCGAGCAGGGCCGCCAGGTCGGACTCGGACAGGCCGCTGGGGCGGGCGGGGGAGGAGGCGGCGGGCGGGTCGTCAAAACCTTCCTCACCATCCAGGCTCAGCAGGGCAGACACAGTCGCGACCGCGTCACCTTCCGCGGAAGCGAGAGGATCGGCGGCGGCGGCAGCAAGGAGGCGATTGAGGCCACGGTCGCTGCCAGGGGTGGTGGTCAGGACCGCGGGCGAGGGGGTGGCAGCAGGGCGTGGGCGGCGAGGCAGCCCCAAGGCGGTTCGTGGCAAAAATGCGGAAGGGGTGCGCGTCGCCGCCGCGAGGGCGACGGTTGTGCGCATGCCTTCCTCTTTTTCTGGCTGTGAGCGGGCAGGCGGGGGAGGCAAATCCAGCCTTTTGCGCTGGTAGCTAGGCCAGGGGGCGCAGCGGTACAGGGGTGATGATCAAAGTGGGGTGATCAAGGCCCTGCCCGGGCGGCAGCGCGGGAGTCAAAGACGGGGAGCGCAGCGCGGGCCAGCACAAATATGTCGCTCTGTTGAGGGCTCCGTGTTGTCTCTCCGTGTCTCCGTCGTCACTGCTACACGTCGCCTTTCACTGCGCCCCACGCCCACGCTCACACACACTCGTTCACTCAGCCTGTTTCGAGCAGGACCACGGGCACGGAGTCGTGGACGCCCTGCAACAGGAGCTCGCCCTGAAAGAGAAAAGAGCGCGCTCGGGTTGAGAGGGCGAGCGGGCAAGCGAACGAGCGGAGCGAGCTGAGCGCGCGCTCCATTCGGGGCCTCCTCTTTTCTTACTCACCTCAAAGCCCACGACCTTCCTCTTTTTAGCGGCGCGCAGCGTGCCGACCAGGGCTTCGACTGTGTTGGCATATGCGAGGTATGAGTGTACGCGAACAAAGGCGCGAGTGGCAACACTCACTCGACCAACACACCTGCTCTCTCCCGCTCTCCAAAAGCTCACAAATGTCCGACGTCTCCGTGAACAGGACGCCAAATGGGACGCTGATGGAGCCATCAGGGCTGGGGGTGCCCAGTCGGGTGATGGCAGCGACGAGGAGCGCGATTTCGGCGTCGACGTCCAGCATTATTATTTTGGAGAAAGAAGGTTTCGAAGAAAAGGGGGAGCGCACGCGCGCTTTTTTCTTCTCAAACCTGCCCTCGTAACCGTCTGTCCCGACGCGCTCCAACGCAAGCCATGCCCACCCGCCGCCCACTCACCGCCCTGGATCCCGACCAGAAGACCGCCAATGGCGCCACCGCCACCACCCTGGCGCTGCAAGGCGCTCCAACAAAGCTCAACCACCCCCTTCCTCCCAAGCCCTGGGGCGCGCCCCCCACCAAACCCCTGCCCCCTCCCCCTGCCCGGTCCGCCGAAGCGGCTGCCCTGTCCGCTGCCTTGACCTCATTCAAAGTCGACCGGGCTACCTGGATGGCGGAGCGGGGCGACCTGCGGCGGGCCGCGGACGAGGCGCGCCGGGAGGCGGGGAGCGCGGGGCGCAAGGCTGGGCGCCTGGGCGTGGGGCTCGCCCACGCCAACGCCGAGCTGGCGTCGGCCAAGGCCGCGCTGGCCCGGCGGGACGCGGAGATCGAGGCCCTGGATGCCCGCCTGTGCGCGGCGGAGGCCGGCCTGGTCGCGGACGCGGACGCGCGGGTGGGGTGCGCCGACGCTCGGGCGGCGGCTGCAGCGGGGAGGGCGGCCCGGGCAGAAGCCGCGGCGCTGGAGGCGAAGGAAGGGGTGGCCGCCGCGGTGGCGGCAAGTGAGGCGGCCCGCGCGTCGGCGGCTGCCCTGGTGGAGGCCGCCACGGTGCAGGGCGAACACCTGGCGGCGCGCCTGGCGGCGGAGGCGGCGCGCGTGGCGGCGGTGGAGGAGCGGTTGGGGGTGGTGTTGGGGAAGGCGGCGGCG
>Ga0315288_10004242_pt1 | contig 18233 bp, 20 predicted proteins | sample YL17G11_20_MG_FD_203454 | JGI IMG/M metagenome (GOLD analysis project Ga0315288, IMG submission 203454) | Sediment microbial communities from Yellowstone Lake, YNP, Wyoming, USA - YL17G11_20 | ecosystem: Environmental > Aquatic > Freshwater > Lake > Sediment | place: USA: Wyoming | collected... | reverse complement strand
CCTCATTACACCTCGAAGGTGTAGATGGCGAGGTGTTTGATTGTTGAAAGTCAAATGAAAATTGTGATATAATAGAAATAGGAAAAATATGAATAACTCTTTTCAATTACAAAATGTGGTCTGGAAGGAAGGCAAATTTTATGTTGCCCAATGTTTGAATGTTGATGTCTCTAGTTTTGGTAAAACTAAAAAAGAAGCCTTAGATAATCTCAACGAAGCTTTAGAGCTCTATTTTGAAGATCAAAAACCTACTAAACTAGTTAAAATTGAAAATCCCTCGATAGTCAAACATCGGTTTCAATATGCCTAAACTATATTCTTCGAAGCACATCATTAAAGTTCTCGAAAAAAATAATTTTGTTTATATTTCTCAAAAAGGCAGTCATACCAAATATCGAAAACATGGCCGACCAATTTTGACCGTCATTGTTCCCGCTAATCGTCGTGAAATACCGTTTGGTACTTTCCGTTCTATCTTGCGGCAATCTCAGCTTCAAGAAATTGATTTCGAGAAATAGCCTAAAAATTTACTAAAATATATTACGAACTAAAAATCGTCGAAGAAAAACCCCAAACTACTTCGAGTTCGGGGCAGGCTCGAATGTTCCCAAGGGGTTCAAATATTGGAAGTCAAATAGAACTGTGGTATAACACAACTGTTGTTGCGATATATCGCTTACAGCGTTATAATAATATTGGAGGCAAAATGAAAGCGATTGATCAAACAAAAGTTTATCAAAATTTTAAAGGCCAATGGGTGATTTTGGATTCTAATCAAACAACAGTTCTTTCTTCTGATAAAAAACTATCCAGGGCAATGAGTAAGTTTGAGAAAAAATACGGCAAGAAAAAAGTGCCTTTAACTTTTAAAGTTCCTGAAAAAATATTGCCGTATATCGGTTGTTAAAATGAAATTTCAATATGTAAAATTTCAGATGTTTTACAAGCCGGTTTTGCCGGTTATTTTTAAATTCGGGGACAAATCATTTCCCTATCAAGCTTTGATTGACACTGGCGCAGATATGACAATTATCCACGCTGAAGTTGCCGAACAGCTTGGCATTGATTTGGAAAAAGGCGACGAATATCCATTCGGTGGAATATGCGGTACAGGCCGCGGTTATATTCATAGGGTAGATTTAGAAATCGGCGGCCACATTTTTATAGATGTGCCGATAATATTTACTCGAGATATTAATCCCTATGGATTTGGGATTCTCGGCCACGAAGGGCTATTTAATAAAGTTAAATTGACTTTTGAATTAGGTAAAAAACAATTCGAAATAATTCCCAAAGAGTACAAGACGAACAAATCGAACTAAAAATCGCCGAGGAGAATATGATTAAGTATGAAGATTTTGAAAAAGTAGATATCAGAGTTGGTAAGATTATAAAAGTGGAAGATACGGAGGGGCTTAAAAAACCTTCGTACAAAATGACGATTGATTTTGGTGATGATATTGGAAAAAAGATATCGCTTGGTCAATACACCAAAAATTATTCCAAAGAAAATTTACTTAATCGGTTGGTGATGGGTGTTGTAAACTTTGAACCGAAAAAAATCGGAAGCTATACTTCGGAGGTCCTAACCCTTGGTTTCGAAGACGAAAATGGTGGAATTGTGCTGGCCATACCGGAGCAAAACGTCCCCCTTGGCAAAAAAATGTATTAAACTAAAAATCGACAAGGAGAAAATATGAGGAAAATTAAGGGTGCCAATATGGATATTGATTTTTCGAGTGTTCCCGGCATGGATTGGCAGCCGGGCAAATGCCCGTGGGGACCGGAATATAAGTGTGCGGTCAAAAACACCTCGATTTGTAAATATTTCGAAGGCATCGAAAAATTAGATTCCGTCCTTTGTAGCTATCCCGAAAAAAGTTAAATCCTCGTTCGGCTCACAACAACCACCTACATAATAATTAACTTCTTGATGAAGTTCTTGTATTCTCGAGAATATGAGAATATTGATCCAAGATAATTTGTTGTATAATTATATTGAACTAAAAATCATCGAGGAGATATTGTATAATTAAATAAACCCCGATTAGATTTGAGAAAAAATTATCTAACGGGGTAAAGGAGGTTTGATGAGAAAAGTTTTACTTTGGGGAGGGCTTGTTGGGACAATTGTCTTTTTTATTTTTGCCTTTTTAGCCGGTGCCAGCAATAATGGCAAGGCCATCTTGCCGGGGATCTATGGTACCAGCGGTCTGATGTGGGCCTTTTTTGCCATCATTACCTTAATCCTATTCATCATCGGTTTGATTATGACGATCGTCAATGCCATTAAAAATAAACAAAGTCAATAATTCGTTCAGGAATTAGATTGGAATAATAATCTTAAGGGAGAGGTGTTATATTAACTAAAAATCGTCGAGGAATTTTATAATCAACAAATATAAAAAATCATTGACAACCGAACTCTTGTGTGTTATTATTTTTTAGTTCGTCGGCGAGGAACTCTGTTCGCTGACGACAATACATCAGCAAGGGGTATTACTAGCATGAGGAAGGGCGACGGGAGTATGACCGTGAGGGAAGCAGGGCTTAAGGGCGGAATGGCCACCAAGGCCAACCAAGCTCCTGGCTTCTACGAGGCGATCGGAAGGAAGGGCGGCAATGTCACCCTGCGGCGTCACGGCCCGAAGTTCTTCGAGCGAATGGGCCGCAAGGGCGGCCAGGCGATGCGTCGGCAGGCCCAAGAGCGCCGTCGGAGGTAGCCGCGCAGGAAGAGCCAGCGCAGTTCGGAAGGGAGTCCCGCAGTGGGGCTCCCTTATCTTTTTTAAAAAATCTCTTTAGTATATTCTAATTGTTCTCTAGAAATAACTATGTATAATTGTGCTAGGCCAAGGAGGCCTTGTGCTCCATGAAAAAGGTCATCCGTTGGTTGTGCTTTGGTCTGCTTGAGTGGTTTCGGCCGGATATGATCGTCGAGACGGCGGCCGATATCGACTGGGGTGGGTTGCAGCGTCTGGGGATCCGCTACGGTATCTTGGATCTTGATAATACTCTCGTCGGCGGTGGCTCCGACCACGTTTGCGTTGATATCGTCGCGAGTATTAGATCGGCAACCCAGAGCAAGCTGCTCCTCGCTGTTTGCATTCTTACCAACATGATCGTCAAGACCAAGAAGCGCCAAAGGCGCGCAGTGAAGGTCGCCTTGACGATTGGAACGAGGTGTGTCGTTTCGCTCGGCTTCTGCCGGCAAAAGCCACACCCGTGGGGCTTTTGTGAGGCAATGCGCCAGATGGACGCTATGGGATACGAAACCGCGGCCGTCGGCGATCTTCTGGGGACCGACATCCTCGGTGGCAAGCTGGCCGGGGTCGCTCTTACCATCTGGACCCGAAGACCGATCGGAAAACAGAAGCGCCACATCCGCGTGCGACGCTTCTTCGAACGGGCCATCGTCTGGGCTCTGGAGCTCTGACCTCGCAAACTCGCGGCGCCCGGCACGAGCTGGGCGCCGCATCGGCTTTGACATATTTGAAGTATTGATATATCATAAAATTGATTGGAGGGGTAATTGAAATTTAGAATTAAGTTTATAACTCGGTTTAAGCCCGGGTTTTTTATTATTTTAGGTCTAATCTTTACATCCTTTCTCTTATATCAGCCAAGAACTGCTTATGCGACGGTGGGGGCCTGGTCAACCGGCACGGCCGGCGGGACGGCCCGGAATTATCACGCGTCCGAAGCTTACAACGGTAAAATCTACTCTTGGGGAGGGGGACCGGGGATAAATGTAACCAATACCATGAATATCTATGATATTGCCAGCGGCATATGGACGTCTGGTCTAACCGGCGGAACGGCTTGCTTTTCGGCGCTCGTTTGAGTTCAGAAGTTTTTTTCGAAGCCGCAAGCTTTTCGGCGTTAGCTCCAAGAGTTCATCGTCCTCCAAAAAATCCAACGATTGCTCAAGACTTAAAATCGTAGCCGGTGTTAAAATGGTGGCAAAATCGGAATTTGATGAACGGACGTTGGTTTTTTTCTTTTCTTTGGTGACATTAATTTCAATATCTTCTTCTCGGGAGTTGAGACCAATAATCTGCCCGGCGTAAACTTCGGTTTGCGGCGGAATAAAAGTCGCGCCTCGGCCCTGAGCGATATCCAAGCCGTAGGTGACGGCCTTACCCGATTCTGAGGCGATTAAGACACCGTTACGAAGCCGTGGAATCGCTTTGCCAAGCTTTTCGTAACATAAAAATAAAGAGTTCATCACGGCGGTGCCGCGAGTGGTAGTTAAAAGTTGGTTTCTAAGTCCCAAAAGACCCCGGGTTGATATTTCAAAAACCAGTCTCGTAGTTTTGTCGGTTGCTTCTTCCTGATGCGTCAGAATCCCGTGACGGCGACCGACTTCGGCGTTGACCACGCCGGAGCTAAGAGTATCAACATCAACTGTCAGTTCCTCAATCGGTTCCATAATTACGCCATCAATTTCCTTGGTGATTACCTGGGGTTTTCCGACCTGGAGTTCAAAGCCCTCGCGCCGTAAAGTTTCAATTAAAACCGAAAGGTGCAATTCACCACGTCCGGAAAGAATCATTTCTCCATTTTGTTCTTCCATTTTTAAGGACACATTGGTCAGAAGCTCTCTTTTTAATCTTTCCAAGATCTGGCGAGAGGTCACAAATTGGCCTTCTTTGCCGGCAAACGGTGAGGTATTGGCGGTAACCGCGATTTTAAGTGTTGGTTCCTCAATTTTGATGGCGGGCAAGGCGACCGGATTATTTAAATCGGTCAATGTTTCGCCGATACCGGCGTCTTTGACGCCGGTGAGTGCAATAATATCGCCGGAATAGGCCTTCTCGACTTCAATTCTTTTTAGACCTTGGCTGGTATATATTTTTTCAATCTTAGCTTTTTCTTTAATGCCGGTCTCATTTACAATGGCAATGTCGAGGCCCGGTTTGGCCACACCTTGCGTAATTCGCCCGATGGCATATTGACCGCGAAAATTGTCCCAATCTAAATTAGATACTTGAAGCTGGAAAGGCTTCTCGTCAGCGGAAGTCGGAGCGGGAATATATTCTAAAATAGTATCAAATACGGGCGTCAAATCGGCGCTCTCATGAAAATCGGCGGGTAGATTTTTCCAAGCTTTGCCTTCACGGCTGATGGCGAATAAAACCGGAAAATCAAGCTGGGAGTCATCGGTGGCCAGATCCAAAAACAAATCATAGGTTTTATGAAGCGCCTCTTTCGGATTGGCATCGCGCTTATCGATTTTATTAATCACCACAATCGGTTTTAAACCGAGCTCCAAAGCTATTTTTAAAACAAACTTTGTCTGGGGCATCGGGCCTTCTTGAGCGTCAACTAAAAGCAGGGCGCCGTCAGCCATATTGAGCGTGCGTTCGACTTCCCCACCAAAATCAGCGTGGCCGGGTGTGTCAATAATATTTATTTTAGTATCTTGGTAATTAATGGCGGTATTTTTGGCTAATATGGTGATGCCGCGTTCGCGCTCCTGGTCAAACGAGTCCATGATTAAATCTTGAGACATTTCTGCCTCATTGAAACGAAAAGTTTTAGATTGTTTTAGAAGGCCATCAACTAAAGTAGTTTTGCCATGATCAACATGAGCGATGATGGCGATATTTCTTAGATTCATATTGTTTATTTAATTTATTTCCGGTGAGTACTTAAAGTTACCCAACCAATCTATTCTACCCGAAAAATGTCCCTTTGTCAATCTGGACTGGAAAATCATCCGCTGGCTTTAAAAATTCGGGTAGGCTTGACATTGGGGTTAAACTGTGTTATTATGAATAAACTTAAGAGTTAGATACGTACTAAATTTTAAGTAATGCTCGTTGCCGAGACTATTACATTCTCTAATACTTTCCTAATTTTATCGGCATTACTATTCCGATTGGAAGTCAACTTGACTGAATGCTCGGCAATGGGCTAAATCTCTTTTCGACCAGCTTACACGGGTCGTTTTGTGGTATGATTAAATAATGAAAAAAACTATTTACATTATTTTATGGGCTTTGACAGGATTATTGCTCAGTTTTATTTTTCACGCGATCATCGAGCTCTTGTATCTAAAATATGCCGATCCGGCAAAGGTCCATTGGGTAAGTGTTTTTGGCGGAATTTGCGCTCTGCCGATTTGGCTCATTTATCTTTTACCTATTTTATTTATCGCCTTCGGCCTCTTCGCCGGCTTTTATTTTTGGAAAGTTATTTATCATACATAAGATAAATAGCCCTAAATAAAAAAGAGGTCCCAGGCGGCACAAACCGCGAGGGAGACTCTTCCAGGAAGAACGACTCAATTGTTCTAGTCCGTTGCGCTCCTGGAACGCGCAAAATGATTGTCCTTTGCCGTCTATAGACGGCGGCAGCGATTACTCATCGCGACCGTGGTCGCCCTGATAGTCGCTGTAGGCGTTCGCGTCGGCCTCTTGCTGAGTCCGACCGCGGCCAGTGTGGGTGTGCCCACCATGGCCGGAGATGTTGGTCTGGTAGCCCATGATCGGGCCGCCATACCGATTGGCACTGTGGCCGGAAAGCGACTTACCGCCGCCGCCCTTGCCACCGCCACCGTGAGAGCCACCGCCTTTTGCCATTTTGGCTAACCTCCTTGTGGCACTCCCACCTCTCCCAAACCTCGAAAGTTAGGTCTGTCGACGCCCTTTAAACGCACTCTACGCTTTTCGAATTTTGTTGTCAAGATCATACGAAAAGCTGGCCCAAGAGTGTTCTCGGACCAGCTAGCTCGTCTCCGCTTCACGCGGGCTATGTTCTCGCAAGAACCGGCTGAAGACGCCACCGTAACGGGCGAACCCGTGATAGCGCGAGGGGTTGCCGAAGCAGCTCCTCACGAAAGTAATCAGATCGCTCATGAGGATTACTTTCATCGTCCGGCCGTTACCTCCGCATCGGCGGGATTCGAATGGGAGAAATCCATCTTTCATCCAGCGGTGGACTGTAGCATGGGAGATCTCGAAGAAGTGGGCAACATTCACCGCATTCAGCTCGCCGTCGCTAAGGCCGCCGTAACGCCTACGCGGCGGCGGTGAAACTTGTTCGGACGGTTGTTCCGGCTCGGGGATCTCGGTTTCCGCTAGGATCTTCCGAAAAAGCTCATGCTGGCGCTTTAGCCGATTTTTCGTAAGCCCAACCCGAACGAAACGGATAAGATCATCCCTCGTCGTCCAACGGCTTACTTTGCCGTCTTCCCCAAAAGGACTGGTTTTACAGGCGATCAGACCTTGGGACATCCAGCGGCGCGCCGTTTCGTGGTTAATGCCGAACTCGATCTCGAGATCCCAAATGGATAGGTAACCCTCAGGTTTTACCTCCGCTTTTGGCGGGCTTACGAGCCGTTTGCGATGAAGCTCGGGTTGAGAGACGGCGCCTGGATCGGCTACCGGCGTTTCTTCCGGAACGGACGCTACCGGCGCCAGTTTCTCATTGAATGATTGCAGGTTTGCTGCGTTGAGTAATACACGTACGAGCAACCGTTGATCAAGAAAATGCAGCGGACCTCCGTAGGTCAGGTGTTCTTGGCCGTCCGTCAGAAAGCGGTCGATTGTATCGGGAGTAACCTTAAGGTGCTTTGCCGCAGTCCTGACGACACAGCCGTGCAAATGCTCAAGCAGGAATTGGCTGTGCTCTTCGGGAAGACGCTGACGGAATCGGTCGAGCAACTCAATCCGATGAAACTCGCACAGATCGCCCAACCGGCCCACTTGCGACTTGCAGCCCCGAAACGGACAACGAGGCATGTTCCTTTCACCTTCTTTCTTGGGCATGCGCTCCTTAGATAATAATATATAATCTCAATACTTAAGTAAATAATTTTTTTCGCAATTTTATAGTATAATAAAAAAGAGGGCAAGATGACAAGGTTACAATGGCTGCTTATTATCTTAGCGATTGTGATAGTCGGAGCGCTAATTGGTATTGGCTGGAAATATTTTAATTTTAATCAAACCACACCGCAAACTAGTCCGAGTATCGCCAGTCCAAGTCCAGCGAAAACAACGACGGCGCAACCTTCGGCGACGACTGATGATTGGTTGACATACACTAATAATACTTTTAATTATACGGTCAAATATCCCAGTAATGTTAAGGTCAAAGAGACGGAATTTGTAAACTTCAGCGGTCCGTCTTCAGAAAAAGGTTGGCCTCTTTTTGAGATTTATCATTTTGACAGTGCCTTTTATCACCCGGGAGCAGGAACAGATGTTTATGAATATATCACTAAGGAGGCACTTTTAACTTTTAGCGAAACCGATCCGAGTAAAGATATAAAAATCGGTGGTCTGCCGGCCATTCATCTTAAAAATGATCAATCGCCTCAGGCAGACGCCTCGGACCATTATTTCTTTATCAAGGGTACTCAGCTTTTTGGCATTCAAATTATTCATGTTGGCGGCAGGGAGGACTGGGATTTATATAATAAATTCTTAGATAGCTTTACTTTTAAATAAACTGGGAGGATTTATGAATGAATGGCTAATTTGGGGAATTATTGTCGTCGTTGGCTTCGGCGGCTTTGCTTTAATCCGCTATTTGCTGGCGAAGAAAAAGAAGGACAATTATGATCGAGAGGTCGGCAAAATCAATAAAGATATTGACGAAAAAGTTAGCCACGCCGAAGAAGAAGGAATGAAAAAGGCGGCGGCAATTAGAGCTCAAGCAATCGAGGATGCTAAAAAAGATAAATAAACTATTTTCGTCAAGGAGGAATAATGGACAAAGAAAAAGATCAAGAAGCGCCGAAAATTGACGCCGGCGATATCGCCAAGTCATACGCCGTCGGTGCCGGCTCTCACTGGATCGCCAATATTATTATTGGCATACCTATTATAATTTTCTGGGGAATCTGCTACTATTTATTATTTATAACCGGCTGGGCGATAAAAATTGCCCCCAATGTCCGCGGGGTTCTAATTATCGCGATTGTAGCGGTGCCGTTAATCGCGGCCGCAATTTTTCACCGAAAATTAAAAGAGTACTTTTCCCAGAGATTTAGTAAATAAGAACTTATTGTTTTTTAGTGACTTTTATCGCCCCGTCGGGGCAGATTTTTTGGCAGTTGCCACAGGCAATACATTTATTGAGATCAACTTTAGGCAAATTAGTCCCTAAGAAGTTTAATTCATCGGAAAAAGTAATCGCTTTTTGCGGACAGGAAATAAGACATAAACCACAGCCTTTACAGTATTCCGGAAAGCGCTCCCAGGCCTTGGTTTCATCTTCAAATAATTTCTGGATCTCTGTAGGTTGTGAACCAATAAATTCTTGGTTCGGACGTTCTTTGGCGTAGTTTAAGCCGATATCAAACGCCTTTTCGTTCATCTCCTTAAACTCCGGGTGGGATTTAAACTGATTATTCATGGCAATCTTAATTTGTTCAGAGGTCAAATTCCCAAGCTCATGGGCTAAAACACCTAGGAAAAGGATGTTGGCGACCTTGATTGAGAGTTCTTTCTGAGCAATCTGTTTGGCAGGAATGTTTAGATATTTCTTGACCAAGCCATGCAAGGTCTTAATTTTGTCATCGGCAATAAAGCTGCTGTCGTAAATAAAGAGAGTCTCGTCTTGAACAAATTTTTTAATTGCTTCGATGGCCCGATTGCACATAGCAATAATAATATCCGCTTCTGCAAACTTCGGATAGCCGATTGGCTTCTCATCGATTTGCAAATATGCCAAAGAAACTCCGCCGCGTTGCTCAACCCCAAAATTAGGAATATAGGTTGTTTCTTTGCCTTGCTCATTGGCGGCTCTGGCTAAAATTTCGGCAATTGATTGGACGCCCTGACCGCCCTCGCCAGCCAGCAATATCCTCTTCATTTTTCCCCCTCTGGCGTTTTAATCTCACCCAAAGGATACACTTTCTTCATTTCTTCCAAAAACTCAATTGATTCTTGGGCATTCTTTTTCCAGTTGACCGGACACATTGACAAAACTTCGACAAAACTAAAACCGCGACCGTCGATTTGGTTTTGCAAAGCTTTTTTGATATACGTTAAAGTCGTTTCAAAATCATTGGAAACCGTTCGGGCAATGTAGGCGCCATCGGCAGCGATGGTTTTGAGCATTTCCGGACCATGAATCGGTCGGCCAAAAACTTCGATCTTCCGACCTTTAGGCGCGGTGGTCGATTTTTGACCAATTAAGGTTGTTGGCGCGGTCTGGCCGCCGGTCATCGCATAATTGGCGTTATTGATTAGGATAACCGTGATTTTATCATCGCGGAGACAAGTATTTATGAGATGCTGAGCGCCAATGGCGTAGCCGCCGCCATCGCCCATAAAAGCAATGGCGATGGCCTCTTTCTTGGCATGCTTGAGGCCGACCATGGTTGGCGTGGCCCGGCCGTGATGGGTTTGAATCGTGTCAACATCAAACATATTCCAGGAAAGTAAAGAACAGCCAATGTCTGTGCCATAAACGGCCTTGTCCTGTATCCCCAGTTCGTCAATAGCATAGCCGAGGATCTTCAAAGCGAGCGCCTGACCGCAACCGGGACAAAACTTGTGGGGAAGAGATTCTTTTTTCCAAGATTTGGGTAAATTGTTCATCTCGTCGCTTTGCTCCTCGATGTAAACATTTTTTATAAACTCACTATTTTTTAATTACCTTTTTAACTTCGTTGATAATTTCCTGCTTGGTCACTCCCATTGCCGGTTTAAATAATTCTTTAACTCGTGAAAAATCTAATTGGACGTTCGATTTTAATAATCTCGCGAATTGGCCCAAGGACGATTCAACAATCAAAATTGATTTATTAGCCACGACCTGCTGAGCTGATTGAGTAGGAAAAGGCGATAAAGTGATTGGCCGAAAAACTCCGACTTTGTAGCCGGCTTTTCTAAGGTCGTCCTGGGCTTCTTTGGCAACAGTGGAAACGATTCCATGGGCAAAAATAACCAGTTCGGCGTCAAGCGTATGGATATCTTCAAATTCGACGATTTCCGGTGAGATCTCTTCATATGCTTTCTGATGACTGGCTAAAACCTCAGCCAGTTCCTCTTCTAAATTATAGGTATTGCGCAAATTGGTATAGACGCCGGCTTCTTTGTTAGGATTAAGAAGATAAGGATTGGGCTCAACTAGCTCTTGCGGCTCCTTTAATTCGACGGTGCTGAGTTCCTTACTTTGATAGCCATCGCCCAAAAGAAAGGTCGGAAAACGATATTTCCAGGCAGTGTTAAAGGATTTAATCCCATAATCGTAAAGATCTTGGATATTAGCTGAAGAATAGACAATTCTTAAACCCTCACCGTTACCGCCAAAACAGGTCAAATTCAACTCTTGTTGCGAATAAATAACCGTGCCGGTAGAGGGTCCACCGCGCTGCATAATAAAGGAAACGATTGGTAAACGGAGGTTTTCCGCCATGGCAAAAGCATCTTGCATGAGGATATTTCCTGGCCCGGCGGTGGTCGTAAAGGCCTTAATACCGGCTAGAACCGCACCGATGCTGGCAAAGCCGGCGGCCATTTCATCTTCAGTTTGCAAAAAGACTAAATCATTATTCTTTTCATATTCAGCGGCCCAGTATTTCATAATTTCGGTGGTCGGCGTAATCGGATAGCCGGCTAAAAAAGTGGCGCCGGCTTTTAAGGCCGCTTTCACCAGCGTTTCATTGCCAGTTAATAATTCTTTAGTCATTGTTTTTGATCAAATTGATATCAACAGCAGTTATTTTTTCTTTGGTGACCTTTAACGGGTTGAATTCTATCTCTTTAATTTGCGGATTATCTATCATTATGGCGGCTACTTTTAAAATAACCTCTTTAATTTTATCTTTAACATTAAAATCAGCGATTGTTCGGTGGATATCAGTTTCTTCAATCATCTCGTTTAAGTCATTAGCTGTCAATGGCAACATTTTAAAGGAGACATCACTAATATCCTCAATAAAAATGCCGCCTCGGCCAAAAACTAAAATAACGCCGTAATGGGCATCGCGCTTCGCGCCAATCATAATTTCATAAATAGAATCAATCATCGGTTGAATCATTCCCGGATAGCCAATGGTGCTCGCTACGTGATTAAGGGTATGGTTATCGTTGATATTTAAGCCAACCTTGCCTTGCTTTTGCTTACTTTTGATGTCTTTGGCGGTTTTATAAATTAAGGGGAAGCCGATCTCTTCAACCGCGGCCATGACGTCAGCCGAGTTTTTGACTAAAAATGTTTTAACAAAAGGAATCTGGTAATTTTCAATGATTTTCTCATCACTATCGCTTTTCTCGCCGATTGTCGGTATCTCAAGCAAATTATCGGACTTTTCTCTTCGATGAAAATATTGATAAATTATCGAGAGTTGTTCAATCGCCATTGCCGGGTCTTCGAAGTGGGGAAGATGGGCTTTAGCCAGAATTTTTTTAGCTTTCTCGATTTTGGCCCCGCCGAGGAAGCTGGCTAAAATCGGTTTATGGCTTTTAGTAAATTTAACCAGAGCCCGAGCTGTTTTTTCAAGTTCAGTTCCGGCTTGAGGCGTGACAATAACCAAGATTGAAGAAAATTTGTCGGCATCTTCAGCGGCCTTAACTACATAGGCGAAGTCGCAAGCCTTGGCGTCGCCGCCCAAATCAAAAGGATTGTTGGAAGATGCAAGAGTGGGAATCATTTGCTCAATTTTTCTTTTTTCGAAATCGGATGGTTTAGGCAAAATAATTTTCCAGCGCGAGGCCGCGTCAGCGGCCAAAATTCCCGGACCGCCGGCATTGGTGATAACAGCGAGAGTTTTTTTCGTTAGATTGAAATTTTTGGCTGACGTCAGTTCAAGCATATTAAGCAAATCTTCATAAGTATGAGCGATGATTAAATTAGCTTGCGTAAACAAGGCCAAATCTAATTCTTCACTGCTTACTAAAGCGGCCGTGTGAGAACGGGCGGCCCGAGAACCCTGCAAGGTTTGGCCGCCTTTTAGAATAATTATCGGTTTGTGTTCACTCACGCGTTTTGCAACTTGCAAAAATTGGGAAATGTCGCTAATATCCTCGAGATACAGGGCAATGACCTTGGTTTGAACATCTGTGGCGAGATGTTTTAAGGCATCAATTTCAGATATTTGAATTTTATTTCCCAAACTAATAAATTTGGAAATTCCCAGTTCGTTTTCTTGAGCCCAGTCCAAAATTGCCGCCCCAATAGCCCCAGATTGCAAGATTAGGCCAATGTTACCTTTGGCTACCGATGTGGCGGCAAAAGTGAGATTTAGGCCGATAGCCGTATTAACAATTCCGAGACAATTGGGACCAATAATTCTTGTTTTGCTTCTTTTGGAAATTTCGATAATTTCTTTTTGTAATTTTTTTCCTTTGGCATCTTTTTCAGCAAAGCCGGCGGTGATGATCAAGACATTAGGAATTTCTTTTAAAACACATTGCTTTAAAACTTGGGGAACTATTTCGCGGGGGACAATAATCGTTGCTAGGTCAATTTTTTGATGAATATCTAGAACTGATTCGTGAACAGGAAGTCCCAATATTTTCTTTTCGTCTAAATTGATCGGAAAAATTTTGCCCTCAAAGCCGGCAGATTTAAGGTTGTCGGTTATCTGATAACCCAACTTCTTAGGGTTGGCAGACGCGCCAATTATGGCGACACTTTTAATCTCAAAAAAATTTTCCATATTAATCTAATTTATTAAGCAACGAGTGCCCCTTCATTTCTTCGGGCATGGGATAGTCCAAAAGTTGTAAAATCGTCGGCGCAATATCGGCGAGTGTTTCTTTAGCGGTAATTATTTTTGATAAGTTGGACGAGGGAACGCTAAATGCCCCTTGGATTAAGTTTTTACGATTATCGGGACAAACGAGGATAAACGGCACGGGATTAAGGGTGTGTTTCGTTTCCGGATCCTGATTCCGATTAAGTTTAACAATTTGCTCGGCATTGCCGTGATCCGCGGTAATAATCGTCGCCCCCGAGACGTTTAAATTTTCTTTAACTAAAGTTTCAACCAGATCATCTAAAAATTTCACTGCTTTAGCGGTGGCGGCGACATTGCCGGTGTGGGCTAAAGCGTCAACATTGGCAAAATTGAGCAGAATAAAATCATAGTGCTTACTTTTGATTGCTTTAATAGCTTCTTTGGTAATACTTCCGGCATTCATCTCCGGTTTTTGGGCCCAGTTATCAACGTTGAATGAGGGAACAATTTTTCGTTCTTCAAAAGGAAAAACATTATCATCACAATTGAAAAAACTGGTTACATGAGCCGCTTTTTCTTGTTCGGCAATGCGAAGCTGGCGGGCTTGATAGAATGAAAGAACTTCGCCTAGGGTTTTTTGAATTTTCTCTTGTTCAAAAGCAACTTTAAGATTTAGATCTTTTCGATAATTAGTCATCGAAACAAGATATAGATTCTTAGGAACATTGGGCCGCCAAAATCTGATTTTAAAACCGGGCATTGAAAAGAATTCTGCCAGTTGGCTTATTCGATCGGAGCGAAAATTAAAAAATATCACGGCATCGTTATCAGATATTAATGTTTTCCCTTTGTCGTTTTCGATGAGTGTTGGCTCTAAATTAAAATCATTTTCACCGCGTCGGTAACCGGCGGAAAGGGCTGATTGAATATTCGGGGCCGATATGCCGCTACCTTCGACAAGAGCTTGAAAGACGGTTTTAGTTTTTAAATAATCTCGGTTGCGATCCATTGCGTAGAAACGCCCGCAAACTGAGGCAAATGCGCCGAGATTCAAATGAAACATTTTTTTGGTAATTTTGTCAGCAAAAATTAAGCCGTCGAACTCGCCGCTATCGATGCCATCAGTGAATAGATGAAGATAAACATCCTTAAAATTTTCCCTTGAGGCCATCTCTAACAACGCCAGAATATGATTAGTGTGAGAGTGAATTCCACCATTTGAAAGCAGGCCCACCAAATGGACCTTAGAGTGATTTTTTTTACAATGTTCAAAAGCGTTCTTCAGAACTTTGTTTTTATAGAAACTTTTATTCTCGATTGACGATGAGATAATTTCTAGATTTTGCCGAATGCGTCTTCCGGCAGCAATGGTAGAGTGGCCCAAACGTGAATCGCCGACAACGCCATATTTACCGGCAATCATGGTAAAGGCCTGCAAAATTTTATGAGGATATTCCCGCCAGAGGCGGTTAATGTTTTCTGGTTTTCGAAGCAAGGTGGCATTGCCACCCCAGGCAGGAGAAAGGCCCCAGCCGTCTAAAATAATCAATAGTACTGGTCGATACTTTTTTATTTGCCCCTCCTACATCAATATAGAATTTTAATTTATTAAACTTTTGCCCGTCATTTCATCTGGTTGAGGAATATCCATAATTTTTAAGATAGTCGGCGCCACATCAGACAATTTTAAATCTTCCCCGTTGCCATTCCTTAGAGGATTTTGCAGCGATGGATCGTTAGAAACAATAATCAAGGGCACCGGGTTGATCGTATGCTCAGTGTGGGGTTCACCGGTGTTGGGATTGATCATTTGTTCAGCATTGCCATGGTCAGCGGTGACAATGGCAATATGGCCTTGATCAAACGATGCTTTAATAATCTCACCGAGGCAGGAATCGACAAAAGAGCAGGCTTTAATGGTTGCTTTCAAATTGCCCGTATGGCCGACCATATCGGGATTGGCAAAATTGAGAACCGAAAAATCATAATTAGCAAATTTGTTGATAAAAACATTTTTAACTTTTTCGGCGCTCATTTCCGGCTTTAAATCGTAACTCTGGACTTTAGGCGAAGGAATTAATTCGCGATCTTCCTTTTCAAAGGGTTTCTCAACGCCGCCATTAAAAAAATAGGTGACGTGGGCGTATTTTTCGGTTTCAGCAATATGAAATTGGGATAAGTTGTTTTCGGCAAATATTTTAGCTAAAGGGTTGGTAATGGTATTTTGTTTAAAGACCATTTTTACCGGCAAGGCCTGTTCATAATTTTCATAAAAAGCAAATGAGGCAAAATACAAGTTCTTCAAATATCGTCGCCGTGAAAAATCACCAAATTTTTCTTGCAGAAACGCTTTGGTTAATTCTTTTGTCCGATCAGCGCGGAAATTAAAAAATATGATTGAATCGTTATCGTTTATGGGAACGAAGTTTTCTTTGGGGACGGTAATTGCCGGAAGAATAAATTCGTCTGTTTTGCCGTCACGATAAGAACTGCTGATAGCCGGCTCGGCCGAAGGGAATTGAACACCAATGCCTGAGGTTATTGCTTCGTAGGCCTTTTGGATTCGATCCCAACGATTATCCCGGTCCATGGCGAAATAACGGCCCATAACAGTTTCAATTTTCCCGAGCCCGATCGCTTTTAATTTATCGTCAAGATTTTCTAAGAAAGTAAGTCCTTTCATGGGATCGGTGTCACGGCCGTCGGTAATCATATGGATAAAAACTTTGTTAAAATTTTTCTGTTTCAACAAATCTAGTAACGCATAAAGGTGGGTAATATGTGAATGGACACCGCCGTCGGAAACTAGACCAATTAAGTGAATGTTGCTTGAATTCTCTTTGGCGTGGACAATGGCCCCTAATAAAATTTCATTTTTAAAAAAAGATTTATCATCAATCAAGGCCGTAATCCCCGGAAGGTTTTGACGAACGATTTGGCCTGAACCCAGATTCAAATGGCCAACTTCAGAATTTCCGGGCTCGTGGATCGGCAAACCGACTGCCCCCTCAGCCGCTTTAATAATAGTGTGAGGAAATTTGCGCCAAAGATTATCCATCGCCGGCGTTTCCGCCTCCTCGATGGCATTACCTCCCCAAGCGGGCGCATTACCCCAGCCGTCTAAAATTATTAAAATGACTTTTTTATTACTCATCTCGTCGTTTTACTCCTCGATGTAAACATTCTCACATTACCCCTCTTAAGCTTTGACCGGTCATTTCCGCTGGCTTTTCGAGAGAAAGGATATCTAAACAGGTCGCGGTGACATCGGCCAAGACCCCGGCTGGAGCATTTGAGGCCATTGTTACCTTGTAATTAAGATCGATCGGTACGGGTTGGACTAACCTTTTTTCATTTAGGCCTAAAATTAACGGCACCGGATTAGTTGTATGCTCTTTGTCGACTTCGTTAGTAGTCGGATTAATCATTTGTTCAGCATTGCCATGGTCAGCGGTGACAATTAAGTTGCCGCCCATAGAAAGAGTGGCGTTAGAAATTAGGCCTAAAGCTCCGTCGGCAGCGACAATGCCAACCTTGACCGCTTCAAAAACGCCGGTATGACCAACCATGTCAGGATTGGCCAAATTTATGACCGTAAAGACCGGTTTTTTAGTTTTAAAGGCCTCAGTAAAGTTGTTGGCGACCTCCATGGCCGACATTTCCGGTTTGAGATCATAGGTCGCCACTTGCGGCGACTGGACTAAAATACGTTGCTCAAGGGAAAATGGTTGCTCTTTACCGCCATTAAAGAAGTAGGTCACGTGGGCGTACTTTTCCGTCTCGGCAATGTGTAGTTGGGAGAATTTTGCATCAGAAAGAACCCTTCCGAGTTGATTTTTGACATTTTCCGCAAAAAAAGCAACTTTAACATTAGATTTGGGCTCGTTGCCGTAGCTCGTAAAGGAAATAAAGTAGAAATCTTTTAAGACCACTGACCGATCAAAATCCTTAAAATTGGCATTGATTATTGCCTCAGTAATTTGTTTAGCCCGATCGGCTCGAAAGTTGAAAAAAACAATCGAATCGCCATCTTTAATTCTAGGAGTGTCTAGGATTCTCACTGGCTCGATGAATTCGTCGGTTTTACCCTTATTATAGGCGTCGGTGACTGCCTGTTCGGCCGTGGCCGCCGCTGGCGACTTCTCTGAAAAAAAGGCATCATAAGCTTTCTGAATTCGATCCCAATGTTTGTCGCGATCCATCCCAAAATAGCGGCCGCCAACTGAAGCAATCCGGCCGATATTAACAGAGCGCATCTTATCGTTCAGGGCTTTCATATCATTAAGAGCGACTTTGGGGGGTGTATCGCGGCCGTCGGTAATAAAATGGATAAAGGTATTTGTGGCATTTAAACTCTTAGCCAAATCAAGTAAAGCGAAGAGATGGTTTAAATGTGAGTGGACCCCGCCAGCCGAGCCCAGACCAATTAAATGAACATTGGTATTCTTCTCTGCAGCGCGAGTGAATGCTTCTTTTGGGGCGGGGTTGAGGAAAAAAGTGCCTTCTTGGATACTTTTATCGATCCGGCCAAGATCCTGCATAATAATTCGCCCGGTACCCAGATTTAAATGGCCGACTTCGGAATTACCCA
>Ga0315288_10004241_pt1 | contig 18235 bp, 28 predicted proteins | sample YL17G11_20_MG_FD_203454 | JGI IMG/M metagenome (GOLD analysis project Ga0315288, IMG submission 203454) | Sediment microbial communities from Yellowstone Lake, YNP, Wyoming, USA - YL17G11_20 | ecosystem: Environmental > Aquatic > Freshwater > Lake > Sediment | place: USA: Wyoming | collected... | reverse complement strand
GATCCACCTTCCGCCTTCGCTGAATAGCCATGGTGCTTCCCACCAATGCGCACGAAGTAATCAAAGAGTTCGTAGTTGGATCGTTGTGGAAACACAATATGTGAGGCCCGTTGCGACCGCGCAATGTATAACGCGCCAATGATTTCTCCAAAATACTTGGTCACTTCCGCCACGTCTACGGACTTGTTCGTCACGCTAAAAATGGTTTCCAGCGTTTTCTTTGGGATCTTCGGATGCTTGTCTACGTAATCCACCAGATCCACCAGATACGTTTTGTAGTTGCGATGAATCGTCGCACGCGCAATTCCCATTCGGACTGCTCTGACATAACTATCCGTGGCAAAGACCCAAAACTTATCATCGGGTTTGCGAATCAATTCTTTGATGTTTTGCAGCGGAGTGCCCTTCAGCAATTCTCCTGGTGCGATTTTTGATTCAGCCATGCGTTCTTATTGGCTACAGATCGTCGTGGTGCCAGGTGTGCCCCATGTCGGCTGAGGATAGGGATAGGGTAAATTCGAATCAGGCCATGTTGGCCATACGGGCCATACGGGCCATACGGGCGCGCTCGGCGCCGGCGCGGTTTGCCAACGACAACCACACGTAAAGAACGGTGTCGGTAGTCGCACGGGTAGTCCGCGATCCAACCCAGGAATGTCTCCGTCGATATAGATGGCGGCCCCACAGTGGGGACAGCTACCATCTCGCTGATAACGAACAGCACTCGGTAGCAGGGTCGTCGCATTAGTCGCCGTGATGGTGATCATACGTCTATCGTGCTCCCGCGATGTTTTGACTTGATGTTGCGAAGGAGGTCTTTGAATGTGTCGGGGACTTTCTTAGGGATGACGGTGTAGCTGACGCCCGGCCCCGCGATCAGGCGCTCAATCGCACCCTGACATTTCGGACACGGCTCCGTCGTCGGAAAGTCGCGTCCGTCAATCGGCAAATGCACATCGGTCGCGACAAAATCACATTCAGCATTCACACAGCGATAATCATAATGCGGCATCGTTATCTCCCTGACTTCCAGTGTTTCGCCACGGCTTGGGCTTTCTGCCCTTCATGCTTGGCGAATTGTGTGGAGACTTTGTTGTCACCCCGACAATACGCGCAGTCTTTCGGACATTCTCCTGATTGGTGCAGATCGCGCAACCCTGCGCCGTCCTTCTTGCGCACATAACCGCGGTACATCCCATCTTGATATGCCACAAAGCCTTCAGGTGCGGATTCATGCAAATGCGCTTCGTCAATATAGTAGACGACGGTATCACCACTTGAGTTGACGCGCAAGTCCCAAATGCGGAGCGACTTTTCCGTATTTCGAATCGCCGCTTGGACGCTCGCGCCGCCTGCCCGTTCTTGGTCAAAGAACGTTTGCACCTGCATACGAGTCGGTCCCGAATCTCCAATCTCACAGAGGGTGAGAAGGTTTTCGTTGATAGTAAAGGTGTGTTTTGTGTTCTTTGGCATAATCCGTCGCTCCTATGCAGCTATTTAGCCAACGGAACACGAAGAACAAGCAGCGATTCGACCTGTTCCACTTTCTCATAAAGCGAGACCGCCCAGTCATACCACGTCTCGCGTCCTGCATAGTCGTGGAGCAGGACGGTCGTTCCTGGGTTCAATTTGGTACGGATATACGCCAAGCAGGGCCCCCGCGCGATCCCATCCACTAGGACGAGACCCACGCGCGGCCAATCGCTATCGACCGCGGCCGCCCCAATATAGAGCGCGCATCCTGCACCGCATTCCTCGGACGGCTCCGCGTATTTGTGCATGTCTCCACAATAGGATGCCAACGGCGCGAGTTGCAGTTGCGTCAGCGCAAGTGGCACCTGATGGTCGTGGTCATACCCCAAGACACCAAGCATATCCTTGTGCCATTTTTCCACATGCTCCACGGAGATCAATATCTGCGTCAGATGCATCTTACGAGCGAGGTGGATTGTGGACCAGCCCGTACCATATTCGAGCACCACGCCATAGTGCGGGAGTTTGGCGACCTGCTTGAGCACTTCGTTCCATTCTGTCTCGCCCATCATGGGGTCATGATCCCCTAAGGCCACCACGGGGTCTGTGTGCGTCGTTTCGGTCATAACATGCGTCCGTTGTGTGACGTGTTGGCGTCTAGTGGGAGACTTCAAACTCAGGCCAATAGAGCATCTGGTTTTCGAGTTTGATATTCGGCCGAGCAGATGGCTCCAGCCGTTCAAGGGCGATCATCGATCCGCGGCAGATCGCCGACATGTTTTTATACCAGTCGGACACGGGCTGGGACGATGCGGCACCCAAGGCACGGTAATCACAAATATTCGCGAGAATCAACAACATGTCGCAGATATTTGCGGGTTGCGAATTCTCCATCATCATTTGGATGTGTTGGCGCATACCTAGGTATTCGTCCTGTTCATTGTCATACCCGTGCGCCGAGGCCGGTTCTTGACGATATTCCATGCAGGGTTCCGTTGGGAATTCCATCATATCAATCCGTATCACGCTGAGATTCCAGCCACATTTCGAAACGTCGCCGTGACGGAGCGTCAAGGTGCATTCGAATGGGCGTTCCGACGAGAGCCATGACAAAAAGCACGGCACTTACACTGCCTATCACATGTATACTTAGGTTACTCTCGGCGCTCCCGTAAAAGATCAGGGTCACCAGAAAACACAGAGTCGCCCAAATCACTTGCGCGGCTTTGCCAAACACAAAGACAGGCACGTATTTCAAGTGAAGTTCTTCACGAACCTGAAGGGCCGCTCGTCGCGCCAGTTCCTCATTCATCTGTTGTTGTTGTGGATGCGACATGACTATTCCTTGATGAAATGAATGTCGAAGGGAGATTCCAGCAAACCAGGAAACGTCTTGCGAACGAACGCTTCGGTGCACTTGAAATCCTTAGCAAACGTCTTGTCCTTGACCGAGAGCAGCAGTTCCACTTCGGTCGGGTCCAAGGTCTGTAACAAGTCGCGGAAAATCATCTCCCGACGTAGTTGTTTCAACCCTGGGTTGCCGCCATCGAGAAAGATGTAAAAGCGACGAAGCTCACGCACCAAATGTGAGGCGGTCAATCCCGCTGTCGCGCGACCCGCTTGATATGGGGGCGTCCCCTCGGGCAACAGCCACTTCACATCGCTAAACGCCAGCATCAGAAACCACCCGAGCCCGAGCGTGTAGTGGTGCCGCAGGTACTCCGTCTTTTCCGTCGGCTTGGTCATCTTCCGAGCAGTATCTAAAATCTCACCCAGCGTTCTTGTCATGGCCATCTCCCTTAAAGTGTGGTCCAACGAGTGTCAGCACCGGTGTCGGTATGGGTGTGGATGTTGCAGAAAGCACCCGACAGAGTTGCAGAAGATCCTGCACGACTCGCTTCATACGCACATCACATTCGGTGGTCCATTTCCCCGTGGTCTGGTACATCGCAATCAAGCTGCTACAGACGGTCATCGTAGACTCTGAAAACAGCGTGTAGAGTTCCTGCTGCGTCATGGCCGGCTTCGCCCGCGGTTGCTGCTCAATCTCCTGCACTTCGTCTGCGAATTTCGCCCACCGGCGCGCATCATAGGCTTCGCGCGGTAGGAATTCTATTACATCGCCCATTAGTCGATCACCAACATGGGTTCTGCCGCACCTTGCGTGATCACATGGTCGAGCAACTGCTTCCACGCGCCCAGCCGGCTTTCAAACGAATAGAACCGCTGATAGTAGGCGCTCTGTAGCAGCAGGGTCCGCTGCACATCGGTGGTGTCATACGTATCGAGCGCCTGCGTCATATACGCCAGCGTGCGCTGGACCATGACTTCGGGACGCTCATCATACTGGAACATCCAGGCCCATTCCGCGCACGTCTCGGGCAACGCACCGAAGTTGTCGGTGATTGCGAGACATCCCGCCATGAGAGCTTCCTGAATCGCCATGCACGACGTTTCCATATACACAGACGGATACACGAACACATGCGCCTGCTTGACCGCTTCGCGCACCTCAGCATTCGGGACCGAGCCATGATACGTCACGCAGGGATTGGCACGGAGCACGTCATACAGTTCCGCGAACTTCGTATCTTCCGAGTTCCATCCGTAAATTTTCAAGGACGAATAGACGTGCAGTTCCCAATCCTGACGAATTTCTGCCAGGCGCTTCGCCGCTTCGGCCAGAAAGACGAGACCGCGGTGCGGGGTCGATGTGTAGATGAATTGCAGCTTCTCACCACGTGGCTTCGGGAGTTCCACATCGAGCAACGGGACCGCATTCTTGATGACGATCCCGTGAGCGAATGGAATGCCAAGCACGTAGTTATACATTTGCTGTTGCCAATGTGAACAAAACACGATGGCATTGAAATGCGAACGGAATGAGGAGTCTTTGAGAGGAGAGGATTGTGGGTCTTGCGGCAAATCTTGAAGCCAAAGAATACGTGGCTTGTTTTCCAGCGGCGCACTGAGCGGACGCGACATGATGATTTGCACCTGGTCAGTCAATTCGGGGAAGTGCGCTTTCAGGTGACCCAGAATGAGTTCCGTCCCACCCATCGGCGGGGTATTGGGTACTTCTGCGACGGGGGCGGCGACAGGAGCGACGGGGGTGACGCCTGCGGCGGCTTCGACTAGCGGGTGGTGCTTGGTGTGTTTTGCCATAGTATCCTCAAAAGTGAATGTTAATCTCGCGTATTACTTATGCAGGGCGTCCCATGAGAATTTTCATATGGACGGACCCACCAAGGTCTCGTTCGTAGAAGCCGTGGTATCCGATGTATTTCTTCTCAGGATGCTCTCCAAGCCACTTGACTTTCTTCCCAAGCACCTGCTCCACTTCGGCTTGGTTTGCGACGTAGGGGAGATTGTAGCGTGTCAGGAGCACATGTGCGATGGCGCCCGATACCTCGCAGTAGTTACCTTGGGTCCGAAGCTCTTGAATGAACATGCTGAGATAGGCCGACTTCGCTGCGGGCGTGCCATTCGTGGCCAGTCCCGTCCATTTCGTTCCATACGACGAGGCTTTACCAATCAGCGTGGCATCGGGCGTTTTGTCGCCGTCAACGTCTACGGCATACCAAATTGTGTGGTTGGCAGGAATATCGGAAGGCTTTTTGAAGTCGATGTGTCCTCCGACGTAGCTATAGGAAGCGGCCAGCAAATCAAACAATTCGGTGTCAATGTTGATAGGTGGTTCTTTTTGCGACCGACGGAGTTGGTTGACGGGAATATGCTTCCATTCACCTGGTCGCGGGTGGAAGTCGGCAAAGCGAAACTCACGAAGGTATTGTTGGAAGGACTTCATCATGTCTATTTAGTTGGCTGCCTCGGAGAGAATCGAACTCCCGTTCCTCGGTTCAGAGCCGAGTGTCTTACCACTAAACGAAAAGGCAATATGGTTTTCTTTCAGAAATGGCTACCGCGCAGGGAATCGGACCCCAATGAGAAGCTCCAAAGGCTTCCGTCCTACCATTGAACGACACGGCAACAAACACTCGTATAGACTAACATGCGCCTCACGCGCACGTCAAGGAAAAAATGGCGGTTCCAGAGGGAATTGAACCCTCGTTCTGCCCGTGACAGGGGCGCGTCCTACCATTAAATGATGGAACCGTAAGATTGGCAGAGGTAGTAGGATTCGAACCTACATAACTGGTTTTGGAGACCAGAGTCTTAGCCGTTAGACGATACCCCTATGGTAGTGGATACAGGAATCGGACCTGTTTCACTTGGGTGTAGACCAAGCGCAATGCCAGTTTGCTAATCCACCGTGAGTTTCTTCCGCGTTTTCCGCGGCCGCTTCTGCTTGAGTAGCCACGCTTCAAACGTCGGATTGACGAGTACCTGTGCGCACCGGCCCGTCCGCAGGAGCTTGATGGCCGCCTTCGGGGTCATCCCGTCGAGCACCAGGGACAGCCCCGCGAGCAGGCCCGAACGATTCAGTCCTGCTTGACAATGCACCAACGTCGTCCCCGTGGCCTTGCAGATGTTGATCCAACGCGCCAGCGAGTAAAGCTGGTCCGCGTCAGGCAATCCATGCGAATCAAAGAGTCGCACTTCCGTGAAACTATCCAGGTCGCCGCCTGGATTGTAGCGTTCCCACGGATAGAGACTGATGATATGTTTGAACATCCCGCCCAAACTCGCTCCATCAAGACACCCGCCCTGCCAGAGATTGCCTTTCACATGAGAAATCAGTGGGATATTGAAATATCCCCCACCCATGTGCGCTTCACCTTCGATCTTGGGTAAACCCTCGATGTGGTGCGTGATCAAATCTGCTTTTCTATTCAAGATATCAGTCATGTTCTTTTCCTAATGGTACTCGATAATGGAATCGAACCATTACCTTCAGAGTGTCATTCTGATGCTAGACCTTCCAGCTAATCGAGTGTTGGAGCGGGGCGTAGACTTTCGTCTCACCGCTGCACCCTATTACGTAATAGTGATGCCGCAGTTTACCACCACCGCACAAAATTTGGTGACACCGGCAGGAGTTGCACCTGCGTTGTTTACCGCATGGGTACCTGGTTTACAGCCAGGCGGAGTCGCTACTGTCCCACGTTGCCACACTGTCGTTAGTCCTTCATCGTCGCCCGCAACCGAGAGAACTTCACCCAGGCTTCCTCGGTGCATTTCTCACAAATGTAACCTTGGAACCCTTCCCAACGATACTTTCCTGGCATCATCGGGAGGTTGTGTTTTTCACAACGATATTCTTTGTCTGTCTGCTGCGTGTTACTCATGTCGCCTCTACTCGAAAAAATGGTGGACTTAGAGGGAGTCGAACCCCCATTGACCGGTTAAGAGCCGGCGATTCTAACCATTGAAATATAAGTCCAAAGGTGCTAGGAGATACCCGCGACTCCTAGCGGTAAGAGCAACCCTTACGGGCTCGTCGGCGCCGACTTACGTGCTCTAACTTGGTGCTCCCATGTGGAATCGAACCACAATCGTGGGCTTCGGAGACCCGTATCCTATCCGTTGAACGATAGGAGCATCGTAGGTAGAGACAGACCACCGCTTTCGCACTGCTGTTCCGTCTCGTTAGCCGTTATTTCAGGCATCACCTACATTACTGCCGCGGCGGCTCAAATTGATAGTGCCCGCCGCGTCGAATTTGGTACCAATGCAAGGACCAGAACATCTGATTGTCTCGCATCGCCCTGATGATTTCTTCATTCCCACTCCATCCGCCGGTGCTGATGTGAATGTGGTCTAACCCTGTATCTGAGATATCGTGCCATCCCCATGCACCCATCCACCAAATCTCTTCGATGAACGCGAACAGGTTCTTATAGTCCGTTGCGGGCCATACGCGAATGATATGCAGCGCCAATTCGGTGGGGTATTCTCCATCCAGAAAATCGTCGTCGCTTGACCATTGCGGAACATCGTGGCCGCTCCACTCATAACTCATCGGGCTTTTCCCACGGCTGTTGCGATACCAGTTCCACGCGCCATTCACCCTCAGGTGGAATGACACGATATTCGTTCCACGTCCCGCAGGTGTTACAGGACGTATAGAAATGGCGCACGTCGCGGAACGAGATACGTTCCATCACACAGTCGCCATCTTTTGACTGCCAGTTCGTCAGGGGAGCCCCGCATTTCTTACACGGCGCCTCATACGCCACGTAATCGAACATTCCCATATCGTTCTCTCCGTCGTTAAATATCGGGTGCGCCCAGGGTAGTGACCCGAGCGCACCCTAGTTCTGTTGGTGCGCAGCATCCCACTACGGAGGTGCGCACCGCGAGAACATGCGACGTTGGCGGTGCCGCTGTCGCATTTCTTGGAGCTACTGGCAGGAATCGAACCCGCATTACTGCCGTACAAAGGGAGCGTAATACCACTATACTACAGTAGCGTAAATCTGGAGCTATGGACAGGAATCGGACCTGTGTCTCACCCTTACCAAGGGCGAATCCTTCCACTGAACGACAATAGCTCAATCACTCGAATCATGCACGGTCGTATAGTTCCACCAGCGCAACGTGACGAAGCGCCACGTCTTGATATCCTTGAGCGCCCGACGGCGATTGCAACGCACGCAGCGCCACACTGTTCCGTTGAGCCGCATCAATTCCCACTTATGCCAACACATCATAATTCCTTCTCTTGGTGCGGGTGGCGGGACTCGGACCCGCGTCGTACCGCTTGGAAGGCGGACATAATAGCCACTATACGACACCAGCACATTGATTATGGAGCTAAATGGACGAATCGAACGTCCGCCACAACCTTACGAGGGGTGTAGTCTGCCACTAACCTAATCTAGCCCGTTACTTCGTTCTGCATTCATAAATGGACTGACCGGTTGGATTTGAACCAACGAGAAATGGGTTTGCAGCCCACCGCATTAGACCTCTCTGCCACAGCCAGTTAGTACCCTTGATCTTCCAGACGCTTACGAATCGCTGCGAGTGTAGCGCCACAGAAGATGCCATTGAGAAATTCTACGACTTCTTTCGCCTCAGCGGCGTATTCTCCGCGAGACATAGTGAACTTGTCAATCGTGAGATCGGGGTCCACAATCAGCACATGCGGTGCCTCAGGATTCCCGTACCACGTTCGCGCCGAAATTTTCTTTACCATAATCTTGGTGCGTCCAGCGGGAATCGGACCCGCGCCCCAACCTTGGCAAGGTTGAATACTACCGCTATACGATGGAAGCACATACAGTCTAACACAAAACAAAAGGGCTGTCAAGTTTCCTCGGCAGCCCTTTGAAAATCTTCCTTTGCCGAGTTCACGTTTACGTAGCAGTATCCTTCTGGACCCCTGTCCAACCGGTATACACGCATTGCGTCGTTGTGAAAATCGTCATGTGTAACTCTACTTATGTTACAAGTATATCATACCAGCCAGCCCATGTCAAGCACATTCTGTCGTGCGAACACAAGCACATTCTGTCGTGCGAACACAAGCATATTCTGTCGTGCGAACACAAGCACATTCTGTCGTGCGAACACAAGCACATTCTGTTGGCATAGTAGGGTATTGTGTTGTGCGTCCAGTAGCTTATAGTGCTGGTATAATAACGCCGAATGGTTGTTTTCCGAGCTTCAACGCCGTAGCCAGTCTGTGGTGTCCGTCGATCACGTAATTGGTACCGGCTTTCCGATAGATCGCAATGGGGTCATCTGCTTTGCTTTTCCAATCATCCTCAGGCCAGTTCTTGGCAATCGCGTCGATGGCCCGAGTGTCCACTTCGTATTGTGTCGGCGTCACCAATTGCGGGTCAATGCGCACGCGCGGCGTCTGCGCGGAGATCCGACGCTGCGCCTTGTTCAGTTCTTCCGCCCACCGCACGGTCCACGGGTCGCAGCCAATTTGACTATCGACGGGCAAGTGGTGAAACGCTTTCTCGGTTCCAAGCTCCGCGAGATACGCACGGAAGGTTTTCATGCTCATATTTAGACGCCTATGTGAAGGATGGTAGGTCTGGTCAGATTCGAACTGACATTGGGCCGCTTAAAAGGCGGAGGTTCTCACCATTGAACTACAGACCCACAAGAGGATGGTGCCAGTAGCAGGAATCGAACCCGCATCATCGGAGGTAGAAACTCCGCGCCTTTTCCGTTAGACCATACTGGCTAAATTTTCGTAGAACGTTTGCGTCTCATAGTCCTGTCCTTCGCATAGAGCAACTCTAAATCCTGAAAATAGTATGAAAAATTCGGTTGGTTCGTTGGTGGCAATCCAATCGCCATCAACGCGCCATTCCACGGCGCATCGGGCTCATGAATTTGCACATGCGACAAACCCCAATTCGTGAATCGGCGCGCAAGCGCATGAATATGTTGCGTGTTGCGTGCCCCAAGTACCACGACAGACGCCTCCGAGGGGTTGCAATCGCTGTGATGCGCGGAGATCCCCGCGGCGTGCGCCACTTGTGCTGCGACAACCCCTGGTGGAAGATCCTCTCGCACAATCACATAATGTCGGATAGTCCACGTCATCTTAGTCCCACAACGATCCAAACCAGGGGGACATTTCCTGTAGCGCCTTTGACACGGCGTCATACGCCCGTTTTTCTTCGTCCAGCCATTTGTTGACATCATCCTGGTGAGACGACTTGAGTATATCCTGAAAGGCTTTGGCCCACCGCGCCTGATCCGCGCGCCACAATTCGTGGTCGCAAATCACATCCGTGTAGTTGTCCGTTAGAGGATCGAACAATCGTGGTCCGTCCGCGGTCAGGACCATGGCCTGATGATAGGGATATGTCCCAGGTGTCCCATGACCATGTTCACTCAGGTGTGTCAATGTACCCGCGAGCACTTGTGCCAGATAGTAGTCAAGGCTCCAGGTATCGCGTGGCGCCCAACCATACCGCCCACGACGATAGAACGTGGCAATGTCTCGCCACCATCCAACGACCACATAGCGACCGAGTTCCCGCCACCAATAGCTGCTGAAGGGGCGATAGCCGACGAACGAACAAAGGTTAATCTGGTTCATATGCTCTCTGCCGATACAAATTGTCAAGTTCTGCTTCGAGTTCTGTGATACGCACTTTCTGTTCCGCCCACTCTTTCGCAATGCACGCCGAACACCGGCTCGATTGTGACATGCCCGATTGATAGAGCGTTTGACACCAACAGATTTTTGGAGTCGGCAGCGTCGAAACGTGCCGCCGAGCACGGCGCCGGCGCAGAGCCGAGCGCAGAGCCGATCGGGCGCGCGACCTGCACGGACGCCACGCGCCGCAGGTCGGACACGTACAGGTCGTATTAGACCCACCCACCAAACACTTACACTTGGTGCACCACCAAAGACTCATAGACTATTCCTCATCAGTGCCAGTCGAATCCCGCAAATGGTCGCGGAGCGCAATCCGCATCCGCGTCGTCTGTATCGTCCGATTTTGTTGGCACCACGGGCAATTGCCGCCGTGCCTGCACGCGCGCGAGACGGAGGCGCCGTGCCTGTATGGCTGCCTGTGCTCTTTGCCGCGCTCGATGCCTTTGTGTAATGACATGACCCAATTTCCTCTGTATCCATTCAAGTACGCGCGTAAGACGTGAGCATCCGCAAGGGAGCGTCCAACACACGACACACACGACGCCGCCCATCCAGTCATTACCCTCAAGTCTATCAGCCATATTTATTCTGCTTATGGTCGGAGCGGAGGGAGTCGAACCCACACGCTTTTTAGGGCGACGGCTTTTGAGACCGCTGCGGCTGCCAGTTACGCCACGCTCCGATAAATTTGTGCCCATAGTTTTCCGTTCATGACACAGAAACAAGATGCTACGTCGGGCCCAACGATACGGCGAGGGCAGTATGATCACTTCCACCCTAGCTAACTGCATCCCAAAAACTCTAACCCGTTCCAATGGTAGCACTAACGGGAATCGAACCCGTGTTCTTTGGTTGAGAACCAAGTTTCCTGCCACTAAAAGATAGTGCCACATACCGATCTGCTAAATAGAGTTGAATTATGCCACTAACTGTGACTTAGGAGTATCCAACTATGGCAGCAGCACTCAAGCATGAAAATGTCGGTCTCAAGCGGTGGCGTTTCGTCGTCCCCCACGCACAGGTTCTCACCCTCAACACTGTGCCCATCGCTCTCGTTCCCGCACCCGATAACGCAAAGAATTACTACCAGGTCGTTTCCGTCGGCGCCTTTGCAAACGTCGCCGCGGGGACGTATACGGCCAACGGGTCCGTTACACTCTTGGAGTTCTTCTACGGCAACACCTCGGGTCCCGTCTGCGCGAACTCCGCAGACTTCCACGTCGCTATCGGCGCGAACGTCTCGTTCGCCATTGTCGGTGGTCCAGTGGTCAACATCATCTCCACGAACGCAACCAGCATCATCGGTCAGGGTATCGCCGTGGCGCTCATCAACACCGGTCAGACAGATTTGACTGGTGGCAACGCAAACAACACGCTCATCATTGAAGTCGTCACGCACGAGTTCAACGCTGATCCCGCCAGCGTCTAATCACGCTGTCGGTTTACCACGGGAGTGCTTTCGGGCACTCCCGTTTTTTTGGTAGCGGGAAACGGATTCGAACCGATATTATCCTGATTGAAAGTCAGGTTTCCTAGGCCATTAGAAGACCCCGCCGTAGACTTGAGGGGCGCCAACCGTTTGAGTCCGCCCTTGCTTCCGAATTGCCCCATCCTAGAATGTCGCGGTGATCGCGACCCCCACGGTACGTATTGTCGTAAAGGACGAGAACCCTGCTCCCACATACGGTGAAAGCCACAGGTCCTTCAACGGCTGATGCTTGATATGTCCCAGGTTAACCGAGAATGGAAGCACGCCGATTTGTGGAGTCGCGCTAATCATGTACACAGGGGTCGCGAGTGCGAGCACGCTATCCTCTGCGGAACTGGTCCGACCTCGCTTCAACCATTGCACACCCACCAGACCACCCTTCGCTGTAGAATGCACGGGCCCTGCTACGTCGTATCCCGCTATAAATCCCGCTATAATAGCGGGACTCACATGCCAGCTTGGAAGCGTATCATCGGTCAGGACCGCAGTTGTTTCTGACGGAATCAACGTTTTCTTGGTCCCTGGTCCCACCTCAAACAACTTGACCAATGCAAGCGGTTTCCCTGCTTTGTCGCGCCCCGTCGTGCTGATGACCTCAAATTTCTGGGTCAGGTCATACGCGGCGACCTTCCCATCGCTCGTGAAGTTCAACCGCCAATCCTTGAAATGCACGGGTGTCGGGACATCTTGAGTCACCGTCACAATGGTGGGTTCCACGGGTCCACCACCATGCGATGTCGCGGACGCGAGCGTTTCGGTCAGTTCATTCACCTTGACGTGCAGCTTCGCGTTTTCTTGCAGCAGCGCCTTCGCTTCGGTCTTGTCCTTGATGTAGACGAGCTTGTCTACGGTCGTGGTCGTGATCGGACCTGGGACCAACACCGTCGTCGTATGTTCCAGTGTCTTGGTAATGACTTGTGGGGTGAATGGATGGTAATGGTTCCAGAGACCTACAGCGCCGCCATGCGCAAGAATTCCTAAGACAAATACTACTGCGTAGGACGTGAGTGGCTTATACTCGCGGACCCAATCACTCACTCGTGTTGCTATAGAATACATACATCACCTCATGATTATTTACACGACCCAAAATAGTGGCCAAGGTGGGCTTCGAACCCACAATCCGCCACTTTTAAGGCAGCGAGGTATGCCAGTTCCCGTCACTCGGCCGTTGTGGTAGCGGGGACGAGAATCGAACTCGCCGTAGAAGCCTTATGAGAGCTTCATTGCACCAGCATTCCCCGCAACAAGTGTTGTCAAAATGGTAGGCCCGGTGGGCTTCGAACCCACAAAATCGCCTGATTCTAAGTCAGACAGGTTTGCCAGTTTCCTTCACAGGCCCACATGACGTTCATCCGATCTTCAGTTTCGTACTCACCCAGATGCCACAGACATCGCCCGTGACGCCCCCGATACAGTATCCCACGAACTCACTCAGCGTTTTCGCTTCGGCGATATGTTGAATGAGAAAGAAGTTCACGACCATGAACAATGTTGAACTGATAATGGTCGGGAGATAGTTCCGTTTCGAAATCGCAATCGTGTTTACCGCAACAATAGTGTAGCTCAAAAAAATCAAGCACGCTATTGAGAATCCTTGTATCATCGATTACGTTTTCGTGAGGCCGCGGCGCTCTTCGCCTTGGCACGATTCTTTGGCTTCTGCTTCCGCTTATGCTCCGCGAGCATTCGCGCCCGCTTGCCGCGACGAATCATTTCGCGAATTTGCTGCAACGCATGGAGCCGCTTCTGCGCATTTTCCATCGTCTGGTGCGCGGTCGGTGCGGTCTGCGGTTGCGTCGGATCGATCTTGGTCCCATCCGTATCAATGATGGTATAATCATGATCGGGCGTCGTCTCGATAGCGAAATTCGGCACCGCAGGGTCTTGCCCATCAGGATACGTAATGGTATATCCGTTATCCTTTTCAATCTCACTATTCATCATGTTCTCCTGTGACGTGCGTTATGGTCGAGAATGTCAGAATCGAACTGACGACCTAGGCTCCCAAAGCAGATGTGATACCACTTCACCAATTCTCGATATAGTCTTGGGGAAGTCGGACTTGAACCGACATCCAACCGCTTCCAAAGCGGCGAGGTTACATTGACCCCATTCCCCAACAAGTGTTGCACACTTGACGGGTGAGGTCAAGTGCTCTTATGGCTCGCAGTTAGCGAGCGTGATGGGGTTGCACGGGTGCTGGAAAAATTTGTCATGAATCATGGTGCACATTCCTTGGTTGAGTATGAGGCTTGCCACGATGGTAATCCAACAAACTCGCGACCAGTTTACAGTAAGTCTAAAGCGTATTCGGTGCATCGGCAGCCACACTCAGTAAAATACTGGTGCGTCTTGGTCATTGCGGCACCCCATCGAGCTTCATGCTCGGGCGTCAGTGCAGGATACACATAGTTATGAATCCCTACCTGAATCATGTGCACCGCGCATCGGTCACAAGACATGAAGGGGTACGTATACAACACCGAGTTCCACGGAATTCGACCAGGCGCCAAGATCAACGCATTCATTTCACAATGCACAATCCGCGAATACTTTTCCTCGCGGTTCGCGTAGTGCGCTCGTTCATCTGGCATCGCCGACGGAAATCCATTAAAGCCAACGGAGATAACGCGCTTCTCTGGGCTCACAATGACGGCACCCGTCTGAGTGCTCGGGTCCTTGCTCCAGGTGGACACGAGCCGTGCCATCTGCAAGAACCGAACATCCCACTTCTCACCGAACATATTCACCTTCTATCGTGGCGGAAAAAACAGGATTCGAACCTGTGAAGCCTTGTTAGACCCAGAACGCTTAGCAAGCGCCACCCTCGACCAACCGGTCTTTTTCCGTTATACCTCGCCAGGTTTCGGATAGGGATTCTTCTCTAATCCGACCTTCTTGGCGTCTTGTTCCGCTCGTCCATCCAGCGCACGCCAGTAGAGGTATTTCCCCTCCGCTTTGTGCGTCTCGATATTCAGTTCAGGATGGAGCTTCTGGACGGAGTTTGGCGACGAAAATCCATAGCGGTGTTTCAACGTCCGCCAGGGCACAAACTCTCCGTTCACATACGCACCGTCCACATACGTCTTGCGCTTCTCATGGAAGTTCCACGACGACGCCTGGTAGATCCCACCATGGTGTCCTGCTTCGGGGTCCGCGTAGGAAATGAGTAGCTGCGGCAGGTTCTTGTCCTGCTTCAACTGCTTACATCCAAACGACACCAATTGCGTCAAGGACATCTTACATTCGGGACTGCGCACCAGGCGCGTCAGTTCCAACACCGGCACCGACCACTTTGACGCGGGGTGACTGAAGAAAATCGCGGCGACGGGACTCGGATTCGCATCCTCAAAGACGGCCGCCACAAGCATCACCGCGCGAGGCATTCGTCCCAAATAGTGGTTTTTCGCTAACAGATCCGCGGCATCCTTCTGCTGGATGAGCCGCATCTGGTATTCTTCCGCTAAGAACGTGGTAAAATGGATCATACGCATATTTAGGATTGGGTTATTTGATGGGATTCGGACCCACTATGCCGCTTTCGCAGCGAAGGTTCACAGCCTTCTGCCTCAGCCACTTGGCTCCAAACAACATGCGTCATTCATTCATTACGAGCTTCACCCCAAGGATCAGTGCGATATCCTCGGCCAATTCATCAGGGTGGTCACCATCTTGACAACGAGCCAGAATACGCTTGCATTTCCGTTCATATTCCAACACCGCCACTTGGAGCACATGCGTCCGTGGCGCATCGGCGGCCATGGCCGAGGGTCCGTAAGTCCCCGCGGTGAAGTCACAATTCGCTTCTTCCTCGCGTTTAGCCATCCGCATGAGCCATGCTCTGTCCAGATAAAGTTGTTCCATGTCGATGAACTCCATAATGTAGTGGTCGGCGTGAGAGGCGTCGAACCTCTACGACTTGTTTAGGGTCACAGGGCTCTCGACCCTGCGCGTGCTACCAGTTTCGCCACACGCCGATAATTGGTGAAGCACCCTTGCGCGTCCGCAACTTCTGAACTCTGCTTTACAGCCGAGTAGGTGCCCCATGAAAATTGGAGCCGAATCGGGATTTAGTCCGTTGGGGCCGTTCGGCGCTGCCCATCCTATTACTTGCTCCGAGGCTTGAACCCGTGATTGCACTTGCCCTTGCTTGTGCAGGCACCGGTGCGAGTGTGTCCGACCTTTCCACGAATCTGAGACTTGTTGGTCTTGTCGAACTTCTGCGCGAGAACTTTCTTTGCCATGTGTAGTCACCTCCTAGTGAACTATAACATGGCTCCCTTCTGCGACTGTTGCGGTCATCGGTTTATTTCCTTTGTGAATGTCGTAGCCAGACTACGACAAGTTGGCGGTAAGAGCAGGATTCGAACCTACATGCCCTTTCGGACGCTGGTTTTCGGGACCAGGGCGATACCAATTCCGCTACATCCTACCGTGATTCTTCGAGTACATACCCACCGAGTGCGCGTCGTCCTTCAACGATGGCTTCAAAGAGCACGCTTTCATCAATGACCATCGCCTGTTCCGCGTTAATGGTCGTTTTGCTCAAAATTGTCTCGTTGTTCGCGACATCATGATACGTGATTTGCAAACTATCGCCCGCATTCAGGCGAATGGTCGCAAAGTGGTCACGCGACAACTCACGAAACTTCCGAAAGAATTTCATCATCACCGTCTACACTGTTCGTCGGATTGGCGGATTCGATCCCGTTGCACCGACTTCCCGACTCGACCCACAGGTCGCAAAGTAGCTGATCGTCATCATCAGCATTATTACTCGCATCAGGCGCCGCCTATTGACCTGCGAGCGGCGCTCGTTCATACCGAGATGGAACAAAATGGCGGAAGCGGTAGGATTTGAACCCACATCCCGTCTGAGGGGTGACTGTTTTCAAGACAGATGACCCACCGTTGGTCTACGCTTCCGTATACGATTAGTGCCCGAAGAGGCTTGGGCGCGTGGGCGCATACGCACCCCATACCATAGCCCATACTTCGTCCTGCTCCGCCTCCGTCAGTTCCGTGTTCAACAGCGCACGGTCGAGCGAGAATGCCCGTCCCGTTTTCTTGTCGAACTGGTCCTTGTGGTAGCAGATGGCAAAGCCCTGCGCGATGGACACATATACCGGCGATTCCACATTGACGCCATCCGCAGGCTCCACACGCGAGATATCGCAGAACGACACGCGCCGGCGCAAGCTGCACGCCAGGTTGTCGATGAATTGCCGCAATCCACCTGGGGTTACCGGCTTGATCGTCTCAAATCCGTGCGACGAATGCACGAACTGAATTTTGTAGTCTCCGCTGCTGGTCGTAATTCTCATATACACTCCTATGCCAATCTGATGGCATGAATCAATGTTTCTAGTCTATCCCAAGAACCCGTATAGGTCAAGGGAAATGTGGTGGCAGTATCAGGCTCGCGGACAACATCCAGTAGCCGCAGCTTCTCGGTCCCTGGTCGGACTTACACCCCTGCCACCACATGCTCCATTATTCCACCTCGGCCATCCGCTGCACCATATGGAGCATGAGCGTCCAATAGTCTTGCACTTGCTGTTCCGACAGGGGCCCAGAACCGTATTCGCGGATCGATTCAAAGGTGTCGCATCCTGAACACGAACCGTACGACACCTTGATGCTCCAAAAGCGACTTGGTTGGTATCCACTCCCACTGATGATGAACAGCAACGTACCCTGGTAATCTCCGTCGTCAATGACGTGAATACGTGCGGGGTCTGGTGAGCTATACTCATTGTCGTCGTGCACCAACGTCACCAGTCGCGACACCAAATCCAGATAGCCCCCTGGTGGGGCCTGCACGAGTTCGGCACGGACATCCTGTTCCGCATTCATGAACGTATCAACAAATTTCTGAATCATCATTTCTCCTATTTGGCCCAAACGCAACGAATCGAACGTTGTTCTGAAGTTCTTCAGACTCCCGCAACCACCAGGCTTGCTCCGTTTGGATAACGCTTCTTATAACACCAGACCAAAAAGAATTTACCATCAGTGGTCGTGGTGTGACTCGGTCGTGGAATCGACTTAAACAAGAACTTGATAAATGCCTTCTCGTCTGCTGCAATTGTCACACCGAATTACATGCTAAAATGGCTGGAAAGGTAGGGGTCGAACCTACAACGGCTTTCGCACTTGATTAACAGTCAAGCCCGGTACCAATTACGGACTACTTTCCAACAAAATGGTACACGCTGATGGTACTGCCCCACCGT
>Ga0315288_10004240_pt1 | contig 18236 bp, 14 predicted proteins | sample YL17G11_20_MG_FD_203454 | JGI IMG/M metagenome (GOLD analysis project Ga0315288, IMG submission 203454) | Sediment microbial communities from Yellowstone Lake, YNP, Wyoming, USA - YL17G11_20 | ecosystem: Environmental > Aquatic > Freshwater > Lake > Sediment | place: USA: Wyoming | collected... | reverse complement strand
TATTGTTTTGGTGCTTTATTTCTTGATCGGCGTTCGAATTGTACGGCCCACGGGCCGAGGGTTGGTGGAGCGGCTAGGGAAATATCATCATCTTGCGCATCCTGGTTTCAATTGGATTATCCCAGGGGTCGACCGGCTGTTTCTTATCAACATCACAGAGATGATGGTAGATGCGCAGCCACAGGAGATCATCACCAACGACAATCTTAATGCGAGAGTGGATGCGCAGGTCTATTTCAAGGTCAAGAGCGATGAAGAGAGCGTCAAGAAGTCCCAGTACATGGTGTATGATTACCGCTACCAAGTTGTTAACCTGGCCCGAACAACTTTGCGCAATATCATTGGCACGATGACTCTCAAGTCTGCGAACAGTGAGCGCGGAAAGATCAACAGCGAGCTTCATAGGACCCTTCGCAACGAGACAGCGGATTGGGGCCTCGAGATCGTCAGGACGGAATTGAAGGAAATCGATCCGCCCAGCGATGTGCAAGAGACGATGAACAAGGTGGTGAAAGCCGAGAACGAAAAGGTTGCCGCGATTGATTTCGCGACAGCTACGGAAACGATGGCAGACGGCGCACGGAGGGCAGAGATCAAGAAAGCTGAAGGAATCAGACAGGCGAACATCCTTGCAGCGGAAGGCGAAGCACAGGCGATCAAGCTCGTCAATGAAGCTGCTGACAAGTATTTTGTCGGCAACGCACAGCTGCTGCGCAAGCTGGAGACGGTGGAACGATCCCTCGCCCGCAATGCCAAGATCGTCATTCCTGCCGGTTCCGAGTTGGTCAACGTGATCGGGGAACTGGCCGGGGTGCTGCCGCTGGGCAAAAAAAGAGACGACTAAGAAATCGTCGCGGACGGAGTTGTTGGAAGGCAAATGGGTCTCAGATGAATAATAGAGTGGTAGTTCGCTTTGCCGACGGGCGCATCGTCAAGGGAGTCACAGCCGACTTCACGCCGGAAAAGGACCATTTCCACGTCACCGTGCATGGGGCCCCGCGGGAATCCAAGCCTGTGGACGTCCAGACAAAGGACCTGAAAGCCATTTATTTCGTCAAGGACTTCGCCGGGAACCCCCAGAAAAAGGAACGCAAGGAATTCGACGCATTGCAACCCCCGGTCGGCCGCAAGATTCGGGTTGTCTTCAAAGACGGCGAGGTGACGGTCGGAACCACCCACGGTTACCAGCGCGGTCGTCCCGGGTTCTTTCTCGTGCCGGCGGATCCTAAATCGAACAACGAGCGCTGCTACATCGTTACCAGTGCAACGCGGGAGATCACTTTCATCTGAGCGGCGCCACAATTCCGAGTCCGCAACAGTTGGACTCCAATAAAACCGTGAGAATCAGGCGGCCTGTCGGACACGCCTCGGCAATTAGCGCATTCCCCAGACAACCTTGCCAAACGCGATCGGCCTTCTCTACGCCTCGATGCCGGAGTATTTCTTATCCGCGAATGTCAATAGCTCCCGCCACGCGATCCAGGCCGCTGCCGAGGCGACGGCCAGGAGGACGAAGTAGACGAGCGTGCCGGATAGTCCTGCGTTGATAAGATAATGCGCGAGGAAGCCGCAGGCAGCCATGAAGCCCAGGTCGACGATCATGGCGAAGACCACATTGAGGTTCTGCTTGATGGCTTGTGCCGGATTGGTCCATTTGAGCAGCGGACGGGCCAGATCGATCCGCATACCGGCAACGTTCAGAGCCGCCGATCCCGCGAGCGCGAGGAGCGCGGCCAGGACCATGCTCGCTGCAGGAATTCCAATCGCTACCGCTGCCACGACGGCCGCCGCGACGATTCCGATGAGAGAAACGACGTAGGAGTGGAGAAACTTGGCCGCGACCTGCTGCCGCCATGGCACGGGGATCACCTTCGAAAGCCAGAAATGCCTCCCCTCTCGGGAAAAGGTCGAGGAGGCCGTGCCGTTGATGCAACCGCAGACCAGGAAAAATGCGGCGAGCCCCAGGATCAGTGTCGTCGCATGGGCTGATTCCAGCCTTTTGAAGACGGCAACGAGACTGCCGCCGGCACCCGACTTGGCCCCCGCCAGGAAAATCGCCGGTACGATCACACCGACCAGCACACCGTTGAGCAGGTATATCGGCGTTCGGTTCATCAATCGCACTTCGCGCAGGAAGATCGCGCGGATTGGATGCCGGCCGGAGGAAATCCTCTTCTCCATTTCGGCCGGCGAGAACTTGCGGCGCTTGGCGGCTATCTCGCTCAGTCCGATGACGCCCTTGTAGAAGAGCTTCTCGGCCAGGGCGATCATCCCGAAAACGGAGAGACCGGAGACCCCGGCGAGGAGCAGGAGCTGCAGTAGCCCCCCGGGTGAGAAACCAAGCGTGAGACTCTGTGAGGCCCATTTGCTCGGCGGAAAATTCCGGCCGATCATCTGGACCAGGCCGTCTTTCTCGGCGAACAATCGCACAATCGCCGCGTTGTCCCCCTCCTGGTGAGTCCGCATCTGGAACAAGATATTGAGCGTGATGAGGAGAAGGCTGCCGGCGATGATGAGCGCGTCTTTTTGCCGGGAAAGGTTGACGACCCGCATCAGGCCTATCGCGAGCAGAGCGGACAGCGTGAGCGGAATAACGGGGAGGAGAAGATAGACCGGCACGAGGAGAATCCAGAAATCCAACGGCGCCCGCGCGAGGATGCCGTATCCAAGGAGACACGGGAGAACGACGGGCATGATTGTAAAATATTCGTTGATGATGACGACGATCAGTTTGGAGACAACCACCTCGCGGGGCTTAAGCGGCAGAGGGATGAGCCTCTCCAGATCGTTGGAAAAATAGAAGGCGGAAATGACGTAGAACAATCCCAGGATGAAAATGACCATCTGCCCGGCGATGACTCCCATAACGATGAGCGCCGACTCCTGTCCAACGGCGTGGAGGATCGCGTAGAGCGAATTGATAAAGAGAAAGAACGCGTACATGAGCGGCAGCATCGCCACGGTAACCAGAAGGACGATCGCCAGCGTACGCCAGCGGTTCCGATTGTGCCTTATCTGCCACCACAGCGCGGCGAACGCAAAATGGTTCTTGATGTCTACCCGGACCAAGGACCACAGGCGGCTCATTTTTCCGTCGCCTCCAGGAAGATGTTTTCGAGCGACTGGTCGCTCCCAGCGTTGGCCTTGAGTTCGGGCATGGTGCCGGAGGCGACGAGCTTGCCATGATGAATGATGCCGATCCGGTCGCAAAGCTTTTCCGCGACCTCCATGATATGCGTGGAGAAAAAGAGCGTGCCGCCGCGGCGGCAGTGGTCGTGCATTGCCTGCTTCAGTTCGTGCGCCGCACGCGGATCGAGCCCGACGAGGGGCTCATCGAGCACGATGACTTCGGGCTCTGGGAGGAGCGCCGCCATGAGGACGATCTTCTGGCGCATGCCGTGGGAGTAGCTCTGGATCGGGTTGCCGAGGTTGGCGGCGATCTCGAAAATATCGGCCCAGCGGGAGATGCGTTCGAGCCTCTGTGCCCCGGCCACGCCGTAGACGTCGCCGATGAAATTCAGGTATTCCATCCCCGTCAGGCGCTCGTAAACGTCAGGGTTGTCGGGAACGTAGGTCGTCATCGCCTTGCAGCGAAACGGGGCTATCTGATTGTCCACGCCATTGACGAGTATGGTTCCGCTGTCCGGCCGGAGCAAACCGACGATCAGCTTGATCGTCGTCGTCTTGCCGGCGCCGTTGGGCCCGAGGAACCCGAAAATCTCGCCAGGGTTCACGGTCAAGTCGAGGCCGTCCACGGCTCTGACCGTGCCCTTGTTGTAGCTCTTTGAAACGTTTTGAATTTCGATCATGCCATTCTCCTCATAATTGCCATCATTAGAACGAATCTGCACGCGAGCTACTGCCGGGGAAAATCGCCCTGAGAGCGAATGCCGAAATTGCTCGCTCGAGCGAAACCGAATGGAGGGTAATACGCGGGATAGTCCTGCACAACTACGAAGTCGGTCGAGCACTGCCGTAAGGTTTTATCGTATTGACAAATGTACCATATAGATTTGAACGTGGTCGAATGTTTTGGAAACCACAACTTTCTTACACCACGTACTGCATGAGGCCTGCTTGTTATCAGGTTCACAAGCATCATGAACTCCACTGAATTGGTGAGGACAGTTCGGAATTGGTTGGCGAAAATCGGTTAGCCGTATTATTTTTTGCTAGCAGCGGCTCCATTCAAAAACATCGACAAGTCGTCCAAGGCCCGGTTGGAGCCGGCTATTTTTTTTGCGCTCGCTCTGCTTGCGCTGAGAATCAGCGGCTCAACCGCGAGGTTGGGCCGCAAAACCCCCACTCAGTTGGAGGCCGACATGGCAAGAACTCCTTCACGACAGTTACTCACGCTCCTCCTCGGTCGCTCGAAGCGCTGGATGAGCTATGGCCTGGTCCTGGTCGCCACGATGGTCTTAGCGGGTGGCTGCGACGACAGCGGCGGCCCCGAGGCGGCCGCGGACTACACGCTCTCGCTCACTCCAGCGGCGCTGACGATCGCGCCGGACGCGGACGACGGCACGACGATCACCATCACCCGAGCCAATTTCACCGGGGCCGTTACGCTGAGTCTGGGCAACGCGCCGGCCGGGGTCACGGGTTCGTTCAACCCCGCGGCCCCCACAGGGACGAGCTCGACGCTCACAGTGAGCGTTGGGGCCGCGGTGGCTCCCGGGGTCTACTATCTGACGGTGGGCGGCACCGCGACGGTCGGCAACCACTCGACGCTGCTTACCCTCACCGTCGCCGTGGCGGCCGCGGACTACACGCTCTCGCTCGCCCCGGCTGCGTTCACGATCGCGCCGGGAGCGAACAGCGGCACGGCGGTTACCGTCACACGGACCAATTTCACCGGCGCAGTGACGCTGAGTTTGGGCAGCGCGCCGGCCGGGGTCACGGGTTCGTTCAACCCGGCGGCACCCACGGGAACCAGCTCCACGCTCACGGTGAGCGTTGGGGCCGCGGTGGCCCCCGGGGTCTACAACCTGACGGTGGACGGGACCGCGACGGCGGGCAACCGCTCGACACCGCTCACGCTTACCGTGAGCGCGGCCCCGGACTACACGCTCTCGCTCACTCCGGCGGCGCTCACGATCGTCCAGGGTACGAACGCTCCCACGGCGGTCACCATCACCCGAAGCAACTTCACCGGCGCAGTGACTCTGAGTCTGGGCAACGCGCCGGCCGGGGTCACGGGTTCGTTCAACCCGGCGGCACCCACGGGGACCAGCTCCACCCTCACAGTGAGTGTGGGGGCCCCGGTGGCCCCCGGGGTCTATAACCTGACGGTGGACGGGACCGCGACCGCCGGCAACCACTCGACGGCGCTCACGCTCACCGTGAGCGTGGCGCCGGACTACACGCTTTCACTCACTCCGACGGCGCTCACGATCGTCCAGGGCGCGAACGCTCCCACGACGGTCACCATCACACGAACCAACTTCACCGGAGCGGTGACGCTGAGTTTGGGCAACGCGCCGGCCGGGGTCACAGGATCGTTCAATCCGGCGGCCCCCACGGGGACGAGCTCGACGCTCACCGTGAGCGTGGGGGGCGCGGTGGCTCCCGGGGTCTATAACCTGACGGTGGACGGGACGGCGAGCGCCGGCAACCGCTCGACGCCGCTCACGCTCACCGTGAGCGCGGCGGCGGGCTACACGCTTTCACTCACTCCGGCGGCGCTCAGAATCAAACAGGGGGCGAACGACAACACGACCGTCACCATCACACGCACCAACTTCACCGGCGCAGTGACGTTGAGTTTGGGCGGCGAGCCAGCCGGGGTCACGGGTTCGTTCATTCCGCCGGCTCCCACGGGAACCAGCTCCGAACTCACGGTGAGTGTCGGAGCCGCTGTGGCTCCCGGGGTCTACAATCTCACGGTGGATGGGGCGGCGAGCGCCGGCAACCGCTCGACGCCGCTCACCCTCACTGTGGAATCGGCGGGCGCGGGAAACGTCACAGTGGACTTCTCGGGCTGTCCGGTGGCGGACCGTGCCGCGTGGCTGGCGTATCAGGACGGTGCCGGCTCCTGGATCCGCGTCGTCGGCGTCAGCGACGTCTATAGCTTCAACATCACGAGTGGTCGAGGCGGCCTGGCCTACGTGCTCGCCGGCGGGGGCGGTTCGTCGTCAGTGATGGTGCAATACATGACGCAGGCGGAGTTGACGGCGGGGCCCCTCGTCTTCTGTCCCGCCTCGACCGGCAAGAGCGTCACCGGCACCGCGGCGGGGCTCGGTCTAACCGACATCGCCGTGATCTCGCTGGGTGGGGGAATTGCGCAGGTAATGCCCTTCGGGTCTCCCAACTTCCAGATCGACGGGGTTGCCGACGGCACCCACGACCTGGTCGGGTATCGCCGTAGCCTCGTCGGGGACCCGGAAAGCGCCATCATCCGCCGGGATCAAAACATCGCGCCCAGCGGCTCAGTGGGGACGATGGACTTTGCCGGCGTCGAGGCTTTCTCGCCGGCCACCGCCACGATCACCGTCAGCGGTTTGGCGGGTGGTGAAATGCTGATCCAGAGCATGTACTACCAGGTGGGCGCCAACTGCACGGCGGCCCTGCTCTACGCCGGCGCGGACGCCGGGACCGGGCCGAGCTTCACGGCATCCGGCATCCCCGGCTCGCAGCAACGGGTCAGCGACTACCACGGCGTCTCCCTTTCGGCGATAGACGGGACCGCCATCCGGTCGATCACCGAGTACTTCCATTCCATGGGCGCGCGGACCCTGACGCTGGGCGCCGCGATGCCGACGCCGGCGGTCACATCGTTGGGCGGGCCGTACAAGCGGCTGCAGGCCGTGTACACGTTGCCGACGGTCTACCAAAGCTCAACGCTGTTCTTGTACAGCGATGCGGGGGGCAAGTCAGTCAGCCTCAGCGCGACGTTCGGTTATCTGGGCGGTGCGGCAACGACGCTCGGACTCGCCGATTACTCCGGGCTGGCTGGGTGGGACAACGCCTGGGCACCGGCCTCCGCGAGCTCGGTCGACTGGACCGCGATAGGGTCGGGGAGCAACGTCACCGGCTCGGTCTGCGCAGAGAACGCGAGAATAAAGACCGCGACGGTGAGCGGCACGTTCTAGGTGGATTAGGTGTAAACGCGTGAGCGACGGGCTGGCCCCGGGGGCCGGCCCGTCGTGCGTTCGGGAGGCTTTCGGCGAGGCGTCCGTTGTCCCTTCCAAAAATTCCATCCGTGCGGAAAACCGTGGGCCCCAAAGCCAAGGGAAGCCCGCGATTGTATAGTCCCAGCCGTTGTTCGATATTTTGCGCCCATTCTATTTGTCGGGCCGATCGGGCCAGCGTTATGGCCTTCTGCGCTGTCTCTCTTGCCCTGTCGAACTCTCCGGATTCGGCATAGGCGGGAGTCAATCCCATTCCTAGCCTCAATGGGTCAAAAAATCGGCCGCAGACCATGGATTTATCCGATTGGACCAGCACGGTGTCTACAACGCCCTGTGTTCCTATCGGGCACGTTGCGTGGCGGGAAGAAAAGGCAATTATTGTCGCGTTTGCCGCCGCCGTCAGCGGCGAAGTAGGTGAACATCAGTGCATTTTATGACCCATTGAGGCTAGATATAGAAGCTCCAAAACAGAGACAGTTTAGTAAGAGGGTCAAGAGCACATGGTGCGACTCTAACCGGGCCGTTGAATTGGGATGCCTACCTTGCTGCGCTTGCTGCGTCCAAGGGGCGGCTGCACGTTGTCGGAGCGGTCCTGGCCCCGATTCCCGTCAACGTGTTTGCGATCCTGGTTGGACAGAAATCGATTTCGGCCTCGCCCCTCGGCAGCCCGCAGACAACGGCGAAGATGCTCGAGTTCTGCGCGCGGCACAAGATCGCCGCGGTCACCGAGCAGTTGCCGATGTCGAGGGTTAACGAAGCGATGGACCACCTGAAATCCGGTAAGGCCCGTTATCGTATCGTGCTCAAGAATGACTTTTGATGTGTGCGCCGCGATGGTCACGGGGCCGTATTGGGATTTCGAGCGCTAGCTCCAAACAAGCAAAAGACTACGCGATCGGGTTGTCCTGTTCGAATGCCCCTTCCGGGTGGGAAGAACTACTTCGGTGGAGCAAAGAACCAGTCGGCATTGTCGGTGTAGCAGTCGACGATCCCCTCCGACGCGGAGGAATCAATGGTACCAACCATACTCGTGTCGTAGCCTGCCGGGATCAGATAAACATAAACAGGCCTGTCCTTCGCGTTCGTCGCAGACGACCAACGGGCACCACACAACAGACGAAACAGATTCTTGGCCATATAGTTGTAGTGCTCAATCTTGGATCTCGGCTGTCCGTTCCAATTGATGCAATCAGCGACCAGAATCGAATCTCCCTTCGCCATCGCCGTCCGGATCTGAACGGCGCTAAGCGGCGTACCGTTTGTGTCGGTGAAATAGACATCGAAGGTGGGATCCATGAGTAACCATTGGCAAAGAACGTTGCTCCAGACAATAGTGACGCTGTGGCTATCGCCATCTTCTTTGTCGAACGATAGACAACCGAGGTGGCGCGACTTGAACCCCATGGACAGATACACATCATTCAAGACGGTAGCGAGGATACCGCAGTGAAAAGGACGTTTCTCTTTTTCGGCAACGGCGAGAATATTCACTGAGGTAAAGGGATCAGGATTGGGGAGACTCACTGTGCCATCGTGACGTAAACGAATATGTACCCAATGCATGAGATTCTTGATGCGGCTGATCTCGTCTCCAGAACCTGCAACGCTGTCCAGGTTGTAGGCTACTCTGAGTTTCGCCAGATTGGAATCCGCAGGTGATGCATAGCTGAAGGAGATCGCGGGGGTCGGCCCAGCATGACCGTACGTCGAGTACTCGCGTAGTAGAGCCGCCTTCGCGGCATCGATCTCTTCCTTCACGAAGAAAAACAGCGCCAGCACCGTGTCTTTGTCCGAGGTCATCCAGACCCTTACTGTCGCAGTCGTCGGCGGAATGGTCAGAGTATCCTTCCCGGCGAAAAGAACCAGATCGTGCGCAAATGTGAGGCGGGAAGAATCGGGGCTCGTCATGACAGAGAGCAGTGCGGGAATCTTGAAATCACCAAAACGGACCCAGACTGTATCGTTCGCTGCCTGAATCGTGTAAACGGGTGATACCTGTGATGCCGACTTCTGGTCGGCAGTGGAGAGAGAGGTTGCGAGTGCAATGACGCCGATAAGTATTGTGAGGATTGCCGGTCTTGCCATGCTTGACCTCCGCGGCTCAACGCTGGATATCGCTTTGATATCTCCATTGTACGGCTCATGGCGTGGAAATGTTACGGCTTTTACGCTGCAAGAGTGCAGAAATCCGAATTCCCGGCAAATCGATCGTATGGATTCGACTCTGGAGGGTGAGGTGTTCCAGGGTCAACGCCCGATCGGCCCTCAGCGCACGGTTGGGGCTCGACCGGTCTTGGCCTTGGGCAATCCTTTTTGAGGCCAAGATGGGTGCGGCAGCTGTGATAGTAGCCGCCGCAACCATTTCGGTCGGATTTTCGATCTTCAGTGCGGCCGGAAGCTTCTGTGGCATCGGGGGACGGCATCGGGTATGATGAAATCATCGTAAGTTCAAGAATGGAAGGGCGGACGACGTTTATAGAAAGCGCACGGGAGGGGTTATGAAACATAGAATCGAAACCGACAGTATGGGAAAAGTCGAGATTCCCGCAAACCGGTATTGGGGTGCGCAAACTCAGCGGGCACTGGTCAACTTCGAGATTGGCAACGAGATGATTCCGATGCCTTTGATCCGGGCCTACGCCGTCGTCAAATACGCCGCTGCGGAAGTGAACGCCGCTCTTGGAGCGATACGGAAAGAGATCGCGGATGCGATCCGGCAGGCGGCACAAGAGATCATCGATGGGAAACTCGACAACGAGTTTCCTCTCCGGGTCTGGCAGAGTGGAAGCGGGACACAAACGAACATGAATGTCAACGAAGTCATTGCCAATCGAGCAAGCGAGATCCTGGGTGCGGCACGGGGAGAGAAACGCCTCGTGCACGCCAATGACGATGTCAATTGCTCGCAATCGACGAACGACTCCTTTCCGACGGCGATGCACATTGCCGCGGTCCACGAGGTCAAAGGAGAGCTCCTGCCCGCGATCGATGCATTGCACGGAACATTCGAGAAGTTATCCAAGAGCTACTCCGGCGTCGTCAAAACGGGACGGACGCACCTGATGGATGCGACTCCCCTGACGCTTGGCCAGGCCATTGGTGGTTGGGCCGCGCAGCTAGCGTGCGGCCGTGAAGCGATCGTCCGGGCGCTCGAGCCGGTTCACGCATTGGCGCTCGGAGGAACGGCGGTAGGCACCGGGCTCAACACGCATCCGGACTATTCGAACAAAGTGGCCGGCGTGATGGCCCGGCTCACCGGGGAGCCATTCATTAGCGCGCCGAACAAGTTTGCCGCTCTGGGCGCCCACGACGAGCTCGTCGGACTCTCGGGCGCTCTCAGACAACTTGCCTGCGCTCTGATGAAGATTGCCAATGATGTGCGTTGGCTAGCGAGCGGACCGCGGTGCGGAATTGGCGAGATCGACATTCAGTCCAATGAACCCGGCAGTTCGATCATGCCGGGCAAAGCCAACCCCACTCAGTGTGAGGTCATGATGATGGTGTGCTGCCAGGTGATAGGGAATGACGCAGCGGTCACGTACGGTGGCTCCCAAGGGAACTTCGAGCTCAATGTCTACAAACCAGTGATTGCGTACAACGTTTTGACGTCGATTGGACTTCTCGCGGGGGCGATCCGGTCGTTCGACGCAAACTGCGCCGCGACCATCGTTCCAAACCGGAAGCGAATCGACGAATTGCTCGGACGCTCCCTCATGCTCGTGACAGCTCTCACCCCGCATATCGGCTACGACAAAGCCGCCCAGATCGCCGATAAAGCTTACTCTGAAGGCAAGACTCTACGGCAGGCAGCAGTCGAGCTGAAATTTCTGTCCGGCGAGTTGTTTGATGCTTTGGTCAAACCCGAAGAAATGGTTAAACCCAATCTAGGCTGAAAGGACATCGGGTACTTCACCTGTCCGGGCGACAGAGGCGTGTGTTGAGACGCCGTTTCGTTCCAGCCAGCGCGCCGGAAATACCGGTGATGCAGTCCGCCAACCACGGGCTCTGCGTTGGCTGTCACGAACGCGGGCGGCTCTTTCGTCTTCAGTACAGCCGGAATGCTTTCCTAGGCCAGCGCGTACTGCTACAACAAACCCGCTTCAGTGCAAAGGTGCCGACACGGATGGGGTGTTCAGCAGGGTCAACTGATTTATTAGTCTTTTTTATCCTTCTTTTCTTTTTTTAGTTGTCGTTTTTCCTTGAGAGTGTGCTGGGCCTTCTTCTGATTCTCCTTTTTGCCTTTATCTTTGCTTCCCTTATCACCCATGTCCGTCTCTCCTTGCTTGATAATGACTTGCGCCGGACTGTGGCGCCGAACCCTTCTTCTGTCGATAAAGGTTAGCAGATTAGATCGTTGCGCGTCACCGGAAATCGGCTGCCCCTTCCAAAAAGTCTCTCCGAAGAGAAATCGAAGCTCCATGTGGTACCCTCATCGGGAGCGGGTCAGGGTAACGAGCGGGTTATATTTCCTTCGGCTCGTTTCCGGTGATTTCACTGAAATGAGGAACAGTTTGTTGTTAAAATAGTAAGATCAGATGTCTTATACTGCCCGCTTACGTGGCATCTCGGTGGTCCAACGCGGCTCGTTCGAGCAGAGGAGGCCTCATGATCAAACGCTTGCTGTTCATCATGGCGATAACCACGATGGTCGTCTCCGGTTGGGGAAGTGATGGGAGAGGAAAGGCCGTTAAACAGAAAGAGGCAGAGATCCAAAAGGCCGAAGAGGCGTACCAAGAAATGGCGGAGAAACGGAGGGCCGTCGAGTCGACGGCCGACAAGCTCTCGCTCACCAAGAAATTCCTCGACGAGTTCACCGAGAGCGACCGCACGGCATCAGCTCTCGGCGCCGTTTTCTACTATCAGGCGGAGGACTTGAGTGACACGTCGGGCGCGGTCACCTACGCCGAAACCATCCGCGCGAAGATCCGCGACCCTGAAGTCGCGAAAGCGGTGGATAAGGAGATGGTATATATCTACGGGGAATCCCGGATGTTCGCAGAGATGATCGAAGTCGCCGACCGGCTGTCCGCGGCCGGATCGCTCGACTTCTCGGATCACGGGAACATCATCGAGAGCGCAACCAAGGCCGAAAACTGGGGACTCGCCCGGCAATACTGTGACAAAGCGGGGACCCTTGCGACCGTTGAAGCGTACCGGAAGCAATACGCCGACGAGGATCTGAAGGACGACGACGTGGAGAAAGCGGTGAAGAACCGCACGGGGATGCTTCTCGTCATGGGGGGATGGGCCCGGGCGAACGAGGGAGAAGTCAAAGAAGCGCTGGCCGATTTCGCCGAAGCGGACAAATTGGTCACCCGATCCTACTTCGGCACCGGGGAATACAACCTCAATCTGTACTGGGGCGAGACCCTCTTGATGAAAGGGGATCATAAGGCCGCGGCGGAAAAGCTCGCGATGGACGCGCTCGTGATGCGCGACGAGACGGCCCTCGCGGGTCTCAAGAAGGCATACGCCGGTCTCCACGGGAGCGAGGCGGACTTCGACGCGTACGCGGCTGAGTTGCACCGCGCCATCGCAAAACCCGTCGGTGACTTCGAGCTCGCGGACTACGCCGGCAAGCGTACCCGCTTGAGTGACCTTCGCAAGGAGGTGACGCTTCTCGCTTTCTGGTTCCCCACCTGAGGAGCCTGTCGCGTGGAGTTGCCACGCCTGGAGACTCTTTGGCAGAAATACGGTGACAAGGGCTTTGTTGTTGTGGCCGTCGAGGCCGTCCGCGACCGCGAGCGCGCGGAGAAGTTTATCAAGGAAAACAAACTCACCTTCCATCTTTTCGAAAACGATGAGGCCAAGAACGTGGTCCGTGACACGTACGGCGTTCGGAGCTTTCCCACGTCGTTCATGATCGACCGCGACGGCAAGATCATGTATTGCCACGTCGGTTTCGAGAAAGGCGATGAGGCGAAGTTGGAGAAGGAAATACTCGAGTTGACGAGCGAGTAGCCGTGCTCGGGCGTTTCCAAACAAACGAGTAGAATGGGCGACATAAACGGAACGGACGATGATCGCTGGCTCGTCGCCCCTCACGCAGGAGTCCCGCGCCCCCGTGGCGGGCGCTGCCGCCCACCGGAAAGGAGAGAATCGATGCGACGGATCGTCATTACTTCGTTGGCCCTGCTGGTCTGCCTCGCTGCGTCGAACGCGTTCGCAGGCCGCATATTCGGCGACATCAAGCTGGACGGGAAGCCGGTACCTGCAGGGCTTCCGGTGATGATCGCCGTCGCGCCGCCGGCGAGCGCCCCAGGCGCCAAGCCCAAACCCGCGCCGGCGCCGGCCGACACGACGGCCACCGACAAGTTCGGTTCGTACAAGCTGACCATGAAAGATGAGGGCAAGTGTATCCTGACGCTCGTGTACGAGAAGCAAGCGCTCACGCTCGAGGTCTTCTCCTACAAGGAGGCCACGCGCTACGATCTGATCCTCGAGAAGAAGGACGGCAGACTGTCCTTGAGAAGGAAGTGATCGGAAGATGAGCCAGGACCCAGTCAAGAAACGGGACGCGTGGGACAAGATCGACATCCTCATGCGTCCGATGGGTGGGTTGCTCACGGCGGCGGCCATTACGCTGCTCGGGTTCATCACGTCGACCGCCCTCAATCGGCGGCAGGCGGTCGACACGAACACTCGCCTCTATACCGAGCTGATGAGCCGGCGCGAGGAGTCGGAGAGCGCGCTCCGCAAGGACATGTGTGTCTCCATCATAAACTCCTTTGTGAACCCGCGCGACACGGCGCTCAGCGCGTCCGTGCTCAACCTCGAGATGCTCGCCTACAACTTCCACGAGACGCTGAACCTCAAGCCGCTGTTCACGGAGATGCGGCGGCGCGTGATGCGCGCGCAGGAAGAGGCGAAGACTCCGGCTGCTCGGGCGGAGAGCGCGGGTTACCTTTCCCGGCTGGAGACCATGGCGCGGGAGATCGTGCGCCGGCAGATGATCGTCCTCGAGGGCGTCGGCAAGAAGTTCGACCGCACGATCGATCTCTCCGGCGATCCCGAGGGTACCAGTCTGGAGCCGGCGACACTGACGCTCGACGGCGTTCCGACGACCTTTGCGATCGACGTTCTGGGCGTCGACCGGACGAACCGTGAGGTTCGGATCGGCCTCAACATCGAGACCCCGGACCCCGAGGAGGGCCGCCAGACGAAAGTGGCGACCTTCAGCGTCAGTTACTTCGATTTCCCGATGATCGACAACACGCGGCTCGTGGGCGGGCAGCGCTGCTCGGTGGTGTTGAACAGCATCTCCGACCAGTCCGCTGACATCACGCTCGTGCTCTTTCCCGGGACGTACGCGAGCCTGAAGGAGAAGCCCTATTACAACGAGGTGATCGAGAGCGTCTTGAACGCGAACAAGCGGCTGACGCGCTGATAGGGGGCCAGCGCCGTCCATTCTTGCAGTCTGATGATGGTCACGCGGCAGTGATTACGGGGCTCGACGCAGGCCTCGCCTTAACAACGGCTCCAACATGGGGCGAAGCCCCAGTCCGCAGTACACCTGAATCAACGAATGCGGGTCGGCTTCCACTTCGACGACCCACGGATGCTCCTTTCCCATCCCGACGTCCACCCCCATGAACCCGTAGAACGGAAACAATGAGCACGTTCGCCGGCAAAGCGAAAGCACCTCTTGCCACATCGGTATTATCTCGCCCTCAATCCGGACACCCGTCGTCGGGTGCTCGGCGTACTCCCTCAGCGTGACCCCACGCTCGGGGTCGAGCCCCCGGAGGATTGCCGGTCGTAAGCGACCCGTCTCGACATCGATCGCCGCTCCGATCCCACCTGCGGAGGTGTTGTCGATCGTCATTTCGCCAACGCCCATTCGGAGGTTGGCGCAGAACATCTCCCAGCGACCCGGCTCGCTCTGGTGCATCCAGGTTCGCATCGTGTTCAAACTCGTGGGATGAAAGCGAGCCACCTGTGGATGTTGTTCCAGGACTTCCTGGATGAGGTAGCTTCCGAAACGGGTCTCGTCGAGGTACTCGCCGCAGAGCTTGTCGAGCGTCAACGCTGGACCGGACGGCTGGACGTGCGCACGAATCGCATCCGCATCGCGAACGAACACGACCTTCACGAATCCTTTCCCGGACCATGCGCTGATCGGCTTCAGGCAGACTTGAGTGAGCGAGCGGGTCTTGACCATCTCACCCAGATCGGCGCCGTTACGCAGCGGCGCCCCATCGAAGGTCACACCGTTCGCGCGATCGAGCACTCCGTGTATCTTCGGCGTCGGAATGTTGAATGAACGCAGCATGAGGCTCGAGGCGATCTTGTTCGTCGCGATGACTCGCAGTTCGGGAGGATTGATCTCCTGGACCTTTTTCCAGTACCACGCGCGGCTGACAGTGTTGAGTTTCTCGCGCCACGGAACGCTTGGGCGGAAGAGACCCAGGAGATAGTATTCGAGTGGGCCGATGCCGTTTCGCGCCCACAGGTAGAGAAGCTCGGCGAGCTGACGGCGAGGCGAGACCCCATGGGTCTTCGCGTGATGCAGCATGAGCCCTCGAACCGTACGAAGTTTCCGGATTGGTCGGCTGATCGCGCTAATCATTGTAGCTCCCATGTTGCGAGATCACAGTAGTTCCCATGCTGCGAGGTCACAGTTCCGGCGGCTCGTTCGACAGAGGGGACTCCAGAAACATGTGAGCCCAGGTTTGCATGGTGAGCACACTCATCAACGAGGTTGCCTTCCCCAGTCCACCACCCTGGACCTCTCGCCGAAGATCACGCACGGCCGCCGGATCAAACAATCCGGTTCTTCTCAGCTGCGCGTCGCCTAACGCGGTCTCCGCCCATCGCGGCAGATGGGGCTTGGCGACCCACCGCTGGAAGGGTACTCGCAGGGGCGCTTTTGGGCGAAGCCTTGCCGGTTCGGGTATCAGGTTCTTGCCGGCTTCTCTCAAGAGATACTTCTCGGTCGAATGACGCAGCTTGAGTCCCGTCGGGATGGATGCGCAAAACTCCCATAGCGTGTGGTCTAGAAATGGCGGCCGCGCTTCGATGGAATGCGCCATACTCATTCGATCGAGACTATGATTGATATGATCCGGCATTCGCGTGCGGGATTGAATCCATAGCACCTGTTCAAACTCTGGCCGACCCTCTACGCTCGCTAGCCATTCGGCCCAGGAATCGAGAATTGACTGCGCGGCGCCGTCGCCTAACCCTGACTTCACCTCTGAAGAAAACAAGCCGCGCCCGACATCCGGTCTTCCGACACGGATCATGGCCTGGTACCGGTGGTGAACCTGTGTCGGCACTCCGCGGAGGACGCGGACCAGACCCCTGCTCGCTTGGCCGAGATTACGCAGCCTTCGATTGCCCCCGAACGTGCGGCTCATAGACAACGGCAACCGCGAGAGCGCTCTCTCCAGGAATCCACTCTGGTGCCAGGAATACCCTCCGAGAAGTTCGTCGGCCCCTTCTCCCGTAATGACGACTTTCAGACCTTGCTCACGGCACGCTTTGAACACGTAGTACAACGCGACGTGGGTTGGCCTGGCGATTGGCTCCTCTTGGAAATGCAAAACAATTGGGTATTCAGCCATGCTATCACGCGTAAACAAGACGGAATGGTGATCGGTTCCGAGCGCACGGGCAGACTCCGCGGCCAACTCCGCTTCATCGAGGCCCTCGTCCTCAAAGCCTAGTGTAACCGTCTTGAACGGCTTTCTTATGGTGTTACCCATAAAGGCAACCGTCGCCGTAGAGTCGACACCCCCCGAAAGAAGCGCGCCGAGAGGGACGTCGCTCATTAGATGCGTGTCGACACACTCCTGCAGTCGTCCTCGAAACTCGTCAACGATGGCCTTTTCGGAACCCGGATTTGTCGCCTCGTAAGACAACTCCCAGTATTGGCGAGGGGAAATGGCACCATCCTTTACCCAGAGGTAGTGAGCCGGGGGCAATTTTCGGACGCCCTCGAACATCGTGTGGGGCGATGTGACAAAGCCGATCTGCATGAAAAAGTCCAGCGCCGGGAGGCTTATCCGTCGCGGCATCTCCGAGTGGAGCAGCATACAGCGGATCTCGGACGCGAAGTACAGTCGTCCATCATGCTCGGCGTAGTAAAGAGGCTTGATCCCCATGCGGTCACGGGCCAGGAAGAGTGCTTGCTCGGCGCTGTCCCAGATGGCAAACGCAAACATGCCGCGCAACCTTGCCAAGAGACCCTCGCGCCCCCACTGCTCGTAACCGTGCAAGAGCGCCTCGGTATCCGCGCTCGTCCGAAATCTGTGTCCGAGGGACTCGAGCTCGCCTCGAAGATCTTTATGATTGTAGATTTCGCCGTTGTATACGATATGAATCGTGCCGTCTTCATTCGACATCGGCTGGTGGCCGTGGGCCAGATCAACAATACTCAACCGGCGCGAAGCCATACCGAAACTGGGTTGTACAAAGGCGCCATCGTCATCAGGACCCCGGTGGTAGAGCGCGTCGCTACTCAAACGCAGGCGCTCGGGGCTGACCGGTGATGGGTTTGTCAGATTGAGCACGCCTACTATGCCGCACATGTCCTTGCTCTCCTCAGTGTCACGCGGAACGAGCGGTGCGTAGAGGGGTGAAAGTCATGGATTCTATGATATAATAGTATCAGGGTAAGCACGAAGATGCCACACGAGATCATCCCAGATAACTACGCCCCGCGGGCGGGATTGCTCATCCGAACCCGTAGCCTCTGGCGGCACATGCGACGCCTGGAGGTTGAGGGTCACCACTCCGTGATCCATCAGGCCTGGGAACTGATCCGGCTAAAAATCCGAAGAGGAATCGGGCCCGTTTACTATCTCAGGGCAGGGCTCTACCGTCGAGAGCTGTCCTGGAAAGACAAACTCACGTACGTGGCCGGAAGCAAGTACGACCGCCTCATACACAGCGTCAATGCGATCCAGTACGACCACATTACCCGCAACAAGCTCGAAACCTACCGGATACTCGTTGCGAACAACATTCCGACGCCGCCGGTTTACGGTCTTGTCGACGGAGTGAGTGGCTTGACGTGGGAAGGGGAGATGCTTCGGTCGCACAGGGATCTCGTGGCACTCGTGAACCGGCTCGGGATCGACACCGTGTGTTTCAAATTCGTCT
>Ga0315288_10004237_pt1 | contig 18239 bp, 18 predicted proteins | sample YL17G11_20_MG_FD_203454 | JGI IMG/M metagenome (GOLD analysis project Ga0315288, IMG submission 203454) | Sediment microbial communities from Yellowstone Lake, YNP, Wyoming, USA - YL17G11_20 | ecosystem: Environmental > Aquatic > Freshwater > Lake > Sediment | place: USA: Wyoming | collected... | reverse complement strand
CTTCGCCGGCTACGCGGTCGACGCGAGGCACGTCCCGCTGTCCTGGACTCCGCCCGGCCGGGTGTTCGTGCAGATCAGCATCGAACGCGCAGCGGTCGTCGGCGATGAGGGCGTGCGGGAGACGTGGGGTGACTGGCCGTCGGGGCTCGTTGCGCGGGAGAGGTTCCGGGCCTCGCGGACCGGGAGCGATTCGCTCGCCGGGCTGCCCGTGGAGGTTCGCGGGCCTCTCCGGGACCGAGGGGTCGGCGCGCTCGCGATCCTGGGTCGAGGCAGCCTCGTCGTGCTCCCGGTGCAGTGGGCTGTGGACGGGCCGATGCTGCTCGCCGCGCTGCCGGAGGCGGTGGTGGCGCTCGCCGGTTGTGACTCGCCGGAGGTCTCGGTCGCGCTGGCGCTCGACAGGGCGTCGTGGTGGCGGGCGAGGAGGATGATCGGGGCGATGGTCCAGGGGACGGGCGAGGTTTTCGCTCTCGAGCGGCTCGTCTCGGGGGCGAGGTCGGCCGACGCCTGTGCAGAGCTCGCCGGCGCCGACCCCCACCGCGCTGCGCTGGTACGGATCCGGCCGGGGCGCGTCGTCTGGTGGCACGGCTGGACGAGCGGGACGGTGCCGGTCGCATGAGCGAGGTCGACTACGCCGTCGAGATCGACGCGCCGCCGGAGGAGGTCTGGACGGTCGTGTCCGACCCCTGGAATCTTTCGAGATGGGAGAGGCACATCGTGGCGGTTGAGGATGTCCCGCCGGAAGGTCTCGAGCAGGGCACCGGGTACACGGCCGTGGTGAAGTTCATGGGCGTCCGCACCGCGGTGAGGTGCCGGGTCCTGGAGTGGGACCCGCCGGCGTGGGCCCTGATCCTCCTGTCCGGCGTCTTCGACGCCACGGTCGCGACGAGGATCGATCCGCTACCCGGTGACCGGAGCCGACTGCTCCACGAGGTCGATTTCCACTTCCGGCGCAATCCCCTCGGTGAGTTCGCGGCCAAGAGCATCCGGCTGGTGGGTGGGGCGCGCTTCGTGCTGCGGCACGGCACGATGGCGCAGAAGCGCCAGATCGAGGCGGGCTCGAGCTAGTCTCCGTCGCATATCTTGTCTCCCATGACCGTCCGCAGCCTCGCCCGCGCCGCAGCCGTCGCCGGAGCCGCCATCGCCGTCGGCGTTTGGTCGTCGGGGGGTCGCGGCCGCGATCTCGACGCGGAGGCCTTCCAAGCGGTGAACCGGGGCCACGGACCCGCGGCCGACCGCTTCTTCAGCGGCGTGACCGAGCTCGGGTCGTGGTGGGCCTCGGCTGCGGCTGCCGGAGCGCTCGCGGCGAGTGGCGAGCGACGCGCCGCGGCGCGAGGTCTGGCTGCCGCATCGGTCACCTGGGTCCTCGGGCAGGAGGTGAAGGGGGTGTTCCTGCGGCCGCGTCCGTACGACGCCGACCCTGACGGCGCACGCCGGATGATCGGGCCGCCCCAGGGCACGTCGTGGCCGAGCAGTCACCCTGCGGTGCTACTGGCGTTCCTCACGGTGGCAGGCCGCGAGGCCGGGTTGTCGGGGACCGCGCGCGCGGCGCTCACGGGCCTCGCCGCGGTGGTCGGTGCGTCACGCACGTACGTCGGCGTGCACTACCCGTCGGATGTCGCCGGCGGGCTCCTCCTCGGCCGGGCGGTGGCGAATGTCTGGTCCGGGGGCGGCCGCTAGACTCGTTGCGTGGTTCCTCTCGCGGCGATCGGCTGGCCCGTGCTCGACCGGGTGCACCTGTTCGGCGACTTCGCCATCTCACCGCACGGCGTCGGTATCGCCATCGGATTCCTCTTCGGCGCCTGGATACTCACGAGCGAGGGCCCGAAGCGCGGCCTCTCCGTCGAGCACATCAACACGATGGTCTTCTGGGCACTCGTCGGCGCGATCATCGGTGCGCGTCTGTTCTACGTGATCGGGCACTTCTCCGAGTTCAACGGCGTCCTCGACATGCTCGCGATCTGGAAGGGCGGGATCAGCCTGCTCGGCGGGATCGCGGGAGCGGTCCTGATCAACCTCCTGCTGTTCCGGCGGTTCGGCTACGGGTTCTTCCAGGTGATGGACCCTGCCGTGGTCGGCCTGTCGTTCGGCATCGCGTTCGGCCGGATCGGCGACCTCATCATCGGCGACCACCTGGGCAAGCCCACGAGCTGGCTGCTCGCGTTCCAGTACAAGGGCGGGAGCCTGGCGGGGTTCTCGTGCGTGGCCGACGTGTGTCGCGAGACGCTGCAGGGCGGGCAGCAGATCGTGATCACGAAGTCGGGCGCGACGCTGTTCGCGGCGAACGGCGACGTGATCTCGCGCGGAGTAGGCGTGCACCAGGCGGCGCTCTACGACATGATCAGCGCGACGCTGCTGTTCCTTCTGCTCTACGCGCTCTCACGCGAGCCGCGGCGCGCCGGCATCCTGACGCTGACGTTCGGCGCGTGGTACGGCGCATGGCGTGTGTTCGAGGACTTCCTCCGCGTCGACAAACGGTTCTTCGGACTCACCGGCAGCCAGTGGACCGGGCTCACGGTCTCGGCCGTCTGCCTGCTGACGCTCCTCCTGTGGGCGGTCGGCAAGAAGCGCGGGGCCCCGTCGGAGCCAGCCGAGCCGCTCCCCGCACGCGGCGCCTGACGGCTCGCTACCCGGCCGTCGACCTCACCGTCTCCGCGACCTTCCGCGCGGCCTCGCGGAGCGCCCGACCGGCGGGGGAGTCCGGCTCGGACACGACGATCGGCGTGCCCTCGTCCCCGCCCTCTCGAAGCGCCGGAACGAGCGGCACCTGCCCGAGGAGCGGCACGCCTAGGGTCTCCGCCGCCTTACCCCCGCCGCCGTCGCCGAAGATCGACGTCCGCTCTCCGCAGCAGGGGCAGAGGAACCACGACATATTCTCGATCACGCCGATCGGCCGCAGGTTCGTCTTCTCGGCCATCTTTCCCGCACGCTCTGCGACCTCGCGCGCGGCGTCCTGCGGCGTCGTGACGATGAGCATCGACGCGCCCGGCAGGAACGAGGCGAGCGAGATCGCAACATCACCGGTCCCCGGGGGTAAGTCGACCAGCAGGACGTCGAGGTCTCCCCAGTACACGTCGCCGAGGAACTGCTCGATCGCCTTGTGGAGCATGGGTCCACGCCAGATGACCGGCGTGCCCGCCGGCACGAAGAAACCCATCGAGATGACCTTCACGCCGTGCGCCTCGAGCGGCAGGATCATGTCGTCCACGTCGACCGGTTGGCCGGTGATACCCATCATCCGCGGGACAGAGAAACCCCAGATGTCGGCATCGAGCAGGCCCACGCGGTAGCCGTCGGCCGCGAGCGCCGCCGCGAGGTTCACGGTGACGGAGGATTTGCCGACGCCGCCCTTGCCCGAGGCGACGGCGATCACCGTCGGGCCTCCGCTCGTGAAGAACGTTCGCTGCTGCGCCGTGGGAGCTGCACCGCCCCGGAGCTTCGCCACGAGGTCCGCCCGTTGCTGCTCGCTCATCGGCGCCATGTTGACTTCGACCCGCTCCACACCGAGCGTCGCGAGGGCGGCCTTCACGTCGCCAGCGATGCGATCCTGCAGTGGACAGCCGGCCACCGTCAGCAACAGGCGGACGTGGACGAGCTCACCCTCGATCTCGATACCCTCGAGCATGCCGAGGTCCTCGATCGGGCGTCCGATCTCGGGATCGAGGACGCTCCGGAGCGCCTCGCGGATCTGTGCTTCGGTGACCATCGGGACCCCTGGAGGATCATCCTGTTTGCGACCGTGCGAACCGTGTGAATACCCGCTCCTATCGTACGGCGCACGGCCGGAGGCGTCGATGGCCGAGGTCGGGCCCAAGCCCGTCGAGGTGCACAAGGCGCTCGCCGACGACACCCGGTTCCGGCTGTACCGGTACCTGGGGCTGTCTGGTGGCCCCGTCTCCGTCCGCGAGCTCTCGACGCGCCTGTCGCTCCACCCGAACACGCTTCGTTCCCACCTGCGCCGCCTCGAGGAGGCCGAGGGGCGCGACTACCGCCTGCTGGCCGAGATCCTGGCCGGGCTGCTCACCGGCAAGCGCTCGCTCGAGCGGGCCGAGACACTCACGATGGAATGGGGACAGTACCTGGTCACGCAGGGTGGCCCGAAGCCCGGCACGCGCCTGCCGGCCCGCCGGAACCTCGGCGTGCTGCAGGAGGCGATGGCGCGGGCCGGGTTCGACCCCCGGTTCCATCGGCGCGGTGGGCAGACGGTCGAGGTCTCGCTCCGTGACTGCCCCTTCCGCGACCTCGCGGAGGACCACCGCGAGCTCGCCTGCTCGATCCATCGGGGGCTCCTGGCCGGGATGCTGCGCGGGCTGAAGCCGCCGCTTCGTCTCCAGGAGTTCTCACCGTTCGTCGAGCGCTCCGTGTGCCGGGTCATCGCCCGCGGGAGTGGCGTGTAACCGGCGCCGAGACGTGTCGCGGGCCGCCCGGAGCTCGGGCCAACGCCCTACGCGCGCTCCCCGCCAGCCTTCTCCCCGCTGAACGTCCTCTCCGCGAACCCGGTGATCCCCGACAGGAGGTTCGTGAACTCCATCGGGATCACGAACTTGGTCGAGGGCGACTGACCGATCTGCTTCAGGGCATCGAGGTACTGCAGGCTCATCGTCTTCGCGTCCACGTTCTGCGCGGCCTCGAAGATCTTCGTGAGCGCTAGCGAGAAACCCTCGGCCCGCAGGATCGCCGCCTGCCGATCGCCCTCGGCGTTCAGGATCGCCGCCTGCTTGCTGCCCTCGGCAACCGTGATGGCCGCCTGCTTCGTGCCCTCGGCCTCGGTGACCACGGCCCGCCGGGTCCGTTCGGCCGACATCTGCCGGGTCATGGCGTCCAGCACCTGCGGCGGCGGGATGATCTCGCGGATCTCGACGTTCGTGACCTTCACGCCCCACCGCTCGGTCACCTCGTCGAGCTTGACGCGCAGGACCTCGTTCATCTGCTCGCGCTTGGCCAGGCAGTCGTCGAGGGCCATGTCGCCGACGACCGACCGGAGCGTGGTGGCCGCGATGTTCTGAGCGGCGCCGGCGAAGTTGCCGACCGAGATCACACTCTGCTGCGCGTCGACGACCTTGTTGAACACGATGAAGTCGATCGAGATCGACGCGTTGTCCTCGGTGATCGCGGTCTGGTGGGGGATCTCAAGGTACTGCTCACGGAGATCGACCCAAGTCACTCGGTCGACGATGGGGATGATGATCACCAGGCCGGGCCCACGGATGCCGACGCAGCGGCCGAGCCGGAAGAGCACCAGCCGCTGGTACTCGCGGACGATCTTGATCGCGTTCGGCAGGATCAGGATGAGCAGGATCAGTGCCACCCCGAGGCCGATGAGCAACCCGGTCACGTCTTCCCCCCTTCCGGCTCCGGCACGGCCGGAGCCTGCTCTGCGATTGGCTCTACGTCGAGCCGCAGTCGGTCCACGCCCACGACGCGCACCCGTGCGCCCTTCCGCAAGGGGCCTGCCACCGACCGCGCGGACCATTCCTCCGACGCGACGAGCACGACACCCTCGGGCGCCAGGTCCGCCTGGACCGTCCCCTCGCGGTTGATCAGGCGCTCGAGGCCCATCGCTGGCGGCATATGGCGAGCGCGGAGCGCCGCGTTCACCACCGTTCCGAAGAACAGCACCTCGAGCCCAGCGACCGGGATGATCACCCACAGCCTCACCTGGGCGCTCGGCACAGAAGGGTTGAACAGCAGGAGCCCGCCGGCGACGAGCGTGACAGCCCCGCCGACGGTGGGCACGCCGAGTCCGGGATGCTTCAACTCGATGAGGAAGAACAGCGCCGAGGCGAGCAACAGCGCGATGCCGATCAGCTGCACCGGCAGAAGGCCGAACGTCACGAACGCGGCGACGAGCGAGACGAGGCCGAGGATGCCAGGAACGGACAGCCCCGGGTGGAGCAGCTCGATGATGATGAGCCCCAGGCCCAGGTAGAAGAAGATGAACGCGAAGTCGGGGGTCAGCAGCGTGTGCAGGATCCGCGCACCGAGCCCCATGTTGCGGACCTCGATGACGGCTCCCGCCGTGTTGAGCGTGATGGTCTGACCACCCGCGACGGGCACGGTCCGGCCGTTGATCTCGTTGAGCAGGGCTTGCTCGCTCGGCGCGATGAGGTCGATCACGTTGATCCGAAGCGCCTCCTGCGCGGGGATGCTGACGGAGTCGATCACGGCCGTGCGAGCCCACTGGGCGTTGCGGCCGCGGAGATCGGCCAGGCTCTGGATGTAGGCGACGGCGTCGTTCGTCACCTTCTGCTCCTCGATCGCGCCGGCGACGCCGACCGGATGCGCGGCGCCGATGTTGGTCGCAGGCGCCATCGCCGCGACCGGGCAGCCCATCATGATGAACGTGCCGGCCGAGGCAGCACGTGCTCCCTCCGGCCACACGTAGCAGATCACCGGCACGCGCGAACCGAGGACGGACTTGATGATCTCTCGCATGGAGGAATCGAGCCCCCCGGGGGTGTCGATCGTGATCAGCACGGCGGCGGCGCTCTCAGAGTCGGCCGCCTGGATGCCGCCCCGGACGTAGTTCGCCATGAAAGGGTCGACGACGCCGGAGAGCCGGAGCTCCGTCACCGTTGGCGCCTGCGCGTGGGCGGGGAGGACGAGCAGCGAGAAGGAAGCCGCGAGCGCGCCGATGAGGCCGAGAGTACGCCGGAGGGGGCTCATGCCCGCATCATCGCACCGGGCGGCGACGGCCGCGAGTCCGGGGTGGGAGGAGCCGGCCCATGACGCGGCGCGGATGCGACAATCGGGGCGAGGCTCGGGCAAAGCCCGCCGGGGAACGGCGGCCGTATATCGGGAAGGAGGCACGAGTGAGCTCGCGGCATGACGGGCCGCTCGTCGCACGAGAGGAGCAGAAGCTTGTCGAGGGGCTCCTTGCCGGCAACGAGGATGCCGTGCGCGCCCTATACGCGCGGTTCGCGCGGCCCATCTTCACGCTCGGGTTCCGGCTGCTGGGCAGCCCGGAAGCCGCCGAAGAGCTCACCCAGGACGTGTTCCTCACGGCGTGGCGGAAGGCGGCCCGTTTCGACGCGAGCCGCGGACGACTCTCGACCTGGCTCATGACGATCGCGCACAACCTCGCCGTCGATCGCCTCCGCCGGGAGACCGGCGTGACGAGGCCGCGCCTCGTCCTGGTCGACGAACTGCCCGAGGCCCCGTCCGCCGATGAGGAGGGACCGTTCATGGAACGCGACGCGGCGATCCGTGCCCTGGAGTCCCTGTCCGACGCCGAGCGCCGGCTGCTCGCGCGCGCCTACTTCGGCGGCCTGACCGCGCGCGAGATCGCGGAGGCCGATGGTGTCCCGCTCGGGACCGTCAAGACGCGGCTGCGCACGGCGCTGATCAAGGTCCGTCGGGCCAACCAGGACAAGGAGCGGCCGTGAGCTGCGTCGAGATCCGTGAGCAGCTCCCCGAGTTCGCGGTCGGCGTGCTGCCCGAGCCCGAGCGCGTCGCCGTGGAACGGCACCTGCATTGGTGCGCCGGCTGTCGCAAGGAGGCGTCGGAACTTGGGGCCGCCCTGGTGACGTTCGCCTACGCGCTCGAGCCGGCGCCGATCCCTCGCGGCCTGGGCGATCGTATCGTCACGCGGATCCGGCAGGCGGCTGGGGCTCCGGGGACGTCGCGGCGCACCCGGGTCTCGGCGGCGCTGGCCATCGCCGCGATGATCACGGTCGCCGCTCTCGGCTGGGGCTCGGCGATGGCGGGTCGAGCGGATAGGTTCGCCGACCAGGCGGCCGCCGCCGAGGCGCGGCGGGAGACGGCCCTGGCGCAGTTCGCTCGCGTGGTGAGGGGGCTCGTCCCGATATCGCAGCTCCCGGTGGCCGAGACCCACATGGGGCAGCTGGTGCCGACGGTCGGGCACCTGGGCGGGGGCGCGGTGCTGCAGCTCGTCTCGCAGCGGACGCTGGACTTCACGATCGTGATCGTGAACGGCCTCGAGCGGGACCAGGCGCAGATGCCGTACCGCGTGACGCTACAGAACGCGGTCGGTGAGACGCTGCGGGTCGGCCGTATCTCCGGGCTCGACTCGGCGGGCGGCGCCGACGCCTATCGGGAATTCGAGGACCAGGACCTCACCGGCTTCACCATCGTGCTCGTCACGAACGCCTCGGGCGAGATCGTGCTGTCGGGCACGATCGACCAGAGCGCCGGCGCCTGAGAGGCACCCCGCCCGTTGTAGCCCCTGGAGACTCAGTCCGGCCCGGAGAGGGCGCGCGCCAGGAAGCCGAGGCTGCCCGGGTACCGGTATCCGATCGCCATGTGGCCGGCGTCGAAGAGCTCGAGCGTGTGGTCGATGCCGAGCTTCTCGAGCTCCCGCGACACGGCCACCGCGCCGTTGTCCAGGTACCACTCATCCCGCTTCCCGGCGTCGAGGTAGATTGCCCGCATCGAGCGGAGCACGTCGGCGTGGCGGGGGACCATCCGCACGGGGTCCTTCTCGAGCCAGCGCTGCCAGACGCCGTCGATCAGACGACCGGTCTCGATCTCGAACGGGAGCCGTACCGTCCCATCCGGGTCGGCCGAGTAGCATGCCGACATCGCCCACGTGTCGACCATGTACGTGTCCCACGGCTTCGTGTTCGCAACGCGCGAGCGGAAGTCCTCCCAGAAGCGCTCGTACGAGCCGCCGTACTCCTCGCGGAGCGTGCGCACGACGTCGCGGAACTCCGGTAGGTAGCAGGCCTCGAACAGCGCGTCGCCGGCGTGTGAGGCGAGCGCACCGAACACGTCGGGTCGCAGCATCGGCATGACCATCGCGCCGTAGCCCCCGCTCGACTTGCCCTGGATCGCACGCTGCTCCCGGCGCGCGTCGGTACGGTACCGCGAGTCGACGAACGCGACGACGTCATCACACAGGTAGTCGAGATAGCGGCCGGTGGCGGGGGAGTTCAGGAACTGACTCCCGCCGATCGAGGTCCAGCAATCGACGAAGGCGACGATCGCCGGCGGAGCCTCGCCGCGTGCGAACAGCTCGTCGGCGGTCTCGAGGTAGGTGGGGCGGAAGGGTTCGCGGTTCCGCCACATGTCGAGCTGGCCGGTGAAACCTTGGATCACGTAGATGGAAGGGTAGCGGCGCCCCTGCTCGTCGGCGTAGCCCGGCGGTAGATACACCCACAGCGGCCGAACCGTCGGGTCACCGAGTGGGTTGCCCCGCAAGGCCTTGCTGTCGACCTCCAGCTCGTCTATCCGTCCTGCGAGATCGCGTCTCCACGGTTCCACGTGCCGTCCTCCCTCCGGTTGCGCCGCCGTCGAGTCCTCCTCGACGGAACCTCTATATGATGCTGGATACATGGCCGAGGTATCCGAGATCGTAGGTATCGGTCTCGCCGGAGGCCAGGGTCTGCGGGCACGCCCGCTCACGCTGAAAGCTCCCGGTTACCTCCGCTCGAAGGCCGCCATGTCCTTCCTCGGGCGGCGTCTGATCCGATGGGTCATCCAGATCCTCTCGAGCGAGGGCATCAAGGACTACTACGTCATCGCCCACGGCAAAGAGAACCGCTACCAGATCAAGGTCATGATCGGCTACGGCGAGGGATTCGGCGTCGACGTGAAGTACTCCCCTGTGAAGTACGACGCGCTGTCGACCGGTAGTGCCGATTCCACGCTGCGGATGCTCGACTACTGGGACCTCTCGCAGCCGGCGCTCGTGTTCCCGACCGATTCGATCATCGACTTCGACCTCGCGCCGATGTACGAGCATCACATGCGGAGCGGTGCGGTCGCGACGATCGCCGCGATGACGCGCGAGCCCGACGAGGTTGCCGAGAAGTACGGCGTGATGCTAGCCGACGACGACCGTCGCGTGACCGAGTTCGTCGAGAAGCCGACGCTCGCCGAGCTCCGCGAGCACTTCCACGCCGAGAGCGACGAGGACTTCAAGCGGTTGCCGCTCATGACGAATGCCGGTTTCTACCTGATCGATTCGGAGATCGTCCGGGGACTGGCCTCGAACCCCCAGGTCGCAGAGCTGCGCGAGCGGCGCCTGGACTTCGGCAAGGACCTGCTGCCGTGGCTGGTGGGCAACGGCTACCCGGTGCACACGTTCCCGGTGCGCCGGATCGGGGATCTCGGGAACGTCGAGGACTACATCGAGACGATGGTCGCGGTGCTGCGGGGCGACTTCGAGGCGGTCGACCGACTGCTCGGCCCGCCCTTCGACCCCGAGAACCACGTGTGGATCGCGCCGGAGTCGCTCGCGACGCGCGACTCGACGAGCGGCACGACGCTCGCCGAGAAGCTCGCCGAGGGCCTGGTCAAGATCGGACCGGCCGTGCGGATCGGGCGTTTCTGCGAGATCCATCCGGGCGTCACGATCAGCGAATCCAACCTCGACGACGACGTCGAGGTCCACCGCGATGCCACGATCCGGTGCTCGCAGATCCGCGACGGCGCGATCATCGGCCCCGGCGCTCACCTCTCGGAGGTCGTCGTCGGCTCGATGTCCGAGATCCGCTCCGAACCCTGGAACCGGACGAGCGTCGAGGGGGGCGTGGCCCTCGGCGACGAGGTGATCGTGTACCCGGGCGTGCACCTCTCGGACAACATCTCGGTCTATCCGCGACTGAAGATCCCGAACGGCATCCACATCCCAGCCGGCGTCGAGGTCACGGGCCCGGCGGACGTCCTGCGCTACATGTAGATTCCTGCCGATGCGGATCGGCCTGGCCCTGCCCCACTACGGCTTCTCGCTGCCCGGCGGCAAGCCGATCTCGTTCGCGCGGATGGCCGAGGTCGCGCACGAAGCCGAGCGCCTCGGGTTCGACTCGGCGTGGATCTCCGACCACTTCTTCCTCTCGCTCGCACGGTACGGCGGGCCGCCGGAGCTGCAGGGCTCGCTCGAGCCGCTCACGTCGCTCGCCGCGCTCGCGGTCACGACCGAGCGCGTGCGGCTGGGCACGCTCGTGCTCTGCGCGCCGTTCCGGCATCCGGCGATCCTCGCGAAGACCGCGACGGCCATCGATCTGCTGTCGGGTGGTCGCCTCGACCTCGGGATCGGCGCGGGCTGGTACCGGGAGGAGTTCGAGGCTTTCGGCGTCCCGTTCGGCACGGTGGGGGAGCGGTTCCTCATCCTCGAGGAGACGCTCCAGGTTCTCGGCACCCTATTCGGCGAGGAGGAGCCGGCGAGCTTCGAGGGGCGCCGGTTCCGGCTCCGCGAGGCCTACAACCACCCCCGTCCGAGGCAGCGTCCCCGTCCGCCGCTGTGGGTAGGCGCGAAGGGCGGCGACCGGTCGCTCCGCCTCGCGGCCCGCCATGCCGACGGCTGGAACACGGTATGGCGATGGACGCCGGACGCGTACGCGGCGCGCGTGCGCCGGGCGCGCGAGATCTGTGAGGAGGAAGGCCGTGACCCGTCGACGCTCAGGCTGTCGGTCGGGCTGTACTCGATCGTTGGCGAGGACCCGGACGACCTCGCTGCGCGGTTCCGCGCGATGCAGCGCTGGATGCCCGGCGGAGCGCTCGACGGAGAGCTCCTCGACGCCCACGCGACCGACACGCTGACGGGTACCCCGGAGCAGGTGCTCGAACGCCTCGCGGCCTTCGCGGCGCTCGGCGTCGAGGAGATGATCGTCTCCCCGGCGCCGCTCCCGTTCTCCGTGCCGGACCCCTCGATGCTCGGGATCTGGGCCGAAGCGATCATCCCGAGGGCTCGCGCGCTGTAGCGGCTAGGGCCGGTACCCGACCTGCGGGTGCGTCAGCGGAGCACCTCCAGCACGTGCCGGGGCTCGGCGCCCTCGAACAGCACCCGGTAGACGGCGAGGTGGTAGGGAAGGTCGACCCCGGCCTCCCCGGCCAGGCGGTGAACGTCACGGGTCGAGTCGACGCCCTCGACCGTCATGCCGCGCCCCTCCATCTCCTCGAGGGTCTTGTCGGGCGGGTTGCCGGCCCCGACGAGCTCGCCGTAGAGCCGGTTCCGCCCGCCGAGGCTCGTGACGAGCTGGTCGCCGACGCCGGCGAGGCCGAGCGCCGTCTCGGCTCGCCCGCCGAGCGCGCTCACGAGCTCCGACAACTCGTGAGCGGCCTTCGCGAACAGCGCGGCCTTCGCGTTCTTGAAGTCCTCTTGCATCGGCTTGCCGAGGCCATCGAGGAGCCCGAGGCCGATCGCCGCGACGTTCTTCATCATCGAGCAGAGCTCTACACCGACGACGTCATCGGTGTAGAGGATCTGGTACGCGTCGGACTCGAACGGCGCGCCGGCCTCCTTGGCGTTCGCGCCGCCGTCACCGGACGCCCAGACCGCGGCCGTCGGCAGCGCCTCGGCGAGCTCGGCCGCGAGGCACGGGCCCCCGACCGCAACGACCTCGATCCCGAGTTCCTCGCCGTAGACGGCGGAGATCCGAAGGCCTGTCTCCGGCTCCAGGCCCTTCGCGACCGAGACCACGAGGCACGCGGCGGGGATCGCGCCGGCGACCATCCGCGCGAGCGATCGCGCGCCGTGTGAGTTGGCCGCCATGACCGCGATCCGGCAACCGCCCGCGGCCTCGCTGAGCGCATCGGGCCCGAAGACGGCGACACCGGCCGGGAGGTGCTCGGGCAGGAGCGGGTGCCGCCCCTCCGAACGGAGGTGCTCGAGCACGCGCTCGTCGTGGGGGTTGGCCCAGAGCGCGGTGTCGAGGCCCCGGCGGGCCGCGTGCATCGCGAACGCGGTCCCCATAGCCCCGGCGCCGAAGACGGTGACGTGCGCCACGGCACAACGATAATGGGCGCATGTCCCGACGGCATCTCGCCCTGCTCGCACTGGGCGTCGTCGCGGTCTCGTTCGCCTCGATCCTGATCCGCTGGGCGGAGGCCCCGGCCCTGTCGGTCGCCTTCTACCGCAACGCTATGGCGGCCGCCGTTCTGCTGCCGCTCGCGCTCGTCCGGCACCCGGACGAGATCCGCGGGCTCACACGCAGACAGTGGGGAGTGGCGCTGCTCGCCGGGGCGCTGCTCGCGATCCACTTCGCGTTGTGGGTCCCATCCCTCTCGTACACGACGGTGGCGGCGAGCACGGTGCTCGTGACCACCCAGCCGGTGTGGGTCGCGCTGATCGAGCGGGTGATGGGGGAGCGGGCGTCGCGCGTCGCGGTCATCGGCATCGCGCTCTCGCTCGTGGGCGCCGTGGTCATCTCAGGCGGCGACTTCGCGCTGTCGCGGCGGGCGGCGTTCGGCGACCTGCTCGCGCTGCTCGGCGCGGTCGCGGCGGCCGGGTACTTCGTGACCGGGCGGAACCTGCGGCAGCGGCTGTCGCTGCTGACCTACACGGGGATCGCGTACACGGCGTGCGCGGTGGTGCTGGCCATCGTGATGCTCGCGTCGGGCAGGCCGTTCACCGGGTTCGAGCCGAGGGTCTGGGGCCTGTTCGCGCTGATGGCGCTCGTCCCGCAGATCCTCGGGCACACGGTGTTCAACTACCTGCTGGGGCACGTCAAGACCGGCGTGATCGCCATCGCGGTGACGGGCGAGCCCATCGGCTCGACGCTCCTCGCGCTGCTGTTCTTCCAGGAGGTACCGCGTTGGACGGCGTTCCCGGGGGGCGCGCTGATCCTGGCCGGGATCTACGTCACGGTCTCCGCGCAGTCCCGCCGCGAGCCCGTCGCCCCTGTCGACTGAGCCTCGCGCGACGCTCGTCGGGCGCGTGTGACGTTCGCGGGTCGCGTCTGCCACCATGACCCGGCCATGCCAGGCATCGACCTTCACACGCACTCGAACCGCTCCGACGGCACCTTCGAGCCGGCGGAGATCGTCCGGCTGGCCGTCGAGCGGGGTCTGGAGGTCGTCGCCCTGACCGACCACGACACGACCGACGGGCTCGAGGAGGCGCTCGCGGCCGGCCGGGAGCTGGGGATCGAGGTCGTGCCCGGTGTCGAGTTCTCCGCGGAGTACGAGAACACGAGCGTCCACGTCCTCTGCTACTGGATGGACGTCGAGAACGAGGAGTTGCAGGCCGAACTCACGCGGCTGCGCGACGACCGGTTCCGGCGGGGAGAGCGGATGATAGAGAAGCTCCGGGCGCTCGGGTTCGACATCTCGTTCGACCGCGTCCGCGAGATCGCCGCCGGCGGTAACATCATCCGCCCGCACGTCGCCCAGGCCATGGTCGAGGCCGGGATCGTCGAGACCGAGGCCGAGGCGTTCGACGAGTACATCTCCGACGGGGGGCCGGCGCACGTGCCGAAGCATGCCCTCCACCCGCTCGACGCCGTGAGGCTGATCCGCAAGGCCGGCGGCATCTGCGTGCTCGCGCACCCCGGCATGTGGGGCGCTCAGACGTCGGTCCCCGGCGAGCTGATCGAGGCGATGTCCGAGGCGGACATGCAGGGTCTGGAGGTCGACCACACTGACCATGACCCGGCGACGCGCGCCTACTACCGCGAGGTCGCCACGCGGCTCGGGCTGGTCGCCACCGGCGGCTCGGACTGCCACGGAACCAGGTACGAGCCGATCCGCCTGGGCACCTCGACCTGCGACCCGGAGGGGTTCGCCGCGCTCCGCGCGCTCGCCGGCCGCTGACCCCGGCCACGGTCTCGGCTGCTGACCGGCGGCCACGGCCTCCCTCCTCTCCCGTAGCATCACGTTCATGGACCGCGACGGCGCTCCGGTGCTCGAGGTAGACGGTCTCACGAAGCGCTACGGGGACTTCGTGGCGGTGGACGACGTGTCGTTCTCGATCTACCAAGGGGAGACCGTCGGCGTGCTGGGGCCGAACGGCGCCGGGAAGACCACGACGATCCACATGATCCTCGGCCTCGTGACGCCGACCGCGGGAACGGTCCAGATCCTCGGCCGTGACCCGCACCATGACCGGGGAGCGCTCGAGGTCGTCGGGTTCACCGCCACGTACGTGTCGCTCCCGCAGACGCTGACCCTGCGCGAGAACCTGCGCGTCTTCGCTCGGATGTACGGGATCAGGAACGGTGACACTCGGATCGCCGACATCCTCGAACGCCTGCAGATCACGCACCTTGCGGACAAGCCGACGCGGAGCCTTTCGAGCGGACAGGCCACGATGGCGTTCGTCGCTAAGTCGCTCCTCGCCTCGCCGCGTCTGCTGCTGCTCGACGAGCCGACGGCCTCTCTCGACCCGGACGCGGCCGACCGCGCCCGCCGGCAGATCACGGAGATCGCGCGCGAGGAGGGCATCACTCAGCTCGTCACCTCGCACAACATGCGGGAGGTCGAGGAGCTCTGCGACCGCGTCCTCTTCATGCGTGGTGGGCGCATCGTGGCCGAAGGCACTTCTCGCGAGCTCTCCGAGCGGTACGGAGTGCTCGACCTCGAGGAGGTCTTCCTGAAGGTCGCCCGTTCCGAAGAGGAGCTCCGGTAGATGTCCGAGGTCACGCACCTGCCCGATCTCCAGCCGTCCACGTGGGGCCGCATCTCTGCGGTGATGCTCCGGCAGATGTACCTGTACAAGCGGACGCTCCACCGGTGGCTCGAGGCGATCTACTGGCCGACGCTCGACATCGTGATGTGGGGCCTGTTCGCGACCTACCTGAGCAAGAACCCGACGACCGGTCGGCTCGGATTCGCGCTGCTGGGCGCGCTGATCTGCTGGGACATCCTGTTCCGGGCGCAGCAGTCGGTGGCGGTCGGGTTCCTCGAGGACATGTGGAGTCGCAACGTGCTCAACGTTTGGTCGACGCCGATCCGCGCGTGGGAGTACGTGAGCGGCACGATCCTCGTCGGCGTGTTCCGCGTGGCGAGCGGTACCGGGATCGCCATCGCGATCGCCGGCTTCGCCTACGGCTTCAACTTCTTCGCGCAGATCGGGCTGCCGGTGATCCCGTTCATCCTGGCGCTCTGTCTGATGGGCTGGGCGATCGGCATCATCACCACCGCGCTGATCCTGCGGCTCGGACAGGGGGCGGAGGAACTCGCGTGGGCGCTCGCGTTCCTATTCCAGCCGTTCAGCGCGGTCTTCTACCCGGTCTCGAACCTCCCGGGGCCCATGCGGGCGATCGCCTTCTGGATCCCGGCGTCGCATGTGTTCGAAGGGCTACGCGCGATCATCATCCAGGGGGCGGGGTTCCCGACGACCGAGCTCGTGTGGGCCTTCGCGATCGATGCGCTGTACATGGCGTTCGCCGTGTGGTTGTTCAGATGGGCGCTCCGGCAGGTCCGCGAGCGCGGGCTGCTGGCGAGGTTCGGCGAGTAGCGTCCGGGGAACCAGACGGGAGGTCCGAGCTACCGCTAGTGGTCGGAGCGGCCGGTGAACCGGAAGCCGTCGATCTTGAGGGCCGGCACCCGCGAGGAAGAGAAGAAGAACTCGCTCGCGAGCTCGGTGTCGCGGCCGATCATCGTCACGTTGGACAGGGCTTCGATGATCGACTGTGTGAAGCGCAGGTTCCTCACGGGGTAGGAGATCTCGCCGTTCTCGATCAGGAACGTGCCGTCGCGCGTCATGCCCGTGATCGTCGACTCCACTTGGTGCACGACGTTCGAGTAGTGGAAGCGCGTGACGAGCAGGCCACGCTCGGTCGACGCGATCATCTCCTCAAGGGTCGCGTCACCAGGCGCGAGGAACAGGTTCAGGGGGAACGGGCCCTCGGGGTTCGGCGGCGGGAGGGCATGTCCGGTCGTCTGCCTTCCGGTCTGCTTCGCCGTTCGAAGGTCGTAGACACCGCCTAGGAACACGCCGTCCTTGATCAGGTCGACGCGCCGGCGGGGCACGCCCTCGAAGTCGAACGGCACCCCGAGCGTGAGCGGGGACAGCGCATCGTCGTAGATCGCGATGGAGGACGCGACCACCTGCTGCCCCTCCTTGCCGGAGAAGCACGAGCGGCCCTCGGCGAGCGACCGACCTCCGAAGCCGATCCACGCGAGGAACCCGATCGGCGTGGAGACCGCCGAGGGCTCGAGCACGACCGTGTACCGGCCGGGCTCGATCTCGCGCGGGTTCTGAGCAAGGGCAGCCTTCTCCGCCGCGCGGCGTCCGATCGCCTCGGGGTCGATCTCGGCCACCCTCACGGTGAATGCCTCGGCGAAGCCGTTGCCGCCCTCCCCACCGGTCACGACGGTCGTGAGGGAGGCCCGGGTCGACGGCGACCAGCAGAACTGTCCATCGGTGTTCACGACCGCAACCTCCGAGGCGACCGTCTCGAAGGCGCCGGCCGCCTCGAACCCGTCGGGGCACTGCGCGGCCAGCGTCGCGACACCCTCAGCACGCTCTTCGGGGGTCGCCGACGCCGTTGCCTCGTCGAACCCGTCGCGCGTCGGCACGGCCTGCGGTGGTGCGAGCCCCGGGAACATCGGGTCCGGGGCCACGACCTCGGCCATCTCTCGCGCGCTCTCCGCCGCCTTGCGGGCGCCGTCCGGCGACCATCCGTTCGCCGCCGCGACGCCGATCCGTCCGCCCTTCACGACCCGGACGCGCACCTCCGTATCCTCGCGCCACGTGCTCTGGTGGATCGCCGAGGACGCGAACCGAGTGAGCCCGCCCCACTCGTGCATGAACAGGACCTCGACGCCGTCGACACCGGAGACCTCGAGCGCTGCCTGCGAGACGCGACGGATCTCGTCGGGGCCGATGGCGCCGGGCATCAGCGGATCCCCACCTGAACGTTCCGGAACCGGGCCGGCGACGCGCCGTGGCCGACGCGCGCGGTCTGCTCCGGCTGGCCTTTGCCGCAGTTCGGGGTGCCCCAGAGCGTCCACTCCTCCCGCCCGCCGACGGCGTCGCATGAGCCCCAGAACTCGGTCGTGATGCCCGTGTAGTTCGGATTCCGGTATATCTCGGTCAGCTTGCCGTTCTTGATGCGCCAGGCGATCTCGCAGCCGAACTGGAAGTTCACGCGCTTGTCGTCGATCGACCAGGACGTGTTCGTGGCCATGAAGATGCCGTCCTTGGTGTCGCCGATGATGTCGGCGAGCGAGCCGTCGCGCGGCTCGATCGAGATGTTCGTCATGCGGATCAGCGGGAGGTTCTGCCAGCCGTCAGCGCGCATCGCGCCCGACGACGGCAGCCCGAGCACGCTCGCCGTCTCGCGCGATGAGATGAAGTCCTGGAAGATCCCATCGACGATGATCGGGATCCGCTGCGCCGGAACGCCCTCGTCGTCCCACCCGAACGACCCGAGCCCGCCGGGGAGCGTCGCGTCGGCCGTGATCGAGACGAGCGGGCTCGCGTAGCGGAGCCTGCCGCGATCCTCCGGCCGCACGAACGACGAGCCGGCGTACGCCTCCTCCATGCCGAGAACACGGTCGAGCTCGACGGCGTGACCGATCGACTCGTGGATCTGCAGCTCGACCTGACCGGAGTC
>Ga0315288_10004235_pt1 | contig 18241 bp, 7 predicted proteins | sample YL17G11_20_MG_FD_203454 | JGI IMG/M metagenome (GOLD analysis project Ga0315288, IMG submission 203454) | Sediment microbial communities from Yellowstone Lake, YNP, Wyoming, USA - YL17G11_20 | ecosystem: Environmental > Aquatic > Freshwater > Lake > Sediment | place: USA: Wyoming | collected... | reverse complement strand
TCGGCCCGGCGCGGCTCATCACCTACCCCGCTGTCAGAGAGCCATGTGGTTACGCTTATCAGCAAATGACCGGCGAGTTGCTGGGCAGGCGGATGAACGGCAGGGTTCTATCAGGTGACACCGCCAAGGACAACCATACGCTGGTTTATGAGCTCGAAGACCCGGCGACGCGCAAGAAAACCTGGATTGGCTGGCGGAACTACACCGACGGTATTGGTTCGGTCGCGATGAAGCTCCCGGCTCGAACCAACATGCTTCGCGCAGTGCAGCTTCAGAGGCGACAGGACAGCGTGGCTTACGAGGTGCCTGCTTCGACTGACGGCTGGCTGACCGTTGCACTGGCGGAAAGTACAGTCTACGTGCGCGAGACGGGGGATACTCTGAGGCCGGACTTGGTGGTGGACAGCGTCTGGGCTTCGTTTGTGCCCGGGTCGTCGGCATGGCCGCAGAAGAGACGGTTAGGGGCGAGGGTGCGCAACGATGGCACTGCTCCGAGTTCGGCCATCACTCAGGACGCGCAGACGCCGGCGCCGGTCAAGTTCTATGCGAACGGCGTCCAGGTCGCGCAGGTTGCCCATCTGCCGGTCATTTACCACGGACAACCGCTCAAGGTCTACAGCGACGGGCCGTGGCAGATTGACAGTTTAGGCAACTACCTGGTCAAAGCGGTGGTCAACGAGAATCGGAGCTTCGTCGAGCTCAACTGGGACAATAATGCGAAGTACCGACTGTATCAGATTCTGCCGATCATGGGCAGTCAGGGCGGCGTGAATGGGCCTCGGACAATGGCCCGGGCCTCAGGTTCGAGTCCGATTCAGGCCGTAGCCGAGTTCACCGAATCCGGCAACCCGCTGATATTCTACTGCCCGAGTCTCGATTCCGCAACCAGCGGTTGGGATTCATTGACGACGGGAAAGTATCCTGCTATCGGGTTGGCGGGCGGGTCGCCCTGGGTGACCTTTACCAGAGGCGACACGGTCATAGGCATGGTGTATAACGGGTCTGCGTGGCGGACCAAGGTCATCTTCACGCCGGCCCTGGGTCAGCACGTCGGTCCGGCAGCCCTGACCGTGTTTCAGAGTCGAGGCCAGTGGAAGGGGATATCGGCGGCGCTGGGCCAGGTCGTGTTTCCGGTGTATCAGAATGGAAGTCCGAGCAGCTTTGCGTTACATGGGCGTTTCGACAGCCTGAACGTGACCTTTGACACGTTGGACAAGGCCTCGGTCGCGAATGACCGGGATAGTGCGGTTTCGCTCTGTTCCGGGATTACCGATACCCTGCACGTAGCCTACCAAAGGAACACGACCAGTTTCTACAGGACCGCCCGATATGATACGGTCTCGGCCCCGCCTTCATTCTGGAGCGGCGCGAAGCAGTTCGGCGGGGGTACGGTCGTCGCCGCTCACCCGTATCTGGAGCAGTTCAAAGACCGGGTCTGGCTGGTCTTTCGCCGGACAGTCAATGGCAACACCGCCATCATGCGGGTCTCGCATGACGTTGCCACCACCTACAGCAACTGGACCGGCGGGTCTCCGGTTTCTAACGATAATCAGGTCCCCAAGGACTTTCCGGTGCTCTCGACCAATGAAGCTGCGGCCTGGGCTGAGATGGCTGCCGGTAACTGGCATATTCGCGCCCGGGTCCGGGACTCGATTGCCGACCTGTCTGACTCTATCGCCAACCACCCGCACATCCTTGCCGACACCTCGATAACCGATGGTCCATCCCGGGACCGGCTCAGACTGCGGGGCCTTTGGGCCGTCAAGGCAAGCGCCGATACCTGGTTTGAGACCTATTCCGACCGCAACTTCGACCGCTCGGCCGCCGCAGCCAATGCCACTGAAAGCAATAATGGCCGGAAGCTGGTCTTGCAGACCGATTCCAGCGGCACCACCTCGCACATGGTCTATCATACCCAGGCTGGAGCGGTGTACTACGCCGAAGCTCCAGCCGGCACAGACCAGTGGACCAGAACCAACCTGGATGGCGGAGACCTGCCCTGCCTTGACTTGGACTATACAAACAAGCGACTCTGGGTAGCCTATCGCAATGACAGCAGTCCGGGCATCAAATGCCAGACCAGAAGCACCGACTCCACGGCATGGCAGGAGTTGACGGTCTATGATTGCGGCAACGAAGCCGACAGCACTGACCCCGGCGCACCGGCAATCATCGGGGCGAGGTCAGACCCCAAAGGACAGGGCAAGACCGCCGCCTATTGCGTGTTTGCGCTTCAGAACAATCTGCTTGACTCCTCGTTCGTGATACTGGTAAAGCTGACTCAGAACGGAGTCCAGGACACCGACACCCTGGACCGGGCAGCTCTGGGTGTGGATTCCCTGCCGGCAGCTTGTGCCAGAACCGGCGATTTCCTAAGCGTTGTTTGGCAGAAGGGGTCTGAAATCTACTACCGGGTATCAACCGACAGTGTCCGGCCTGACACCAACCCGCCCATCACCTGGAGCAGCGTCTACAATCTGTCCAACACTCAGGGCTGGTCCCGGCACGCGACGCTCGCAACGAGCCCTGAAACCACCCTCGTGATCTGGTCAGAAGGCGATACCGGGAGGATAACAGCCAAAGGACAGGCTACAGGCAGTTCCTACAACACCTGGGGCGATGCCGTAACACTCAGCAGTGACAGCAACCCTTGCGACTATCCGAGCATAGCAACCGGCGATGGTGCTAACGACTCAGTGGTCGTCGCCTGGCAGGTCCAGACCGGAACCAATACCCGCATCATCAACGCCCGGGTCAACTTCGGCACTACCATTACGATTGTCAGCCGTAATGACCCGGTTGCATTCCCGCACATCGCCTTTGAGACTGCGATACAGGACAGTGACACGGTCTGCTACATCCACTGCGTCTACTCTGAAGAACCGAGCAGCAACTACTATGAAGCCTGCTGCGACCGCTATGACCTCTCGGGTGGTGGCGGGGGAGGAGGCCAGAGCGCGGGGGTATTCGACCCCGCGATTCGCCCCATGCTGTTCGCGCCCGCGCCCAATCCGTTCAATGGCATGACCTGCATCCGGTATCAGACCAATGTCAAAGGACTGACCCGGGTCTGTATCATGGACATCACGGGTAGAAGGGTCAGGAATCTGCTGACGATGCCACAGAGCCCGGGCATCTACAACCTGACCTGGAATGCCAAGGACGACCGCGAACGGCAACTACCCAGAGGCGTCTATTTCGTAAGGCTAGAGACCACGAACTACAGTGAAGCAAGGAAGCTGATTCTGACGGAGTAGGCGCACGCGGAACAAGCACAAGCTGATGATTAGGGGCGCGGGAAACCGCGCCCCTTGCGTCACTGATTGCGATTCTGACGCGCCGGAAACGCCACGAAAGTCCAGGGCTCACCCGAGAGCTCACCCAAGCACTGGGTGAAGCACTGGGGGAAGCACTCACCCAAGCACTGGGTGAAGCACTGGGTGAAGCACTGGGTGAAGCGCTGGGTGAAGCACTGGGTGATGCACTGGGTGATGCACTGGGTGAAGCACTCACCCAAGCACTGGGGGAAGCGCTGGGTGAAGCACTGGGTGATGCACTCACCCAAGCACTGGGTGAAGCACTGAGTGAAGCACTGGGGGAAGCACTGGGGGAAGCACTGGGGGAAGCACTGGGTGGAGCACCCCCCTAAGAACCGGCTCGATTGCTAAGTCGCTGAATCGATTGACGCTAGGCCGAAGAAGCTTGATTTTGGGCTTGCGGCTGCATGTGCCGCAAATGTTAAGTATACTTAACATTCAGATGGACGAACTCCCGGCATCCGGGCGCTCTCAAGCAGTCCCAAGTCCCGAGCCTCTGTCCGAAGTGGGAAGCGCCTGAATCCGAAACTTGAAGTCCGAAAACCCTCTGAACGCTTCGAGGTTTCACCTCACGGAGGCCATGAGGAGAAACCTCAAAGCCCCATCTCGCCGGGTCTATGACCATCGGCGTGGGTCGGTGGCTGAATTCGAATCCGGAATCTGCGGAATCTGTGCAATCTGCGGATGGATTCCGAGGCGCTGCCAATCGGAAATCCTCGGGACAGCCCCTGGCGAAAGCTCCTGGGACAGCCCCTGGTTTCGCGGAACGAAACCGGGGCAGTCCCGAGTTTTCGCCGGTGGCAGTCTGCTCCGGGGACGCTTGCAAAAGCGCGCGGTCTACGGTAGGCTATGCCATGGACATGACGCGGCCATTCAAGGTTCACGCGCCGTTCGCGGCATCTGGCGACCAGCCGCAGGCGATTGCCGAGTTGGTGAAGGGAATCCAGGAGGGCGCGAAGTTTCAGACCCTGCTGGGCGTGACCGGCTCGGGTAAGACGTTCAGCATCGCCAAGGTGGTCGAGGCGATTCAGAAGCCTACGCTGGTGATGTCTCACAACAAGACGCTGGCGGCCCAGCTCTATGGCGAGTTCAAGCAGTTCTTTCCGGAGAACGCGGTCGAGTATTTCGTTTCCTACTACGACTATTACCAGCCCGAGGCATACGTACCGACGATTGACCTGTACATCGAGAAGGATGCGTCAATCAACGAGGAAATCGAGCGGCTGCGACTGGGTGCGACGTCGTCGCTCATTGAACGCCGCGACGTGCTGATTGTCGCATCGGTTTCCTGCATCTACAATATCGGCGAGCCGTGGGAGTTCAAGGACGCGTTGATTCCGGTGGACGTGAGCAAGCCGACCAGCCGAGATGAGTTACTCGAGAAGCTGGTCGCGCTGCAATACACGCGGAACGACTTTGAGCTGAAGCGCTCGTGCTTCCGGGTCCGGGGCGACGTGGTGGAAGTTCACCCATCGCACCGCGACTACGGCATCCGGGTGGAATTCACGGAGGTCGGGGGGCAGGAGTCGGGGGCCGGGGAAAGGGTCGAGCGGCTCTCCATCTTCGACATCCTGACCGGGAACGTGACCGAGGCAAAAGAGCGGATTGTCATCTACCCGGCGAAGCACTTCATCACCGACGACAAGCGGATGAAGACCGCTTTTGAGCTGATTGAGGCCGAGATGGCTGAGCGGCTGAAGGAGCTGGAAGGACAGGGGAAGCTGCTCGAGGCCCAGCGGCTGAAGACCCGGACCCGGTTCGACCTAGAGATGATGCAGGAGTTCGGGCATTGCCCGGGGATTGAGAATTACTCGCGCCACCTGTCAGGCAAGGGCCCGGGCGAGCGGCCGTATACCCTGATTGACTACTTCCCGAAGGACTTCCTGGTTGTGATTGATGAGTCGCATGTGACAGTGCCGCAGGTGAACGGGATGTATGAGGGCGACCGGTCAAGGAAGCAGGTGCTGGTGGACTACGGGTTTCGCCTGCCGTCGTGCCTCGACAACCGTCCGCTTCGGTTCCCGGAGTTCGAGTCGTTGCTGGGCCAGGTGGTGTTCACGTCCGCGACGCCAGCCGAGTATGAGTTGCAGAAGTGCAAGGGCCGGATTGTCGAGCAGGTGGTGCGGCCGACCGGACTGATTGACCCGAAGGTGACTATCCGGCCGACTCAGGGGCAGATTGACCATCTGGTCGGGGAAATCCGCTTGCGCGCGGAGCGGAAGGAGCGGGTCCTGGTTACGACGCTGACCAAGCGGATGGCCGAGGATCTGGCCGAATACCTGGCTGAGGCGGGCATCCGGGTGAAGTACCTGCACTCGGAGATTGACGCGATTTCCCGGGTGGATATTCTGCGCGGGCTGCGCCTGGGCGAGTTCGACGTGCTGGTCGGGATTAACCTGCTCCGGGAGGGGTTGGATTTGCCCGAGGTGTCGCTGGTCGCGATACTGGATGCGGACAAGGAGGGTTTTTTGCGCAGCGAGCGGTCTTTGATTCAGACTTCAGGCCGGGCCGCGCGACATGTCCGGGGCGAGGTCATCATGTACGCCGACAACATTACCCAGTCCATCCGGCGGGCGCTGTCTGAGATGGAGCGCCGGCGGAGGAAGCAGATTCAGTACAACGAGGAGCACCATATCATCCCGGCTTCGATTCAGAAGTCAATCGAACAGGTGATGATAGCGACTTCGGTTGCGGATGCCCGGCGTGAGGAGCCGGCGGTCGAGGAACTGAGCGGGCTGGACCGGCTGGAATTGCTGGCGCAACTACAGGTGGACATGAAGCAGGCCGCGCAGCAACTGGAATTTGAGAAGGCGGCCCAGATTCGGGACCGGATTAAGAAGCTCAAGGACCTGCTGGACCGCGAACCGTAAGCGCCGGTCGCGCGACACTCGCCGCCTGACTCGGCCGGCCTTCAACCGGCCGCCTTCAGACCACAGCTTCAAAAGGGAAGAGGAGCCGCAGACAACCTGTTGAGACTTCCGAGTCCGAACTCTCAATCAGGCTGTTACAGCCCCTCGAGTTGCAGAAGGAGACAGTAAATTCTCGGGCGGGCCGAATTTCGCAACCGGGACGCCGGTGCGGCACTCAGCGAATTCTCCACCCGCTTGACCTGCTGTTCGACTCCTGCAGATTCCGCGTCGGACAGCCAGCGTTGCGCTAGCAGACCAACGACGGTCCCGGCTTGGGCCGCGGTGGGATGACGATACCGTCGCCATCAGCCAGCCACGACGGTCCCGGCTTGGGCCGGGGCGGTATGACAATGCCATCACCATCAGCCATCAGCGACGGACCCGGCTTGGGTCGAGGCGGAATTACGATTCCGTCGTCACCGCCTACCTGCAATGACGGTCCCGGCTTGGGCCGGGGCGGGATGACAATGCCATCGCCATCTACCATCAGCGATGGGCCCGGCTTGGGCCGCGGCGGGATGACAATCCCGTCATCGGCCAGAAGCACGGACACCAACACCAATGGTATCACGAGGCACAGTAGCTTCCTCATTGATCCTCCCTTCCATTACATTCGCGTCTCTACAGATGAATCCACGCCATCTTACTGCAGCACTAGTACCGCCCAGCATTGCGCCAGCGCAAATCTCTAAGTTGCTTAATTGCAAGTATTACAGATCGTTGCTTGCTTCGTGAAAGAGGCAAATCGAGCTGCGGGATGGCGCGTCGCACTGATTTCTCGCGTGCGTTGCGGTAATTGCGGTAATTTCAGCGTGTTGCGGTGCGCGACAAAAGCAGCATGACGCACGGTCGGTGTGACACTCATTGCAGATGCGGCATTGATGACCAGGTGGCGGCAGCGTTTCAGTTCACGTTCGCGGGTGTCGCTCTAGCAGAGCGCGACGTGATGCAGCCGGGTTTCGGAGGGTGCCAGACAGGAGTCGGGCGAATGCTCTACTCGGGGTTGTCCTTGTTGATGCTATGGCGCTTCATCAGGCGTTGAATCTGGCGGCGGTGCGTGTTGAGGAGTTTGGCGGCTTCACTGACGTTGCCGCCGGTCTGGATGAGCGCGTGGACTACTTCTTCGCGCCGCAGCGAACGCGGGTGGCGACCGGGTTGCGATTCCTCGTTCGGAGCGCCGGGCAGGTTCCCGCTCTCGGCCGACGGCCCGGGGGCTAAGCCGGGCAGGGGCGCGGCGGCCGCCGAGCCTTCGGTGAGCTTCAGCCCCAGGTCGGCGGCGGAAATCTTCCGCTTCTGGCACATGATGCTGGCGCGCTCGACGACGTTCTGGAGTTCGCGCACGTTGCCGGGCCAGAGATATTGCTTCATGAACTGAATCGCGTCTTCCTCAAATCCAATGATGGGTTTGTTCAGCTCCTTGGAATATCGCCGCAGGAAGTACCCGGCCAGGTGCGGAATATCCTGCTGGCATCGAGAGAGCGGAGGAACGACGATGGAGAAGACATTCATGCGGTAGAACAGGTCTTCCCGGAACCGGCCCAGCCGGACCTCCTCGGCGAGGTCCTTGTTGGTGGCACAGATCATCCGGACGTCCACGTTCCGGTTCTCGACGTCACCGACCCGGCGGATGATCTTCTCCTCAATCGCCTGCAGAAGCTTGGCCTGGATGGTCATCGTGGTGTTGGTGATTTCGTCGAGGAAGACTGTGCCGCCCTCGGCGGTTTCGAGCAGGCCCTCCTTGTCGCGCACCGCGCCGGTGAACGCGCCCTTGATGTGGCCGAAGAGCTCGGATTCGAACAGGGTTTCGGGCAGGGTACCGGCGTTGATGGAGACGAAGCGCTGCGCCTTGCGGCGGCTGGTGTTGTGAATCAGCCGGGCGAGGACGCTTTTGCCCGAGCCGGTGTCACCGAGGATGAGCACGGTGCAGTCGGTGCCGGCGATGCGCTCAATCATCTGGTAGACATCGCGCATGGCCGGAGATTTGCCGAGCAGGTAGCCGGTGGCGGCGTCGGTGAGAATCTCCTCGCGGAAGGTGCTGATGTCTTCCTGGATCTTCATGAACGCCAGCGACTTGTCGATGGTCGCGGCGAGCAAATTCGCGACCGAGATGAGCAGGCTCTTGTCTTCCTCCCAGAAGAGATGGGCGTTCACCCGGCTGTCGAGGTAGATCATGCCCACTACCCGGCCGCCGGCAACGAGCGGGACACAGATCATGCTCCGAATCTTGTTCAGGACCACGCTGTCCGAGGTGTTGAACCGGGCGTCGCTGAGGGCATCGGCGGTCATCACCGGCTCGGCCTTGCGCTTCACCTGCTTGAGCAGCGACCGGCTGATGGCCTGGGCGTCCTGCAGCGTGGAGTGGTCAATGCTCCGCGCCGCGGCGGTGACGAGGCGGTCATTCTGGATCAGGAAGAGCAGGCCGCGTTCGGCGCCGGTGACGTCAATCACCAGGTCGAGCACGCGGTCCATGAAATCCTCCTTGTCGAGGCCGAGGTTGATGATCTCGGTGAGCTCATAGAAGAAGCGCAGATACTCGCTCTGGTGCCGGGACTGCACGTCCGACGAACTGACGAGCTGGGTCAGGCGCGCGGCAAGCTCCTCGGCGCGGTGGAGTTCGTATTTGGCGCCCAGCCGCTGAAATATCTCCCGGGCCTCGCGCAGGTGCTGCTGGGCATCGGACAGGTCCTGTTCGCTGAGGCTGCGCAGGGCGACCGAAGGCTTGAACCGGAAGATCGCCTCCGGCTGTTTGATGGTCGTGAGCACGGTCGCGAGGGCAAACAGGCTGCGCCCGAGTTCGTAAGGGATACGCAGGTCCCGGGCATGGGCGATGCTGCGCTGCAGCGCGGCCACCGCTTCGGGCTGGCGCCCAAGCTGGCTCAGGGCGCTGCCCTGAATGCGTTCGGCAATCAGCAGGGTCTTGCTGGCGCGGGCGTCGCCCTCGCCGGGGGCGGACGGGCGGCCGGGGGACAGCGGCGGTCGGGCGTCCCGGAGTACCGGGCGCAGGGAAGCCAGGGCCTTCTCCGACTCGCCGGCGTGCAGGTGCACTTTGGCCGCGACCAGCCGCAATTCCGGACGCTGGCGCCGGTCCTGCAGGGTATGGTTCAACTGGAAGGCCTTGACGAGATGCTGGCGGGCAAGCCCGAGCCGATCCCGGCGCACTTCCAGGCGCGCCTGTTCCATTTCCAGGGCCTGGGCGAAGGCTTTCTGCGACACATGGGTGACCACGGTCTGGGCGTCGCGCAGCAGGCGTTCGGCCTCATCCAGCTCGCCGCGCTTGTTGGCCAGCGCGGCAAGGTTGCCGAGCACGGCGACCAGCGACAGTTCGGCGCTCTTCTCGACCGCAATCCGCTGGCTCCGGGTGTAGTGCTCCTGCGCTTCGTCCCAGTACCCGAGCTCCTCCCGAATTGTTCCCAGATTGTTCAGGATGCCAATCATGTCCGCCTGGTCGTCGATGCGCTCGGCGATGTCATAGGCTTCGCGCAGGCTGCGGGTGGCGCCTTCCCAGTCGCTCGAGTCCTGCTGAATCAGCGCGATGCCGACCAGGGTCGAGAGCAGGTAGAACACGTCATTACTCTTGCGCTGGAGCGGCAGGAGTTTCTCATAGAGCTCACGCGCCTGCTCGGCTTCGCCCAATGACCAGAACAGGGTTGCCGCGAACTGGGTGAGGTGGCTGAGCGCGCCGACGCCGGACGGCTCGCCGATGTGGTCCTCGTACTCCAGAATCACCTGCCGGACCAGTTCCAGGGCGTGTTCGGTGTCGTTACGGTACCAGGCGAGGACGGCCTGATAGTAGCGGGTGCGTACGGTCAGCAGGCGCGGGTCGGTGACCGGGACCGCGGGATGCAGTTTGCCGGCCAGTTCCAGGGCCTGGCTGTAGAGTTTCTCCGCCCGGGGGAAAGCGCCCTGGGACGCGTGCGACCAGCCCATGTCGTTCAGCAGGTCCATGAACAGGGCGTCATTCCGGCCCTTGAGCAGGGCCGCGGCCTGTTCGAAATACTGGAGCGCCTCGGCGTGCTTTTCCTGCTTCTGGTGGACCATGCCGATGGCGCGGAGATAGCCGGGCATCAGGTTCGAGTCCCGGGCCAGTTCCTTGTCCGCGACAATCAGGCTGATGCCCTGCATGTAGGCGTCGATTGCCTCGCGATACCGGCCCAGCGTGTCGCGCAGCGTGCCCAGGCGCTCGATCAGGTTCAGGCGTTCCCGGGTGGTCAGGCTGGCCGGCGCATTGGCATGGGCGGTTTCGAAATAGGTCAACGCCTGCTCGATGATGTGATACTCGAGGGCGCGCTCGCCGGCCTTCAGGCTGTAGCCGTACGCGCGTTCCCGAATGCCGGACTGGGTATAGTGATGGGCGAGGTCGAAGATGAGGCGTTCCTGGTCGTCGGGGTAGAGCAGTTCCAGCGCGAGCCCCACCCGGCGGTGACTTTCCCGGCGCTCGGCGACGCCGACGGTCTCAATCACCACGCTCTCGAGCATTTTCGAGGAGAGAATCAGGCTGCTCGAAGCATCGCCGACATAGGGCCGCATCAGGCCCATCGCTTTCAGCCGGCTGACCGCGCTGAACAACTGGCGCTCGTCGTAGCCGAGCACGACCCGCAGGAACTCGACGGTGAGCGGCGTGCCGGAAATGGCGCCGATGCGCAGGATTTCCATTTCGTCCGGGGCCAGCCGTTTGAGCCGGCGCTTGATGACCTCGGCCACGGTCTCCGGGACCTTGAACTGGCGCAACGCTTCGACCTGCGCCGACCAGCGGCTTGCGCTGAGCCGCAGGATGCCCTTGTCAATCAGGGAATAGACGGCCTCGGTCACGAACAGCGGATTGCCGCCAGTGGCGTCATGCAGCCACGTGCTGAGTTCGTCGAGCTGGGGAATCGGGCCCAGCACCGAACCGGTCAGTTCCCGGGTTTCGTCCGGGCTCAGGTTGGGCACCGCGAAATGCTGGACAAAGGGCTTGACCTTGAACTCGGATATCAGTTCCAGCAGCCGTCGCTCGTTCAGGCCCGCGACCACGACCATGATTCGCTCATTTTCCACCGAGGAGACCAGGTAGCGCAGGAATTCCAGGCTGGGGGGGTCGAAGAGCTCAAAATCGTCGAGCAGCAGCAGGAAGCTGTGCCGCACCGCCTCGCTCCCGGCCAGCCGGCGCAGGTGGCCGGCGACGGTTTCAAACAGCCGGAACTTCTCGGCTTCGCCCAGGTGCTGCTCGGGACTCAGTTCTTCCGACTTCGGGCCGCCGACTTCGGAATTCTGATGTACCGCGGCCGCGGCCGAATCCGGGGGTGCGGTCACGTCCACTTTGTGATACGACTTCAGGTACCGGATCAGGCTTTCGAGCAGCGACTGCGGCCGCGCGCCCAGCGAGGCCGGGGTGAAGGGATAGACCATCGCGCCCTCGAGCTGGGCCAGGAACTTGAACTCGGTGGTCAGTCGGCTCTTGCCGACCCCGCGCTCGCCCGAGACAAAGACCAGGCTGCCATGCGCATGGGCCGCGCCGGCGAGCAGTTCGGCGAGCTTGCTCAGGTAGTTGCTGCGGCCGACGAAACCCGAGGCCAGCAGGTAGTTCCGGGGCGTGCCTTCTTCGGCTACCCGTTCGCCCTCGACCGGCGTCAGCCGGACGCCGGTCGCCGGGCTCAGGGCCTCGACAATCTCCAGACAGGAGTGCGGTCGGTCTTCCTTCCGATTCTGGATCATCCGCCACAGGACCTCCTCGAACCGGACGGGCAGTTTCAAACCGCACTCGGACGGCCGCGGCAGGCGGCCGGATTGCTGGAGCCGGAGCCAGGACAACAGGTCCTTGGCTTCGGACGGACCTTTGCCGGTCAGCAGTTCGTAGACCACCATGCCCAGGGAGTAGATGTCGGACCGCGCGTCCACGCCGGTGCCTTTGAAGACTTCGGGCGCGATGTAGCCCAGTGTGCCGCGGGCCTCACGTGAGTTACTCAGCGCGAACCGCTCGGCAAACCCGAAATCCAGCAGCTTGGCCCGCACCCGGGGAAACGGGAGTTCCGAATCCGGGAAGCCCGGGACCCCGCCTTCGCTCCGCTCCTCGCGCGCGACCAGGATATTCTGCGGCTTGATGTCGCAGTGCAGCAGACCCTGACAGTGAATCGTGTCCAGCGCCTGCAGGACCTGAATCATCGCCGCGGACAGGTCTTCGAGAAAGACTTCATTCAGCTCAGGTCGGGTCCCGGCGCCGAAATACTCGTTGATCGGCCGGCCGTCGAAGAATTCCATCGTGAAGTAGTGGCGGCCGTCGGAACTGGTCCCGAAGTCGCGGACCGAGACCACGCCCGGGTGGTTGAACCGGCTCAGGTGATAGAATTCGCGGCTCAGGCTCAGTTCTTCTTCGCGCGAAACGCCGGGGCGCGTGGTCTTCAGCGCGAGGGTGCGATTCGCAATCTGGTCCCGGACCTTGTAGACCTCGCTGAGTTCGCCGCCACCCAGACGCGCGACCACTTCATACCGGTCGGCAATCATCTCCAAGCCGGCAACCGGAGACCCGGCACCGTTGACCGGCGAATCGAGTCCGGAGGTGCGACGTTCGTCACGAGATGACTTGTCTGCAGTTGAGGCAGCCGACGGAAGACTCATCTGACCGTAATTATACCGGTCACATGCGACAAAGTCAAGTATCAATGACTGCGACCGGGTCATCTCGAGGCGCGACACCCGGGCGACTGCGTCATTCCCGACGGGCTTAGTGTCGGCAAGCGAATCGGAAACCCGAAGTTCGATGACCGGAGTCGTGCCGGGACTGCAGCCGGACAGCCTGACGCCATACCGATACTCTAAGTGAGCATATCTAAAGGAACAAGCCGGCGTCTGACCCGACAGAAGCCGCGCTGAAAAGCACTTTGTCACAAGTGGCGCAATCGCACAAGATGTTGTCATTGCGGATATTGCGAACTATCGCTGAGCTGTCTGCGGCAAAGTGTGACAGTCTTCAGGCGACCGCGACTTGACGCAGCATTTCGTGTAACACCCTGAATTTGCGCAGATTGTGCCGCATTGGCGCGATTCGAGGATGTTTGGTACGCATGATGTTGTTCTTTGCGGTGTGATTAGCGAGAAGGTTGGGCAATCGAGAGACAACGTCGCCTCAGCCTTCATTGGTCTTTGAAATTTCGGATCGAATACAAACAGAGCCGCTAAGCTTACTCGCATCAATCGCCTCCTTACTGCATCGCCAGCGAGCAGAACAAACAGGTGAGAGAGCAGCTTCTCGTGCCTGCCAGGGCACAGATGAATCCATGCCAGTGCCGCAACTCGAGGGGTCTCTCGCCTCTTTGTTTTTTGCCTCTCCTCTCTTCCTCTTTGCCATGCAAAAACAGCCCTCGCCTCGTTGTAGCTCGCTTCAGTGAGTGAACTACTTCACCACGCGCTTTCTCACCTGTTCTGCTCGTCCCTGATTTTCCGGCGGGCCGAAGAAGGCGGATGCGAAAAAGACATGTGGGCACTGTTGCGCCGAACGCAACCTCAGTCGGTCAGAAAGTTGTTTCTAAGAGCTCTGGTATGTTAGCTATGGGGATGGCACAGACGGGCTCATTGACTTCGAACTCTGCGCCGCGAACTGCGTTCAGTTGCAGTGCCCCTGACATTCGTTGCATCGCCTTCTTGGCCTTCTTGTCGCCAGTCGTAAGGGCGGACGCCCGAGTCCGCTCTTACGACACCTGGTTGCGCCTGCGGCTCGGTTATCGATTTTGGGGCTGTGGTACTCCTGACGTGCTGTACCTGAAATAAAAAAGAGATTAACGCACAAAAAGAAATGGGCACTCTTGGACGGTTGCAGGGTACGACGGCTCCTTCTTGAATGTCTCGGATTTTCAGTCGGCCCGGGTGACGGCCGACAGCGGAAACCGATGCCGGGGTAGGGCATTCGCGTTTCCCGATTTTCCGGTTTCAGTTCTCTTTGCGTTGGGGTTGGAATGGGGGTGTGGGGTGAAGTCAGAAGTCAGAAGTCAGAAGTTAGAAGCGCGCAAGTGCGCACGCGCGCAATCCCTGATACTCGTAGTCGCCCTGGCGCTGGGCGCATTTTCATTTGAGTGCCTGAAGGCGCCGCGGGTCCCGACCTGGGACACGCAAATCAACCTTCCGCTGCAGGATAATACCTACCGGCTGCTCGACCTGCTGGACCACAAGTATTTCTCGGTCGGCGCGGACTCGGTGCTTCAGTTCTACGCCGAGGCGAAGATTGACACGACGCGGCCGATATCGCGGATTCAGCTTTCGCCGCGGCCGACTGTCTCCTCGTTTACCCTGGGTGACCTGCTACTGACCGGCAACTACACCGGTCGGATTGCGCTCGCGCTGGAAGAAATCCTGCAGGTGCCGCTGCCCGACGAGCCGATGCTGCTGCCGATTCCGGGGTTCGACTTCGCGGTCGTCCGGAACGTGAGCATCAACGGAATCCATTGGGCGGAACTGCAGCAGGGCGTGGCCCGGGTGTCGCTGCGGAACTTCTCGAACGTCGAGCTGGATTCGACGCGGGTGGCGTGTGATTTCGCTACCGTCGGGTTCCGCAACGTCCGGCCACAATCCGAGCAGAGCGAGCGACAGGCGCTGGACGGCGGCGTGCTCGGGGCCCGGAACGACGTCGTGTTCAGCGGCGGGTCTTGCGGCAGCAACGGCACGCCGGTGCTGGTATGCCGCTACGATTCGCTGGTGATTGAGTATCAACTGGATTCGCTGCGCCTGCTGGCAGCCGAGGTGCAGTTGCCGGCGGCCCAGGCCGGCCGCAAGTTGTTCCTGGGCGTGACCGCGAGCAATTCATTCGCGCTCGAGAGCCTGGCGCTGGTGCAGGGCTATGCCGAGTTGGCGTTTGCCAACAACTTCGCGTTCCCGGTGACCATCGACTACGCCATCGCCAAGCTGAACTCTCAGGGCCGGGTCGAACTCGGCGCGTTCGGGTCGCAGACCGTCGCAATTGACCTGACCGGCCGGTCGCTGACGAATTCCGGACTGACCAATTCGCTGCTCGAGGTGGGCACTGAAGTCTCAACCGCCGCGTCCGGCGAGTACGTGCAGGTCGACAAGCGCCAGGGCCTGGCCGTCAACTCCGCCATCAAGGGGATGAAGCCGAGCTATCTGGCGGGCGAGCTGGGCTTGCCGCTCTACATCACTTCGCCCCGGGAATCATTGCCCCGGCTGTTGCCGAACGGGCTGTCCGCGCTGCGCCTGCCGCATTGCCGGCTGGACGTGCGCGTCGCGTCCGAGGTCGGATTCCGCTCCCGGGTGAGCCTGCACATCGTGGGGACGAATTCCGCCGGTGACTCGGTGCGGGTGGAACGCGAGTTCCAGGTTCCGCCCGGGGCGCCGGGCGACCCGCGGGTGAGCGAATTCCACGTGCCGCTGGCGAGCGTGTTGAACATCGGGCCGGACAAAGTCAGCGTTTCGTACGATATCGGCATCTGGGGCCGGGGTAAGATTGACGAGCGAGGCTTCGCCTGCGGGCTCGCCTCGGTCTCGACGCCGCTGCGCCTGGCGCTGGCGCATGATACGATTGAACTGGGTAGCCGGGTTGTGGAGATTGACCAGACCCTGCGCGACAAAATCGCCCGCTACATGGTCGCCGGGGAAGTCTGCGCCGAGATCGACAATCACTTTCCGCTGGGGATGAATGCCTGTGTGGTGCTGACCCGGGCCGCCGAGTCTTCGGACTCGGGGTCCGAGGCCAGAGGGCCGGAATCGGATTCGGGTCAGGTAGCGACTGACGCGGTCACGATACCGGTCGGAGTCCCGGCGGGAATCGTAGATGGGTCGCAGGTCTGCCGGGGCAGTACGGATACCGTGGTGACCGGCGTGCTGGACGAGCCGGGGCTGGGCGTCTTCCACAACCCGCGCATCCGGGCCCGGCTGCTGCTGTATGTGCCGGATTCGGATACTGTGGAAATCCGACAAGGGGATTACCTGCGCATCCGGTCCCGGGCCGCATTGAAGCTGAAACTCGGAGGATAGGATGGGGGAAGACAGAAGTCAGAAGTCAGAAGTCAAAAGTCAGAACGAACCGGAAGGGGATTGCAGATTGCAGAATGCAGAATGCAGAATGCAGAATGAAGAATCCGGAACAGTATCTGCGGAATCTGCGAAATCTGCGGATGACGATCGGAGATTGCAGAATACGGAAAATGTCCGAGGGCGGAAGGCAGAGAGCAGAGGACGGAAGGCCGGGCTTGGCCCGGCCTTCTGTCTCGCCCTGCTGCTTGCCGGGTCGCCGGCACGCGGCGGCGAATACGAAAACCCGGCGCTGGTGACTGGGATCGAGGCGCTGGGCGTGAACCCGGCCCAGTTGGCGGACGCGTCCCGGCCGCGCCACAGCTATCAACTGCTCGCACTCGACGCCGGGCTGAGCAACAATTCACTCCGCGGAACTCAGTACAATCGCTATACCGGCGCGTTTCTTGACGAATCCGCCAAGCAGGATATCCTCGGTTCGATTCCGCGCTCCGGACTAAGGCTCGACGGCAATGTCCGGCTGGACGCGACCGCGCTGACCGTCGGACCGTTCGGATTTGCCGTTCGCGGGCGCGCGGGCATGAGCGGCAACGTCCCGAAAGACGTGGTTGACCTAGTCCTGCGCGGGAATGAGCTGGACCGCACCTATTCGGCCGCGACCCTGGGCGGCGAGGCAATCGCCTATACCGACGCGACAATCAGTTTCGGAATTCCCATCACGCCGGCTCTGCGCACCGGGTTCGGACTGAAGTACCTCCGAGGCCTGTTCATTGCCCAGAGCACGGACGTTGACGGGTATCTGCTCACCACGCCCTATGTCATCAACTCCCAGGTCCTCACCGGGTACCGCTGGGCAACCGGCGGCAACGGGTTCGGCCTGGACTGGGGCATGAGCTATGATTTCGAAATAGCGCAGGGACGGTTGCCCAACCTCGGTCGCCACGTCCGCGTGGCGCTGGCCGTCACCAACTTGAACCTGGGTATTGACTGGAACCGGAACCCGGGCGCAGCGGTGTTCCGCCTGAACCTGGATTCGGTGAATCTCTGGCAGGTCATGAAACAGCGCAACGTCGCCCGCACCGAGTTCACCCAGACTTCGCCCGGCTCGTTTAAGACCGTGCTGCCGATTTTCCTGAATCTCGGCGCGACGTGGGTGCCGGCGCGCGGCCTGAACGTCGGGCTGAGCGTGCTCGAGGGATTCCGCAACACCGCGCTGAGCTCGGCGATACCGGCTGCGACGCTCGGCGCCGAATGCCGGGGCCTGAGCTGGCTGCCGATGAGCGCAGCCATGACCGTCGGCGGCCGACACGGACTGGTGTTCGGTTGCGGGCTCGGATGCGTGAAGAACGGCTTCTCAATTCTGGGCCGGATCGCCAATACCGGCGGGCTCGGTCTCTCCGCGCGCGGCATGTCGGCGGGTATCAGCCTCGGCTACCAGGTGCCGGGGTCCGGTTCCGGCGACCCGGAATCGGTCCGGCTGTACTATGACCCGTCTGAGGGAAACGGAGAGGAGTAGAACAAGGGGAGATTCAAGAAAGGCGAAACCAGAAGGCAGAAATCAGAGCGTAGAAGGCAGAACAAGTGAGGGGAATGCAGAATGCAGATTACAGATTGCAGAATGCAAAATGACGGAGCCGGAACGAGGTCTGCGCAATCTGCGCAATCTGCGGGTGAAGATAGAAAGCGGAAAGTAGAATGTGGGGGCTGAGATGAAGACGGTACAGAACGAGCTATTGCTGAAACTGAGTCACTTCCTGTCCGGCCAGATTGGCCGCTGGGAAGTTGTGGTCTGGGCGAAAGACGCGCTGGGAAGTCGGAAGTCAGATGGCAGAAGGCAGAATCCGACCGTGCAACCCGGTTCGGACCTTGTGCTCGAAGTGCTCTCTGCGTTGAGCATGTTGCCGGAAGAGCGCACGCCGCGCTACAGCCTGGCTCGGGTCAGGCTCAACGACTATCGTCGTCGGCTCGAGGAAGCTACCGTGCGCCACACGCCGAGCATGTAGTAGACAGTACACAGAATACAGGGAAGCGGCAGGGGCGCGGGAAACCGCGCCCCGCCGTATC
>Ga0315288_10004233_pt1 | contig 18247 bp, 10 predicted proteins | sample YL17G11_20_MG_FD_203454 | JGI IMG/M metagenome (GOLD analysis project Ga0315288, IMG submission 203454) | Sediment microbial communities from Yellowstone Lake, YNP, Wyoming, USA - YL17G11_20 | ecosystem: Environmental > Aquatic > Freshwater > Lake > Sediment | place: USA: Wyoming | collected... | reverse complement strand
GTTTTGTAAATTTCAATACCAATCCTATAAAAAAAATATTAGTTTCTGGTGCATGTGCGGAATATTATTATCCGGAAAGATTTAAACTTTTAAATTTTAAAAATGTATGTCAAAAAATAAGAGGTAATGATGTTTGGACAGATGAATTAGCTTACTCTAAATATTTGAATCAATATATGTGTTGTTTTTCTTCATCCGTTTACCCAGTGAGTATTACTACTAGTAAAAATGAACATTCTGGTCTTATACTATTAAAAACATATGAAATATTGGGATCTGGATCATTATTATTATCACCACTCACAGAAAAATATAATTTATCAAAAATTGGATTAATTGAAGATGTAAATTGCATGTTTATAGATATGACAGATGATACAAAGATTCAAGAAAAAATAGATTTTATACTCGATGATAAAAATAGAGATTTTATTGATAATATAAGAAAAAATGGACAAGATCATGGAAAAACTAATTTAAATAGTAAACAAAAATACAAAATATTAAAAGAACTTATAATAAATTCTGAATAATTTCATATAATATTAGATGATTATAAAATGTAGGATGTAGGATCTTGATTTGATTGCGTTATTGCGTGCACACTCTATAGTAGAGCGAACTTATGGCGGATTTGCTTGGTCTGTCAATGCTGCACACTTCGCCCGGTCTCATTCCAATTGCCAATGCGACGGGGTCATACCTTGAAATATCCGGAAGTTGCGACTTTTCCATGACATTGTATTTCTTCATCATTTCGACAACTTCGTCATCGCTTAAAATGGTGTGACTGGGAACGTACTGGTGGTTCAATATGTTGAATTGTAAGCGGTCGAGAGATAGCAGCACAATAAACCGCCCTTGTAAAAACAGTTGATTCAAAACTTGGTTCATGGTTTTGATTTCTTGTTTTGTGATAATAATCAGCGTGTCTTTTTCTGTGAGAACGGTGTCATTCGCATTGGCAGACAGTCCCGTTCCCCCGATTTCTCCGCCAACTCCTAGAACATACAAGTCTTCAATCAAGTCGTTGATGTGACTCACACTCAATGTTTTCTCTAAATGAAATTTTACATATGTTTTTTTATTTTCTTTTTCATCCTCTTTGTCTTTATTGGCCTTTTCACCCTTTCCTTTTTCTCCCTTGGACTTGGACCCTTTTGTTTTTGGTTCTCCTTTTATTTCAACCAACATGTCGAGTTGTTTGTGAGTGTACATGGCATTGACTTCATTCACGCCGAAATTTGCGTATCCTTCCACTTCATACCCTCTTGATGAGAGCAGTTCCAATAGTGTTTTCCTTGCAGTATAAAGACGAGATATTATTTTGCTTGCATTTGCCATGTTATATGCGCGATATCTAATTTAATATAAATATATATTATTGTAATTTTAATTCAATTTTTTATTTATTTATTTAATGACTGAATAGATTAAATAAATAAAAAAATACTTTTATTATTATTGTTATTTTGTTGGTTATTTTGTTGGTTATTTTGTTATTATTGAATGTCAACGTGGGTTAAAAAGTGGCGCCTGCAACACATTTTGGTAAAGCCAATCTCATCAAGAACTTGTCCCTCGGGTGTTTTTTTTATATTATGCTTTGTTAAATAAAGAACCTTGTCAATGGCTACATCGTCACCGCCAGGCTGTTCTTCAAGTTTCTTCTCTCGAACTTTGTTCAGGTAATACCTATACTTGTCGGCGATGACTTTTCCGCACGTTACGCACTTCACCGGGATTATCATTTTTGTGAATAAGTTGACTGAGTTATTGATATAAGATAAGTCTATATATATATTTATATCAATTTTTATTTTATTCGAAAATGTAAAATAATAAATAATAAACTACATGTATTATTTTATTGTACACACTTGCTTCCTATTCCAGTATTTCCCTTGTAATAATAACAATCCATGTCTAATTTTTTACCGGCATCATCATATTTGAATGTAATACCGCTCTTGTCTCCGGCGCGACATTTTCCGTCGGGGGTGTCATTTGTAACAACCCATCCGCAACAGTCTGTGTTCAAACACGACGATTTCCCGAAAGCGCCGCACTCACTGTCGAGGTCGGTCATCGGGCTATTTTTTGACGCGTGCATTTTGCAAAATCCGGATTTTAATTTAGTTTCAAGGTCGGCAGTTATGGGGGGGGTTATCAAGTCGTTTGCTAAATCTGCATTGTTGTCATTATCGCCGCTGTCGGCCATTCCTTCAATGATGACTTTTTTAGACCTGCCCATTGCTTGAGAAGTCAATTCAACTTTGGTCATTTTCATGTAAACCAATATTCCAAACATGACAATAATTATTCCAAAAATATATGCAAAATTGTCATAAATGAATGAAAATATTAAAACGATGAATGATAATAAATACGTAAATATATTGTCATATTCTTCAGGTTGTCCTTGAGAAGATGAAGATGGTGCAGATGACAACGACGGTAAAAATGATTTGATACTATCCATTTATTTTTACTACTATATAATTATTTTACACTTGTATATAATTATATAACATTATTAATCAATCGCAATAATTATATTTATTTATTTATTTGACTTTGACGATTTTGATTTTGTCCTACGCTTCGTTCTTGTTGCATTCGCCCTTGAATTATTTGATTTCAATGTGGGAAATTTGTAGCTCACAAAACATATCGCCGTAAAAACCGATCCGTGTTGTTTTGTCACATCTAAATTTTCATACTCAAAAATTGTACCCGGATGGATTTTATAACCATTGTCTGTTATATTATCCTTATACATTTGAAGATTTCCGCCCCCTTTTAATTTTCCGTATCCTCTTCTCTCAATGATGCCGGTGACAGATTCGGCTAAAGAAGCTTCGGCGTCTTGTTTTGTTCCTGAACCTGCATATTCTACAGCAAAACCACCTAAATATTTCCCTTTTGGGTCAATGACGGATGTTGTCATGACGGCAGCGCTTATTTTTGAACCTTTTTTTCCATTTGATTGCGCTTTAATGCATTCAAGCACTTCGCCCCATTGAAGTCGTTTGAGTCCCTCTTCTTTCGAGATTTGTTTTGATTCAGTCGGCATAACGCTCGTGTATTCAATCACGTTTGCATTTTGAATTCCCGCATCAAATAAAGCGGCGTCATAAGAACCGGTTTCGTACGGTAGCCCTTCTGACCCAGCATTTGATTCTCCTTTTCCTTTTGTCATGAAATATTCATATGGAACCCTGTTGCCTAAAATTATCATAATTAATTTTTGTATTTATAATATATGTATGTATATACATATTATATATTATAATTTATTTTATTTTCTTTTACTATATTTTCGGTTTCGTCTTTTTGATTTTGTATATTTTGATTTCATTTTACCTCCACCCTGCAAACTACATGTTATACCTCTACTTCTTCTAGTTATTTCTTCTGTTAGTTCATTAATTCTATCACGTAGTTGTCCACACTGTTCTGTCAAGGTAGGTATCGCCTCTCTAGATTTTTGTTCTGCTATTTCCAAATGATCTATCCACCTCCTAGGCCTCACCCCAAATTCACCACCTCTTCCCTCATCTGCATCCCATCTAGTTGCGTTATCCAGATTTGTGTCATCAATAGAAGCAAAATGAATTCTTTGTAAATTAAAAAGCATGGCATGTTTTTCTTTTAGTATTTTTATTAACTCGTCACGTTGTTGTTGTAATTGTTTTTTTGTTGTTAAACAGCTGGCTTCAGTAAATGGCTGCAGCGGCTGTACCACCGTAGGAAATTGCGGCGGCATATATTCCGGCAGCGGCTGGAAACGCGAGCGAGGATTAAATAACGTACCAACAGCATATGCATGCAATTCATTCATAGTAATACGTGGTAATCCAGCTTCTCGCACCTTTGGACCATTAACTCTCCTTTCTATACGATCCACCATTTGCCGCACCTTTTGAGTCATAGGCGCACGACGTACACGACGTAAATCAAGAGCCAAATTTACCATCAATTCTCTTGCTAAACGGTTCCTTCCCAATAATTTTGTCATCATTGCCGGGGACGTTGTTGGTTCACGCTCGTATGTTAACAAACCTTCCCTCCTCCTAATCCGATTCCTCCAACCCTCCACAGTCCTTGGATTTATCCCTTGCATTAGTTTTTTATCTACTGGTGATGGTGATAACGACTTCATCAAGCTAAGAATGTGTCTTTCTGGTCTCACATCTGTTCCTACTGCTCCTACTGATGATCCTGCTGGTGATGGTACTGTTGGTGGTGCTGCTGCTTCTGCGTTAATTTCAGCAATCAACTCAGCATCATCATTTTCTAACTCTTCATCATCATCATCACTATATCCATGTGCAGTAGCAGCACTAGCAGCACTAGCAACACCAGCAACACCAGCAACACCGGCGGCGGCAGCGTCGTCCTCGCTATCCACGTCCTTTCTATCCACGAAGGATATATAGGGAACTTTATCTTTATTGTAACTCATATTATATTATGTATGGTATTATATATGTATATATATAATAATATATTAATATATATAATTAAAAAAAATATTTGGTAATGTTATATGAATGCCCGATATTACAAATTATGCATATGTGTGGTACGCAAGAGATCCTTCACAACAAATTACCCAACAAGATTTAGATAAGATATACGAAATTATACTAAATTATTCGTATCCATGTTATTTATCAGGGAGCGCAGTAATAAGAGCTTTGACGCCCGAAGAAAAAACAAAATTGCTTCATCATGAATTGTTATTCATAGAAGAAAAAATGGAAACGGCTGGTTTAAGTCATATAGTTATGATGCAAATACCAAGAGTTCTATATGATTTATTTAATTTATACTTTACATTTAAGCATACACAAATATATCTGTCAACTATTCCCAATTTTATTTATGCGTGTTACATCAATATAGCGAAAATGAATGATTATAGTGTTATTACACGAGGATATACTGATGAAGTAAAAGATAATATTTTTGCATTAAATGCGTTTATTGTAGAGAATATCCAAAAAAAAAATTCGTATGATGAAATAGCAGACGAATTGGTAGAGGAGTGTTGGTCAATTCGAGATATTCCCAGAGAAAAGTCAAAGCCACTTGGCAGAACTATTGTATTTACGGTAAAGCCACAAATGCCGTCCGGTCTCGGTTACGATGGCAGCACTCTTGTATTTAAGATGTTTCAAAAGATGTCTTTGGAAGAAGCAAAAAAAATAGTTCGCCAAACTATTCATTTTGAAAAACAGGATTCTCAAGGACGTGCGATTATCTACAGAGGTTCAGAAAATATTGTGGATTCATTAATTGATTTAAAAGACAATTATTATTCCAATCCCCCCTTATGCGATAAATATATGGGAGGGGTCATGAGTAGGGACCCCTGCATGTCACTTTCTTTCCGTTCACTTTCTTTTAATACATCAATATTTACTGGTTGTGTAATGGATGATGGTGCTTGCACAATGCATTTTTTCTCAAAGATGACAAATCGTGGTTATTTAAATGACAAAATAAAATTGAGTATTAAAAAATTTTTGTTTGATGATTCGTCGGCTGAAAATTCATTGTTTTTTATACCACCCATTCATCCATATGTGCAATTGTATTCTAGAGGTGAGTTATTTCATCCTCGAACTAAAATTGGCAGTGATTATATTGTATTGAAAAATAAATTAAGAGATACGACACCTTCTGTTAGTAAATTTACCCTCCCGGATTTCGTGAAAGGGTTATGTTGCTGTGGACCCAATGAAGCAACATTTATTGAACAATGTGATTATTTAAAGTCAACGGAAACACAGGAACAACTAAACGCATTGTATCAACGTTATAAATCAACTAAAGTAGTAGGCACGTGGTCTTCTGATGCTGCAACACAATCAGAACAAGAACGATTCATGGAAGCACGAGCAGAAACCGTGAAAGCAGCAGCCATGAAAGCAGCAGCATTGCCAAGGCCGGCGAGCACTCTCCCAGAAGTTAACAAGCTACTTGACGAGTGGAGAAATTTTGAAGCCATTCCCGGAGAAACCAAATTTGAAAAAATTAAGAGTTATTATCCTCAACTTGTAAAAAAGTTTCGTTTTATGCTAAGTGATTTTATGTCTGAATACTTGTACTCACTATGTCCTCAAGCATCTGTTAAAGTTTCATTTGAAGAAATGGCGCGTCGTTATCGTTCTAATGTTGTTTATCCCAGTGCAACGTTTGAATTTCAATCAAAAGGTGATTTTGAAGAATGCCAACGTAAATTACCAATGTTGACATTAACAGTTGATAAAAAAGGTTTAAAATCAACCCTTCATTCTCATTCTGAAGAAGTTGAAAAACTTTTTAGAAGTGCAGGCACGAACCTACGTAACGCAGAGGCAATTTTTTTGTATAATCAAGAATATGAAGAACGTTTGAATAGTGCACGCTCGCCGCTGGACCAAAAGAGCGCACGCCTAGCAAGATCCAGTCCATTTACCGAATTATATAGAAAATATGAACAAACTGATAAAATACGTAACAAAGTTGAATGGATTGATTTTTTTTTAGATTATTATTCACAGGAATCAAGAAGACGCGATGATGATACTGAGTATAAAAATAAACTTGATGAGTATTTTAAATTTATGATAGACATCTTTCATTTAAAATTTATGAACATCTTTCCCACACCTCCTACCCGGCCGGTTGTGCCGGTTGTGCCGGTTGTGCCGGTGATGCCTATTGCTCCAGTGGGTCCGGTGCCGGAGAATAGGTCTGGAGTAGAAAAAGATAGACAAGCATTTGCTCAAAACGCTTTTAAAGAAATGGCAAAAGATGGTGATGAATATGGTGGTGGTAAAAAACGAACCATCAGGAAAAAAAATAGAAAAGGAGGAACAAGGACAATAATAAGAAAAAGGCAGAGAAAACATAGAACCAGAACAATGCGCAAAAAAGCGAGGAAATTTGGAGAGCATACGTAAGAAAAACCAATTTAAACCAAAAAATAAAACAAAGAAAAATAAGTAAAAAAAATATTTATTTTATTTTCTTTATTATATTTTTATTTTCGTCTTTTTGATTTATTTGATTTCTTTGATTTCTTTGATTTCTTTGATTTGTTTGATTTTGTTTTACCTCCATTTATTACACACCTTGGCTCATTTTGATTTCTATTTTGTTCTTTTATTATTTCTTCTAGTTGATTGATTCTATCACGTAATTCTTGACACTGTTGTTTTAATATAGACAACTCTTCTTGAGAAATTTCTTCTGCTAATTTTTTATCTTCGGTTAAAGTGCTCCGACTCCCGAACGCCAGCGGAATGTCCTGGGTCTCAATGCCCTGCATTTTCCACATATCAGCTTGTTGTCTACCCCACTGCATTGCTTGAAAAGGATTACTACAAGCAAAATGAATTCTTTCTAGTTGAAAAATCTCATCAGTTTTTTCTTTTAGTATTTCTTTTAAATGGTCAAGTTGTTGTTGTTGTAATTGACATTTTATTTTTCTACTAGTAGAAAAGCTGATTGCAGGAAACTGCGGCAATACCCTTACCAACGGCTCGCCACGATCCCTCTTTTCTCGTATATTTTTAACATAATCCTGCAATTCATACCAACTAATAGGTAATAATACAACTTCTTTCACCATTGTGCTTTCAACTCTCTTACTTGGAGTATTCGCTATTCTCAGCGCCTTTTTCTTAGAGTTTTGAAGTGCAAATGCACTCTTATCAATACCCATTTTTTCCAACATTTTTTGTGTTAAATTCCACGCCAATAATTTTTTCCTCATTTTCGGGGTAATATCCATTTGTCTGCGCGTGAAAGTTTCGTTTTTTAATCGGTTTATTAGTTTTAACCGGATTGGTTTGACGCGCAGAGGTTGGACACTCATAACTGCTCCTGGATAACTTACTGGTGGGAGACTTAACCCCCTATGTTGAAATCTGCGTAATTCTTGTCGTGCATTTTCAACCGCAATTCGTTCTAATCTTTTTAGGTTTTCAGCATCCATTCTTTTTACTTCCATGACTTGTGGGCAATAACTACATAGTATTCCCCCCCTTTCTCTTATCTCTTCAAGACGTGCTTCTGTTTCTACTATATCTCTTCTAAGTACAGCCATTTGACGTGGAGCATCTTGAAAAACAACAATACCAGCAGCTCTTCCCTGTTCTTGTGCATCAGTAATATATCGCAATCTATCTTGAGCAATCCTTAGTTTTTCAATAAGTTTTGTTATTTCGCTTTCACTCCCTCTTCTCGCACACTCAACATTCGCAATGTGATGATTGGGACATTCAGCATAATCTTCTCCAATTTCAATCTCATTTATACAAATAGTACATTCTACTTTTGGTGGTGGTGCTGCTGCTTGTGCTGCTGCTTGTGCTGCTGCTTGTGCTGCTTCAAATTCAATTTCATCAATCAACTCCTGATCATCAAAATCTTCTTCATCATTACCAGCAACACCAGCAACACCAGCAGCGGTGGCGGCGTTCTCGTCCTCGTCAACGGAATCATGGAGGGGAACTTTATTGGAATCCATATTAATATGTTATATATATATATTATATATATATATATTATATATATATATATTATATATATAATAATATAATAATAACAATAATATATTGTATTTAAAAAATAAATTTTTATATATGTCTTAAGTTTAGAATATTTTTGAAGATTATATTAAATCATTTAATAATTTATCTGTATTACTAAATATTTGTAATATATTTGTTGATATATAATATATAATGAAAAAAATTGTTGTTACGGGTGGCGCAGGATTTATTGGTTCTAATCTTTGCATTTTTCTTATAAACCAAAGCAGTGAAAATTATGTTATATGCATTGACAATATGATTACAGGTTCGCGCGAGAATCTTCATTCATTATTATATCCCTCGCACCCTCGTTTTAAAATGATAGAACACGACATTTGTTTACCAATAGATTTAACATTACTGGGTGAGAGTGTTGATGAGATTTACCATTTGGCATCTATCGCATCTCCAGAAAAATATAAGAAATATTCAATTGAAACATTACTTACATCTATTAATGGAACACAAAAAGTGTTGGATTATTGTGTTTTATATAATTGTAAAATGCTGTTTACCTCTACATCAGAGGTTTATGGCGATCCGCTTGTACACCCCCAACCTGAAGAATATCATGGGAATGTAAATACTGTAGGCGAGCGCTCTTGTTATGATGAAGGAAAGCGTGTTGCAGAGACTATTATTTATGAATACCGGAAGAAGTTTGGACTGGATTTGAAAATTGCCCGACTGTTTAATACTTATGGTCCAAAAATGGATTTGTGTGATGGACGAGTTATTACGAATTTTATTAGCCAAATTAAAAAGGGGGAGCCGATAGAAATTTATGGTGATGGAACACAAACACGTTCTTTTTGCTATATTGATGATATGCTACATGGTTTGGTTGCCTTTATGGCGGCGAACGATGAGGTTGTCGGACCTATGAATTTGGGAAATCCTGATTGTGAGTTTACTATGAATCAACTGGCTGATACATTTACAAAAGTATTGAAAATTGGTGTAAAAAATAAACAATATAACTTTTCAGTAAAATATTTACCAAAAACACAGGACGACCCCATGTGCCGTAAACCAGTTATTGAAAAGGCAAAATCGCTAATTGGGTTTAGTTGTAGTGTTTCATTAGAAGATGGTATACAACGAGTATGGAATTATTTCTTGTAATGTCGCGTGTGATTGTTGATTGGGCCACCCATAAATATGGGAAAGAGGGCATACCCCTGTTACATATTGTTCGCCCATTCGTGAAAATTAGTTTCGCTTCCTACAAGGGAACTGGTTCCCCTAAGAATATACCCATCGGTGCCAGTCGTTAGAACGCGCCTAAATTGTTGACCGCTTCCAGTTCCATGCATTTTCAAATGACACGATTCGCAAACCGTCATCAAGTTTGCAGGGTGATTTTTATGGAAATGCTGAATAAAATTCGCTTCATCGGCTTCTTTTTGGTGCTGCAAATGATGCACTTCTTCACCCAAGTTCTGTTTGCACAATTCGCACATTCCTTTTATTTTATGCGCGTTGAAGTGGCTCGGCTTAAAATTCAAATCTCCGGCTTGTTTTTTGTCGCGATATTTCAGCCGAATGTCATTCGCCATTTTCAAGAAATCGTCGGGCAAGTGCAGTGACTTGCACACTTCCAGCCCGTACATGCTCGGTCCAGCTCCATCGCGCAATTTTCGGTCATATATCAGCACGTCGTGCGCCCTGTCATATGTTACCGCCATGTGTTTTGTAACAAGGCCTCTATCCAATTGCATCTGCGCGATTTCTTCATAATCAACGATTTCATGCATGTGGGTCGCAAACACAAAACAACTTTTTAGTGCGTGCAGCTTTTGTAAACCGGCAACAAAAATACTGATTGCCGAATCTATTTCTGTGCCTGAACACAGCTCGTCTCCTAAAATCAAACTGTTTGGGTCGGCGCAATTTAAAATAACCCGCAGTTCCGACATTTCCACCGCGAATGTTGACATCCCTTTGAATAAATTATCGTTTCCCAATATTCGCGTCATGACATTCGTGTATGGAGAATACGTAAATGACGAACACGGAACATATAGCCCGGACTGAGCCATAATGATACAAATTCCTAGAGCGCGAATGAGACTCGTTTTCCCGACGGCATTTGTTCCATAAAGCAGCATGCCGCGCTCGCCAAGTCCTAGCGAAATGTCGTTGCAAACATACAGCTCGTCCTCATTGATTTGCTCGATTAAACAATGGCGAATGTCGCGCGCGTCCACAAATGATGCTGCTTTTTCTTTTTCACTGTTTTGTTTTATCGCAGGTTTGCAATACTTGTACGTGCACGCAATGTGCGCCTGATTTTGCATCAAGTCGACATCAGTGACAAATGAAATAATCGTTTGAAATGACTCTTGGTGTTCCTTTAAACCGGCCACAAATGCGCTGAAAACGGCCCCGATTTCATCTCGTATTTTAACCCTCGTTTGACTAATGGAGCTGCATACGCTGTGTATTTTTTCATGAATAAACGTAACAGTGCTGCTTCCCGCCTTGACAAATTGTAACAACGACAAATCGAAATCGATTGTTTTCAATGTACCGCATGTACCGCAATCAATTGATTTGTAGCTTAATGTGGAAATGCACTGTTTTGCTTTGATTCTTTTTGCAATTTGGTCAAGAAGAATTTTGCTGCGCCGGTCCGTCGTTTGAAGACTTAGTCCTAGTTTTTCAGTTTCGTGCCTTTTTACAAATTCTTTTTCTTGTCCTCCGGCGGAAACCGTTTTCTCACCGAGCGCAATGAGCTCGTTACAGTGCGCGCGAATGGATTCAAAGATGGAAAATCCGTCTTCGTGCGCAATAAATGTGTCATCGAGCTCTTTGCTTACTCCAGGTTGAATAAAACAATCTTCATATTTTAAATCAAAGTCGAGAGAATCTATGGTTTTACATTTTTCAATAATAAAATGCGAATCAATTTCTTTTTTCATTTTTTCGCAAAATTCTGTTATTCTCTCTGGACACTCATCCGCAGCAACATATTTAAGAAGCGTTTGGTCGCATTTGACGCCTTTATACATTTCATTTATAATTTCAAGACTTGTATAAAGAACGTGGAGAGATTTTGGATAAATCTTTCCCAAATAAATCTTACGATGCAGTTTTTCAACATCCTTTACATTTTCGAGAGCTTCTCTCCAGCTCAAATATTTTTTATTTTTTGGTGTATTTTCTAATGCTAATCCAGACAACAATCCAAGTACGTATTCTGTAATGTCGTATTCGCGCTGAATTGCAGCCACGTTGAAAGATGGGTGCAACAGCCGGTAATAAAATCGTCTTGATCCCATTGGGGTTTTGCAATGATTTAATAAACGGTACACTGATGAGCATTTTCCCATTTTAGAACCGGAGCCAACAGCATCAATAATGTTCAACTGTTCAAGCGTGTGGTTTGCTAGAACCATTCGGTCTGTTTTATTTTCAAATTCGGGCTCTATTATTTTATGCGTTAAATGTGGATTGTGTTCATGCATGAAATGAAGAAGAAATGTGAATGACTGAATTGCAAATTCGTAAGCGGAGTAAGATTGAAAAATGGAATTGCAAACATGAAACGAAAAGAACTTTCCCAGTAGTTCTTTGCGGTATGTTTGCTTTTGACAATTTTTTGCTTGAACATAAAATGGGTGCGATTGCGATTGTGTTGATTGTGTTGATTGTATGTCGATCAAGTGAACCGGATTAGCACAAGCGCGAATGTTTGCAAAATTGATAATGTCTTGAATATGACTTGCAGAGAGATTTGAAATAATGATCACTTCATTGGGTTGAAAAGAAGAAATAAATCTCTCTAATTCATCATAGGTGGTTTGATTATGGCGCGCATTTATTTCGGATTCGCATTCAAAACATGTTGTTCTTCCAGTGTAAATGTCAATATTTGACATCCCCATAATAATTTTTGAACCGACGGATCCAATGTTTACGCGCTCAATCCAAAAACAGCACGTGTTATTAGAGAGACAACATATTGCAGAATCAGTGTCACTTGAAAAAAATGTGCCCGGTGAATAAATACAATGCAAACATCGCGTTGTATTTGAACCTTGACCGTCTTGCACATATACAATTATAGTGTATCCTAGCTCCTGCATCTTCTTAACATATCTCTCCAAACTATAATCTCTGAAATTGCAGGAAAACGGAAATCCCGCCATGCACCTGCCGTTTGTAATCGAATAATTCAAATCGCAAGTGGAACAAAATTCCTTCATATTCGCATCTGTCATATTACCAGCCGAATCTGTTTTTGAATAACATTCGAAAAATGAACCCACCTGCATTAATAAAATCATTTTTTTTCCATATTTGTGCGCATATTCATTAGATAAGCGGAAATACTCGTCTGTTAATGCCATTGATGAATGATGTTTTTGTGATGGTACAAGCTATTATAATTATGCGCATGAATCTAAGTTGTTTTGATATATGTATTATTTCCTTTTACTATTTTTCCTTTTACTATTTTTCCTTTTACTGTTTTTCCTTTTACTATTTTTCCTTTTACTATTTTTCCTTTTACTATTTTTCCTTTTTATTGTTCCACCACCACTTGAATATTCAAAACCAGATAGGTTTGGTTGAGGAGAGCCGTCTTGTGGACCTTGAGCGTTTCCGGCGTTGTAATTTTGTTGTGTATTAGGTGTATTAACAGAGGAGGCGGCAGGAGCGGGAGCAACGGCGGCAACGGCGGCAGCACTGGGAACGGCAGCAGCGCCAGCGGGAGCAACGGCGGCTTGTAGTTCATCTAATTCATCATTTAATGATGCTTGCGTACTTTTTAATAAACTTATTTCTTTAATTATGATGTTTTTTTTCTCATTATCTTTCTCATTATCAAAACGGTTTCGGGCATCACGTAATTTGATAATAATTTCATTAATTTCTTGACTTACACTATCAGCCGTTCTTGCTTGACTCGTTTTTGAACTAGAACTTCCCATTTTATTTATATATATAATAGATATTATTTTATTTTATACTTTGATTTTACTTTTATCAATGATATTTGATTTACTTAAAATTTCCTGGTTTCATTTACATCCTTCATATAGTTGTGCATGAACGTGTCGCCACCCGTGTTGAGAATTTCGCCCGCCATATTGGACTCTTCAAACATTTTTCGTAAAACATTCGACGGAGCTGTTGATCCAAGTTTCAAAAGATTATTTTTGATTAATTCATTTTTTACATCATGAATTGGAACATTTTTTAATTCGCGTTGCGCATTTTGAATAATTTTTCTGGTTTTATTATTTTTAATTAGAATACTTATTGTTTTGCCATGTTTTCCAAGTTTATATTTTTTAATTGTAGTTTTTCTTCGAACTTGTTTGAGTTTTCTCGGCTGTTGTTTTATTTTTTTATGATTTGTTTTTTTTAGACCACTTTTATGGTTACTACCATTATTATCATAGTTGGCGTTATTATTGAACGAATGTTTTTTCAATGTTTTATTATAATATTGTCTGTAGGACGGTTTTGTTCCGTCCTTTAATACTCCATATGGAACATTATTTGGTTGAAAGTGAAAAGAATCCGATTTCGAAACACCAGCGTCATCTAAATTATCATTATCATTAATATAGTTTTCATATTTCAAAGACGAACTAGGCGGCGGTGGTGGTGGTGGCGGAGGCGGTGGTGGAGGTGGTGGTGGAGGTGGTGGCGGTGGTGGTGGCGGCGGTGGTGGTGGCCTATGTTGTGGTGGCAAGGGAGGCGGCGGCAACAAGGGAGGTGGCACTACAGGTACATTTAAATTCAAATTAGATAAAGATTGTTGCAGTTGTTGTAGTTGTTGTTGTAAATTGGGGGGTGATGCAGCAGATAATCCGGGCAATTGTTCATGTTCAACAATATTCATTCCTGGAATGTCTAATGAAATGGGAGACGTAAAGTCGGTTGGAACATCTAATGTTACATTTTGATAATTATTTTCACCAAGTTGTTCGTTTTGTTGTTGTTGTTGTTGTGATGGATGTTTTCGACTCGTTGAATGTGTATTTTTTTTGAATGTTTTTAAATAATCGAGTGATGCGTCAAAATCTTTTGAAAAAATATCGGTATATTTTTGTCTATTAAAAGGCTGCTGTTGCTGCTGATTTTGAGATGGGCGGTGTTTTCCGTTGCCATTAAGTTGAAGTTGGATGGAGGCGGGGGCAGATTCATTTGTTGTATTTTTGGTTTCTTCTCTTTTTTGTTTTAATAATTTTATTAAATTATTTTTTAGTTCGCTTGGTTTTATAAACCCAGGAAGTTTCCTATTTTTTTTTACAGAACTATTTCTTTTTTGTGATGATGTTGGATTTAAATGTTCGCGATTGATTGTTATCACCTTTTTTTTTGGTTCTGTTTTTGATTCTGTCATTTATTTTTTTTATTATTATTTTATTTTATTAGTATTGTTTGTTAATATTTATATAATAAATAAATATTGTCTTATTGATATTATATTTATTACATAAAAAAAATACATGAAATTGGACACATAAGACCTAAATAAGAAATAAAATATTATATATATTCCATAAAAGATTTAAATATAAATTGATTTATAAAGTAGTCAAAAACGAAGTATATAAAATGGCTTCTGCTTCACACGTGGTAAATAATATAGAGAAAGAGGTAGGGGGCGACAAGCACCCCCCTACGACCCCCTCTGTAAAAGGAGGGGGTGTGGGGGAACTACGTTCCCTCAGGGGCAGCGACACAAAATACGATGATTATGATGATACTCGCCCCGATTATTCGGAAGCGCCCTGGAAAATTATAAGTTCATATTTCGAGGACCAACATTTGAAGCGTTTGGTTCGGCACCAAATAGAGTCATATAATGATTTTGTAAATGTTCAAATTGAGAGAACAATTGGAATGTTCAATCCGGTTATGATTGCATCAGAGCAGGATTTTGACAGAAAAACAAGAAAATATAAATTAGAAATTGAAGTAAAATTTGATAAATTTCATCTTTATCGTGCTCAAATTCACGAAAACAACGGCGCCACGAAACTCATGTTTCCTCAAGAAGCCCGGTTGAGAAATTTTACATATGCATCTACAATGACAGTGGATGCAAATATAAAATATATTGTTCGTTCAGGAGAACAACTTGAAAATGTGCAAACGTTTCACAAGGTGCTGCCGAATATTCACATTGGCAAAATGCCAATCATGTTGAAATCGTCCGTTTGCATTTTGAACCAATATGCTCACATCAATCACGTTGAAACGGGGGAGTGCTCTTATGATGCGGGAGGTTATTTCATTATTAATGGGAGCGAAAAGACGGTTCTTGGTCAAGAAAGAGCTGCTGAAAATAAAGTATTTTGTTATAATGTTTCTAAAGGAAACACGAAATGGACGTGGCTGGCGGAAGTGAAATCTGTTCCCGATTTCAAATGCATTTCTCCTAAACAAATCAACATGATGATTGCCAGCAAGAATAACGGGTTTGGATTTCCAATTTACGTTCAAATCCCGCGCGTCAAACAACCGGTTCCGCTGTTTGTTTTGTTTCGCGCGCTGTCTGTATTGTCGGACAAGGAAATTTGCGAAAAGGTGGTGTTTGACATTGAAAATAAAGAAGGAAATAATGAAGCGATACTTACGGCGCTTCGCGCATCGGTCATTGATGCCAACACGGTTCTCACCCACGAGGACGCAATGCGCCAAATTACATCCATTGTCATGTTTACTCCTTTAAATATGGACAAAGAAACAGGAGCAAAAAAGAAGCGCGATTTTGCAGTTGAAATATTGACCAATGATTTGTTTCCCCACTGCAAAACACAGGCGCAAAAGATTTATTATTTGGGTTACATGGTTTCGCGAGTCATTAAATGCAGTTTGGGATTAACGAAACAAGATGATCGCGATTCGTACATGAATAAGCGCATCGACTTGACGGGTGTTCTTCTCAACAATTTGTTTCGTAATTATTTCAACAAGGTGGTAAAGGACATGAGCAAACAGGTTATTCGAGAAATTAATACGGGTTCGTGGAAGTCGACTGAAGATTATTTGAGCATTCTCAACAAGACGAATGTGTATAAAATTATCAAGTCAACAACGATTGAAAATGGAATCAAGCGCGCTCTGTCCACTGGCGATTTTGGAATTAAAAATGTCAACACAAACAAGGTGGGCGTCGCCCAGGTTCTCAATCGTTTGACATATGTGTCGAGTTTGAGTCACCTTCGTCGCATCAATACACCGATTGACAAAAGTGGGAAGTTGATTCCGCCCCGCAAGCTACACAACACAACGTGGGGGTTTTTGTGCGTTGCAGAATCTCCGGAAGGTGCAAGTGTCGGTGTCGTGAAAAATATCAGCTACATGTCGCACATTACCATACCAAGTCACGCCGATTCGCTTCATAAGCAGGTCGAACCGTACATTCGGTCTCTTGACACAATCGCCAATTGCGGCGAGCTCGTTGATGCAGTGAAGGTATTTGTGAATGGCGCGTGGGTAGGAATAAGTGGAAACCCGGTTGAACTTTATAATGCATTCAAGGATAAGAAGAGCAAGGGAATTATCAACATTTACACGTCGGTTGTCTTTGACATTCGAAACAAGGAGATTCGAATTTGCAATGACTCGGGGCGAATTATGCGCCCGGTTTTGCGCGTGAAGAATAATCGCACATTCATTACGACGGATGTGCTGCGCAAATTGGACCGTCGAGAAATCACGTGGGACGACCTGGTGACTGATTGCAGAATTGACGATGCGATTCTTGAATACATTGACCCGGAGGAGCAGAATTTCAGCATGATTGCAATGAAACGCACAGATTTGAAGAATGGGTTGAATACGACTTCACAGTTCAACTACAATTACACCCACTGCGAAATTCACCCGAGCACTATATTTGGAATCTTGGCATCGTGCATCCCGTTTCCAGAGCACAACCAGTCACCCAGAAATACCTATCAATGCGCGATGGGTAAGCAGGCGATGGGAATGTATGTCACGAACTTTTACAACCGGATGGACAAGACGGCATATGTGTTATCAAACCCAATGCGTCCGCTGGTTGATACCCGCATCATGCGCATGATAAAGCTCGACGAGATTCCATCCGGCGCACCCGTCATCGTTGCAATTATGAGCTACACCGGCTACAATCAAGAAGACAGCATCCTTGTAAACAAGGGCGCAATAGATCGCGGTTTATTCAGCGCGACCATTTATCACACCGAAAAGGACGAGGACAAGAAAATCAACGGCGACGAGGAAATTCGATGCAGGCCGGATTCCACCAAAACGAAGGGAATGAAGTTTGGAAATTATTCGAAACTGAATAGCAAGGGCGTTATTCCGGAAAATTCCGTCATTGAAAATCGCGACATTATTATGGGCAAGGTCATGCCCATCAAGGAAAACAGAAACGACCACACAAAAGTAATCAAATACGAAGATGCAAGTAAAATGCACAGGACAACAGAAGACTGCTACGTCGACAAGAATTACACGGAGCGCAACGGGGACGGATACGTCATTTGCAAAGTCCGCATTCGCACATTTCGCAAGCCGGTCATCGGGGATAAACTCAGTAGTCGTCACGGGCAAAAGGGAACCATTGGCAACATTATTCCGGAAATGGATATGCCATTCACAAAGAGCGGGCAGCGTCCCGACATCATCATCAATCC
>Ga0315288_10004232_pt1 | contig 18249 bp, 14 predicted proteins | sample YL17G11_20_MG_FD_203454 | JGI IMG/M metagenome (GOLD analysis project Ga0315288, IMG submission 203454) | Sediment microbial communities from Yellowstone Lake, YNP, Wyoming, USA - YL17G11_20 | ecosystem: Environmental > Aquatic > Freshwater > Lake > Sediment | place: USA: Wyoming | collected... | reverse complement strand
GTAGACGCCACCAGCTCTGGTCAGCAGCGACCGCGGATGCAACGGGCAACCACCCGGAGCGCTCCAGGCCGAGGCGGACGGGGAATCTCCGTCTCCCCCTTGACTTCTACCTATCATGGATGTCCCCGGAATTGCGGAATTGGAGTGCCCGGAGCTGGCGCTGTGGAAGGCCTTGGCAGTTCACCTGCCCAAGGACTTCCCGCTAGGTGGCCCGCACAAGGCTCGCCATGATCTGGCCCGCCGGTTGCTGATCGGCGACGGTGGCCTCCGGCCCCCGACGCCGATCCAGGACGTCGCTCGCATCCTCGGCCACGCCGGCAACGATCCCCGCATCACGGCGGGAGTGTATGGGGCCCCGTCCGAGGAGGACCTCCGCAGTCCCGGGGGGAATACAGGGCCGGTAATGCGCCGGTGAGGCCGGCCGGCGCGCAGACGGATGGTGCGCGGCCCGCAAGTGTGCGGGGCCCGCACCTACACGCAGGGAGACGCGTGCATGGGCGCTCGGATCGACTTCCCCTATCCGTTTTCGGGCTTCAACAGCCTGACGTTCACCAACTGCTATGCCAGCGTATACATGCACCTGGAGGGGATCGTCGGCATCGACGACTACGAGTGCCCCAAGAGGGACGGGAAGCCCTGCGACGGCTGCGGCAACTGCAGCCGCTCGACGGGCAAGATGCAGGAGGCCTACTACTTCATCGTGGACACGCTGAGCGGCCGCTCGTCCGTGCGTCCGGATTTCGCGGGCACTCCCGATGACACGGACAACGCGCCCGAGACGATCGACTTCCTCATGGGGCTCACCGGGTACGGGTACCGCGTCGTGCAGGAGGGGGCGATCGAGGAGGCCAGGGCGTCCATCGACCGCGGCACACCCGTGCTGGCGCGCATGAAGGCCCCGACGAACGGCGCCTTCCGCGTGCTCATCGGGTACGAGGGCGACGCCCTGATCGCGGCGGACCCGGCGAGCGCCCAGGACCAACCCACCCAGCCGACATGCGCGGATGTCTCGCAGGTCATCGTCGTGACCGGGAAGGTGCCGCCCCGGTTCTCCCTGCTGGACGGCCTGGAGCGCACCCGGACGGTCATGGTGCGCAACCGCGAGGCCCGTGTCTGGGAGCAGTGCCGGGAGCAGTTCGACTACTGGGGCGGCAGGATGCAGGAGCTGGACTTCGAGGAGATCAAGCGCCGTTTCGAGCGCGTCTGCCAGATGGCGTGGTACAACTTCAACTGCCACAACTTCGCGGAGACCTTCCGCCAGCGCGTGTGGGAGCCGCTCAAGGACCCGCGCCTGGACGAGGTCTGTCGGCAGGTGGACCAGAGCTACGACAACTCGCACACGCGCAACTGGCAGCTCATCGGCCTGTACGAGTGCCGGGACTGGTCCAAGCGGCGCTACCACGAGCTCGAGTGGGGCTACTGCGGGTGCGTGGTGCAGTGTCTCGAGAGGCTGCAGGAGTACGACGCCGAGGTGCTGGCCGCCGTGGAGCAGGCCATCGCCATCGTGGGTGGGGACGGCAGGCCCCAATCGGCTTCCTGACAGGGCGGCACCGTCGCCGTCCGATGGCCCTCGGGCACTCGCTCTTCTCGATCATATAGGTCACTTCCCCTCGGACATAATTCTGTAATTCTGGTAATTCTGGGGACAGCATATGTAACTCTGGGGACGATTCTGGACAATTCTGGGGACAGCATACCTAATACACAATTCTGGGGACAGCATACCTAATACGCCTCCTCCGCTCCGCTGCTTGGGTCCCCGCTGGTTCGGCTGCGGTGCCCCACAGGTCACTCGCTGCAACTCCGCGGCGGGCTCATACCCCCCTCACACGCCACCAGCCCTTTCGTTGGGGCCCGGGTGACCTCCTCTCGGCCGGACCACTCGCGCGGGCCCAGCCTCGCGCCGGTCGTCCAATGCCGGCCCATTCCCGTGGGCGAGTTAGGCAGGGCGTCCGCTGTGTGCAGGGGCCATAGCAAACAAATGTTTCACGTGAAACACTGCTGCGGCAGCAAGAGGGCGGGACCAGGCTAGGTACGGCCGGTGATGCCTGGCACTTGGCCTCCCGCGGCCTTCCCTCGCGCAGCCCAAATGCTTACACTGTCGCGCAGGGTACGATCCCGCGCGAGGAGTGTGGCCGGTTGTCCACGCTGGGCGGACTGCTGCTGGGGCTGATCCTGGCCTTCCCCGTCACCTGGGCGCTGCAGGGCGTCTACAGTGTCGTGGGGGGCGAGCGTATGGACCCCACCGCCGTCAACGCGACGGACATGCGCCTCATCATCGTCATCGTGCTGCTGGCGATGAACCTCTTCCGAGAAGGCCGACGTCCGCCCTCACCCCCGAGCCGCCGCCCTGCGCCATGACCGACGATGCCGCCCCCAGCACCGACAGTGACCAAGAGGCGTTCGAGCGACTGGCGGAGCGGCTGGCGCGCCGCATCGTGGAGTTGCAGCTCGCGCCGGCGGCGATCTTCTTCCTGGAATCGAGCAAGCCGCTATCGTTCATCGCCTCCCAGGCGCTCATCGTCCTCGAGCCGATCGTACAGACCGTGTTCAACCTCACTGACTACGCCACGTTCCGTAAGGGGCTTGAGCGCCGGGAGAACGTCGAGCTGCTGATCCGCCGGGTCGAGAGCCTCGAGGATGAGCGTATCGTGGCCGAGCGGCGCCGGCGTGAGGAACGATCGAGCGCGGGGCGCCGCCGCCCCTGGTGGCGCCGGGGACCGGGGGGAGGAGACGATCCGCCACCAGGCGAACCAGGGACGACTGAGCCAGAGCCATCGAGCAACGGAGACGAACCATGAGCGATCTGAGGTCCATTCTCGCGACGGACTGCGGCTCGACCACGACGAAGGCGATCCTCATCGAGCTCGCCGAGGGCGAGTTCCGTCTGAAGGTCCGCGGGGAGGCCCCCACGACCGTGGAAGCCCCCTTCGAGGATGTCACCCGCGGCGTGCTGAACGCTGTGCAGGAGGCGGAGGAGCTGCGGGGACGGCGCCTTCTCGACGGAGAGCGGATCCTCAAGCCGCAGTCTGGAGAAGAGGGCGTCGACACCTACCTTTCCACCAGCTCGGCGGGCGGGGGGCTCCAGATGATGGTGTCCGGCGTCGTCAAGTCGATGACGGCGGAGAGCGCCCAGCGGGCGGCCCTCGGCGCCGGTGCCATCGTGATGGACACCATCGCGAACAACGATGGACGGATGCCCCACCAGCGGATCGACCGAATCCGCGCGCTACGGCCGGACATGATCTTGATGTCGGGCGGCACCGACGGCGGCAACGTCACGCACGTGGTGGAGATGGCCGAGATCATTTCCGCTGCGAAGCCGCGTCCCCGGCTGGGGAAGGACTATCGCCTGCCGATCATCTTCGCGGGCAACACTGACGCTCGCGACCTGGTGTCGGACAACCTCGGCGGGCAGTCAGAGCTGCATTTCGTCGACAACATCCGCCCCACGATGGACACCGAGAACTTGATGCCTGCACGGCTGCAGATCCAGGAGATGTTCATGCAGCATGTCATGCAGCAGGCACCGGGCTATGACAAGCTCTCCACCTGGACGGACGCTCCGATCATGCCCACCCCCGCCGCGGTGGGCGCGATGATGCAGACAGTGGCTCGACGGGAGGGCATCAGCCTCGTCGGAGTCGACATCGGCGGCGCGACGACAGACGTATTCTCCGTGTTCGACGGCGTGTTCAACCGGACAGTGAGCGCCAACCTCGGCATGAGCTACTCCATCAGCAACGTCCTCGTCGAGGCGGGCGCGGACAATGTGCTGCGCTGGGTGCCCTTCGAGATCCCCCGCGAAGCGCTGGACAACCGCATCCGCAACAAGATGATCCGCCCCACCACGGTGCCGCAGACGGTCGAGGACCTGATGGTCGAGCAAGCGATCGCGCGCGAGGCTTTGCGCCTGGCCTTCGCGCAGCACAAGTCCCTCGCCGTCGGCCTCAAAGGCATCCAGCAGCAGCGCACGATCGATGACGCGTTCTCGCAGACACTCACGGGCGAGACTCTTGTGCGGATGGTGGACCTGGACCTCATCATCGGGTCCGGCGGGGTCCTCTCGCACGCGCCGCGGCGTCAGCAGGCCGCGATGGTGATGATCGACGCATTCCTGCCCGAGGGTGTGACCCGGCTGGCTGTGGACTCGATCTTCATGATGCCCCAACTCGGGGTGCTCGCCGCGGTCCACGAGGAGGCGGCGATGCAGGTCTTCTGGCGTGATTGTCTGGTCCCCCTGGGTACGTGCATCGCACCGGTGGGCAAAGGGAAGCCCGGCCAACCGTGCGTGCAGGTCGGGATGGGCGGTCAGGCCCATGATGTGCCCTTCGGCGAGCTGCTCCGCATCCCGCTAGCCGTGGGGGAGCGAGTCGAGGCCGCTATCATCCCGAGCCGGGCCTTCGACGTCGGGGCCGGTCGAGGTGACCGCCTGACGGCAACAGTGGAGGGCGGCGTGACGGGGGTCGTCATCGACTGCCGCGGCCGCCCGCTGCACATCACGGGGAACGCCGCCGAGCGAGCCGGGCTGCTGGTTCGTTGGGGCCGCAGTCTGGATGCGTACCCTCCGCGAGCCTGATACTTCGGCGCGCCCCGGGGTCGAACTCCATTCGAATACCGAGATCGGAGGGCGAAGATGACGCACACGGATGGTATCAGCACGGCGGTACGACTGCTGGGGCTGGCGCTCGGGCTTGCAGTTGTCGGTCCGGTGTTCGGGCAAGAAGGCAACATCGTCACCAACGGCGGGTTTGAGCTGTTCGCAGGGCCGGGGATGCCCGTGGACTGGAGCGTTCTTGGGCGGGCGGAGGAGGCCGCAGACGCGCACTCGGGCGAGCGGGCCATTCGGCTGATTCGTGGCGCAGACGAGGAGTACGTAGAGACGGGCCTCAACCGCGTCTGGCAACCCAATGACGGCAAGCAGGGCACCATGCTGGACCGGCTGTCAGGCGGGCTCGTCCTCTGGTACAAGCTCGAGTCGGCTAGTCCCTCGGCGCGGATCGATATCCACGCGATCCCGATGAGTGCGGCGCCCATCGAGAACACCTTGGCGGCCCGCGTCTCGTTCCCGATCCCCTTGGACTGCGCCGGCGACGGCCAGTGGCACGAGGGGCGCCTCGCCTACGACTTCACCGATCACCCCGAAGTGAAGTGGGTTCACATTTCGCCGAGGATCCTTGGCGGCGCCGCCTCCTTGCTCTTGGATGACTTCTCATGGCGAGAGAGCGTGGGGCCGGTGCTGGTGCTCGATAAGGCCACCATAGGCGAGGACGCCCGTCGGCCTGGCGACCGGGCCACGATCTCGGTAGAGGCGCGTAACATCGGCGATGCGGTGGCTGACGATGCCACCGTCACGGCCGAGCTGCCGGAGGGGCTGCGCGTACCCGGTGGCGGCGCCGTGGCCAAGCTGGAGCGCGTGGCGCCCAAGGGGAAGGCTCCGGTCCGCTGGACCATCGACGGCCGCCGTAACGAGCGGACGGTGGTTCGCCTGGTGGCTCGGGCCGGCGAGCTCGAGTCCTCGTTCCCCGTCCGATTCGAGCCCGGGATTGCCGCCGACCAGCTCGAGACCAGCCGGTTCATCATCGCCAAGGGCGAGCGCGTCGCCGTCTCGTGCTGGGTCACCAACACAGGACACGTGGTGCTGAGCAACGTGGGAGTGACATTGCAGGTGCCCGAGCCGTTCAAACGGGGCGGGGCGGAGACGCAGCGGATCCGCTCTCTCGCGCCGGGTGCGCGCGTGCCCGTGACGTGGCAGGTGTCCGCGCCGGAGGAGTCGCCCGGCGTGACCCTCCACGCCGTGGTGGCGGCTGAGGGTATCGATGACGCGCAGGTGGACAGCTTCATCATGGCCACGGCACGAGCCCAAGGGGCCCTGCCGGCCGAGTTCGGCGCCGGCGCGAACGAGTCCATGGCCGTCGTGAGCAACGAGACGGTGCGCCTGCTCTTCCCCAAGAGCTCGTATGGCTATGGGACGGCGGAGATCTACATCCGGGGCGGCGGACCCTACCACCTGGTGGGCCGCATGCCGCGGCTGGGCAAGCTCGTCCTCGCCGGGGAGGGCGGCCCGGAGGAGCATCTGCTGTTCGCGGATGCCGCGCAGGCTGACGGGAGCACGCTGACGTTCACGAAGGCGCTGACCGACGGCGCCGGCCGAACATGGGACCTGACGTGGACAGTGAAAGCGGAGCCAGAGCAGGGCTACGCCACATTCTCGACGCGGGCCAAGTGCTCGGCTGCGGTGCAGGTCCTGGCCCTGGAGGGGCCGATGATCTACTGGGGTGAGGGCGCCTTCGGTGCGCTGAAGCGCGAGGCGGTCTTCCCGGGCCTCGAATGGCTGGTCGATGGCGAACCCTCGTCCAATGCACTCGACATGAACGCAGACGTCCGTGACCGTATCCGGTACGTCCCGCACGCGAACATGGTCACCATTCCCCTCATGAGCCTGTGTGTGGACGACTTCGTGGTGGGGCTGCTCTGGGACCAGAGGCAGAAGTGGGATGGGGTCCACGACCGACCATCCGCAGTGTTCGCCTCGCCCGATACATTCGAGGGCAAACAGGCCCACCTGACGGGGCTCTTCCTCCCTTCGACCACCGAGTGGGTGCCGATGAACGCACGGGTCGCGGACAAGCCCTACGAGCTGCAGCCCGACACCGAGCTATCGCTGAGTGCACAGGTGTTCGCGAAGGCGCCGGCGACTGACGCCCTCGTCGCCATGGACCAGTGGTTCCAGCTCTATGGGGTGCCCGAGCCGGCCCCGATCCCACGGGGCTCGTACCGGGACGAGGTTGCGTTCTCGATGCAGGCCTACCTCAAGTCGCTGTGGGTCGAGGACGAGGAGACCTGGTGGACCTCCCGCGGCGGTGGGACGATGTCGGGCAAGGGCCGTGCCCCCGGTTTCGTCTATGACCTGAGGATGGGCGCCCTCCTGTCGTCGGATCCCGCGCTCGCCGAGGCCTGCAAGGCACTGGCGGATCGCGTGGCAGCCAAGGGTGTGCCGTCCGTGGGTGACGACCTCGGTCTGCGGTTCGGGGTTGCCGCACAGGCACTGCCCGTTGAGGACGCGCAGATCGCCCCGATCCTCGATGCTCGCGGCTCGGACGGGCTGTGGCGGTTCGATGCAGACCTGGTCGGAGCGGGCGTCTTCGAGGGGTTCGACTATCACACGCTCGGGCCCGACAATGCCCTGGAAGTGGGTACGGTGGCTCACAACGCCTGGGTGTTGATCCGGTCGGCGCTGCTGACCGGCGACGACTCCGCGTACCAGGCTGCGCTCCCGGCGCTGGAGGCCATGCGCGTGTTCGTCGTCCCGCGTGCCGCCCAGGTGTGGGAGGTGCCGGTCCACGCGCCCGACATCCTGGCCGCGTCGGACGCCGTGGATGCCTACGTGGCGGCGTACGAGTACTCGGGTGACGAGGCGTGGCTCGCGGAAGCCGCCAAGTGGGCGCGCAAGGGCCTGCCGTTCCTCTACATGTGGCAGGACGAGAAGCAGCCGTTCGTCCTCTATGGTTCCATTCCGGTCTACGGGGCCTCGCTGATGGCCTGGAGCTGGATCGGGCGACCTGTGCAGTGGAACGGTCTCCGTTACGCGTGGGCCGTGACGAAGCTGGCCCAGTATGACCGTTCGTTCCCCTGGCGGCGTGTCGCGGAGGGTGTCGTCCATAGCGCCCTCTACCAACAGGCCACCGAGGGCGACAACATCGCCCTGTGGCCCGACAGCCAGTACGCGCTCAATGGTGAGAAGGCATCGTGGGTCTTCCCGCCGGCGATGATCCTAGAGCACATCTACAGCGCGGTGGGCTACGAGCCCGAACCGAAGACGCGCATCGTTCGGGGTAAGGCCGGGAACGTCCACGTCAGCGCGCTGTCCGACATCGGTGCGCTGGAGCTGTCCGGGGGCGTGCTCTCCTTCCGCATCCGCTATGCCGAGGGTGACCATGGCCTGGTTCTCGTCTCCGGAACCGCGGACCCGCGGTACGTCGTCGTCGACAAGGCCGAGCTGCCCCGCGCTCAGAACGCTCAGGACCTGCTGGCGCAGCCCGACGGGGCGTTCCTCTACGCGGCGGATCGCGCTCGGCTTGCCATCTGGATCCCCCGGAGCGGCCGCCACGACATCGCGATCGAGGGCGTGACGCCCCAGAAGGTGTCGCTGCTGCCTGCGCCCATGCGGGGCATCGACTTCGGGTTCGATGCCGACGCCCAGGGCTGGACCCCTGCGACCGACCTCAAGCCGTTCGAGGTGGCGGGCGGGCTGCTGCGGCTCACGGCCACCGGTCCCGACCCATTCGCCACCCGCGCGCGGGTTACTGCCGACGGGAATGCCATCTCGAAGGTCCGCGTGCGTATGAAGACGGCTGCCACGGGGCAGGCGCAGTTCTACTGGGTGACCAAGGACTCGCCCGGGTACGCGGAGGACAAGGTGGTGCCGTTCGAGCTTGCGGGCGGCGACGCCTTCGTGGACTACGACATCCCCGTCGGCGAGCACGCACTGTGGAAGGGCCACACGATCACCGGCATCCGGTTGGACTTCTGCAACGGCCAGCCGGGGGCCACGGCTGAGGTGGACTTCATCCGAGGAGTCCGGTAGACGGAGGGTCCACCTCACAGCTCGCCGCGAAGGCGGCGAATGCGGGCGGCGTAGCGCTCGGCCTCACTGAAGATACAGCCGCAGTAAGGCTGCATGTAGAGGCCCATGCTGCGCGCACGCGCCTGCCCCTCCCGGAACGCGGATCGGAGATCGTGGTCGACGAACTCGATGCCGAGGCGCGCGGCGACCTTGTGGCCGACCTCGCGGATCTCGTGGTGGCACTGGTGGGGGCTCGCGAGCAGCGTGGTGCTGAATGCCGACCGGCCGTGCTCCCGCGCGAGGGTAGCGGTGGCCTCAAGACGCATCTCGACACATGCGCGGCAGCGGCGTTCCGGTGACTCCCCCACCCTCGCGAGGAACGCCTCGAGCCCATAGCTCACTACCTCGACGCTGTCGACGCCGAGCCCCCGCGACCACTCGCGGAAGGCAGTGAGTCGCCGCTCGTACTCCAGCAGCGGGTGGATGTTGGGGTTGGTGAAATAGGGCGTGAAGCGTACCGCTCGCTCGGCCAGCGCCAACTCGGCAGAGACGCCGCATGGTCCGCAGCATGTGTGCAGCGCTATGCAGTCGTCCGGCATGGTCACCGCCTCGGGGGCTCCGCCGTCTGCCCAGGGGCCTCGGCCTTCATCTCCGCATCCGCCTGCGCGTCCGCCTCGCGGCGCCGATGCTTGCGCTCCACGGCCAGGACGTACGCTACGACACGCTCCCGATGGGCGTTCGAGACCTCGATGAACTGGGCCCCAAAGGAGCTTCCCCCCAGTACCCCGTTGTGCTCGACGGTAGTGGGGATCACCTGGCACTCGGCGACGATAGGTCCTTTCTTGCCATCGGGGATCGCGAACGTCCCGGTGAGGAAGCGCACCTTGACGATGCGGACGTCCGTCTCCAGCCGAAGCCCAGACCCGCTCAGATCGCACACGGTCGCCCGGATCTGGCTCGGCGCGCGACGTGTGGGCTCCAGTGTCTGACGGAGCACGAGCTGAGCCTCCAGCTCGACCGGTACGCGGACGAACTCCCGGCGCTGGAACCGTAGGGCCTTCGATCGCAGGTCCACGGTCAGTGTGGGTATCTCGCCGGTCTTGCGACGCAGAACCCGCGTCCGGAACCGGTAGGAGTAGGGCTTCCTGCGAAGGACCACACTTAGGGACTGCCCGACCCGTAGAGGCACGATCACGCCCTCCTCGACCGGCGCGGCGAGAACCAGGCTATTCCCCTGGACATCCTGCACGAGGCTGTGGTAGAGCCGCTGCGTGCGGGGTCCTTCGACCTCCAGCTCGACGTGGTCTCCCGGGTCGATCGGTGGCAGGCGGCACGAACCGAGCAGTCGGTCAAGGTCGGTGGCCAGCGACCGGCGAGCGCGCTCCACTTCCCGCTGGTTCGTGACGAGATGGATGAGATAGGCTACGAGGAGGATCAACGTGATGAAGAGGATGGCGAGCGAGGCGACAACGTTCACCCGGCTGGAGCTCTGCGGCCAGAAGTACTCGAGGGTCTTGCGAAGGTCCTGGGCGAACGCCGGGCCCGCCGCGCTGCCGATCAAGAGGATCACCGGGAGGCGAACGGCTTGGCCGATCGCCTGCCGACGCGATCGAAGTGCGGGGAGCACCAGGCGCTCGATCAAGCGCGTCCCACCTCTTCCCCTCCTGAGCACATTATAGCACCGCCAGGCGGGGCAACCTAGGGGCCGGGGGTCGGCAGCTCGCCACGCAGCTCGGTGGCGGCTTTCATCGCGTCGATCGCCCACTCGCGGGCGCTGTGGGCCATCTGCAGGTCGCCCTCGCTGCTCTCATCGAGCGCCACCATGAGCTTGGCGCACGACAGCGCCGTAAGGCGAGCCGCCTCGAGGTACTTCGCGTTCATCGGCCCGAGCGTGGGCGCCGGTTTGAGCTTGGCCAGCATGTCCGCCGCCGCATCAGCCTGCGTCTTGGACGCCTGCACTCCGGAGTAGATCTCCTCACGACGGAACTCGGTATCCTCACCGCGCGGCCGCAGGTGCTCCTGCAGCATGGTGATGCCTTCGGCTGTGATGTCCAAGGCGTGGATGAGCTTCCCATCCACGAGATCGATGAGGATGAAGTACGTTGGAGACTCGATGAGGTGGTCCGGTTCCCAGCCCGTCGACGCGCTGACGAAGTGGTCGAACGCCTCGTCGGCTTTGGCACCCGGCCCGGGCTTCCCAAGCAGCCGCCCCAGGTCCTCGTGAGCCTGAGCGTTGCCGGGGTCCCATCGAAGGATCTGGATGTAGGCGATCTCCGCCTTGTCGTTCATGCCGAGGCGCTCATACATCCGCCCGATCTTGGCCTGCACCACGACGTCGCCGACAAGCTCCTCGGCGAGACGCTCGTAGTAGGACAGTGCGCGCCCATACTCGCCGCGGCGCTCGAGTATCCCGGCGAGCTGCTCGATCGCCGCTCGGTCCTTCGGGTTAGCCTTCACGTACTCTTCGAGGGCGCGGACATCGGGGGCGCCCGGACCAGCGGGGTTGTCGGGCTCCGGGGGACCGACGGTGCTGCCCCCGGGCGCAAGACGAGCGCGTAGGGTCTCCCGGAGGTCCTCGGCCTCCCGGCAGCCCGGTACATGGGCCAGCACCGCGTCACAGGCCTGCAAAGCCCTCTGGAAGTCGCCCATGCGGTCCAGGACGAACGCCCTCTCGAGCTGGATCATCGGGCTATCCGGCTCAATACGCTCGGCCTGGGTCAGGCACGAAAGCGCCCCCTCCAGGTCGCGCTGGAGCGACATGTCCACAGCCTTGTCATACAGCGCAGCCGCGGCGGCGTTCGAGATGGGCGGCAGCTCCACCGTCGCGTTGGTCGGCCCCGGGGGCGCAAGGGCGCCGCCGTCCGTGGGCGTGGGGCCCGGGACCGCAGCGGACGTGTTCCTGCCGGCCGCCGCGTTCTGCTGAAGCTTCGCGAATGTGGCAAGTACGGCTCGAGCGGCATCCTCCGAGATCGGCGAATCGCCCTCGGTGACGCTGATGGACTCGCACTGTCCCCCCTCGACATCGATGACGCGCAGGTCGTAGACAAGGGACCCCGCATCGTTGCGGCGAACCCGGCCATAGACGGCTACGGCCACGCGGGGCATGGCTCGCGCCAGCTCCAGGGCCAGGGGATCCGCTTGGTCGGCGACGAGCTCGGTGATGTACCACGACTCGGCTTTGGACTTTGTCAGTCGCCCCTCGACGATCGCTCGGTAGATGGTGGCCTGCTGCAACGCGTAGTAGTAGGCGCCGCCGCTCAGGTGGTTGAGCGCCATGTGCAGGCACGAGCTCTCCAGGGTGACGTCCTCGATATCGCCCCGTAGAGGGAAGAGGAGAGCGATGGGCCGCGCTCCGGACGGCGGGGCCTGGGCCCGCACTCCAGGGACCGGCGCGAGGGCCGCCACTACAGTGACCGCGGTGGTCCAGAGGCGCAGCCGTGTCGTGGCTCTAGTCGTCACTGTCCCCGATCCAGTTCGTTGAGCAGGTCCTTGCAGGTCTTCGCCCCCGCATCGCCCGCGACTCCGCTCTGCCGTTGGTAGCTCTCCAGGGCATGCTGGAGGGCGGCCCGAGCGCCGGCGCGGTCTCCCCTGGCTCGCAGGCTGAGACCGCGGTTCAGGTCGGCGTCCCCCGGCTGCGATGAGGGGCCCCGAGCGCCGGCCGGCCGTACCGAGCCACTCCCGCGGATGACGATCGTCGATTGCGCGCCGGACGTGTCCGAACCGGCGGCGGTGGAGGTCGGTGTGCGAAGGATGTCGTTCAAGTCTGAAGGCAGGCTACCGCCGCTGCCCACCGGCCCTTCCTCAGTCATGGACACGCCTGATCCCCCGCTCCCCGGACGGATGACCTCGGCGGCCAGCGGCCCCGACGACGGCCCGGGCGGCGGTCCCGGCCTTCGCGATGCCCCCCCGGTATCCGCCAGGCTCCGAAACAGCTCGGGCACCTGGGGACCCGTCTGGGACGGCGTCTGGGATAGCACGCCCCCTCGGTCGCCCATGATCGCCGTGCTCGGGCCAACGTATGGCTGCACAGGTGCCGGGCCGGTCGGTACGCCGGTTGCTTGGGGTGCTCCGCTCGCGGGGTTCTGCTGGGCATCGACGGCGGGTGGGATACCGGAGGGGCTGCCCGGCCTCGCTCCATCACCGGGCCCGGGCTGGCCCGTGGGTGCCTCAGCGGGCAGAGGCAGCCCCTCTGCCGTCGCTACGGACGCCTCCGAACCGGGGGGCGATTGCAGGATGCCAAGCCGCCCCTGCACCTCGTTGAGCCAGTAAGCCGCTTCGCTGTTCCCGGGCGTATCGGCCAGGGCGAGCAGGAACTGGTTCCGCGCACCCGCGTAGTCGCCGCGCTCGAAATGGAAACGCCCTCGAGAGACGTATGCGGCTGCCACATCCGCGGGGGAACTCGACGACACACTGTCGGTCGCGGGGCCTCGACCGGAGCGCAGAACCAGGCATGCGCCTCCGACCAAGCTCACGACAAACACAGTCACAGCCGCGGCGACCGGCATCACGCGGGTCCACGCTCGCGCCCCGGTGTCCTGGCCCATCCTGACCGGCGCCGATGGGGCGGGTGCAGGTGGGTCGAAGGCTCGCGTGTGGACCGGGCGCGCTGTCGCCGGGCCCTCGCCGCCGTTTGGCGTCCGTTCCCGGAGAAGGGACAGGCGGTATCGGTCCACCTTGTCCTCCGGGGCCAGTGCCACGGCGGTCTCGTATGCCTCGATGGCCTCGGGGATCATGTCGGCAGACTCGTACACGTTGCCGAGGAGGGAGTAGCCCCTAACATCGTCCGGCGCTCGCGACACAGCGGCCTGGGCAAGAGCGATCGCCTCGGCGGTCGCCCCGCGGTTCCGAGCGTCGTAAGCGCGCCGGAGGAGGTCGTCGGTCGCCTCCATCACGCTCGCCGGCACTGCCGTTACCCCGCCCGCGTCGGGGCCTACGGCCACCAGCCGCCCCGTGTCGTCATCCGCCTCGTTCGCCGGCATCATGCTCGGAATCGGTATGGCGGGGCCTTCGCCCAGCGGCTTACCGCAGTGCCGGCAGTACGCGTTGCTGGTGGAATTGCGGGTACCGCACTCCGGACAGAACATGCCGGCTTCCCTCCCACGGGACACGGGCGCCGATCATGACTCGCGCGTCCCACAGCGACCGGCAAAGCCGTTCGCCAGGTCTATGTTCAAGACGCGACCAGGGTCATCCTGTTGTCTCAGCCCTGCTAGGGGATCACCTTGTTCAACGGGTACTCGATGATCCCCGACGCTCCGGCGGCTTTGAGCTCCGGGATGATCGTCCTCACGATGGCCTCGTCGATGATCGTCTCGATGGCGACCCAGTCGGGATCGGACAACGACGAGACCGTCGGGTTCTGGAGTGCGGGCAGTCGACCGATCACGCCGTCGAGGGCCGAACGCGGGACGTTCATCTTCAGCCCCACCTTCCCCTCAGCGCGGAGAGCCCCTTCCAGCAGGAGAGCGATCCCTTCCATCTTCCGGCGCTTCCACGGATCCTCGTAAGCAGCCTTGTTCGCGATGAAGCGCGTCGTCGTGCTCATCAGTGTCGCCACGATCCGCAGGCGGTTGGCTCGGAGGGAGATGCCCGTCTCCGTGATGTCCACCACGGCGTCCACCATCCCACGCAGTTTCGCCTCGGTGGCGCCCCACGAGAACTCTACCTCGGCATTGATCCCCCGCGCGGCGAACTCCCGCCGTGTCACGCCGACCAGCTCTGTTGCCACTCGCTTCCCCGCGAGCTGCTCGAGCGTCCGGATCTCAGACTCCTCCGGGACGACGACCACCCAGCGGCACGTGCCTGCGCCCTGCTTCGCGTAGGCCAAGTCGGACAGCTCGATGACGTCGGCTTCGGTCTCAAGGATCCAGTCGTACCCTGTCAGACCACAGTCGAACACGCCGTGTTCCACGTAACGAGCCATCTCCTGTGCCCGGATGAAGCGGGCCATGAGCTCGGGATCGCCCGTTGAGGGCTCGTAGGAGCGCCGCGACGTGGACAGCGGCCACCCGGCCCGCCGGAATAGCTCGATGGTCGACTCCTGCATGCTCCCTGCCGGGAGGCCAAGGCTGAGAACGCGGCCAGTGTCCGCCATGACGGGTTCCTCACCTGAAGCGAACGGCTTCGCCGGTCGCTAGTGCCCTGCCGTACACGACAGAAGCCCGGCCGAGGCAGAGCGGGAGAGCGAACGGCTTGGCCGGTCGCTAGCGAACGGCTTGGCCGATCGCTTTGGGGGCTTCACGACTTCGCGGCCCAGTATAGGAACCGCCGCCCCACCCGTCAACGCGCTCCGCCTCCGCCGAGAACCGCCGGAAGGAAACCTCGCCACTCCGCGCATATATCCCCCCGGCCTCGCCCGTAGGAGCGACTTCAGTCGCGATGCTCTGGGCGCGGTTCCCGCGTTCGGGACTGAAGTCCCTCCTACGAGTGACTTGGGGAACGGGAAGGGCACCACTTGGAGGAACGGCTGTCAATCGAGCTGGATGGCACGGAGGTCGACTACCGGGTGCGGCGGAGCCTTCGGGCGCGTCGCGTCCGCGTGATCATGAGCGTCACGGAGGGTCTAGTCGTCGTCGTGCCTCACCGCATGAGGATTCCCACCCCGCCCCCGATCCTCATCCAGGAACGCGAGTGGGTCTTGCGCCAATGGAACCGCTGGGGCGCTCGCGTCCGGCGTGAGCGCGGTTTGCTCCTGCCGGGCGACCTGGTCCCGGTCGATGGTCGGCCCCGAACGGTACTGTACGGGCCGCAGGGGTCCGCGAGGCCCCTCGTGACCGTAGACGACCGGTCGCTGTGGCTTCGTCCGCAGCCCGCATCCCCCCGCGAGGCGTTCCGGGTCGTGTGTGCGTGGCTGAGGGACACGGCCCGCTGCCGTTTCCTGGCAGCCATCGATGACCTGGACCCCGAGGGCCGTTTCCGGTTCTCTCGGATCACCGTCCGGGACCAGCGCACGCGTTGGGGAAGCTGCTCCTCGCGCGGCGTGCTATCGCTCAACTGGCGTCTCATCATGGCCCCGCCCGATGTGCTCCGCTATGTAGTGGCCCACGAGCTGGCCCATACACGGGAGCTCCGCCACTCCGCACGTTTCTGGGCCATCGTCGAAGAGGTATGCCCCGACGCCCAGTCACACCGCCGCTGGCTCGGCGACCACGGACACGAGCTGAGGCTGTAGCCGCCAAGCGCGGCACGAGTCCGCGCCCTACACGCCTGTCGACCAGGTATCGGGGCGCAAGCCGCGAACCTCATGCACGTCGGCCCACCGTGACTCTCGGAGGTGCGCGCCATGCCGTACGCCGGTGCGTTGTGCCTGCTCTCATGTTCCGTTCTCGCCCCGCCGGAACAGCCTCAGTGGCGGTACGTCTGCCAGGACGCCGGCGCGGGCGGCTATGAGGCGTTCCCAGATGTCTGCCGATTGCGAGGCGGGCACCTCCTGTGCGTCTTCTACGCGGGCTACGGGCATGTCTCGATGCCTAACAAGCAGTTGCCGAAGGGCGGGCGCATCTGCTCGGCGACGTCGAAGGACGGTGGCCTGACCTGGGGGGAGCCGCGGGTCGTGTTCGACGGCCCCATGGATGATCGCGACCCACACATCGCCCAGCTCCGCGATGGCACGCTGGTCTGCACGTTCTTCTCGCTGTTCGCGAAGGCTGACGGCGGCCTCGGCGGCGAAGGCAGCTTCCTCGTCCGGTCAATAGACGGGGGGAGGACCTGGGACACCGAGCCGACACAGATCCACAAGGAGTGGTACCTTTCGGCCCCCGTCCGCGAGATGCCCGACGGCACGCTGCTCCTCGGGATGTACCAGGAAGGTCCCGCGGGGGCATGGGGCGGCGTCGCCCGGTCGACCGATGGCGGCCTCTCATGGCAGGAGCCCGTGCGGATTCCCAGCGCGGCCGACTACTACCTCGACGCCGAGACGGATCTTGTCCGCTTGCCGAACAACCGGTTGTTCGCGGCCCTCCGAAGCAGCAAGACGAACATGGCCTACTCCTGGTCCGATGACGGTGGGCGCACCTGGACCGAGGCGGCGGACATCGGCTTCCCCGGTCATTGCCCCTACTTGCTCCGCCATAGCGGCGGCGCCATCCTCCTCGCAGTGCGCCTGCCGAACACGGCCCTCCACATGAGCCGCGACCGATGTCGGACCTGGTCGGGCCCCTTCGAGATCGACACCGTTGGCGGCGCCTATCCCAGCCTGACCGAGCTTCCCGACGGTTCCGTGCTCGCGGTCTACTATGAGGAGGGCGAGGGCTCCAGCATCCGCTGCCGAACGCTGCACATTGACCGCGACCGAGTCTACTAAGCTGTTGTCACCCGGAATGGCGCAGCCAAGTAAGCTGCAGTTCGCCATTCCCAACGGGAGGCGATGTCCATGGCCCGCGAAGGCTGTTCGAGACTACCGATGGGCGCGGTGTTGCTACTGGCCGTCGCGATGGGAGGTCCCGCCATGGCCCTGACCGTGTCCGCGACCGATGTGCAGCGCTTCACCGTCTACCATTCCCCGTCGACTCCGGGCTACACATGCTGGGCCGGCACGTGGGTGATGCCGGACGGTACGCTCATGGTCTCGTTCCACCAGGCGACCGGGCCCTTCACCGGGCGGCCGCTGGCGCCTCCGGCGGTGCGTGCGGCGATGAACTGGCCGCCAACCGGGCTCTCGGCCGGCTATGACATGACGGGCACCATTCAGGAGATCATCCACCTCGCGTCCTCCGATGCCGGGCAGACGTGGAGGCAAGTGAGCGCGCAGCCCTACCACAGCCCGATGAACGGCTGCACGTGCATGGCGGAGTCTGCGCTGCCCGACGGCACGCTCATCCGCGCTGTCCTCGGGCAGTACCTGCCCTTTCACGACGTGCCGCAGACTGGCTACGTCCAGCGGTCGACCGATCTTGGAGCCACCTGGAGCGCGCCGGAGCCGATCATGGCCGCAGCGGATCGGTCGGCCTACCCTGTCAGGCTTCGTGTTCTGCGCGACGGCCGTGTGGCCGTGTCGGGTGCGGTCATCCCTATGGCTCCGGGCGCGGGCTGCCGCGAGGACTGGATGAAGGTCATGCAGCCCGCGCTGTGGGTCTCGAGCGATGGTGGCCACACCTTCGGTGAGCCGGTCATCGTGTTGCCGCACCAGGACGGCATCACGAACACCGAGGAGTGCGACTTCGCGGAGCTGTCGGACGGGTCGCTGGTCTTCGTCCTGCGGAGCGACGTCCCCGAGCGCCGGCGATGGCAGAGCGTGCTGGAGCCGGCCGGCGACACCTATCGTCTCGCCTCCTGGGGGCCCTGCCCCATCGCTCCCACCGGCTGCCCGGAGATGCTGTTCGCGCGCGAGGGCGTCGCGTTGCACATCGCCTCCAGCGACATCCGGTGGACCGACGACAAGGGGGCCACGTGGCACGACCTCGGGATCGGCGGCACGGGCTACTACCCGCGGAGCGTGCAACTGCCCGATGGCCGCATCTTCTGCGTCTTCCACCGCGGGAGCGATGACCCGTATGACGGATCGGTCGATCAGGAGATCCAGGGGATGACATTCCGGCTCGTCGTGGAGCAGTAGCGCGTGTCGTGTTGGAGGTCCTCCCTCACCCACCCGCTTCGCGGGTACCCGCTCTCCCGGGGGGCTGATCCTACCCCACAAGTTACAGGGGCGGGGAGGTACTGGAGCGTGGGGCGGCTGAACATCCGAG
>Ga0315288_10004231_pt1 | contig 18255 bp, 17 predicted proteins | sample YL17G11_20_MG_FD_203454 | JGI IMG/M metagenome (GOLD analysis project Ga0315288, IMG submission 203454) | Sediment microbial communities from Yellowstone Lake, YNP, Wyoming, USA - YL17G11_20 | ecosystem: Environmental > Aquatic > Freshwater > Lake > Sediment | place: USA: Wyoming | collected... | reverse complement strand
ACACGACAGTCACCGTAGTATTGAAGCATCGCCTATTCAATGACCCGGGTGACAGCTTCTTTCTCTTCGGCTCGAGGGGCACTTAAAAATCGACATGGCTGAAAGAGGCGTTTCCGAACCTGCTCTCTATCGATCTCCTTTCGCCCGAAGTGTTTTGAAGTCTTTCCGCCAGACCGGAACGGCTGAGGCAGCTCACCGAGGCAGAAGTCGACAAAGCCCCGATCGTCATTGATGAAATCCAGAAGCTGCCGGTTCTCCTCGATCTCGTCCATCAGATGCTCGAGACACGTCCCCGAGTCCCTTTCGTGCTGACAGGTTCGAGCACCCGAAAACTAAGAAGGGCCGGCGTTGATCTGCTGGCAGGGCGCGCCCTGCTGAAGACCTTCCACCCTTTCGTCGGGAGGGAACTGGGAGACAGCTTCGACCTTGACGCGGCGCTCCGCCTGGGCATGCTGCCGCTGGTTCGCGGGGCCGCGAAGCCAGAAGAAACCCTGAGGGCATATACGGGGCTCTCCCTGAAGGAAGAGGTCCAGGCGGAAGGGATCGTGAGGAATACGGCCGGCTTCAGCAGGTTTTTAGAGGCGATCAGCTTCTCCCACTCCTCACTGCTGAACATTTCCGATGTGGCCCGCGATTGCGAAACGGGAAGAAAGACCGTCGAGGCTCATGTCGCGATCCTCGAGGATCTTCTGCTCTCGTTCCGCGTGCCTGTCTTCACCAGGAGAGCGAAACGACTCCTCATCTCCCATCCGAAGTTCTACTTTTTCGACTGCGGCGTTTTTCGTTCGGTGAGACCGGCCGGACCCTTCGACCGTTCGCAGGAGATCGATGGCGCCGCGCTCGAAGGACTGGTCGCGCAGCATCTGCGCGCGTCTTTCCTCGAGCGCCTCATGCCAGGCTCGCCGCTTCCGGACTGAGGCGGCCTACCTCGGTTCGGCTCGACCTGCCTGTCCGTGTGCACAGCGCTCACCCGTGCGCGGATTGTTCAGGATGTTTCTCGAAAGGGACGCGCGTTTCCTGAACGTCCTCCTCGTGCGCATCGGGCTGCTCCGTGCCGGCGTCCCCTGGCTTGCCTCGTACCCGCGAGGGACGCTCATCTCGCTCGCTATCTGGCAGGCGGGCTGGGGCATGGTGATCCTCCTGGCAGGGCTGGGCACGAATCCCGAGGAGCTCATCGATGCCGCGCGCGTCGACGGAGCGAGCTACCCGCAGAGGCTGCGCCGCGTCAGCCTCCCGCTGCTCAGCCCCTTCCCCACTGTCCGCGCGATGAACGTGCTCACCACGAGCACGCCGCCGGAGTGGATGCTTCTGGCCGCGGTCATTCTCTTCACGATTCTCCTGCTCAGGCTGGGCAAGGCCCTTGATGAAGCTCCCAAAGGGGGGAGTACCGTCCTCCGCGCGGTTGCCGTCGAACGCGCGGCCGGTATACAGTGCGGCATGACCGGCCGCCAGAAGATCCAACAGGCTCTCTCCCGAGACGGCACTCCGGAGATTCCGGTTGTCATCTGCTGCGAAGAGGTGTTCGTCCGCGACCACTGGGGGGAGATCACGCGCGAACCGTGGTGGGCGCGCGAGGATGCCGACCTCGATCGGCAGATGCAGTGGCGCACGGACGCCATTCGAGCGATTGGCCAGGACTGGTTCGAGGTGCCGCTCTGCACTTCGCGCACGGAGAGGGCGAATGTCAGCATCGTCGAGCGCGGCGGGGAGGCCTTCCGGGTCGACAGGCTCGCCGGCATGGAACGGAGGCTCGAACGACAGCGGGTCGGCGGGTGGGATCCCGGCGCGGCAAACCACTCGGTGCGCCCTGTCCGAGTGCCACGGACGCCTGAGGAGGTGGACGAGGCCATCCCGCTGCCCGGGGGTGAGGATGCCGGCGACTTGCCCTCGAGCGGCAGGGCGGACCTTGCCCGCGCGCTGCTCGACGGCGCAGCCGGCGAACTGTTTCCCGTCTCGCACGTCAGCTCGCCCCTGTGGCTCTGCTACGGCCTGTGGGGCTTCGAGGAGATGATGGCGGCTGTGGCGGGCGCGCCGGACCTGGTGGCCCGCGCCTGCGAACGGTTTCTCGCGCGAAGCCTCGAGCGCGCGAGGCTCGCCGCCGCGCTCGGCGCGGAGGGCATATGGATCGAGGAGTGCCTGACCGACCTGATCGGACCCGATGCCTTTTCCCGTCTCGCCGCACCGTACCTCCGGCGCCTGATCGAGGGCATTCACTCACTCGGGATGGCCGCGATCTACTACTACTGCGGGAATCCCGCTCCCGTGTGGGGTGCCATCCTGTCCCTGCCGTACGACGCGCTCTCGCTCGAGGAGAGCAAGAAGGGCTTCCGCATCGACATCAAAGAAGTGGTGGACCGTGTCGGGGGCAGGGCGTGCGTGCTCGGCAATCTGGACGCGATCACGCTTCTCGAGCACGGGAGTGAGGAGGCCCTGCGCGCGGAGATCGGGCGGCAGATCAGCCCGGGTGAGGAGGTACCGCGGGATCGCCCGCGACCTCGGTCGATCCTGAGCGCCTACTCGCCCCGCTCCAGGATGCCCTCAGCGGCACGGATCCCGCTCGCCCACGCGGCCGTGATGCCCCGGCTTGTGCCCGCCCCATCGCCCACGAGATAAATGCCGGGCCTGGCCTGGAAATGGCCGTCGAGGAACCGCGGTTTGTTCCCGTACAGCTTGATCTCTGGATAGTACATGACGCTCGAGGGGTGGAGGACTCCGGGGATGATCGTGTCCAGCGCCTTCATCGACTTCCAGATTGCCCGAAGCACCTTTGCCGGCATGGCGAGCGATATGTCGCCCGGCGTGCACGATGCCAGTGTAGGCTCGAAATCGTACAGATCACCGGTGAAGCTCTCAGCCTTCGACCTCTTTCCCAGGCGGAAGTCTCCCACGCGCTGCATCAGGGGCTGGCCTCCGCCCATCAGCATGGCCTGCAGCCCGAGCATCTCGGCGAACTCCTGACCGCTCGCGAGGGGGGCGGTGAAACGCACGGTCTTGAGGAGGGCGAAGTTCACGAGGCCGCTCGCCTTCCCCCGCTGCGAGAAGGCGTGGCCGTTGACGCTGAAGTAGTCGCGGCCCGTCCGCGTCGTGTACTTCTCTTTCACCACGAACGCTTTGCCGCTGTTGGTGCAGAAGGTGCGCACCTTCTCGGGGAAGAGGAACTTCGGGTCGTAGTAGTCGCGCACGATGGAATAGTTCGCCTCGCGCGTCTCCACGCGCAGGCCGATGTCGACGACGTTGTCGATGTAGGGCACGCCGAGAGAGTCCATGAGCTGCTGCATGAAGGCGAAGCCCTTTCGCCCCGGCGAGACCACGAGCGACCCGTAGCCGATCTCCCGCCTGTCTGTGGTCGCCATGGTGTCTTTCTCGCGCACGCCGGTCATGGTCTCCTTGAGCGAGACCTCGACGCCGCGCGCCTCGAGATCCCCGATCAGCTTGCGCGCGAGGGTCACCCCGCCGTCGGTGCCGAGGTGGGACTGGCGCACCTCGATGAGCTGGACGCCGAGCTTCTCGGCCCTGCGCTCGTAGACGCCGATGTTGTGCTTCGGGAGAATCTCGGGCTGGAGGTGTGCGGCGACGGCCTCGAGGTGCCGCGCTGCCTCCTCCTGCTCCCAGCAGTCCAGGGGGAAGCCGATCGGGAAGGTGAAGTTCATCTTGCAGTCGTTGCACAGCCCGCCGGTGCTGGTGCCCGAGCTGTCGATGAGGAGGATCGATATGCCCGGGCGTCTGTCCGTGAGGGTGAAAGCGGCTCCGAGCCCTGCCGGACCCGTGCCGACGATAACGCAGTCGAACCGGTCTGCCATGTCGCCTCGCTCCGGGCAGAGTGTACAGGGCCTCGCCGGTCTTGCTCAACGGGCGGCGCGCGGGTACCCTGCGCTCGTGAGAAACATACGCGTTCGGGAAGTCAGGTCCGCCGCCGACATGCGGAAGTTCGTTTTCTTTCCCCGCGCCCTCTACCGAAACGATCCGCTCTGGGCGCCGCCGATCTGGGCGGATGAGCGAAAGGCCTACTCGGCCAAGACGAACGCGATCCTCTCCCACTCAGACTACGTTCTCCTGCTTGCGGAGAACGACGGCGGGGTGATCGGCAGGAGCCTCGTGTACGTCGACCGCAACTTCAACGCGTACTACAGGGCGCGCACCGGCTTTTTCGGCGCTTTCGAATGCGTGGAAGATTTCCCGGCCGCGCGGGCGCTGGACGAGACCGCGGGGGAGTGGCTTTCCGCCAGGGGCATGGACCGTGTGCGCGGTCCGATCCACCCCGTCGCCGAGAGCTGGGGCTTCCTCCAGCGTGGTTTCGACACGCCGCCCGTGTTCATGGCGCCGTACAACCCCCCGTATTACAACGAGTTCATGGACCGGCTGGGCTACGCCAAGGCGAAGGATCTCCTCGCCTATGAGGGCAGTACTGAGAAGGGCTACGAGCTTCCCGCCCGGTTCGAGCGCTTCGCCGAGAAGCTGCTGGCCCGGCATCCCGGCCTCGGCATGCGGAAGCTGTCCCTAAAGGACCTGGAGCGGGACGCCGAGGCGGTCTGGAGCATCTCCAATGTCGCGGTCGCAGACAACTGGGGGTACGTTCCCCTTGACCGCGGCGAGCTCATGGACCTGCTGAAGAAGCTCAAGCCGATCGCGGATCCCGAGGCGGTCTGGTTCGTGGAGGACGATGGGAGGCCGGTCGGGTACGCGCTCGGCTTCCCCGACCTCAACATTATATTGAAGAGAATCGGCGGACGGCTCTTTCCGTTCGGCTTCCTCCAGGTGCTTTTCGGCGTGAAAAAAGTGAAGGACTATCGTCTTTTCGGGCTCGCCGTGCTGCCCGAGTACCAGGGAATGGGCCTGGATGTGCTGCTGTACATCCAGCTGTACCGGTCCCTCTCGGGGCGCATCCGCCGTCTCGAGGCGAACTACATCCTGGAGGACAACGCGAAAATCAGAAACGCCCTGGAGAAGCTGGACCTCGAGCTGGTGAAGAGCTACAGGGTATACGAAAAAACGCTTGCGGGGCGGTGAGGGCCGGCCGTGGAGCGCTGAGAACCGCCCGAGATATCGCGTCACGGCCCGCAGCTCTGTTGCGGAATATTGCTTATTTTCCGCAGAACAGTTGCGGAGATCGACTCTCCCGTGATACACTCCCTGGATGGTCGTGTTTCACCGCCTTCTTGACCTTCAGAAGGAGTCCCGATCCCGGTCGCTCTTTCTCTTCGGGCCGAGACAGACCGGGAAAACCTTTCTCCTCAGGAGGACCTTTTCAGGCTCCCCGTACTACGACCTCCTGCACGCGGAGGTTTTTCTCCGCCTCAGCCGTCGGCCCCAGACCCTCCGGGAGGAATTGGCCGCGAAGCGGACACACACCCGGGGGCCTGTCATCATTGACGAGATCCAGAAGCTCCCCCTGCTTTTGGACGAGGTTCACGCGATCATCGAGGAGACAGGGGCGCGGTTCATCCTCACGGGGAGCAGCACACGGAAGCTCAGGAGGGGTGGCGCGAACCTCCTGGGGGGCAGGGCGCGGACCTGCACTCTTTTCCCCCTCGTTTCTCGCGAGGTGCCGGGCTTCGACCTTCTGCGGGCGCTGACGGTCGGGACTATCCCCTCCATCTATCTTTCGGAAGAGCCCGAGAAGGATCTCGCCGCGTACTGCGGCTCGTATCTCCAGGAGGAGGTCCAGGCGGAAGGGCTGGTCCGCAGGATCGACAACTTTTCGAGATTCCTCCAGATGGCCGCGGTCGTCAATACCGAGCTCATCAATTTCGAATCGGTCGCGAGCGATGCTGCCGTGCCCGCACGCACCGTTCGGGAGTACTTCACCATTTTGAATGACACGCTCGTCGGCACTTTGCTGGAGCCGTATGCGAAATCGCGAAAGAGGAAAATGGTCAGTACCGCGAAGTTCTACTTCTTCGATGTTGGGGTCTGCAACCACCTTGCCGAGAGGAAAATCCTCTCCCCCCGCAGCGAGCTGTTCGGCAAGGTCCTCGAGCATTTCATTTTCACCGAGATACGGGCGTTCCTCTCCTACACGGGCGACGGCAGGAAGCTGTCCTTCTGGCGGACCCGGGAGGGGGATGAGGTCGATTTTCTCCTTGGCGATGAAACCGCCGTTGAAGTCAAGGCGAGCCGCGAAGTGACGTCTCGGCACACGTCGGGACTGCGATGCCTCGCTGGTGAGATGAAAACGAAGAACAGGATCGTCGTGTCTATGGACCCTTCGCCCCGCATGATGGAGGGGGTCACCATTCTGCCGGTTGGGCATTTCCTCGAAAGGCTCTGGAACGGTGAGTTCTAGCGGAACGGCGAAGCCCTGTCCTGCCGTTGTGCGGGTCAGCGGCCGTACTGCTTCATGAACTGGACCCGCTCGTAGACGGCGGGGTCCTCGCTCGCGGCCTGGCTCATCTTCCCGCGGAAATCGGCGATGGCCTTGAAGCCGTGCCTGTCCATCCAGGCCTCGAGCTCGGCTATCATCGCGCGGACGGCGCCCGCGCCGTTCTTGTACAGCGTGGAGACGATCTGCACCGCGCGGGCTCCGGCGAGGAGCTGCTTGATGACGGCGGCGCCGTCGTGGATGCCGGTGGAGGCGGCCAGGTCGCAGCCGACCCTGTTCGCCATCAGGGCGATCCACCGCAGGGGCGCGGCGATCTCCGCGGGCGTGCTCAACGCGTTGGCCGCGGTCACCGCCAGCTTCTCCACGTCGAAGTCGATGCTGTAGAACCGGTTGAAGAGCACGAGCGCGGAGACCCCCGTCTTCGACAGCTTCTGGATCATCTGCGCGAGGGTGGAGAAGTAGGGGCTGATCTTCAGCGCCACGGGGATGCGGACTTCCTTCCTCACCCTCTCGACGACGGCGACGTACTCCCGCTCACGCTCCTCGCTCGAGCGCCTCAGGTCAGAGGGAAGGAAGAACATGTTCAGCTCGAGGCCGTCGGCGCCCGCGCGCTCCAGTTCCTTTGCGAAGGAGGTCCACTCGCGCGAGTAGGTGCAGTTGACACTCGCGATCACGGGGATGGAGACGCTCTTCTTCGCCTCGCGCACGAGGTCCGTGTACGCCGCGACGCGGTCCCCGCGGATCTCGTAGTCGTAGTAGTCGTACGACTCGAGGCTCATGCCCTTCTCCTTGGCCTCGGCGAGGACCTCCGCGTACTCGGAGGCGATCTCCTCCTCGAAGATCGACTTCAGCACCACGGCTGCCGCGCCGCCGGCTTCGACTTCCTTCACGCCCTTGGCGGTGCCGGTGAGCCCCGAGCTGCCCGCGATGATGGGGTTTGCCAGCGACAGTCCCATGTACCTCGTCGAGAGATCCGTCATGACGTGCACCGTAGCCGATTTGGGGCGGGCGTTCAAGCGGCGGCACTTGAAGAAGAGGCGGGATGCCGCGTAGTGTCGGGGATGAGAGAACATGATGGAAGGCACCCTACGATCTGAAATCCGGCCCGGCATTCGCGTGGCGATCGTCCAGAAGCAGGACCAGGGGACCGGACGGCTCACCGAGGGCACTGTTCGCGACATCCTCACCGGCTCGCCGAACCACCCGCACGGGATCAAGGTGCGCCTCGAGGGCGGGGAGGTCGGCCGGGTCAAACGCATCCTCGGCGAGTGACCCCAGCTTGATTCCCCCCGGGGAAAAGCGCTACTGTATCGGCATGGACAAGATCATCAAGGTGGAGCTGACGCGGAGCGAGCGGGAGCTCCTCCTCAATCTCCTGTATATCGATCGCGGGGTGGAAAAGAAGGTCGTCAACTCGAGGCCGGCGGCGAACCGCTTTCCCCTCGAGCTCGACCAGAAGGAACTGGAGGGGGTCCTGAACGCTCTCTCGGGCGAAGCGAACCACACCGACGACCGCCATCTGCAGAAGGCATACGAGGAACTGCGCGAGAAGCTGGAGAAGATCGACGCCGCGACGGCCGAGGGCGGGAAGAACCCGGCCTAGTGCCGCCCGTGGCAAGACCGCAGTTCCCTCCGTCGCTCCTACCGCTGGAGGATGCGCACATCGATCTGCCCCGCCGCGGCGAGGTCCCTGTCGCCAGGTTCCGCGCCGAGTTCAACAGGTCGCCGAAGCCCGTGGCAACAGGCTTCCAGGAGGCGTGGGCGTCCAAGCCGCAGGTGTCCTGCGACGGGCAGGCCTTGTTCGCAGAAATCGCCGTGCTTTCTCTTTTCCAGAAGGAGGGGTGGGACGGGGTGTGGGTGGATTCGCCGCGGCACAAGTATTTCGACAAGATGCCGACCCAGAGCAAGGGGGTCACCCTGGACGCCTACGTGGGGCAGCTTCTCGCGAGGATCAGGGGCGCCGGCGAGAGAGGGAAGGCAGTCTGCTGGGATCTCATCGTGTGGCACGGCAGGAGCGTGTTCTTCGTCGCCGTGCGGGAAGCCTCGACCTTCGAGGGCTCTCGCAGCGAGGGGTTGAGAAAGTCCAGCCTCGAATGGCTGGAGGCTTCCCTTCGATCGGGCATGTCACCGGGGCAGTTCATCATGGTCGAGTGGAGCTACAGGAAGGTCGTGGTGGGCAGGAAGGTCGGGGCGGGCAAGAAGCGGCCGGGACAGCCGCGTGGTCCGCGTCCGCCCGTCAGCTCGTGAGCATCTCCTCGACGATCCCCACCGCGTCCCGGATATAGCCGGCGCACTGCGTGGCAAAGAGGTTCCCTTCCTTCGCTCGCCGCATCCCCTCCGGCGTCCCGATATCGGCCCCGAGCAGGTCCTTGCAGGCGAGTGCGCCGTGCATCTCGGCGAATCTGCGCGCGAACTCGCGCACCAGGGCGTAGGCCGCCTCCTTCGCCTGCGCCTCCTCGGGCTGCCTCATGCCGCGGGCGAGGCCGAGTGACATGAAGGCGCCGGTGACCGCTCCGCACGTGCCGGCCAGCCTTCCCATGCCGCCCCCGAAGCCGGTGGCGACGCGCATTGCGATTTCCCCGTCGAGCCCCAGCTCCTGGGCGAACGCGGCCAGGACGGACTGGGAGCAGTTTGCGCCCCTCTGATGGAGAGCCATGGCCGCCTCGGCCCTGCTCATGGTCCCTTCTCCTCGAACACTCCCCGCTCCTTGTCTTTCCTCACTCCGTCCCATGGAAACACCCTTCCGTTCATGGCGATGTACACGCCGTTGGGCAGAAGCTGGACTGCCGTGATCGCCGAGCCGAGGTTGAAGACCGCATCGGAGTTGTTGAAGATGTAGGGCACCATGGCGCCGGTGAGGACGATGGTCTTCGCGAGGCCCGCCTTCCCGAGCACTTCCGCGGTCTCGGCCATTGTGTCGGTGCCGTGGGTGATCACGATTCGGTCCTCCGCCGCTCGCCTGCAGGACTCGAGGATCTGCAGCCTGTTGGAGATGTGCATGTCGAGGCTGTCGATGAGCTGGTTGAGCTCCAGCTCGATGGGGACCGCGCAGCGGACGAAGGTCAGGATCTCAGGAAGGTGGGAGTCCTTGAAGGTCAGGCTGCCCCGGATCTCGTCGTAGTGCTTGTCGAAAGTGCCGCCTGTGATGATGACGCGGATCGCCACCCCCCGATGGTGGGCGATATTCAGGTTTTGATCAAGCGAGCCCGTGCGAGCTCGCAGTAGCGCTCCCTCGATCTCGACGCCCACGGCCTTGCGTCCCGCGAGCGCCGGGGCAGCTCCAGGGGGAACGGTGCGGGGTGGCCCGTCCTCTTGCGGCTTTCGCCGTGGAGTGGTAGCGGAATCCGACCTCCTTCGCAAGTGAGGTGAGGTCCGCCCCGACGCTCTGCTGGCCGTCCTTGTTCTTGTCCAGTGGGATGTTCAGGCACAACCTGCCGTCCCGCTTCAGCTGCGAGAAGCAGCGGGCGAGCCACCTCGCGCTGAGCTGCAGGGAGCGCGGGTAGGCGAGCCTGTCGTCGTGCGCGCCGTACTTGATGTCGACGTCGGCTGAGAGATGAGGGTTCGGTGCAGCAGGCAGCGGCCGCCGCTCATAGTGAGGGGGCGGGGACCGTGAAAACGGGCCCGTCCATGCAGACCAGGCGGCCGGCGTGCTCGCAGGAGCCGCATAGGCCGATGCCGCAGCGCATGTAGGCCTCGTAGGAGAGCTCCGCGGGAACTCCCCGCTCGCGGCACAGCGAGGCAAGGCGCTCGAGCATCGCCTCGGGACCGCACGCGCAAACCCTGTCGAACCTGCCCGACTCGAGGAGGGCGCAGGCGGCGTCGGTGGCAAGGCCGCGCAGCCCGGCCGAACCGTCCTCGGTCGCCGCGTGCACCTCGACGCCAAGGTCCGCGAAACGGGCGGGAAACAGGAGATCGGCAGCGGTCCGCGCGCCCAGCACGGCCTCGACGTGCGCGGGCGGAGTGGCCGCGACCAGGCGCCGGGCGAGGAAGTGCAGGGGCGCGGCGCCGTAGCCGCCGCCGACAAGGAGCGTGCTCCCTGCCCCAGCATGGTACCCTGTGCCGAAGGGTCCGCGAAACCACAGCCGATCCCCGGGGCGCAGGGTGTGAAGGGCTTCGCTGAAGGGGCCGACCCGGGCGATCGTGAAGCACAGGGGATTGTCGGCGGAAATGCTGAAGGGCTTCTCGTCTACTCCGGGGAGCCAGATCATGGCGAACTGACCTGGCTCGCAGGTGAGGGAACAATCGAGCTGGAGCGTGACCGTCCGCGCGTTTTCGGCCACCCTCTCGGCGATCAAGGCGGACCTGTGCAGGCGGCTAGTGCTCCGCATGCTCGCCTTCCCAGCTCGGAACCGGTGGTGGGTTCGAGGCTGCAGAGCCGCGCGCGGGAGGGCGATGCGCCGTGCCTCGAATCTCGGCGAGGCTCGCGACGCCGTGCTCCTGCAGCCAGCGGAGAAGCTCCTCGAGGATGAGAGAGAACGCCTGCTCCCCGCGTGAGAAGATCGCCGAGCCCACACCGACGCACGTGGCTCCCGCCATCAGCATCTCCACGCAGTCCAGTCCCGTCGAGATCCCTCCGGTGCCGATGATGGGGACCGCGACAGCTTCCGCAATCTCGTACACGCATCGCAGGGCGATCGGCTTCAGCGCGGGCCCCGAGATGCCGCCGGTGCGGTTGGCGAGAACCGGCAAGCCGCTTTCCGCATCGATGAGCATTCCCGGCATGGTGTTCACGGCGCAGATCGCGTCGGCGCCCGCCTCGACAACGGCGCGGGCGATCGAGCCGATGCTGGACACGTTGGGGGCGAGCTTCACGACGCAGGGAATGCTCGTCGCCGCCTTCACGCGACGGGTGACCTCCGCCGCGGCCTCGCGCGAGGCGGCGAAGATCTCGCCGTGCTCGGATGCCACGTTCGGGCAGGAGATGTTCACCTCGATGAGATCGGGCCGGGCCTCGCTCACGATCGCGGCGGCCCTCGCGAAGTTCTCAGGCGTGTCGGCGGAGATGCTGGCGATGAGAGGCACGCCCAGCGGAGCGAGCCTGCGCGAGGCCTCGCGCAGCAGGGCCACCTCTTCGCGCGCCCCCGGGTTGGGCAGGCCCATCGCATTCAGCAGCCCATGGCCCCAGTCGATCGCCGTCGGGTTCGGGTGCCCCCGCCGGGGGACGAGCGTGCAGGTCTTCGCCGTCACCGCCCCTGCGCCGCTTCGGGCTGCGCGCTCCAGCAGGCCGGGAGAGGTGCCCCAGATGCCCGAGGCGAGCACGAGGGGGTTGGCCAGCCGCACCCCGGCGAAGAGGCAGGAAAGCTCAGGTGAGCTCGAGGGCTTGGCGCACATCTGAACGGACCGTCTCCCCGATGCGGCCTCGGCGGACCAGGATGTCGAGCAGGGAGGAGAGCGTCAGCACGGAGTGCAGGCGAAGTCCGTGCGCGGCCAGCTCCTCCCTGCCGCCCTGCTCACGGTCCACGAGCACGGCGACGTCGGTCACCTTCAGCCCCACATCGCTCAGAGGAGCGATCGCCTCCAGCTTGCTGCCTCCCGTTGTGATCAGGTCGTCGAGCACGACAACGGTCTCGCCCTTCTCGAACCTGCCCTCGATGAGCTTCTTCGTGCCGTAGTCCTTGGCCTCCCGTCGGGGGTAGATGAGAGGCGCGCCGGTGGCGAGCGCCGCTGCCTGGCCGATGGGCAGCCCGCCGTAGGGGATGGCCGCGATCCTGTCGAAGCGCAAGCCCGCGAGCAGCCCGGCGAACGCCCGTGCCACGATCGCCATGAGCGCGGGATCGCTCACCAGAAGGCGCAGGTCGATGTAGATGGGGGAGGTGCGGCCTGACTTGAGCGTGAACTCGCCGAACCGCACCGCGCCCAGATCGTGGAGGCCGAGGGCGATTCGCTCGACGATGTCGCTGCCGGGCGATGCGGGGCCGATAGCCGCGCTTCCTGCGGCTTTCGCCTTCGCGGCTCGCGCGGCCTCGATCCTGTCGCGGAGCTCGCGGGCCGCCGCACCCGGGTCCGAAGCTCCGTAGACCGCACGCGAGACGTTCACGATCACGCCGCTGCCGTGCGCATCGAGGCCAGCGGACACGCTCGCCTCGAGGTCCCCGCCCTGGGACCCGACCCCGGGCAGGAGGAACCACATCTCGGGAGCGAGGGCCCGCACACGAGCGAGGACGTCAGGGTAGGTCGCGCCGATGACGAGGCCGATGTTTCCCCTGCTGTTCCAGCTCTGCGCGGCCGCGGCGATGCGCTCATAGAAGGGCACGCCCCCGGCATCGAGCTCCTGCAGATCGCGAGCGCCGGGGTTGGAGGTGTGGCAGAGAAGGAACAGACCGCGGTCAACGTATCGGGCGAACGGCTCCACGCTGTCGGACCCCAGCAGGGGGCTCAGCGTCACGGCGTCCGCGTCCAGCACGTCGAAGATTGCTTTGGCGTACGCTTCCGCCGTCGAGGAAATGTCGCCCCGCTTCGCGTCGAGCAGCACGGGCAGGCTTTTCTCGTGGATGTAGTCGATCGTTGCCTTCAGCGCCTCCATCCCCTCGGCGCCCCGGGCCTCGTAGAACGCGGAGTTGGGCTTGTAGAGGCAGGCTGCCGCGCAGGTCGCGTCGATCACCCTCTTGTTGAGGGGAAAGACATCAGCCGGCGCAATCCCGTCAAGCTGCGGGTCCAGCCCCACGCAGAGCAGGGAACCACTTCTCCGGGACGACTGTTCGAGCTGGGCGAAAAAGGGCGTCCGTTCCATTGTGCTGCCGCGAGGATAGAAGGAGGAGTGATTTTGATCAAGGGAGCGCGAGCGGGGAGCATCGGAAAGCTGTCCTCATCCCCGTCAGCAGCATGATTTTACAAAAACTGCTGCCCCTGTACAATACGGGTACCCGGCGCGGCGGTAGTGTGGGAGCAAAGAGAGGTCACGGATGAGCATGCTTGACCCGAAGACGATGAAGGACTGGCAGATCGCGGAAGCCGCGGAAGCCGCGATGAAGCCCGTGAAACAGCTGGCCGGAGAGCTGGGCCTCGAAGACAGGGAGCTCCTGCCCTATGGCCACTACGTGGCCAAGCTGGACTACATGAGCATCCTCAACAGGCTGAAGGACCGGCCCGACGGCAAGTACATCGAGGTCACCGCCATCACTCCCACCCCCCTCGGCGAGGGCAAGTCCACCACGACCATGGGGCTTGTCGAAGGCCTCGGGACGCTGGGCAAGAAGGTCATCGGCGCCATCCGCCAGCCCTCCGGGGGCCCGACGTTCAACATCAAGGGCTCTGCCGCGGGCGGGGGCCTCGCCCAGTGCATCCCGCTCACCGACTTCTCCCTCGGCCTGACCGGCGACATCGACGCGATCACCAATGCGCACAACCTCTCGATGGTCGCCCTCACCTCCCGGCTGCAGCACGAGTTCAACTACGACGACGCGGGCCTGGCAAAGCGCAACCTCAAGCGCCTGGACATCGATCCCCGCAATGTCGCCCAGGGCTGGTGCATCGACTTCTGCGCGCAGGCGCTGCGCGAGATCATCATCGGTCTGGGCTCGGACATGGACGGGTTCATGATGAGGAGCGGGTTCCAGATCACCGTCTCCTCCGAGATCATGGCCATCCTCGCCGTGGCCTCGGACCTGAAGGACATGCGCGAGCGGATGGGCAGGATCGTCGTGGCCTACAGCAAGTCGGGCGCGCCGGTCACCACGCACGACCTGGGCTGCGACGGGGCCATGACGGCGCTCATGACGAAGGCCATCAACCCCAACCTGCTGCAGACCCTTGAAGGCCAGCCAGTGCTGGTGCACGCCGGCCCGTTCGCCAATATCGCCATCGGCCAGTCCTCCATCATCGCCGACAGGGTGGCCCTCAAGCTGGCCGACTACCACGTCACCGAAAGCGGCTTCGCCGCGGACATCGGCTTCGAAAAGTTCTGGAACTTGAAGTGCCGGTTCAGCGGCCTCACTCCCCACTGCTCGGTGCTCGTGTGCACGGTGCGCGCGCTGAAGATGCACGGCGGCGGGCCACGGGTCGCTCCGGGCAAGCCCCTGGACAAGGCCTATACCGAGAAGAACGTGGCTCTCGTGGAGAAGGGCGTCGAGAACATGCTGGCCCACATCCAAACCATCAAGCTCTCGGGCATCGAACCCGTGGTCTGCATCAATCACTTCCATACTGATACGGACGAGGAAGTGGCGGTCGTGCGCAGGGCAGCGGAGGCTGCCGGCGCCCGCGTGGCCCTGTCCCGGCACTGGGAAAAGGGCGGGGAAGGCGCGAAGGAGCTCGCGGTGACCGTCGTGGATGCCTGCAAGGCAAAGCCGAAGTTCAGGTTCCTCTATGAGCTTTCAACGCCGCTGCGGGAGCGGGTCCAGCTGATCGCCACAAAGGTGTACGGGGCGGATGGAGTGTCCTGGTCCCCGGCAGCCACGGAGAAAGCGAAGGCCATCGAAGCTGACCCCGAGCTGTCCAAGCTGGGCACCTGCATGGTGAAGACCCACCTGTCCCTCTCGCACGACCCGACGATCAAGGGCCGGCCGAAGGGCTGGACGCTTCCCATTCGCGATGTGCTGCTGTACCGGGGCGCTGGTTTCGTGGTGCCCGTGGCGGGGGACGTGAAGCTGATGCCGGGAACGGCTTCCGAGCCCGCTTTCCGCAACATCGATGTGGACGTTGCCACCGGAAAAGTGAAGGGGCTGTTCTAGGGACACAGAGGTCTCGAACCGCTCGGCCTCGGAGCGGTTCACTGCCCCGCGGCGTATCGCTGCCAGATGCCGTCGAGCAGCTCCGAGACTTCCTTGTGGAGCGCGAACTTCCGGTCATAGACGGCCGCGAACGTGCCGTCCGGTTCGATGCGGCCCTTGATCTTCACCATGTTCTTCGCCGCTTCCTTGAGGTCCTTGTACTCACCGGAAGCGACAGCCGCCGCCATGGCGCAGCCCAGCGTCCCCAGCTCCTCGGCCTCGACAACCTCGATCGGAAGTCCCAGAACATCGGCGAAGATGCGGGTCCAGACAGGGGATTTCGCGGCCCCCCCTGCAAGCCGGACAGCCCGGGGCATGCTTCGGCTCTTGAGCAAGCGTTCGACGTGGACCCTGTGGCCGAGGGCGATGCCCTCGAACACGGCCCGCACGATCTGTTCCCGCGAATGAGACGCCTGCAGACCCACGAAGCATGCCCGAGCCAGCGGGTTGTCGTTGGAGCCGTAGATATGGGGCAGGAAAACGATGTCCTGGGCGTCTGGTGCGACGGATCCCGCCATTTCGCTGGTGAGGTCGAAGATCCCCATCCCGCGTTCGGCCGCAACGCTCTTCTCCGATTGGAGAAAGAGCTCCGTGAACCATTCGTTGTTTCCTGCGGAGGTGGGGCTGGATTCTTCCACGAGGTAGTAGCCGGGGATGCAGAACAGCGAGTTCATCATGACCGATCCGTCGAGCACGGGCTGCCGCGAAATGTACTCGTTGATGCTCCATGTCCCGGCGATCACGCACAGATTGTCCTCGTCGGTGACATCGGCGGCGACCGCGCAGGCGTCGATGTCGAACATGCCGGCCGCGACCGGCGTCCCGGCCGCAAGCCCGGTCGCGCGCGCTGCTTCCGGCGTCACCGCGCCGCAGCTCTCCGTGGAGTACGCGAGCGGCGGAAGCATGTCGTACACCTCGCCGATGCCGAAGAGCTCCAGCAGGTCGCGGTCGAACCGTGCGTCACGAATGTTCATGAGGCCGGATCCCGAGTAGTCCGTTACCTCGGCGAACGCCTCCCCCGTGAGCATGAACCGGACGTAGTCCTTCACCTCGAACACCCACTGCACGCCTTGCAGGACCTCGGGTCTGTTGTCCTTGAACCAGCACAGGAGCGAGACCGGCTGGCAGGCGAGAACGCGCTGGCAGATCCTGGGAAACGCCTTCTCGACAGTCCCGTCCCGGGTCCACATCGGGGGATAGGCCCAAGCCCGGGAATCGGTCGAGACGATGCCGTTGTGTGCGGGCCGGCCGTCCTTGCCCCAGAGGTACAGTCCTTTTCCGTGGCCCGTGCATGCCACCCCGCGGATGTCCTTTCCGTCGATGCCGGCCTTGTCGATAGCTTCCCGTATGGCCGCGCAATTGGCCTGCCACAGCGCGCCCATGTCGCGTTCCGTGTGGCCGGGTGCGGGCATCAGCATCGGCACCTTCCGCGCGCCGCTTCCCGCCGCCCTGCCGCGCCCGTCGAAGATGACCGCCTTGGTGAGCGTCCCCCCGTTGTCGATCCCCATGAAATAGCTTGCCATCTTGCCTATCTCATACTCCTTTCAGCTCGACAGGGCAAGGAGAGTCCTGATGCTTTGTACACGGCGGCGAGCTCGCCTTCCACTTTGGGAACCGATTTCCCTTTTCATAGTGTGTGAAATAGTGTGTACTATTTGGGCAGGGGTTTCCCACCATAGTGCCCAGGAACATTATCATCAGCGACGAACTCGATAGCGCGATAGATGCAGCTGCCCGGCATCTTGGATGCAGGCGCAGCGTAATCGTCGGGAAAGCGCTGTCGTTCTACCTCGACTACCTCGATCTTGAGACAGCCGTCGAACGAGCACGAAAGTATGAAACGGGCGAGGACAAGGGGTTGAGCGCCGAGCAGCTCCGCACCGATGGAGTGATCGGATGCGCGGTTCATCGTCGACAGTCTGATTCGTCTGGTCGAAAACCACTCCACGATCGAAGCGGATTTCCTGAAGACCGGCAGGATCAAGCGGCTCAGCGGACGGTGGGAGGGCTTTTTAAGGCTCAGGCTCAGGACCTTTCGGGTCATCTACAAGAGATACGAAGAGACTCTCGTGATTCTCGTGTGAGGATCGCTCACCGGCGTGAGGCATACCGTTCTTGAATCAGCCGATCCTCGGCTTGCAGAGGATTTCGCAGATGCGCAGGTCCTTCACCTGCCGCGCGAAGGCAGGGCGGATCACGATCGCCGTATCGGCGCCCTCGTCGGTGCCGGCGAGGGCGATGACTTCTGAGCCGGCGGTCAGGAAGCCCGCCTCCAGCGCCATGATCGAGGTCTCGACCGCCACCTTCATTCCCTGCGAGAACCACCGCAGCGTATTCGCCACGAGGTTTCCGGGGGTGTTCTCCCCGTAGAAGCCCTCGGAAATCCCGTCGGCGAGGGCATGCAGCGAGGTGAGCACCCGGATCCCCTTCTCCTCCATACCGCTGCGCTCCCCGGGAGCGAGAGTCCATCCCACGTCGTCAAAGGCCGCGCTGATGCTCACGGCGATCAGGTCCACGCCCGTGCCGCGGAACACCTCCGCGGCCTGCAGGGCGGTGCGGCCGTGGGTCGACGCGACGACGACCTGGCGGATGCCGAGCTCCCGCGCCCGTTCGCGGGCGATGTGAAGCGCCTGTGCGGTGTTCTCCTTCCCCTTCTGTTCGAAATACACAGTCGTTCGTTCCATTTGCTCGTCTCCTTGCGGGACCCGCTACACGTCCAGCGGGTAGCCCCCGTATCGCTTCGCCGCCCGATAGAAGGCGCGGATGTTCTCCAACGGCGTTGTCGGCTGCACGTTATGCGACGGGCAGAGGATGTACCCTCCCCCGGGGGCGAGCTGCCCGAGGCGAAGCCTGACCTCCGCCTCCACTTCGCTCGGGCTGCCCAGCGGCAGAACTTTCTGATCGTCGACCGCGCCCCAGAACGCCAGGCGATCGCCGTAGCGCCTTTTCAGTCGGCCCGGATCCATGGCGAGGGGCTGCACGGGGTTGAGGATGTCCACCCCCACCTCGATCAGATCGTCGATGATCGGTTCGATGAAGCCGCAGATGTGGACGGCGATCTTGAGATCCGGCCTGGCCTTCTTGTACGCGCCAAAAAGCCGGCCGTAGCGGGGCTTCACGAACTCGCGCCAGAGCGCCGGGGAGATCAGCATCCTGTCCTGGGTGCCGACGTCGTCGCCCGCGAGGAGGATGTCGCAGCCCAGTCGGGCGAGGATCAGTCCCGCGGTC
>Ga0315288_10004229_pt1 | contig 18258 bp, 16 predicted proteins | sample YL17G11_20_MG_FD_203454 | JGI IMG/M metagenome (GOLD analysis project Ga0315288, IMG submission 203454) | Sediment microbial communities from Yellowstone Lake, YNP, Wyoming, USA - YL17G11_20 | ecosystem: Environmental > Aquatic > Freshwater > Lake > Sediment | place: USA: Wyoming | collected... | reverse complement strand
CGCTTGGCGGGGTGAGAAGCGCACGGCCTCGGCGCCAAAGCGGGCGATGTCGTACTTTGGACCGACCACGGCCATATACTCGATGCCGCAACATGCGGTGCCAAAAGGGTACGGCCAAAGCGAGTTCTTCCTCGCCCAAGCGAGGAACTGGTCAGCCTTGGTGGTGATGTAGCTTTCGTTCTGAACTGGATTCTTCATAACAGCCGTGAGCCTCCTGCGCGGCGTTTTGGAGCCCGGCACTCCTGGGTCTGGCTGACGAGGGACTCAAAGTCTTTGGTCAGTTCCCGCCTGTGGACCAGGTCGCTAAGTATAATGCCAGAAAGTGCCGAGCGAATCGCGGAGGAAATCAGCCCCCAGGCATCCTTTGAGCTGCAAACATGCTCGGAGACACAACCGACGCCACCTTCTAGGCACTGCACTGGCTGAAAGCCGTCCTCGACGGCCAGAAAGATCTCCCAGACGGAGACGGTCTCAGCGGATCTAAGCAAGCGGTAGCCGCCGCTGCGACCGCGCACGCTGCCGAGTAAACCGGCCTCGCGTAGGCGGCTAAGGATATGGTCCATGTAATCCAGAGGAATGCCCTGGCGCACGGCGATATCGCTGCGCTGGACGACAGCCGCTTCATCGGCGCTGGCGTGCTCGGTCAGATCCATCATGATCTTGAGCGCGTATCGACTTTTCGAGGTGATGTTCATCACCAGGCTCCTTGACGGCGCATCATTGCACCGGAATCACATCGGTAATCGCTTCTTCGCCGAACTTCTCTTGGAGCATTTGCTGAACGCCGTTGACCAAGGTCATGGTCGACGATGGGCAGCCAGAACAGCCACCACCGAGTCGGATGTGCGCCATGCCCGATTCATAGGCTTCTAGCCGGGCAAATCCGGAGTGCAGGGCCAGCATCTCCGACACTGGACCCTCCAAGTACAGCGCAATGTCTTGCGCCTGACCGCTGAACTGGCTGCTGGTCAGAGGTTCGCCGAAGCTGCCCTGCTCATCCAAACCCAGCAGCCCACGCATCGCTTCTTCCGCCTCGTCCTTGGTCAGGCCGTGGGCGACCTTGCCTGAAGGGACATGGGTTGCCTGCCAACTGCCATCGGCCTTGCTGCTGATCACCACTGATTGTAGATCGCTCATACAGCCACCACCTCCAAGTAAGGATTGAATTCCGTGCGTAGGATGCTCTCGATACCTTCCAAGGTACCGGTCATCGCGCTTGGGCAGCTGCCGCAGGCGCCCTGATAGCGCACCGTCAGGATGTTGCCGTCGAGCTCTAGGACCTCGAGGTCACCGCCGTCCGCCTGCAGACCAGGACGGATGGTGCGATCAAGGATCTCTTCGATTTCTACCAAGTGTGGATCTAGGGGCGCGCCGTTGGACTTTGGCTTGGGCATCCGGTCGTCGAAGTCGGCATCATGGGTCGGCAAGGCCGAGCGGATCACATCTTCGACGCTGAGTGCTAAGACAGCCCAATCCGAAGCGCCATTTTGTGTCACCGTCAGGACATTTTCAAATAGATGCACCTGGCTGACATTGGCCAGTCGTAACAGACGCGCAGCGAGTGGCACGTGCTCGCACTCGCGCGTCTCGGTGTAGGATACCTTGCCGGTGCGTTTGACGTCGCTGTTTAAGATAAACTTCCAGGCGTTGGGATTGGGCGTCCGCTGCGTCCGGATCTGGAGGTCTTTGGCGGGTTGGGATTCCATGCGACTTACTCCGTCGACACCGTCGGTTGGTTGGATAGAGCACCGCTGAGTGCATGCCAGGCTAAGGCCGCGCATTTGACGCGTGCCGGGTACTGCCAGATGCCAGAGAAGATCTTCAGCTTGCCGAGTTGGTTGGGCGTGGATTCAGGATTCAGCTCGCCTTTGAGCAAGCGTTGAAATTCGCCAAACATCGCTTGGGCGACCTCGACCTTGGCGCCTTTGAGTGCCACTGTCATCATCGAAGCCGAGGCCTTGCAGATCGCGCAGCCCGAGCCTTCAAAGGCAATTTGCTGGATGATGCCGTCTGTGGTGACCTCGAGGTAAACCCAGAGATGATCGCCACACAAGGGGTTGAAGCCTTCGGCGGCGCGGTTGCCACCGTCGAGCTTACCGAAGTTTCTCGGCCGCTTATTGTGCTCGAGAATCACCTGCTGATAGAGTTCCATCTGGCTGCTCATGCAAACAACCTCTGGGTCTTTTCGATCGCCACGACCAGGGCGTCGATTTCAGCTTTGGTATTGTAAAAGGACAGACTGGCCCTCGCCGTTGCCGGTAGGCCAAAGCGCTGCATCAGCGGCTGGGTGCAGTGGTGACCAGCGCGAATCGCGATGCCCTCTTGGTCGAGTAAGGTGCCGATGTCGTGCGGATGAATGTCGTCTAGGGTAAAGCCCAGGATGCTCGTCTTTTGCGCTGCCGTGCCGACCTGTTGCAGGCCTTTGATCTGGCGCAAACAGGACGTACCATAGTGCAGCAGCTCTGCCTCGGCGGCAGCAATGCGCTCCAGGCCCAAGGCGTTGACATAATCGACTGCAGCACCGAGGCCAATGACCCCGGCAATATGCGGTGTCCCCGCTTCGAACTTCGCTGGAAGCTCGGCAAAGGTGGTCTTGGCAAAGCTGACCGAACGGATCATGTCGCCACCGCTGAGAAACGGCGGCATGGTGTCGAGCAGAGCGCGGCGACCGTAGAGGACGCCGACGCCGGTTGGGCCAAATAATTTGTGCGAAGAGAAAGCTAGGAAATCAACGCCTAGAGCTTGAACATCGAGCGTTTTGTGCGCCACGGCCTGGGCGCAATCGAGCAGCACGGGGATGTCCCGGCTGTGCGCCATGGCGATGATCTGCTCGATAGGGTTGATGGTGCCCAGAGCATTGGACACGGCCACGATCGAGACCAAACGCGTGCGAGCATTGATCAGTTGTTCCAACTCGGGCAATAGGAGTTCGCCAGCGTCGTTGATCGGAGCGACCCGCAGAATCGTTCCTTGGCGCTCACATAGGAGCTGCCACGGCACGATATTGGAATGATGCTCCATCTCGGAGATGATGACCTCGTCGCCAGGCTTGAGACGTGCGCCAAAGCTGTGCGCCACGAGGTTGATCGCTCCGGTAGTGCCGCTGGTGAAGATGACCTCAGCAGCTTCCTTAGCGTTGAGAAAAGCGCGCACCTTTTCCCGCGACGCATCGAATTTGCGCGTCGCCTCTTCACTTAGAAAATGCACACCACGGTGCACATTGGCTGCACCCATGCGGTAATGCTCGGTCACCGCCTCAACGACACTCGTCGGCTTTAGCGTAGTGGCGGCGTTATCCATATAGATCAGTGGCTTACCGCGAGCCAGTTGATCGAGTACAGGAAAGTCGCGGCGAACCGCCTGAATGTCTAGCGGAAGACTCAAAGGAAATACCCCATCGTCAAGGGCCGAAGCGTTGCGTGGAGGCGCGGAGCATGCAGCATCACATCGTCGGCGAAGGCTTGAACCAGCATGCGGCGCGCCTCGGTCGGTGGCAGCCCCCGGCTGGTCAGATAAAATAATTGGTCGTCGTTCAACTGCCCAACACTGGCGCCGTGCGAGCATTTGACGTCGTCGGCGTCGATCTGCAGTTCCGGTTTGGTATCGATCTCGGCGTCGCTGCTGAGCAGCAGATTGCGATTCATCTGGTACGCCTGAGTCAGCTGCGCGTCGCGGCGAACGCGAACGACGCCGTTAAACACTGCGCGCGAAACGCCGTCCAGGATGCCCTTATAGAGCTGCCGGCTGATCGCATGGGGCACCTGATGATCGACCACCGTGTGATGATCCACGTGCTGACCCTCGCGGGTCAAATAGAGGCCGTTTAAGATCACTTCGCTGCCTTGACCCGCTAGGCCGATGTCGATGTCGACGCGGGCCAGTTTGGCGCCGGCGCATAAGGACAGCGACGTCAGCTTGGCCGCGGCAGCTAGTTCGGCCCGCACGCGGCCAATATGCAGTGCTAGCGGAGCCTCGAGTTGGCAGCGTTGGTGATCAAGCTGCGCGCCAGACGCAAGTTCGATATCCGTCACCGTGTTGGTAAAGGACGTGGTGCCTTCGTCTACAGATATGAAGGTCTCCACCACTTCGCCTTTGGCTTCGGCACCAAGTACCAGCATATGGCGCGGAAACGTCACCAAGCGGTCTTTGCCGCTGCCGACATGGATGATATGAATGCGGCGTTCGCAGGTGACGCCAGGACTCCACTCGATGAACAGGCCGCTGGCGAGGAAGGCTTCGTTAAGCTGTGAGAAGGGTTGTTGCGCCGTCGCATATCGCTTCAAAAGGCGCAGCGCCGCCGGCACATTGACGCTCAGCGCATCGGCAAGTGGAGCGATTAAAAGCCCTGTGGGCAGGTCGCCAAGTTGTTCCAAGGGGGTGACTATACGACCATTGACCAGTACCAGGGTGATGTCGCCTGCTTGGACGTAAGGCGCCAAAACCTCGGCGGTGACGACGTCTTGAGGTGCAAGTGAAAACGCACCCTCGGTGAGGCTGCGCAGGCTGGTGTAGCGCCAATCTTCGTGCTTGCGGGTCGGTAAACCGATCTGCACGAAATCGGCAAAGGCCAGCTCGCGGTGCTCTCTGAGCCAAGCCGCATCGCCAGCCCGGTCGCGGCTAAAACCGGCGAAGGCGGAGGCAAACGAGACAGCGGCCTGAGATGCTGGAGAGACTTGATTCACCGGGATCTCCTTAGTTGAGCAACCAGTCGTAGCCGCGTTCTTCAATCTCAAGCGCGAGGCTCTTGTCGCCGCTTTTGATGATCTGGCCGTTGGCTAGGACGTGGACGAAGTCCGGGACGATATAGCTCAGGATGCGTTGATAGTGGGTAATCAAGACCACCGCGTTGCTATCACTGCGCAGCTTGTTGACCCCTTCGGAGACTAGGCGCAGCGAGTCGACGTCGAGGCCAGAGTCGGTTTCGTCGAGGATCGCTAGGCGCGGTGCAAGCACGGCCATTTGCAGGATCTCGTTGCGCTTTTTCTCGCCGCCAGAGAAGTCGACGTTGAGCTGACGGTCCATGAACTTAGCGTCCATACCGAGAAACTGGATCTTCTCACGCAAATAACCGTCGAAATCGAGCGGGTCCATCTCCTCAACACCTTGGTCGCGGCAGATGGCATTGAATGCGGCCCGAAGGAACTCGGCGTTGTTGACGCCCGGAACTTCGACCGGGTACTGGTAGGCCAGGAAAATGCCGGCGCGGGCCCGTTCGTCTGGAGCCAAGTCGAGCAGGTTCTTTGGCTTGAAATTGATGTCGTAGTGGATCGTCCCGCTGGCGACGGCGTAGTCTGGGTGGCCGGCGAGGACCTTAGACAGCGTGCTCTTGCCCGAGCCATTGGGGCCCATGATGGCGTGAACTTCGCCCTCATTCACCTTGAGGTTGAGGCCTTTAAGGATCTCTTTCGTGCCGACTGTCACATGCAGGTTGCTGATATCAAGCATCGCTTATCCCACGCTCCCTTCGAGCTTCATCTCTAGTAGCCTTACTGCCTCGACGGAAAACTCCAGTGGCAGTTCCTTAAATACCTCTTTACAGAATCCATTGAGCAGCAGGCTGATGGCCCCCTCGTCGTCGAGCCCGCGCGATTTCAGATAAAAGATCTGCTCCGCGCTAATCTTAGACGTGGTCGCCTCATGCTCGACTTTGGCGGTCTTATTCTTGATTTCCATATAAGGGTAGGTGTTGGCGCTGGACTTATTGCCTACCAGCATCGAGTCACATTGCGAGAAATTGCGCGCGTTCTCTGCGCTCGGCAGGATGCGGACTTGGCCCCGGTAGCTATTCACGGACTCATCAGCACTGATGCCTTTGGAGATGATCTTACTGGTCGTGTTCTTACCGATATGGATCATCTTGGTGCCGGTGTCGGCCTGCATCTTGTTGTTGGTCAAAGCGACCGAGTAAAACTCACCGACCGAGGAGTCGCCTTGCAGGATGACGCTTGGATACTTCCAGGTGATCGCTGAACCGGTCTCGACCTGGGTCCAGGAAATCTTTGAACGGTAGCCGGAGCACAGGCCGCGCTTGGTGACAAAGTTATAGATGCCGCCTTTACCCTCGCGGTCGCCGGCGTACCAGTTTTGCACGGTCGAATATTTGATCTCGGCGTTGTCCAAGGCGACCAATTCCACCACCGCTGCGTGTAGTTGGTTCTCATCGCGCATGGGAGCTGTGCAGCCTTCGAGGTAGCTGACGTGGCTGCCCTCCTCGGCAATGATCAAAGTGCGCTCAAATTGGCCTGTTTCGGCCGCGTTGATGCGGAAGTAGGTCGATAGCTCCAGCGGGCAGCGCACGCCTTTGGGGATATAAACAAAGGACCCGTCGCTGAAGACGGCTGAGTTGAGGGCGGCATAGAAGTTGTCTTTATACGGGACCACGCTGCCAAGCCACTTTTTGACCAACTCAGGATGTTCGCGCAACGCCTCAGAAAAGGAGCAAAAGATGACGCCAACCTTGCCCAGCTCGGCCTTGTGCGTCGTGGCCACCGACACCGAGTCAAAGACCGCGTCGACGGCGACCCCGGTCAAGCGCTTTTGCTCCGACAGCGGGATACCGAGGCGGTTAAAGGTGGCGATGATCTCGGCATCGACCTCCTCCAAGCTCTTTGGTCCGTCGCCCTTTTTCTTTGGTGCGGAGTAGTAGCGCAGGTCCTGAAAGTCGATGGGCGGGTAGGCCACATGCGCCCATGTGGGTTCGACCATCTTGAGCCAATGGCGGTAGGCCTTTAGGCGAAAGTCCAGGACGAAGTCGGGCTCCTCTTTAATCGCCGACAGCCGACGGATCACGTCTTCGTTTAAGCCCTTTGGGAAGGACTCGGACTCGACGTCGGTCACGAACCCGTACTTGTACTCGCGGTTCGAGAAGGGGCTTTTCACCGCATCTGCGGCCATAACCGTCTCCAATGCCATTGCTTAAAATCCGTGCGCTATGTTAAGAGCCTGGGTCGCCGAGCGACATGTCCACCGTATTCTTTTCACAGGCGGAATGTCTACCAATTTGGTCGACATTTATCCAGCCCAATGTCGCATCACATATTCTTTCATAAATCTAGGTAGTTAAGGCAGGCCCCGAAGTGGGGCCATTGGGGCTGCGCCTGGTTCCATCAAAGTTTTTGCCGAGCTTGGGCATTTTCTCGGTGAAAGATAAGCGGGCTACCGCTATAACGATCTGCCTCGGAGCGATCGAGTCTGGGTTTGGTTGATGGAGAAGTGGCCGAGTGGCTGAAGGTACCGCACTCGAAATGCGGCGAGGGGGAAACTCCTCCGTGAGTTCGAATCTCACCTTCTCCGCCAGACTCAGAAGTGAAGAACGTCGTCCGCGTCGTCGGCGAATGCCTTGGCTCGTGTGCGCGCCCCAGCTGCGCCGACTTGAAAATCTTCAGACTGGCTTGACGCTTGCTTCTACGTTCGGTGAGTTACTTGCAACTCGAGCAATGACTTCGATGAGCAAGCCGGGCTTAACCGGTTTGCTGATGTAGTCGACGCAGCCCGCAGCTAGGCACTTCTCGCGTTCGCCGCGCATCGAATGGGCAGTCAGCGCGATCACCGGTGTTAAGCAGCCGCTGGCGCGTAGTTGCTTGCTGGCTTCATAGCCGTCCATGAGTGGCATCTGGATATCCATCAATATGACGTCAAAGGTGCCGGTTTTGGCCGCGTCCACCGCCTGCAGTCCATTGTCCACCACTGCGATCGTTGCGCCGCTGTTTTTGATAAAATGAGCGATCAGAAGTTGGTTGTCTGGTACGTCTTCAGCTAGAAGCACGCGAAGTCCCGTCAGGCGCTTGTTGCCGATGAACCAATCGGTCACAACGGCGCCTTTTTGCGTGAGGTCGGCGTCCGTTTGATGCTGTAGCATGCGCACGCCTTCTAGTGGGCCTGGATCGATGGTGATCGTAAAGGTGCTGCCTTTGCCTATCTGGCTCTCCGTAAGCTGCACATCACCACCGAGGGCTTTGGCTAAATGTCGGGCCAAGATCAAGCGGCCAGCGTCATTTGCGTGTTTGGCGGCATGACGTAGATGTGACCTGGGTCGACTTTCATCCCATCGATGACCTCGACCACGGGGAGTGTGGTGGTCTTAGCCAGGATTTCGCTGCGGAGGCTGTGATGGCTCGGGTCGAGGTGCTGCAACAACACCATGGCTATGTCTATTTGCGGGTCAAGCTGGCCGAGGAGCAGGGAAAAAGCTTCAAGACCGCCGGCTGAAGCGCCGACCCCGACGATCGTCGGGGCTTTGTTCGATGGTCCTATTGTTGCGGTCACCGGAGCCTGGGCAGCGCCCGCTTCCGCAGCTGACTCTTTAGCGGTTAACCGCCTTGCTTTATCTTTACGCGTCATCACAGTCTCCGATTGCGGCCCAAAATCATTGATTTTTCGCCAGAAAATGAGCTGGGCGACAGGCCTTGACCGTCGTGACGCGATGGTTCAGAGCCCATGTAAATAGCCTCCATACCCAACATGGTCACATCTCTCGTCGAACTTAATTTTTTAAGGTGGCTCTCTAGCCGCAATATCCGATGGGGCCAACACTTTAAGGCATACAATCGGGAGACGATGGGTACCCTATAGATACAGGCTTTCCCTCAGTACACCTATGCTAATCGGTCGGCCCAGGAGCTTACTTTTAGACCAAGCCCTTAATAAATAGCCTTGCCAAATAAATGCGTCGGCCCTACGGTTACTGCCGTATTGGTGCAAGGACTGGAAGGGTCTAGCTCCATTGGATAGACGACGGCACTCAGTCGTTAGGGTCCAAGAGGGTGTCACCATGACCCATCGAATATCGATAGTCTGCGGCTCAGGATGAGGCAGCTCTTGATAGCGCTAAAGGCCGATGATACTCAAGAAAGATCAATTTCAGTTTTAGACCGCAACCCGCGACGATCGTACCCCTACAGGAGGCATAAGCGTGTCAGTTACTACAGCAGTGCTAGGATTTCCCCGGATTGGCGCCCAACGGCAACTCAAAAAGACCCTCGAAGCTTACTGGGCCGGTAAAGCCAGCGCGGAAGAACTGCAGCAGACTGCGGCCACGCTACGCAAGACCCATTGGCAGGCGATTCAACAGGCGGGTGTCACCTATGTGCCCAGCAATGATTTCTCCTTCTACGATCATGTCCTCGATACCGCTGTGACCTTGGGCGTCGTGCCTGCTCGTTACAAGCAAATCCAGGATCCGCTTAAGCGCTTTTTCGCCATGGCCCGCGGTCGTCAGGACCCAGCCAACGGCGTCGATATCCCAGCGCTTGAAATGACCAAGTGGTTCGACACCAATTATCACTACATTGTACCGGAATTGGCCCCTGACCAAGCCTTTGCCTTCGATCCAAAAAAGATCGTCGATGAATTCACCGAAGCCCGCAAGCTTGGCATCGAAACCCGCCCCGTGATCCTTGGACCAGTGTCCTTCCTATTGTTGTCCAAAGTCGCCAACACCGACAAAACCCACGTCGCGCCCCTCGACTTGTTGCCCAAACTGCTGCCGGTCTACACTGAGATCTTCAAAACCCTCAAAGACCTCGGCGTTGCTTGGATCCAGCTCGATGAGCCCACCTTGGTGTTGGAACTCGATGAGAAAGCCAAGGCGGCTTTCCGCTCGACGCTGCAGCAGATTGCTGGCTTGAGTGCGCGGCCGAACATCGCCTTGACGACCTACTTCGGTCCCTTGGCTGAGAACCTCGAGCTCGTCCCAAATAACGGTTTTGAAGCCCTCCATATCGACCTCGTGCGTGCTCCGGAACAACTCGCTCCAGTCCTGTCTTGGATCGGCGCCAAGACCAAGCTGTCGGTTGGTGTGGTCGACGGCCGTAACATCTGGCGCAATGATGTCGACGCCTCGTTGGCTTTGGTCAACCAGGCGACCAAGGCCCTCGGCGCCGATCGTGTCATCGTCGCTTCGTCCTGCTCGCTGCTGCACTCACCAGTCGATTTGACCATCGAAGACAAACTCGACAAGAACCTCGTCACCTGGTTGGCCTTTGCTAAGCAGAAAGTCGAAGAGCTCGGCGTCTTGGCCGAAGCCAGCACGCAAAAAGAGCCGAACTCCCCTGCCTTCTTGGCAGCGCGAGCCGCGATCCAAAATCGCCGTGACTCGGCACTGACCAGAAACGCTGCCGTGCGTGAGCGCATGCAGGCCGTCACCTCGAAGATGCATGATCGCGCTGGTGCCTTCTCGGCACGTGCCGAAGTGCAACGTAATCGCTTCAAACTGCCGGCCTTCCCAACGACCACCATCGGTTCGTTCCCACAGACGGCTGACGTCCGCACCATTCGCGCCGACTGGCGCGCAGGCAAAGTCGATCAAGAAGCGTACAACCGCTTTTTGCAGACCGAGATCAAAGACTGCGTGAAGCGTCAAGAAGACCTCGATATCGACGTCTTGGTGCATGGTGAGTTTGAGCGCACAGACATGGTCGAGTACTTTGGTGAGAAGCTCGAAGGCTTTGCCTTCACCAAAAACGGCTGGGTCCAAAGCTACGGCTCGCGCTGCGTGAAGCCACCAGTGCTGTTCGGTGACGTCTACCGCCGCTTCCCGATGACCGTTAGCTGGTCGAAGTATGCGCAGTCGCTGACCAACCGCCCGATGAAAGGCATGCTCACCGGACCAGTCACGATCTTGCAGTGGTCCTTCGTGCGTAACGATCAGCCTCGCAGTCAGACCTGCCAGCAGATCGCCTTGGCCATCCGCGACGAAGTGAACGATCTCGAAGCAGCTGGGATCCCCATGATCCAAGTTGACGAGCCAGCCCTTCGCGAAGGTCTACCGCTGCGTAAACGCGATTGGGAAGCCTATCTCAAGTGGTCGGTCGATGCATTCAAGCTATCGACCAGTGGCGTCGAGAACAAGACGCAGATCCACACCCATATGTGCTACTCCGAGTTTGGCGACATTCTGCCGGCCGTTGCTCGCCTCGACGCCGACGTCCTGTCGATCGAAACCTCGCGCTCGCATATGGAGCTGCTCGGTGACTTCGGCAAGTTCTCCTATCCAAACGAAGTCGGTCCGGGCGTCTACGACATCCACTCACCACGCGTTCCTAGCGTCGATGAGATGACCGACTTGCTGGCTAAGGCGCTCAAGGTCTTGCCTGCCGAGCTGCTCTGGGTCAACCCAGACTGCGGCTTGAAGACGAGGGGCTGGGAAGAAGTGACAACCGCTCTGAAGAACATGGTGTCCTCGGCTAAGATCATGCGCAAGCGCGTCGAAGCCTAAGGGGCTAGGGAGAGTCGCTCTCCCTGATCTCGTAAAAAAAGGCGTCTGCCCGTCGGGGCAGACGCCTTTTTTGCGGACTTTGGCTTTTTACAAAGGTTAGCCAGCCGTGGGCGTGAATTTTGCATCGTGTGATGCATGTTTCATCGCAGCAAATCTCCAAAGGAGATCTCATGGATCGGCGGACGTTCTTTAAAAGCATGGCCACAGTAGCAGGTGCCTCTGCAGTAGCAGGGCCCATCCTGGGCCCGTCAAAGGCGCTGGCGACCGCCAATGCATCGAACTCACGCCTGGGTGCCTCCGCTAGCGATCTACAAACCGTGCCCGATGCCTTTTTCACCCCCGATCTGATCCAGCCGTCCGACCGGACTGCTGCGGACAAACTCAGCTTTGGCCAGCGTACGGTGTTGGTTGTCGGCGGTGGCTTAGCTGGTCTGTCCGCAGCTCTGGAGCTCGCTGAACGCGGCTACAAAGTCACCCTCAAAGAGGGCGGACAGCGCTTCGGAGGACGCCTACACACACGCTCCGAAAGGCTGCGAACCGGCACGTTCAACGTCGAGCACGGCCTGCACATGTGGTTTTATCAGTACTACAACCTGCAAGACGTGCTGCAGCGGCTTGGCACATGGGAAAAGTACTTCGTACCTTTTGACGAAGTTCACTTCCAGTTCCGTAACTACAAGCCAGAAACGATCCGCTCGGTCGGGCCGTACCCATTGAATCTACTCAATATCCTTGCTGAATCGAGCAACCTTAATCTGCTCGACGCCCTTGGTACCGTCGGTGGTATGACCGACATCACATTCTACGACCATGCCAGCAACTGGCAGCGTTTCGATCACATCACCTTCCCGGAATGGGCGAAGAGGGCGCAGATCAACCCGAAATTCTGGGATGTGATCATGGAGCCTGCGGCTTCGGTCACGCTCAACGACCCGCAAAAGGTCAGTGCGGCGGAGATGCTGCTCTACATGCACTACTATTTTATCGGCAACCCAAAAGCCTTCCATAGACGCATACCGACAGTGGATCATGGCACGGCAGTGATCGATCCTTGGGTCGAACGACTGCGCAATCTGGGCGCGGATATGCAGCTCAACAGCCCGGTCAGTGGGCTGCGCTGCGAGGGCGGCCGGGTCATCGGTGAACTCATCGGGGGCAACCATTACGACTACGTCGTACTGGCGACCGATGTGCCGGGCACACGGCGCATCGTTGCGGCTAGCAGCTCTGCCGACCGCGCTAGCGAGTTCGGGGTTAGTCAACTTAAGAGCCGGATAAATGGGTTGTTCACTGCTCCGCCTTATTCGGTGCTGCGAGTGTGGTTTGACAAGCCAACAAGGGCGCGTCCGGCTAATCAGGCGGTTATTGAAACACCCCAGCACCGGCCGATTAATCTCATCGCGGACTACGCGATGATCGAACAGTCCTACGCTGAATGGGCTAAAGCCAGCGGTGGCGCGGTATTGGAATTCCATTTGTACAATGGCCCGCAGTTCGTGGGCCTCGGCGCGGATCAGGTATGGAACGAGATTCGGGCGACCGCATTGGAGATCTTCCCCGAGTTGAGCGGAGCACGGACTATAGACTTCTCGCTTGGCAGCTACGATACCTTCACTTCGTTTAGTCCGGGACAGGGCCTTGTCCGGCCGCAAAGCGATTTCGCGCGCTCGGTAGGGCTAGAAAACCTGGGCTTGGCCGGCGACTGGGTGTCAACCAGCTACCCAACCGCCCTCATGGAGCGGGCGGTGTCCACCGGCCGCGAGTGCGCGAACGCGATTCTGCGCGACGATGGCATCAAAGAGGCGCCCATCCAAGCGGCGAAAAAGAATGGTCCAGGGCTTTTGCCGCAAGCTTGAGCCGTCTCAATTTTGCATCTGCTGGATCTATTTGGTTACAGCAGTGAGCCTTAAGGGTGAGACCAAGTAGGCATCCGACATGATTCTAATTATAGACTAGGCTGTGGTGGCGTAGTGTACCGGGTAGCACCTTGAGCCTGCATCACCATCGGACTGTCCGTAATGTAACGAACTAGTTCTTCAATGGTAGAATCCTTTTCTCCGAGGAGCGTCTTGACCACGTCCCCCATGGAAAGGATGCCAACAAGACGATTGCCGGACAGCACAGGTAGATGGCGAACTCGGAGTTTTGTCATCAACATCATGCATTCTTCGATAGAGGTTTCTGGCGTGACGAACGGCAACCGAGCTGACATGATGTCGCGGACGCGTGCTTCTCTCGGTGCAGAGTCGTTAGGGACGATCTTGCGAACGTAGTCACGCTCAGTCATCATTCCGATAAAGCAGCCGTGTTCGGTAACGACCAATGCACCTAGATCGCGTGCAGCAAGCATGGCCCTCGCCTCATGGGCCGAGGCGTCGTGCGCGACGGTGTGGACATCAGGTGACTTCTTCGAGGCAAGCACCTCGCTCACTAGCAGCATATGCCCTCCGAAAAGCGAAAGTTTCGTTGCGCGCAATGGCAGCGCCACGTTGCGGTCACCCTTCAGGCTGCATTTTGCGTGCCAGCATCATGGAGTAGATGCTTTTGACACGTGAGCGGCCCCAGGAGGCATAGACCTCCGGTTTCTAGTGCCAGATGGGATCAGCACCGACGAAGCGCCGGTTTGGATATGGCCCAAGATCGCCATCTGGCCGGAAGAAAGCGCAGACGCGCCTTAGGGCTTGACCAGACTGCAGTCTGGTTTGTCCAAGTCCAATTGGTTGGCATCGCCCCAGCAGCGGTAGAACTGATACAGCTCCTGGCCGTAAGCCGCGCCCGTGGTCGCCGAAATGTGCCCTTCGTAGTCGACTTCACAGGGGTTATTGACGCTGCAACGCTCACCACCGGAGTTGATCGTATTGTTGATGCCGATGACCTCATGGGTGTCAGCATTGATGAGGGGTGATCCAGAGGTGCCGCCGATCGTGTTGCAGCCTGGCTGTTTGAACAGGATCGAATCGCGGAAGGTCCAGCCACCCTCTAGGAGCTTGTTGACGAAGTGATCGATTGAGCAGGAGTAGATGCGGCGCCAGTACCCAGAGACGATGCGAATAGGATCCCCGGCATCTGGGTGCTTGTCAGCGATGGTGAGCGGCTCGACACCGAAGCTGCTTTGGATCTCTTGATAGGTTGCGGTTAAGCGGTAAAGCGTGACGTCGGTATCCGTCATGGTTGCGTAGACGACCTTCTCGGCACGCAGCGTGCCGAGGGATCCGCTGGCATTGCGATTGAGCAGACTAAACGAACGATGCGAATCGCGGTCGACGATGGCCGTACCGGCTTTGATAAAGCCACCTTCGTAGCAATGGCCGTTGGTGAGGATCAAGGCCTTGTCGTCAGCCTTTGAGGTGTTGAAGCGAACCAGCGATCCCGAGCAGTTGCTCAGTGCCACGGTCGAGCTAAAGTCGACACCCGCCGCCGTCAGCGAGTCATCAGAGACCTCTGTAAAATCAGGCGTCTGCCACTCATTGCCGAGCGGCAAAGCCAAGGCGTGAGGTGCGCTCGTCGCCGCGACGGTAAGAAAAGCCCAGGCTGCAGGCAAGGTTAGATGCTTATGTCCCATGGAATTCCCCTTATTATGACGGTCCAATGGACGGGATCATAGGAGTGCCAGGCAGGCAGCGTCAAGTTCAGAGGTCCTTCAAATCGACCATGACGACCTTGTTTTGTTGGCCCGGTTCGCGTGGCCAAGTGAAGATGATTTCATTGATTCCGTTGCCGTCGAGATCGCTGGCGATCACCTCTGAGCCAACCGTCACGGGAATGTGTCCCAGCGGCACTCCGACTAACGCGCCGTCTCGCTTTTGCAGACGCACCAGATCGATCGCCTCTTTGGCGGGAAAAAAGGCGACGTCGTGGCCACTGACGTCGGCCTCTTTGTTCGGTAGCCGAATCTGCCACAGCGGCAACGAGCCCAGCACCGAAGTCAGCCGCTTAAAGTCGACAGGAAAGCTCAAACTGTGCAGGTCTTCTGGCTGGGTGGCGAAGGTGCCATCTTGATTTTTATAGCGCACAAAATCGATGTCGGCGGCCTTGGCCAAATAGATGCTCATCAGGTCGGACCAGCCCAAGGCGGCAACTGGCGCCACGAGGTCTTTGCGTCCGGCGCCGTCCAAATCAAGGTATTCTTGGTAGGCAAAGTAGCCCTTGCGCGAGATGATTTGCCCTGGTTTGCCGATGAAGCCGCCGGCCTTGGCTTGGCGAAAGATGTAGACCGTCGTGTGCATGTCGCTCACGTTCCATTCGGTTTTACTGACGATGTAGACAGGCAAGACCCCTTTTTCAAGCTCCACCAATTGGCCAATCGTTCGGATGCTCTGCTGTTGCCTTTCGGCGTCGGAGCGAACTGGAAAGAAGAAGGTCTTTTGTTGGCTCTCGGTAAAGCCGCCGGAGCCCTGAAGGTAGCACTGCAAGCTTTCGCCGCGGCTTAAACATAGGTCGATACGACCGTCGCCGTCGAAGTCCAGCGCGGTGATGGCGGGGAAGTCGAGGCGCACGCTGATCAGCTGGGTCGTCTCCAGCTGTTCGCCTCTGAGCGCCGTACTGGTCCAGTTGTAATTGGCGTTTGCGGTTTGTGTCAGGCGTACATAGCGTTGATAGGTGGCGCCATCGTCCTTTGAGCGAAACACCTGCAGATGACCAAGGCTAGGGACGACTAAGGCTGGAGCCTCGCCGCGGAACAGTTGAAAGCACAGGTGCACGCGGGGCACCGAATCATCGCTGGGCTGGGCGAAGATGTTGTCCGTCGCGGCTAGCGGGGTTTTTGTTCCAAGCCGGTAGACCCCGTCGGGGCGCAGCGTTAAGATCTCAGCAGGGGCTTTAGGCCCATGCAGCCGACAGACATCGAAGGCGCCGTCGTCGCTGCTTAAAGCTTGCTCGCCGGCGATGATGAGGTTGGCCCCCTGTTTTTTCAGCCAAAGCAACTGGCGTTTCGGATGGGGTTTGGATGCGTCGGCGACGATCGCGGCCAGACGACTTTGACCATCGCTGCCGGCGACCTCGGCCATGGAGACGACGTCGCGCTTGAGCACCAAGGTCACGGGCTTCACGTCGGCTCTTGCTAAGGAGGCGCAACTCATGCCCACAACCGCGACAAAGGCGGAGAGGATATTGGAGCGCTGATTCAGCCATAGGTAGCTCATGATCTGCTCCTCGCTCGGTTAGCGCGCTTGCACCAAGGACACGACAAGGACCCGACTCTCAGGCGTCAGAGCATGAAGCGACAGCTCCTTGGCTTCGTCGCCTTCAATAAGCAAGGTATCTCCGCTGCGTAAGTCGCTGGAGGTCCGTTCAAACCCCACCTTAACCGAACCTTCGGCAACAAAGATAGCTACCAGTCGCGCTGTTAAGTGCCTCGCGCAGCTGGACGTTGAGTCAAGCGGCAGACTCTCGATGTGTGCCGAGTAGCGTCCGCGCCGCACGATACAATTGAAATCGCGCACCAGCTCGTCGACCATGCCGTAGACCGCGTCTTCGCCGGCAAAGGCATGGGGTTGCCCCAGCTGTAAGCAGATGGTCTTATCGCCGCTTACTAGGCGCATCGGGGTGCCGCTAAGCTGCACGATCGTGCGGTCGTAGCCAGCAAACTCCGAAAACGGCCCGCTGACGCTGACTTCGGCACAACTGAGGCGCCAATCAAAGCCGCCGGCAACCGTGGCCGCTGTTGGTGCCACGGCGATTTCCGCCGTGATGCCGCCGCCGTTGCGCCAAGGCACGCGCGGGTAGGATGCGGCGCGCAGGCATGTGACGCTGGTCACAGGGCGCCGCCAAGTGATGGATCATAGAGGAAGCGTGTGCTCGCATCATATTCGAGCAACTCGGCGAACCTGGCCCAGTCGACTGCGGTCATAAACTGCTTCTCGGCCTCCTCCGAGGAGAATCTTTCATCGAGGATATCGATGAAAAACTCGGCATTGATCGAGCGAGAATTCTTGCTGCGTAGCGTATCGAGCATGATGTTGATAAGCGGCACGCGCTCGAGGATCTGGCCGCGAAAGATCTCCTTGCCTTGCAAGATGTCGGCGAGGGCAAAGGCCTTGCCTTTTTCGGTCAGATTGATTTGGCCATCCTTGGCGTCGGCAAAGCCAAGCAGCTGCACGGCATCGACCAAGGGCATGACGTCGTCGATCGACAGGCGCAACATCTGTGAGAATTGCGAAAGCTGCCCACCGCCGCCGTGATCGAAAATGATCTCGAGGAAGCCACCGATCCCACCAGCGCGAACATGGGGTAATGGCAGCAGGGAGGTGTTGCTGCCCTTCGTCGCCAGGGCTTCGTCGACACCGATGCTCGGGTTGGTCATGATTTTGTAGATCCCGTCGGTGAGGCGACGGAAGGCGTCTGATTTACGATTGCGCGGCCGGGCGAGGTCGACGGGAATAACGCCTCGCACGCGTCCGGGTGAATTGCCGAGGACGACAATACGATCGGCAAGAAAGACCGCCTCCTCGATATTGTGTGTGACCATCAGGACGCTCTCTGCGACGAAGCGACCGGCTTCCCACAAATCGCTGATCTCACTGCGCAAGTTTTCTGCCGTCAACACATCGAGTGCGGAGAAGGGCTCGTCCATAAACAAGGCTTTCGGGCGCATGACGAAGGCCCGAGCAAAACCGACGCGCTGCTTCATGCCACCGGAGAGTTCCTTCGGATAGGCGCTTTCAAAGCCGTCGAGTCCAACCATATCGATCGCCTCGACGGCCTGGCGTGCCGCCAAGTCATAGGGGACCCCGCGGGCGCGCAGTCCAACCATGACGTTGTCCAGTACCGTGAGCCAAGGCAATAAGGCGAAGTTTTGAAAGACCACCGCGACGTCGGGATTTGGTCCCTCGACCTTTTGACTGGCGCAGATGACCTCACCCATGGTTGGTGCCATCAGGCCGGCAAGAATGCGCAGAAGCGTGCTTTTGCCGCTGCCACTGCGGCCGAGCAAGGCGACAAACTCGCCGCTTCGCAGCTGCAGATCGACGCTCTCCAGCACGACTAGGTCGTTGCTACCACCTGCGCTCTTGAAGACCTTGCTGACCTTTATTGCTTCGATAAGA
>Ga0315288_10004228_pt1 | contig 18262 bp, 14 predicted proteins | sample YL17G11_20_MG_FD_203454 | JGI IMG/M metagenome (GOLD analysis project Ga0315288, IMG submission 203454) | Sediment microbial communities from Yellowstone Lake, YNP, Wyoming, USA - YL17G11_20 | ecosystem: Environmental > Aquatic > Freshwater > Lake > Sediment | place: USA: Wyoming | collected... | reverse complement strand
GCCAAGCCGGGGCCGGCCGCTTTCTGCGGCGCCGCCCGACGAGGCCTTTGCGTCTGGCGCGCGGAACTTGAACGGATGGGGGCGGTGGACTTGGAATACCTGGACGGGGAGTTCTTGGTCAACGGCGAGCGGCGCCGGCTGCGGGTGGGCACCAGCGAGAGCCTCCTCCAAGTGCTGCGCGACAGGCTCGGCCTGACGGGGACCAAAGAGGGCTGCGCCGCCGGGGACTGCGGCGCCTGCACGGTGATCATGGACGGCCGGGCGGTGCTGTCGTGCCTGGTCATGGCCTTTCAGGCCGCCGGCCGCCCCATCACCACGGTCGAGGGCCTGGCCGAGGGCGGCAAGCTGCACCCCCTGCAGGAAGCGTTCGTGGAGCACGGCGCCGTGCAGTGCGGGTACTGCACGCCGGGCATGCTCCTGTCGGCCAAGGCCCTCCTGGACGCCGACCCGAAGCCCGACCGGGAGACCATCCGGGAAGCCCTGGCCGGCAACCTGTGCCGGTGCACCGGCTACCACAAGATAGTCGACGCCGTGGAGGACGCGGCCAAGCGGATGGCCGAGGGAGTCGCCGGCGCGGCCGCGCGCGGCGCCGATGGCCTTCAAGTGGGCAAGGCGGGTGAGGGCCGATGAACCGGACACAGGCCGTCGGGCACGCGGTTGGGCAATCGGTCGGGCGTTCCGTGCGGCGGGTCGACGCCACCCTTAAGGTGACCGGACAGGCCAGATACCCGGCCGACTACTCGATGGCCGGCATGCGCCACGCCAAGGTGGTCTGGGCCGGTGAGCCGCACGCCCGGATTCTGGACCTCGACCTGTCGGCGGCCCTGGCCCTGCCGGGTGTGGTCGCCGTGCTCACCAGCCGCGACGTCCCGTGCAACGAATACGGCATCATTGACTCAGACCAGCAGGTCCTGGCGGCGGACGTGGTCCGCTGGTCCGGCGAGGCAGTGGCCGTCGTCGCGGCCGAGACCGAGGAGCTGGCCGAGCGGGCCCGGGACCTGGTGAGGGTGACCTACCAGCCCCTGCCCCTGCTCCTCGACCCGATCAAGGCCCTGGACCCCGGCGCGCCCCTGATCCACGCCGGGCGGGTTTCGAACCTCCTGGCGAGCTGGAAGGTACGCCGCGGCGACGCCGAGGCGGCCCTGGCCGAGGCCGACCTGGTCATCGAGGCGGAGTATCGGGTGCCCCTCATTGAGCACGCCTACCTGCAGCCCGAGGCCGCCCTGGGCTACTTGGATGAGGCGGGGCGGGTGACCGTGATCGCGGCCGCCCAATGGCCGCGGGACGACGTCCGCCAGATCGCCCACGCCCTGGGGCTGCCCGAGGACAGGACCCGCGAGATCGTCCCGTCCATCGGGGGCGCCTTCGGCGGGCGCGAGGACATCTCCCTGCAGATACTGGTGGCCTTGGCCGCCTGGAAGACCCGGCGCCCGGTGAAGATGGTCTGGACCCGCGAGGAGTCGATGCGCTGCCACGGCAAGCGGCACCCCTTCACCATGCGCTATCGCTGGGGCGCCAAGGACGGGCGGATAACCGCGGCCAAGGTGGAGCTGATCGCAGACGCCGGGGCCTATTCCTCGACGTCCAAGGCCGTCGTCCCCGGGGCCCTGTCGGTGGCCGTGGGACCCTACAGCATCCCCAATGTCGCGGTGGACGCCTGCGTGGTCCACACCAACAATCCTCCCACCATGGCCATGCGTGGCTTCGGCGCCGCCCAGCCGGCGGTGGCCTACGAGCAGCAGATGGACAAGTTCGCCCGGGCCCTCGGCGAGGACCCGGTCTCCTTCCGGCTCAAGCACCTCTGGGACGAAGGCGCCGTTCAGCCCACGGGAGCGCCCGTGCCGCCGGGGGTGGGGGTCAAGGAGACGCTCCGGCAGGCGGCGCTGGCCATCGGCTGGCGGCCGGCCGGGGAGCGTTGGGTCAAGCCCGAACTGCCGCCCCTGCCCGACGGGCGCCGGCGCGGTGTGGGCCTGGCCACGGCCTTCAAGAACGTCGGCTACAGCTTCGGCTTCCACGACTGTTCCACGGCCCGGGTGACGGTGGACCTTGACGAGCGGGGCGAGCCGAGGCAGGCCGAGGTCTTCAGCGGCGCGGCCGAGGTCGGGATGGGCGTCCACACCGTCCTCGTCCAGATTGCCGCCCAAGAGCTGGGGCTGCCGGTGGACCGGGTGAAGCTCCACCCCGTCGACACCAGCGAGACCCCCAACGCCGGCAGTTCCTCGGCCTCCCGGCACACCTTCATCTCGGGTAACGCGGTCTTGGCGGCCTGCCGCCAGGCCCTGGCCAAACGGTCTCCGGGAGCGCGGCGGGTCGAGGCCGAGTCCACCTACGACTCTCAGAACGCGCGGCCCACGACCGGCCTGGACCCCGAGACGGGCGCCGGCAATCCGCACATCGCCTACGGCTACGCGACACAAGCGGCCGAGGTCGCGGTCGACCCGGTCACCGGCGTGGTCGAGGTCCTGAGGATGGTCTCCTCTCAGGACGTCGGGCGGGCGATGAACCCGCAGATGATCGAGGGTCAGGTCGGAGGCGGCCTCGGCATGGGCCTGGGCTACGCCCTGATGGAGGAGTTCAAGCTGCGGGACGACGGGCGCGTCCGGACCCGCAACTTCAGCGAGTACCTCATCCCGACGACCATGGACATGCCGTCCGAGTTGGAGAGCATCACCGTGGAGGTGCCGGACCCGGCCGGGCCGTACGGCGCCAAGGGGGTCGGTGAGCACGTCATGCTCCCGGCCGCCCCGGCCGTCTTGAACGCCATCCGTGACGCCGTCGGCGTGGACATCGATCAACTCCCCGCCGGGCCCGAGCGGGTCTGGCGGGCCTTGGCGGCCGCCCGGAAGGGGGCGCCGGAATGAGACCGTTCGAGCTGCACATCGCCAGCAGTCTGCCGGACGCCCTGGAGTACCTGTCCCGGCACGGAGACGAGACGGCCGTGCTGGCCGGGGGCACCGACTTGATCATCCGCATCCGAAGCGGTCGCGAGGTCCCGCCGCGGGTGCTCGACATTTCCCGCCTTGATGAACTAAGGGTTATCAGGAAGGAAGCCGTTGGCGGCTGCGCGGAAGCCGCCGGCGCCGGCCCGACGGGCCTCCGCGGCCCCGAGGCGGCCCAGGTCCTGCGGCTTGGCGCCCTCGTCACCCACGCGGCGGCCGTCGAGTCGCCGGAGACGCGGGCCCACGCCCCGCTTCTGGCCGAGGCCTGCGCGACCATCGGCTCCCCGCAGATAAGGAACCTCGGCACCCTGGGGGGCAACTGCATCACCGCCTCCCGGGCGGGCGATTCCCTGCCGGCCCTTCTGACCCTGGACGCGGAGATGGTTCTCCTCTCCCTCGACGGGGAGCGCCGGGTGCCGATGACCGAGTTTCTCACCGGCCCGAGGACCACGGCCCGGCGCCGCGATGAGCTGCTCGGCTACATCCTGGTCCCGGTGCGCACTCCGGGCGAGCGGTCGTGCTATCTGAAGCTCACCCAGCGGAAGGCGCTGGCCATCTCCCTGGTCAGCGTGGCTTTCCGCCTGAAGATGGACCCCGGGGCCCCGCGGCGCTGCCTTGAGGCGGCCGTCGCCTTCGGCAGTCTGGCCCCGATGGTCATCCGGGCCCGCGCGGTCGAGGCGGCCGTCGCCGGGCGGGAGTTGGATGAGGCGACCATCGCCCGGGCCGCCGAGGCCGCCCTGGGCGAGGTCTCCCCCCGGGACGATGTCCGGGCTTCGGCCGAGTACCGCCGGGCGATGGTCCAAGCCCTGGTCCGGCGGGGGCTGGAGCGGCTCGCCGAGCCGGCGGCCTCGGGCGCGGTCGGCGGCCGCGGGTTGGGGAGGGTCGAGCCGTGAGCCTCCTAATCGAGAAGGCCGATTGGGTCATCACCCTCAACGACCGCGGCGAGCGGGTCCAGGGGGCCGACGTCCTGGTCCGGGGGCCGGCCATCGCGGCCATCGGGCCGGGGGTCGGGGAGGCGGCCCGGGCGGCCGGGGAGCCCATCGCCGAGACCATCGACGGGCGGGGGAAGGTCGTCATCCCGGGCCTGGTCAACACCCACCACCACCTCTATCAGACCCTCACCCGGAACATGCCGGACGTGCAGGACCTTTCGCTCTTCCCCTGGCTCGTCAAGCTCTACGAGATCTGGCGCGGGCTGGATGAGGAGGCGGTCGAGGTCGGGGCCCTGGTCGGCCTGGGTGAACTGCTCAAGACCGGCTGCACGACGTCCGCCGACCACCATTACGTCTTTCCCAGGGGAGCCGGGGGGGCGCCTGGCGCGGCTCCCGGGGCGCCCGGCGCGGCGGGCGGACTCATCGACGCCCAGATCGCCGCGGCCCGGCGGCTCGGCATCCGCTTCCACCCGACCCGGGGGAGCATGTCCCTCGGGCGGAGCCAGGGCGGCCTGCCCCCGGACGACGTCGTCCAGACCGAGGACGAGATCGTGGCCGACAGCCGGCGGCTGGCCGGGGCTTGTCACGACCCGTCCCGCTTTTCCATGTGCCGTCTGGCCCTGGCCCCGTGCTCCCCGTTCTCGGTGACCCCGGAGCTGATGCGGCGGACGGTGGAACTGGCCCGAGCCCTTGGCCTTCGGGTCCACACCCACCTCGCCGAGACCGCGGACGAGGAACGGTTCTGCCTGGAGAAGTTCGGCTGCCGGCCGCTCGAATACATGGAGCGGCTGGGCTGGATCGGCGAGGACGTCTGGTTCGCCCACGCCATCCACCTGAGCGACGACGAGGTCGGGCGGCTCGGCCAGACGCGGACCGGCGTGGCCCACTGCCCGACCTCCAACATGAAGCTGAGCTCGGGCGTCTGCCGCGTGCCGGACCTGCTGGCCGCGGGGGCCCGGGTGGGCCTGGGTGTGGACGGCTCGGCCAGCAACGACTCTTCGGACATGTGGGGCGAGATGCGCCAGGCCTACCTCCTGAGCCGGCTGGGCCACGGCGACCGCGGGCTCGGGGCCGAGGACGTCCTCCGCCTGGCCACGGTCGGCGGGGCGCAGGTCCTCGGGCGCGACGACATCGGCCGCCTGGCCCCGGGCCTGGCCGCCGACCTGGTCCTCATCGACCTGGAGCAACTCGGCTTCGCCGGCGGACGACACGACCCGGTGACGGCCATCGTCGGCTCGGGCGACAGTCACATCGTCGACACGACCATCGTCAACGGACGGGTCGTGGTCAGCGGCGGGCGCCTGGTCGGGGCGGACGAGGGAGAAATCGTCCGGCGGGCCAACCGCGTCTCGGCAAGGATGAGAGGTCAGGAGGAGGGCCCATGACCGAGCGGGTGACGCATGACGTGAGCCTATCGCCGCGGCAGGCGGCGGCCGAGGCCGGAAGGTGCCTTTTCTGCTACGACGCCCCGTGCGTCAAGGGGTGTCCGGCCGGGGTGGACGTCCCGGTGTTCGTCAAGAAGGTGGCCAGCGGCAACTGGCGCGGGGCCGCGCGGGTCATCCGCGAGGCCAACGTCTTCGGCGGGACCTGCGCCCGCGTCTGTCCCACCGAGGAACTCTGTGAGAAGGAGTGTTCGTCAGGCCTCCTCGGAGGTCCTATCCCCATCGGCGCCCTGCAGCGGCTGGCCTGGGAGCGCGGGACGGCCGGGGCGACGGCGGGTGGGGCCCGGGGTGCGGTCGCCGACCTGGGGGCCGACGCCGGCACCGCATCGAGCGGCAAGCGGGCGGCCATCGTCGGGGCCGGGCCGGCCGGTCTGTCGGCCGCCTGGGAGCTGCGCTCGCGGGGATGGGACGTGACCATCTACGAGGCCACGGACAAGCCTGGCGGGCAGCTTGACTGGACCATCCCGTCCTACCGCCTACCGTCCGAGGTGGTCGCGGCGGAGGTCGGGGCGATTGTGGCCGCCGGCGTGAAGCTGCGCACCGGGGTTCGGGTCGGACGCGAGGCGGCCGAGCGCCTGCTGGCCGAGAACGACGCGGTCATCCTGGCCGCCGGGCTCGGGGCCGGGCGGCCGGGTGGCGCCCCAGGTGAGGGTCGGCCGGGCGTCGTGGGCGCCGAGGAGTTTCTGGCCAGGGCGCGGGAGTCCAGGGCGCGCCAGGGCGGAAGCACATGCGCCGCCGGCGCGGCCGGCGCCGCCGGAGACCTGGCGGGCAAGAGGGTCGTCGTGGTCGGCGGCGGGAACACGGCCATGGACGCCGCGGTGACCGCGGCGGGGGCCCGGGCCACCCGGGTGACGGTGCTCTACCGGAGGACGGCCCGCGAGATGCCGGCCTGGCCTCGCGAGTACCGCGGCGCCCTGGCAGCCGGGGTCGAGTTTCTGTGGCTGGCCCAGCCGGTCGCTTTCGAGGATGCGGGGAAGGTCGAGGGTGGAGGCCAGGGTGCGGGCGCCGCGGGCGGTCCGGTCACGGCCGTCAGGTGCGGGCGCATGGCCCTTGGCGCCCCGGACGCGTCGGGGCGCGCGGCCCCGCGACCGGTACCGGGTTCCGAGTTCACCATCGAAGCCGACCTCGTCGTCATGGCCCTGGGGCAGGGCCCCAATCAGGAGATCGTCGAGGCTTTCGGTCTCGCCGCCGACAGGGCGGGCCGGCCGATGGTCGATCCGTCCGGCCGGGCCCAGGTGTCGGTCCGGGCGCTTCCGGCGGGCCAGGCCTCCAAGGCCAAGGTCTTCGTGGCCGGCGACCTCGGCAGCGGCGGGGCCACCGTGGTCCGGGCCGTAGCCGAGGGCAAGAAGGCCGCTAGAGCGGCGGCCGGCGAATTGCCGCCGTCAGCTCCGCGAGGGGAGCAGGGTTCAAATGGCCGCTAGCCTGTCAGTAGTCTTCTGCGGGGTGAGGTTTGAGAATCCCTTCGTCCTGGCCGCGGCGCCTTCCACCGACAACGCCGACATGGTCGCCCGGGGCTTCGAGGCCGGCTGGGCCGGGGCCATCCTCAAGACGACCTCGGTCGAGTCGGAACTGGTCAGTTTGGCCTACCCGATGATGGTCGGGCTGGACATCGACACGCGGCGCCTGGTCGCCCTTGAGAACATCGACCTCATCTCCGAGCGCCACATCGACCAGGTCGAGAAGGACGTCCGGCGGCTGAAGAAGGAGTTCCCGAAGAAGGTCGTGGCCGCCAGCATCATGGGGGCCAAGAAGGAAGACTGGGAGGAACTCGTCCGGCGCCTCGAGGCGGCCGGCGTGGACCTTATCGAATGCAGCTTCTCGTGCCCGCACGGGATGCCGGAGAAGGGCATGGGTTCGGCCGTCGGGCAGAATCCCGAGCTGACCGAGAAGACCGCGCGCTGGGTCAAGGATGCGGCCAAGCGCGTGCCGGTGATCATCAAGCTGACGCCGCAGATCGCCGACATCGCCGTGGCCGCCGAGGCCGTCAAGCGCAGCGGTGCCGACGGGGTCACGGCCATCAACACGCTCAAGGGCCTCATGGGCGTGGACCTCGACACCTTCGTGCCCTACCCGAACGTCGGCGGGTACTCGACCTACGGGGGCATCTCCGGGCCGGCCATCAAACCGGTCGCCCTGCGCTGCGTGGCCGAGATAGCCAGGAAGGTCGACATCCCCATCAGCGCCACCGGCGGCGTGACCACCTGGCGGGACGCGGCCGAGTTCCTGCTCCTGGGGGCCCGGACCGTCCAGGTCTGCACGGAGGTCATGCGCCACGGCTTCCGGGTGATCGAAGACATGACCGACGGCCTCGCCAACTACCTCGAGGACAAGGGGTTCTCGAGCGTCGAGGAGCTCATCGGGAAGGCCTTGCCGCATATAGTCGAGCACTCGCAACTGCCGAGGGACGGGAAGGTCCGGGCCCACGTCGACCCGGAGAAGTGCGTCCGTTGCGGCGTCTGCTACGTCGCCTGCCGTGACGGCGGCCACCAGGCCATCGAGTTCGGCGCCGACCGGCTGGCCCGGGTGGACGAGGAGAAGTGCGTGGGGTGCGGCTTCTGCCCCACGACCTGTCCGGTCTTCGATTGCCTCACCCTGCGCCCGGCCTCGGCCGGCAAGGGACGGGCCGTCTCATAGCGGTCGCTTGGTGATTGGTCGCCCGGCGGTGCCGGGAAAGGTGGGTCGTTCTTGCCGCTGCTAGAGTTCACCGTGAACCGGAAGCCGGTCAGCGTCGAGGCCGAGGCCGGCGCCACCCTGCTTGCCGTCCTGCGGGACAAACTCGGCCTGATGGGCGCCAAGAACGGTTGCGGCAAGGGTCACTGCGGCGCCTGCACCGTCGTCATCGACGGGGAGGCCCGCCGGTCCTGCCTGGTCAAGACCGCCCGGGTCGCCGGGTGCGAGGTCACGACCATCGAAGGACTGGCCGGCGAGGGTGGTCGCCTCCACCCCGTTCAGTTGGCCTTCATCGAGGCCGGGGCCATCCAGTGCGGCTTCTGCACCCCGGGGATGGTCATGTCCGTCGCGGCCCTGCTAGCGAAGCGCCCCGACCCGACCGAGGCCGAGGTGAAGGAAGCCCTGCGCCACAATCTGTGCCGCTGCACGGGCTACGCTTCGATCCTGCGGGCGGTGCGGCTGGCGGCGGCCTGGATGCGCGGCGAGACCGCGGACGGCGGCGCGGCGGGAGCGATGGCAGCGGCTGCGGGCGGTGGCGTGGCCGGAGTGGCCAGGGCCGGCGCCGGCAGCGCGCCCCCCGGACCCCACCACGCCTTCGGCCAATCCGCGCCCCGGGCCGGAGCCGCCGCCCGGGTGACGGGCCTGCCCATTTTTGCCGCCGACCTGTCCTTCCCGGATATGGTTCACGGCAAGCTCGTCCTTTCCGAACACCCCCACGCCGACGTCCTAGCCGTCGACGCCTCGGCGGCCCTGGCGTCCCCTGGTGTTCTGGCCGTCCTGACGGCCGCCGACGTCCCGGGGCGCAATGCCTTCGGCCTGCTCGTCCCGCACCAGCCGGTGCTGGCCGGCGACCGGGTCCGCCACCTCGGCGACCCCGTCGCCGTGGTCTTTGCCGAGACAGAGCGGCAGGCCGAGGCCGCCACGGCCGGGGTCAGGGTGACCTACCGGCCCCTGCCGGCGGTCTTCACGCCCGAGGCGGCCCTGGCCGACGGGGCGCCGCGCCTGCACGAAGAAGGCGGCGCCGGGCAGCGGCCCAACGTCATGCACCGGGTCGAGGTCCGCAAGGGGGACGTGGCGGAAGCCTTCCGGCGGGCCGAAGTCATCGTGGAGGATGTCTACACCACGCCCATGGTCGAGCACGCCTATCTCGAGCCGGAGGCGGCCGTGGCCGTGCCGGAGCCCGGCGGCGGCGTGACCGTCTGGACCGGCAGTCAGGGTTCGTACGCCTTCCGGCAGATGATCGCGGCCTCCCTGGCCTTGCCCGAGGAGAAGGTGCGGGTCATCTTCACCCCCACGGGCGGGGCCTTCGGCGGCAAGGAGGAGCCGACGGTCCAGATCCACTGCGCCCTCGGGGCCGTGCGCCTCGGGCGGCCGGTGAGGATGGTCCTGACTCGCGAGGAGTCCATCCGGATCTCGACCAAACGCCACGCCGAGCGCATCCACATGCGTCACGGCGCCACCCGCGACGGGCGGCTGGTGGCCATGGAGGCGCGGATCGTCGCCGACACCGGCGCCTACGCGTCCCTCGGCCAACCGGTCGTCTTCCGCTCGGCGGTGGTCGCCGCGGGACCCTACGACATCCCTAACGTCAGCGCGGTCTCCGTCGGCGTTTACACCAATAACCCGGTGGCCGGGGCCTTCCGCGGTTTTGGCAGCACGCAGGTGGCCTTCGCCTCGGAGGTTCAGATGGACAAGCTGGCCCGCCGCCTCGGGCTCGATCCCATCGAGTTGCGGCGTCGCAACGCCCTGGCGGAAGGCAAGGAGACCATCACCGGGCAGGTCCTCGGGCCGGGCACGTCCTACGCCGAGACCCTCGAGGCGGTGGCGGGGAAGGTCGAGGAGCTGCGGGCGGAGGCGCGGGCCGGGTCCCGCTCCGCGGCGGCGCGCCCGGGGAAGAGACTCGGCGTTGGCGTCGCCTCGGCCTACAAGAACGTGGGCATCGGGGCCGGGAAGAGGGACGCGGCGGGGGCCGTGGTCGGGCTCACCGAGACCGGCCGGCTCCTGGTCCGGGTGGGGTCGGCCGACATCGGGCAGGGGTCGGACACGGTCATGGCCCAACTGGCCGCGGAGGTCACGGGGTTCGCCCTGGACCAGGTCGACGTCCTGTCCTCGGACACGACCCTCTGCCCGGACGGCGAGGAGACCACCGCCTCGCGGCAGACCTACGTCACGGGCAACGCCGTCGTCGAAGCGGCGCGGGGCTTCCGAGAGAAGCTGGCGGCCTTCGTCGCCGAGACCTACGGGGCCCGACCGGGCGACGGCACGCCCCAGCCGGTGCCTCTGGCCGAGGTCGCCGCCCGGGCCCGGGCGGCCGGCCGGACCATCGAGGCCGAGAGCTTCTACGTCGCCCCGACCACCTACGCCTTACGGGAGACAGCCGACAAGGCCCCCGGCGAAGACCCGAGCCTCTGGGACGTCCATTTCGCCTACAGCTATGGCACCCAGGCCGCGCTGGTGGCCGTGGATGAGGTGACCGGCGAGGTCGAGGTGCTCAAGGTGGTGGCCGCTCACGACGCCGGCCGAGTGATAAACCCGCAAGGGGTCAGGGGGCAGCTCGAGGGCGGCATCGTCATGGGTATCGGCTATGCCCTGTCGGAGGGACTCGTCCTCGAGGACGGGCGCATCGTCAACGACAACCTTTTGAAGTTGCGGGTCCCCGGAGTCGGCCTGACCCCGGAGATGGACCCGGTGATTATCGAGAAGCTCGATCCGGGCGGGCCCTTCGGGGCCAAGGGCATGGGCGAGCTGGCGATGAACCCGACGGCCCCGGCGATAATCAACGCCATCCGCGACGCGGTCGGGGTCTACGTCAACGACCTGCCGGCGGACAAGGGGCGCGTGGCTGGGGCTATCCGGTGGGCCGCCCGGCGCGGGGGAGCCGGCCCGGCCGGTTCACTGGACAGGGGGAGGGCTAGATCTTGCTCATCGTGGGGAACGGCAACCTGGTGACGCTCGGCGGGGACCACCGGGTTATTGCCGGCGGTGCGGTGGCCGTCGAGGACGGCCTCCTCGTCGACGTCGGGACGACCAAGGCCCTGCGGGCTAGGCACAAGAAGGCGGAGTTCCTCGACGCCGCCAGGGCGGTCATCATGCCCGGGCTCATCAACATCCACGCCCACGGCTACGGGGCCTTCGCCCGCGGGCTGGCCATCCCCGGCGAGCCGCCGCGGACCTTCCTGCAGATCCTTCAGGGCCTGTGGTGGAAGCTCGACCGCGCCCTGACCCTTGAGGACGTCTACGTTTGCGCGGCTCTTGGCTTCATCGACGGCCTGAGGAACGGGACGACCTCCGTCTTCGACCACCACGCCAGCCCGAAGGCCATCGCCGGGAGCCTGGACGAAGAGGCCCGTGCGGCTGGTGAGGTCGGCGTGCGGGCCTGCGTGTGCTACGAGGTGTCCGACCGCGACGGCCCCGGGCGGGCGGCCGAGGGCATCGAGGAGAACGTCCGGTTCATCCGGTCGCTGCAGGGCCACGCCGGCCGGCCCGGCCTACTCGCCGGGTGCATGGGCCTGCACGCCTCGCTGACTCTCTCCGACGCGACCCTCGCCAGGGCCGTGCAAGAAGCCGGGAAGCTCGGCGTCGGCTGCCACGTCCACGTGGCCGAGGGCCCGGAGGACGGCGCCGACAGCGTCGCCCGCTACGGAAAGAGCGTCGTCAAGCGGCTGGCCGACCTCGGCGTCCTGGGCTCGCGGTCCATCGCCGCGCACTGCGTCCACGTGGACCAGGAGGACATCGACCTCCTGGCCCACACGCGGACCATCGTGGCCCACAACGCCCAGTCGAACATGAGTAACGCGGTGGGCGTGGCCCCGGCCCTGGCGATGGTCGGGAAAGGCGTCCGGGTCGGCCTGGGCACCGATGGCTTCACGACGGACCTGTTCGAGGCCGCCGCCAGCACCAACATCGTCCACAAGCTGGCCGCCCGCGACCCGTCGGTGGGTTGGATGGAAGGGCAGCGGATGGCCCTCGGCACCAACGCCGAGGTGGCCACGGAGTTCTTCGGCGGGCGCCTGGGGGCCTTGGCCCCGGGCTACGGCGCCGACCTCATCATCGTGGACTACGACCCGTACACGGCGATGAACGAGGGCAACTTCTGGGGGCACATGCTCTTCGGGATGCGCGGCGGGCAGGTGCGCCACGCCGTCGTGGACGGCCGGGTGGTCATGCGTGACCGGCAGGTCCTCGGCCTGGACGAGGCCCGCCTCCGGGCCAGGGCCCGGACGTTGTCGAAGAAGGTCTGGGAGCGGTTCGCAGCCATGCCGTAGCGACGCCAAGGCTGCCCGTCCTGTGTGATGTCGCCTCCGGTGTGGTACAATCTGGATGTGGGGAGCGGGGGGACGAGGGTGGAAGACCTTTTCAGGCCTGCCGAGAAGGAGCAGTACCTGCAGGGGTGGAGGGAGCGTGCCCGGGGCCGAGCCGTTGCCCTGGAGCAGACCCGGAAGGATGCCCTGGCGAAGGCGTCCGCCGCCGCGCGTCTGGCCCGCGAGCAGTACGGGATCCGGCGGGCTGTCCTGTTCGGCTCACTGGCCATCGGGGCGTTCGCTGAGGGCTCCGATGTCGACCTGTGCGTGGAGGGCCTCGGCGACCAGAGCCTCTACTACCCTCTTTATGGTGACATGGAGAGACTGGTGCGGCCCCTGCGCCTTCACCTCGTCCTTCGGGAGGACCTCAGCGCCTCCGGGTCCGACCGTGACTTGCTCCAGGAGATTGAGACCAGGGGGGTGGAGCTGACTTGAGCCGATGCGGTGTGGGCCCGTGCGGCCAAGCATCTTCAAGCTGTCGCCAAGGTAGTCAGCCAGATGGAAGATCTCACCCGATCCCGCAACGTGCCGGAATCCGAACACGACATCCGGGCAGCGGCGGGCTACCTCGACGACTTCTACTCGGCGGCGGAGAGCGTTTTCGGTATCATCGCCTCGGCGGTCGATGGCTCGACGCCCAAGGGGGAGGCCTGGCACGCGGCCCTTCTGGACCAGATAGCCCATGAGGTTCGCGGGGTGCGACCGGCCGTGATCAGTCCCGACCTCTACCGTAAGCTCGGCGACTACCTGTCGTTCAGGCATGTTGGGCGCCATGCCTACGGATACGAGCTCCGCTGGGAGAAGATGCGGAGGCTCGTCGAGAGCCTGCCATTGGTCGCCGCTCAACTGGCTGAGGAGCTTGAGGTCTTCCGCCGCGGGATTGCCGAGTTGGAGACCGACCTGTAGCACCTGACGTACCCCCCACGCCGCGTCCTGCCGTTGACGCCGTCATACGCACTGGCGTCGGGCGCCGGCCTCACAGAGGAAACCACTGAGGAAGAAGGCCCTGATGAACTCGATGTTGCCCACGGCATTGCAGGCGACGTTTACCGTACCGATGAGAATACAGAACACCAGCGGGACCCCGAGGGCTCTCCGAAAGCGCTCTCTCCCTGTCATACCGGGTGTCGCCTGCAACGGCACCAGGTGGAGGAGCCCACACAGCACGGCCAAGACCAACGTGCCGATGACGAGGCTGTTCGCCGGCCCAAGCCAACGACAAATGAACGTACCCAGCGAAGCAGCTAGCGCGGTCGGCACCGAGGCTAGCGGATACCACTGCCAACGGAACTCGGCGACGAGAAAAGCCGGGCTGGAAATAAGAAGAGAGGGCACGCCCGGACGCGCTGCCGGCTCAACCATGAGGTCTCGCCTGCACCGCTCGGCGGCCATAATGGAGTCGCTTGCTGCTCGGAGACAATGTCGCCAGACCAGGGCCAACCAGGAGCCTCCCGCGAGGTGTCCGACTGGGTAGTCACTGCCCCTCGCGGCTAAACGCTCCCCCACCTCCAAGAGCGCCCTGCCATAACTTGGGCATGCGCCGTCGAATGGCACTGCCTCCTTCTTCTGGGAGAGGTCGGAGGAGGGAAATCGGCTCACCTCAGCCCGCCTGGGGGCGCCGGCAGGGCCAAGGCCGTGACGCCCTGGGCTCCTGTCAGGGCCGCCGCGAGCGCGCTGGAGCGGAGCACGAGACTCTGATTGTCGTAGGTGCGAAGAGAGCCGGCCGTCCAGTTGTGCGACCCGCAAAGGATGTCCTCATCTACGATCGCTACTGGTTGCCGGGCGACAGTCCGGCCCCTGATCTACCGGCCGAGGGCTTTCGTGAGGCCGCCCCGGCCAACCGGGAGCCAAGCCTCATCGACACCCAGTCCATCGGAGCGGCCATCGAGAATATGACCCTCGGCGACGTCTGGTACGCGATAGACCGGCTCAACGCCTTTGTGGGGCGGCGGCAGGGTCTTACGGCGGCGCTGTCCGTCGGCTACCCCGACGAATCCCCTGCGGCCCGGCCCCGCCGCCACCGGACCGAACTCACGGAGTGGCTGGCCTAAGAGGTACGTTGACTACTCTCAACACGACCGATCGGCGCAGGGCCACCGGCAGAGGCCGGCCTGGAGACCGCTCTTGGGCGATCGACGGGAAGTGAGCGCGCCGCCTCCGCGGCGTCACGGAGGCGGCGCGCCGGACCCGATGGCCCGTTGGGCTTCTCCCCGGGGCCTTACGGTTCCTCGAAGAACAGGCGTCCCGCGGGGTTGTGCTCGTACTTCAGGACACACCCCATGCAGTCGGCCCGCATGACGAGAAGCAGGGCGTGGCCGATGCCGCCGGTATGGTCACGGACTACCAGGTACTGACCCGGGTAAAGGCCGGTGCAGAGAGGCGCGTAGGCGCTGCCCTGGGATGGGGCGTACCCCCCCGGCTCGAGGTCGGAAAACCCGCCGCGGAGGGAGGCGATGCCCCCGCCGGTCGAGGAGTTGGCCACAAGCTGGTGGGCCCCTTCGCCACAGGCGGACCCTCTGCCGCATCCTTCACCGACCACGTAGGCCAGGTCCCAACCCTCCGGATCGCCGGGGTGGTAGCCGGCGGTCTCACCGAAGCTCCCCTTCTCGAACGGGGCGAGGACGATGAACCCGCTCTCAACCCTCTGGCTCACCACCCGCCCGATGGGCATGCCGGCCTCATCGGTCAGGACCACGCGAATCGACTGAAGGTCCTGGGGCGGGTCGATGTTGACGATGAAGTAGGCCGGAGTGCACGGCTTAATGGGCGCGTCACCGTCGAAGCGCACCCCCGCCGGCCCGCTGCCCGCCTGCCAGCCGACAGGACCGCTGACGGGAGTCACGGTTGTCGACGGCGACCAGCCGGTCTGGTCGGAGTAGTAGATCTCGAGATCGTAGAAGTCGAAGCCCGGTTCAAGAACATGGACCTTCAGGAGGATGCGGCCGTCCTTGGCCTGGAAGACGGACTCGACTCCGGTCAGGACCAAGTCCTTTCCGGACGGCGCCTGGCCCGGACCCTTGCCGGTCCCGGGCGGCTCGGTCTTATCCGGCGGCTTCCGGGGCGGCTCGGGCGGCTGCGCGGGTGGGGCCGGCTGCTCAAGCTGCTTGGCGAGAGACATGCAGTGCAGGGCCCCCAAAACCGCCATAGTCTGGTCGGGGAGTGCAGCCACACCGAGCGCCCGGAAGAGTTCCCGCAGCTTCCGGATGATCGCGTCCTTCATGTCCAGCAGCGTCCCCGCCGGGTCACCCCGCTCCTGCTCGAAGAGAAGGTCGGCCAGCTGGTTTATCGCGTCCTGGATGCCCTGCCCGATGTAGGCCGGGAGGCCGAAGTTGAGCCTCAGGGTCTCCCGGAGGAGCATGATTTGCTGGCGTTCGACCCCTTGCTCGGCAACGAAGGCCATCGGCGACCAGAGCTCATTCATCACCCGGTCGACGTCGGCCTGGGCCATCCCCTGGTCGACCGCCAGTTCGGCGCTGGCGTAGAAGAGGTCGAGAATGACCATCTTCTTGTCGACAAGGACCTGGACAGGATCGTCACGCCTCTCCTCGGCGATGAGGCCGGCCACCAGCGGTCTGGCCCCGTACAGGCAGGAGGCGACCAGGTTCCGGGCCGGATCGGTCGAGACCTGCCATTCGGTGCGGAAGGCGTCAAGGACGGAGGCGATCCGGACCTTGTGCTCCTCGGGACCGTAGTCCTCGGTCTCGCCGTAGGCGTACTCGCCCTTGCCGACCCAGCCGACCGGGACAGGTTCACCTTTCGTCAGGGTCAGGCGGAACCAGCAGTCGTAGGGCAAGACCGAGGCGCCGGGCGCGAACGACGGTGAGATGAGCGTCGCCGAGGTGGCGCCGGGGGCCCAGGTGTTGGGGTCGATCTTCAGGTTCTGCACCGCCCACTCGCCCTCTTCCCAGACCATGTCCCTATCCCAATCGATAAGGAGATTGAACAAGAGGGCCTTGTCGCCCGCGTCACCGTAGAGGGACGGATCACGGCTGGCGACGCTGACCACGAACTCTACCTCGTAGGTTGGCGCCTGGGCCGTCCCGCCGGGGATAAAGCGCATGAACCCGTCGTCGAAGAAGTCGGCGTTGACCTGTCGTGAGTCAATCTCGCCGTCAGCCATCTCGCCCAGCCAGACCATGCGGTAGTCATGATGCCGGGCGCCGTCCGAGGCCAGAAGAGACGGAAAGTTGAAGTAGGGCGGAAGATTGGGCGCGTCTCCGAAGTCGAGGAGCTCCCGGGCATCCCTCACCCGGGCCACGACCGTGCAGGCCTCGGCCTTGCTCATGCCGGCAAGGGGACGGAACGTCCCGCCCGCGTCGCCCTTGAAGAGGCCGGCGACATAGGCCTCGGCCACGTAGGGCAGGGCCCAGCCGGAAATCTGGGTGGAGTCTTTGTAGCGGGAAACGATGGCTCTGGCCTGGGCCTGGGAGAGGGCCAGGGCCGCCGGCTCGAAACCGGCCGCCCGAACCAGCACCGTGGCGGCCTGCTCCCGGCTCAGGGGATCGTCCACGCCGAAACGGCCCCCGCTCCCAACCATAATCCCGCGAAGGTACATGGCGTTGGCGTAGCGGAAGTAGGCGTGGGAGTAGGGAACGTCGTCGAGGAACGATCGGTAGCCACTGTAGGGCTCGATGCCCCAGCCGATCGCCAGGTAACGGGAGACCTTGCCCCGGGTGATGGGTGTATCCGGGCTGTAGACCGGGGGCTGCTCATCCAGGGCCCCGAGGTTGTAGAGTTCCTCCACGGCTGTCTTCGCCCAGTGGCTCCGAAGGTCCACGAAGTCGGTGAAGGCGGCCAGGGCCGGGGTGGACGGGAACTGGATCAGGGCCACGGCCGAGGCGACGACGAGGATGGCGGCGAGAAACGCGCGCGGGCCACGACGGGCCTTACCCATCTTGCCGATGCGATGCATCCTGGACACTAGACACTCCTCCTCGGAAGGCTGTCGGCAGGCGCGGGGACGTCCTCCCCAATGCCGTCCATTGCCGTCCCCGGGGTGAGTATTGCTTGGAGTGGGAAGATTCTCCTTCCGCTCCGGGGCGGCCGGGGCCAACCGGGGGAAACGGACGAGGGCGCGGCGAAGCCTGACTCCGCAAGACCCGATGGGAGGTCTCCGAATGGACGTCATGCGCGCCATCGAGACGAGACGGAGCATCCGAAGGTTCAAGACCGAACCGGTACCACGGCAGGCCATCGAACAGCTTCTTGACCTGGCCACCAAGGCCCCTTCGGCCAAGAACGCCCAACCCTGGAGCTTCGTGGTCCTGGAGGGGCAGAAGAAGAACGAGGTGGCCCGCATGCTCTCGAAAGGCGCGGCCGAACTCAAGGTCCAAGGCCTGCCCATCGGCAGCGCGGCCCAGACGGCCGATGTAGGCGGCTTTCTCGGGCAGGATCGGCCGGCCGCCACCTGGGGCCGGGTCGAGGGTCGCGGTCCTGATGGCCGCCACGACCTCGGCCAGCATGCGGGCGGCTGGTTCGGTGGGCTCGGCGCCGGCGGACCCGCCGGTCGCATCGGCCGTGCCGGCTGCCGCGCCAGTCCGGTGGCGCCGCAGCCCCTGGTCGGCAGCAGCCACCACAAAGGCGGAAAGGCCGGCCGGGTCGGCGAGCGGCCCCCCGTCAAGGGGCTCGCCGCCGACAGGGGCAGCCCGCCACCAATCCCGACGGGCGCTTCGGGCCCGGTCTGGGGCCCGGGCTTGGGCGGAGGCGCGGACGCCGGCGCGCCGCCCGCCTCATCGCCACGCGGCGCCGCCCGATCCCAGTCACGCTCAAAGACCGCCCTGAGTTCCCCCGAAAGGTCCTTCGACCGTACGGCCAAGGACAGGTCGTCGTCCAGGCAAAGGGCCTGGTGGCTCCAATTGTGACTTCCGACCACGGCGACGTCGTCGACGACGAGGTATTTGGAGTGCAGGCTCCCGTAGGCGCCGCCGCCCGCGTAGGGACGACAGGGCACGCCAAGGCCCTCGAGGTAGCGGCGGGCG